>Ga0075997_110_pt1 | contig 32359 bp, 23 predicted proteins | sample RifGroA2_FD_68043 | JGI IMG/M metagenome (GOLD analysis project Ga0075997, IMG submission 68043) | Parcubacteria (Kaiserbacteria) bacterium GW2011_GWA2_52_12 | reverse complement strand
ACGTGGCGACGGTCGATGCGACCGGCAAAATCATCGCCAAGAGTCCGTCCGTACGATTCGCGCTCACCGCGCAGGCCGCCGAATTCACTCCGCTGCTAATCGGCGAGACGCCGAGAAGCGATCCTTTGGATGAGTTGCGCAACAACCTGATTGCTATCGCACTCACGGGCTTTGGTGTGTTTGCCATTATTGCCGTCGCGATACTCGGAACGCGCCGCAAGGACGCAGGCGCAGCATAGGGGCCGTTCACAAATAACATCCCCGTTATTTGGGATTACGGCCCCTTGTGCCACGGCCATACTGTGGAACTAATGTATGGACGGGTCCATAGACATCTCCACTTGCAGGCTTCACGAGGAGCGGACAATTGGAAATTGCACGACGAAGTGCGAACCGACGCCTTTGATGGATTCTACAGATATCTTCCCGCTCATCGCCTCCACCAACTGCTTGGTGATCCATAGGCCAAGACCAGTCCCGACTTCACTCCGTACGCGATCGCTGGGAGCGCGATTGAATTTGCTGAAAAGGTGCGATACCTCTTCGGCAGTCATACCGATACCGCTGTCGCCCACGCGGAACACGATATCGTCACGCTCGGCTTTCGAAGTGACGGTGATTTCGCCCTTGTCCGAATATTTGACCGCATTGCCGATGAGGTTGGTCATGATCTGCTGTAGGCGTCCTGCATCGGCGCGTATGGTGATCCCCTCTTGCATGTCGCAGCTGATAGTCAATCCTTTTTTCACCGCCACGGGACGGAAAGAATCGCACACTTCGCGCACGACCGCGCTTGGATCGATGAGCTTCATGTCGAATGACATGCGCCCCTGCTCGATACGCTCGACGTCGAGCATGTCGGCGACAAGTAGATTCAGGTGATCCGCAGAGCGATCGATGCGATCTATCATATCGGCGGCTTCGGACTTGAGAGTGGGTACATGCTTTAGCTCGTCGATATAGCCGCGTATCACCGTGAGCGGCGCACGCAGCTCATGCGAAGCCATAGAAATAAAATCGTCTTTGAGAGAATCCACTTCTTTGAGACGCCGGTAGAGGGCGGTGTAATCAATGATCCGAGCATGATGGAAGAACAGAAATAATAGGAGGATGAGGATGATGAGGAGGATGAGAACGCTCGTTTGAATACTCGCGGCAATCGAGCGGTCGGCCTCCGAGAGCGTTTGGCGGGTAAGCGCGACCGCTATGACCGTCCCGCTCGCATTCGTAATGGCCCGTGCGGTACGAAAGAATCGCTCGGTGCCTTGTACCTCTTCCACCGTAAATGAATTGGTCGGATCGGCGGTCGCCAGAGAGAGGAAGAAATCCTGCCCTTGCGGCGTCGTGCCGATTTGTTTTTCATCGAGCGAGTTCACAATGCGCCACTCACCGCCCGTCGATCCGAGGATATTGAATTCAGTTATCGTCGGGTTCCGCTCGGCAATGCCGCGCATGAAGCCCTGCAGCTTCACGGGATCGTCGATAAAAGATGCGGCGAGCGGCGTAAACGCATCTTGCAGCGAGCCGACGCGGACATTGACGAGCCGGTCTTGCGCATCGCGCGCAATACCGATGAATCGATCGGAGATATAGACGAAGGAGACAACGATGGCGAGTGCGACCGTTATCGTGAGAAATAATTGCGGATTGTCGAATATCCGTGAGAGTGCGCGCCGTATCGTTTGTTGGAGAGAGAATTTCATCCCGTCATGATATCACCTCATCGTCGCCCGTTCTTCAGGGACAGGGTCTGCGAACAATTCGAGCAAGTACCGATCCGCCTTCATCGACTTTTGTGCGATGTGATAGCACATGGTGCCGGTGAGTAAGCTCCTTTTAGCAACATTGGTAAAGCCGAGTTCATAAAGCAGCGCTGTCATTTCCTCGGGCGTATAAAAATTATGTATCGCATCGGCAAAATAGCCGACGCACCGCCTCGCTTCTTTGGAAGCGCCAAATAATCGCGAGGTGCACCACACCGATGCACGCAAAAATATCAGGTACGGCACTTCAATGATGCGTGAGGACGGGCGCAGCATATCGTTGTGACAAAATAAGCCGCCCGGTTTGAGAACACGGTATATCTCTGAAAAAGCTCGTATGACTTCAAGATGTCGCGATGCGAATTGGATGGTCACCACGTCAAATGATGCATCGGGGAACGGTAGTGAGTGAGCATCGCAGACCTGGGCATGGATGGTGAAATTGCGCTCCTTCGCAATTCGCTGCCCCTCGGCGATCATTGCCGAAGAGCCGTCAACCGCATGAACTTCGAGACCAGGATTCATAGCAAGAAGCCGCAGCGGTATGTCGTGCGTTCCCGAGGCGACGTCGAGCACTTTCGCGCCGCGTGGCAGATCATTCATACGCGCATGGACGACTCTCGCAAACGTGCGCGTCCATAGAGGATAGGTGCCGAGCGATGCGACCGCATTGCCCACATCGTAATATTCCGGCACATCTTTGAATACGTACGGGATGAGCGTGTGCCACACTTCGCCGAATTTCCGGTTGCGGATATCTTCGCGGCTGACGAATTCGGATGAGATAACCATGCGAGTTGCTGCTGATGAGAAGAACGATTTGAGTATACTCCGCCACTATACCCGTAATCCATTGAGTGCGGCTATCCTCTCTGCTATCGGCGGATGGGTGGAGAACAATTTCTGCATATATTGCCCCGCCTCATGTGCGCCGAATGGATTTGAAATAAAGAGGTGGGCGGTTGCCGTCGAGACATGCTGCATCGGCGCACGATATGAGCCTATCTTCGCGAGCGCCGACGCGAGAGCGTCGGGATAGCGGGTGAGCAGTGCGCCAGAAGCGTCGGCGAGAAATTCGCGCCGCCTCGAAATGGCTAATTGTATGAGCTGCGCCGCGATGGGCGCGAGAATGATGGCGATAATACCGGCAACCATGATGAGCGGATTGCGGTTGTCGTTGTCTCTATCCCTCCCGCCATAAAAACTCATGCGTAAAAATATATCCGCAAGGACGGAAAGAATGCCGACCAGAACGACCGCCACGGTCATGACCAGAATGTCGCGGTTGCCCACATGCGAGAGCTCGTGTGCTATGACGCCCTCAAGCTCGGATCGGTCGAGTACCCCGAGAAGTCCCGTCGTCACTGCGACGACGGCATTTTTTGCATCGCGGCCCGACGCAAAGGCATTGGGGGCAGGGTCATCAATGATGTACACGCGCGGCTTCGGGAGTCCCGCCGTGATGGCGAGATTTTCCACTATGCGGTGCAACTCTCTGTACTCGCGTTCATCCGCGGGAACCGCGCGGGCCGCCGCGATAGCGATCTTATCGGAAAACCAGTATGCGGTGATGTTCATCGCAATGGCGAAGAATGCCGCTAGGTAAAGTATGCCGGGGGCGTTGTAGTAGTACGAGACGAACCAGCCGACCGCGATAACGAGCGTGAAAAACACGCTCATGAGCATCCATGTGCGGAATACGTTTCTCCCCTGCTGTGTATACAAAGAGGCCATTTCAGTCACTATACAACGCGACCGCTAAAAAGAAAAAGCGGCTACGAAGCCGCTCCTCCGAGAACTTTGTACACGAGGCGCCTGTTTGCTACCAAAATCGCTTCCGCAAACCCGCCCATCAGATCGTAGTTCTTCAACTCTTCGACGAATACCCATCGGTGATCGATCAACTCGTCACGGTTGAGCACGACCTGTCCTGACACATAGGGCGCCATGAAGCGCAACCCGAGGACGGCGATATCGTCCGGTCGAATGTGACTGAAATGATCCACATACTCAAATGGACCGACCTCAATACCCGCCTCTTCACGGATCTCACGCCGAAGAGCTGTATAGAGCGGATCTTTCCAACCATCCGGCAAAGTCAGCGGCAAATACTCATAGTCCTCTCGCGAAAAACCTCCGCCGGGCGATCCCCACTTATTTGGAAAGACAAGCAAGCGCGGCGAGCGCTGAACGATAAGGAATCGACGTTCGAGATCGTACACGAGGCCCATTGCAACCACGCGATGCAGCTCATGAGATGGAATTTTACATGCCATCACCTTCTCCTCTTTTCTGATGAGAAGTATACCGCGATACTGACAAGAGCCTAAAATTTCACCTGCACCGGCTCTTTGGCCGCCTGTTCATCCGTGCCGAGTTCGAAGAAATCACGCGGCGCGAAGCCAAACGTGCTGCCGATGAGATTCGACGGGAATGATTGGAGCGCGGTGTTGAGTTCCATCACGACGCCGTTGTAAAAGCGGCGCGCGGCTTGGATCTTATTTTCCGTATCGGAAAGCTCGCGCTGCAGCTCGACGAAATTTTCATTCGCTTTCAGGTTGGGGTAATTTTCGGCGACGGCAAACAGCGACTTCAGCGCGCCCGTCAGCATATTTTCCGCATCCGCTTTGTCTTTCGGCGAAGTGGCGTTCATCGCGCGCGTGCGCATTTCTGTCACTTTCGTAAGTGTGCCGCTCTCGTGCGAGGCATACCCCTTGACCGTCTCCACAAGATTTGGAATGAGGTCGTATCGGCGTTTGAGCTGCACGTCGATATCCGACCACGCCTCCCTCACGCGATTCGTAAGCGTGACGAAGCGGTTATAAAGAAAAACTGCCCATGCGAGAACTACGATTACAACTCCAAGAATAATGTATGTAATGTTCATATCATTAGATTTTAGCTTCTAATTGATTTACACGAACTTCCAATTTCATCCTTTTTTCGAGGTTTGTTTTAACATCATTCTTGATGGTGTTGAGATCACGAGTGTGTTCTTCAAGTGTTTCCTCCACTTGGTCAACCTTTCCATCAATGAGATCGACTTTTGTATGGAGCTCTTCGAGCTCTTCTCGTACAATAGTGCGCACTTCCATTTTGACAATAGAACGTACGTCGTCTTTCGTCGGAAAGACTTCTTTAAGTTTCTGAATATCTCTATCAGTAATTACCATATACTCACTATACCATATCCCCTATGACAATTATCTATCGCACCCCGACGCTCGTCGTTGCTGTTGTTGTTGTCGCTACGCGAGGCGGCACATTAGGCGGAACTTGCGGCGGTGGCTGTGTTGGTTGGTTTTGATTACCTGGAGCGAATAAACTGCCGAGGAGTTGTCCGAGCATGTAGAACGGGCTTCCGTATCCGCTTCGGTAACCGCTCGGGTAACCGATGATGACCGGGTATGCCACTCTATACCGCGGATATGGCATTGGTCTTGGCGGCGGCGGTGTAACCGGTGGCGGCGTCCTGGGTCCCGTAATGGGTTCTATTGGGAATGGTTCCGTGCCGCCCAGTGGTGGTCTTTGGTACGCCGTGGGTGTGGGAGTGAGTTCTCCGAGAGGAAGATCCGGACTTGGATTTTGTTTGATGGGTACAATCGTAACTTCCTGTCCTGACGATGTGATGCATGGGGCGTTGGAATTCTGCACATCGCACAGCTTCAGTGAACCCGGCGGCGTGAATCCGCCTCCATTTGGTGGTACTCCCGGCGGTCCTCCACCGCCTGGTGGTGATACTGGTGGCGGTCCTCCACCGCCCGGTGGTGTTGATGGGTTATTTGGTGGGTTGTTTGATGGCGGTTGATTGTTGGTGATATCCGGGAGATTTAAATATCCCCAGATTCCCAAGCTTGCGCAGAGAGCAGAACGCTTCCATCCACCAAAACATGCCCACCTGAAAGCATTTCCTCCCATTTTCGCCGCCGTCCACCATCCACTGCTTCCCGGTGTCGGTGGTGTAAGGGATTCCGACGGGTTACCACCGCCTCCTGTCAAAGGCAATTCGAGTTGTCGTCCCTCGCCAAACGGCAAGTTGAGTTGCTGTGGCTCGATAGCCGGCGCGGGCGTACGAGGAGGCTGGGCCGGTTCATTGAGTGGAAGTTGTAATTGTTGCGGCTCGAGGGAAATCCCCTCACCTTCGGGTGTTGGCTTTGGAGATGCAGGGCTGGTCGTCTTCCCTCCAGTGCGAGACGACGGCGTCGGTATTACAGGTTGATTGAACGGATTTAGCGGTGTCGGCGCAGGTGCTGGTGCAGGTGTTAGAGGAGCTGGCGCTGGCGATGTGACCGGCGCAGGAGTCGGCGAAATGATTGGTGCTGGCGTAACTGGTACAGATGCGGGCGCGCTCGCGAGGGTGGGAGGTGGTGTCTCGGGTACTGCGACAGTTGTTTCGGCTAGTGGTATTGCCGGCGTCGGTGCAACGATATATTGACTCAAGAATCTGCCGACAGGCGGATCCACAAGAGAGAAAATCAATTGCCCAACTGTTTCTGCTTGAACTTGTTGTCCAACAGGCACGTTACTGTTAAGAAATTCTGTCAGATCAATCACAGGCAACGCGGCAATTCTCTTATTTGCCTCCTCGGTCGCTTTCCGTGCCTTCACTTGTTGCAGAGCATATTGCGCGCCCAATTTTTCAGTATTGGCGTCGTTCAATCGCGTTTCGATCTGCGTGCGAGCGGCTTGCAGGTCTGCGACTTTATTGGCTGTCTGCGAAATATCCGGAACTTTGAGCGATTCCACTATCGCAACGATCTTATCTGACGGCGTCTTTAAATTATTGAATGGACCCTGGAGACCGCTAAGCGCGACGACACCGTCGAGTGTTGCGGGTTTATTAGCGGATGGGATCAGCGGATTGATCACCTGCACGGCTTTCACGACTTCAGGGATAAGCGCCGACAGTCGCGCGCGATCGCCCTGCGGCACGAGCGGATTTTGCGCGAGATCGCGCGCGGCAGTTATCATTGTATTGACCTGTCGTTCGATACCCAGCGCGGCATCTATCTGTTTCTGATTATTCGTCAATTCGTTATTGATCGAGGCGATGCGCGTGTCGATGTCCTGCTTTTGTTTTTCCAACGCGACTGTGTCAGTCTGCGCACCGGGTAGTGTCGGTGCCGGAGCGGGCTGCACAACAGGAGGTGCAGCGACGGTTGACGGTGGTGTCGCTGGTGTGACAACTTGAGCAGGTGCTTGCGGATTCACCGGCGGAAGCACCGCGGGCGCGGGCGTGTTCACGCGTCCCATAAATTCGTTCACGAAATTACTCGCGATGCGATCGATCCTCTCGGTGAACGTTTCCTGCGGTTGATTCTGCGCAACCGCTGTTGGCGCCGGAGCAGCGGGCAATGTAGGAGATTCAAGCGTAGGCGTGTACGACACCGCCACCGGTCTGGCTCCATTCGGTGCAAGGAACTGCATGCCGCCGTACGGCGCCTGACCGAGAGTCAGCCACAATGTATTCTCCGGCGTATCGGCGATAAACGGCCGGATCGCTTCAGGTGCCACGCGCGGAAATGGAACAACTGGTCGCGGTACCAGAGTTCCCCATCCGCCAAACTCTTGCAGTTGCGCGAAAGTAAGCGGTTGCACTGGAATTGGAGTCGGGGCAACAGTCGGTGCGGGGACAGGAACGGTACTTAGTGCGGACGCAGGGACTGTTGGTACGACGGTAACAGGCGAGGATGCGAGTGTGGGCGCAGTGACCGTCGGCAATGTTTGAGTATTGAGAGCAAGTACCGCCTGTTTGATTGGCAAGAGGTTCTGGTCGCCGACGAAGGTGTAATGATTCGCGTTCTTGACCGCAATTGAGAGGTTGACGAACGTCACGTTCGGCAGGTTCCCGATCTGTTTTTTCAGCGCGTCGTTATTTTTCTGCGTCGTGAGCGCGTAGCTCGTGAGAATGCTGTCCGGATTATTCTTCTTCCATTGCGCGAAATCGTTTACATTTCCGTAGAGGGCGTCGAGGAGTACGACTTCCTTTATCACCGATGGATTGCTCATGGTACGCAAAGCGGCCGCGGCCGAGCTATAACCACCGCTGTAGACGGTCATCACGTTCTTCATGTTCTTGAAGGCATTAATCGCATTCGGATTTCCATAGAGTGCCGCAGCTTTTGCTGCGATTTCATTTCTGAATGCATCAAATACTCCGGGTTTTGCGAAATTCCCCGCGCTAACGCCGCTCGCCCCGACCCGCGGATCGAGCTCAACTACCACCAAAACAGTATTCGTATCCTTCAACTGCTCGGTTCCCAAACTCAGATCTTTTTCGTTGTTGCTGTTTGCTCCCTGCCTCTGGCCCGGGAAGTGATACACGATTACCGGAGGATTTGTTGTGTCAAAGGGATTAAATCCCTTCTGAATGACGATGGCGGCGGTGCCGTTGGGAATCGCCGGGTTGGCGATCTTCACGAATCCGGTCGTCTTCATCTCCGCCGCGTCGGTCGGTGTGGGCGCCGGAACTGTGGCCGGAGCGACGGCTGGAACGACAGGTGTAGTAATAGGTGGAGTAACCGTTGGAGTGACGGGTACGGGAGCACGCGTCGGTATAGACGCAGGAACTGTTTTTACTGGAGTTCCCTGTGCACTTACAAGTGTCGGCGCTGGTTGTGTTTGCGCCGCCGCAAGCTTCGTATCGGCAGTGACTTGTCGCTGTTGTTGCGCGTAGATTTTGCTGTTACCGGCAGGCTGCACGTGCGCGGGATCATTGCCAATGAAATTCGCCCGCAAATTATACTTTGATCCGTTTTTGGCAAGCCAATTCCACACCGATTGGTTCTCGGCACCGCGCGCATCGTCATTTGCTTCCCTTTGCGCGGAAGTCAGATTACTTGGCCGAGGTACCACCCGCGCCGAGCCGATATCAGCTGCATTTCCCACGCCGCCAGCGTAGTGTTGAGAATTTTTTGGAGCTGCAGCGACAATACCGGGACCTCGCTCAACCGACGGACGATTGTTTGCATCACGATAAAATGCAAGCCCGCCAGGTTTTAGACCGTCGGCAATCATCGCCTTGCCAGCACCATAGAGCGCAATCTTGAGCTCCTTATTCATATTGAGCACCTCGTCGCGCACACTGCGACCGCTATTTAGGGCAGCAGCAATATCTTTCCACGTAAAGTCACCGGTGCTGTCGATCCTCGCGTATGCGTATGGGCTATTGAAAATCTGATCCCAGAGGAAATTGTTGACAGAATTATAGGCACCCGGGCTCGTAGCACTCGCTGGGTACGAGACAAGTGTGCGACCCTGCGCTCCCACAGGAACATTAGGATAGCCAATTGGTTTTTGAAGTGTGGCGACCTGTTGCGCTATGTATCCGTTGACCGATCGCACTTGCGCAGGGGTGAGATTTCTCGTTTTGAAAATATCGATTCCCGCGTTGGTACGCAAATTATTGAAAGCGGGAGAATTTTGCAGTCCATTAAACACGACCTGCGCCGCAAGCTCCTTGTTGGTGATATTGGGATACGCTTGCCGCGCGGCGGCAATAATGTTTTGTGCGCGCGCCTCGACATCGGTAATGGATTGTGGAACCGTAGTTTCCGGCGCGATGACGGTACGCTGCGGGTTTGTCAACAGTGAACCGGCGCTGGGTACTGGTGCAGGACTCGCCCCTCGTGCGGCCACTTGGGCAATGACCCCCAACCCATCAACCACCACTTGGCCGAGCGAACGCGTCGGAGCAGGTATTGGATTGGTGATTGGTGTAGATGCGGGGACTGTTTTTACCGCAGTCGGATTCACCGATGGATTTTGTACGACAGGCTTCGCCGGCGCACTCGAAAGTGTGGGTGCTGGTTGTATCGACGGCGCAGAATATTGAGCAACTAATTGTTCTGCCCGTGTAGTCGCTGCCGCTCTCCCTGCTACGCCCAACTTAGTAGCATCGCTTGTAGAGTTCACGCCCGGTTGCTTGGCAAGAATACGATATGACACGGAACAGGTACTATTGGTCCCACATCCAATGAGTGACGCATCACTTTTTGTGAGATCAATAACTCTTGGGGGATGATAGCCTTTATCACCCGCATATCTGATGATGCTTTTGCCATTTGGACCACTAATCTCGACAATAGAGAATGGTGGAATTTTCGACGGATCGAGGGTCGAGAACTGTGAACTTCCAATAATCTTTTTTTCCGAATACGCGCCATTCGGTCCTCCTTCTATGGCGGGTCCAGAGTCAGGGGAGTACGTGGACGAAACACCTGTTTGCCATTTCGGAGCAGGAGCAACTGATGGTTCTGCAGCAAGTCCCGGTGATACAAATGGGTTGCTGAAAACATATTTTGGAAGAAGATCTTTAAGCCATTGCGTAAGCGGCGAAACTGGTGCCGGAGCTGGTGTAACTGGAGCAGGTATTGGATTGGTGATCGGCGTAGATGCGGGAACTGTTTGCACTACAGTTGGCTTCGTTGGATTTGAAGCGGCAGGCACCGCTGGCGTGCTCGCCAAGACCGGTGCTGGAGAAGTCTGCAGGAGTTGACTTGCAAGAGCAGGAGCCGGCGGCGCCGGCACGCCCGCTCTATATGCCACGGCGGCATCGTATGCCTGCACGATCGTTTCCGGATTCACAATGCTGCTCGGTCGAATGCTGTGTTCGAGGAATGATTTTTCATTGAACAACTTGATGATCAATGGCTTATCGTTGAAATCCAACTTTTGATCCGGCTCTACTCCCAACGCATCAGAAAGGTACGCGATCATTTTTGTCGTTTTGTTTTCCGACGGAGGAGACAGTTGAGTTATTAGCTTTTTCAATGTGTCATTACCGTTCGACATCTGCCGCTCCATATTCAAGAAATCCGCTCGCGCTCCAAAGTACGGACTGACAAACGTTGCCTGCTTCCCAATGCTCGGAACCGATCCTTCCCACGCGACACCCGCATTGAGATTTCCAAAATTCCATCCATTCATGAGTTGATTCATTCCCGCTGGAGCGGGTGTTATGGGATTGAACGTCAAATTACCAGGTACTAATTTGAGCCATGCCATAAACGGACTCACCGTCGTTGGAGCGGGCGCTGGAGTGACTGGGGCTGGCAATGGCACGGCAGGGATACTCGGGGAGACCGGAGCGGCTTGCGGTGAGGGAATCGAACCCGGAGCGTTAACGCTCGGCACCGAGGGAGTCACCGTCGGCGCGGGGGGACTTGGGGCGACCGTCGCAGGCGCTGCTGGTGATAGAGCAGGATTCGTCGGAGAAACAGCGGGTTCGGTTCCCGGTACGGCTGGCGACGTTGGTAACAGTACCGCCGCAGGCGGAGAACCAAGATATGGGTATCCACCAAGCCACGGAGTGTAATTCATACTCACGCTACGTATCCATGGAGAATAATTTTGGATTTCTGGTTCCACCGTATCCACTCTAATTGTCGGCAAAGAAACAGGGCCGGATATTGGAATTATGGGAGGTGCAGAAGGTAAGGGAACAGCAACCGTCGAAGGTGCTGCTGGCGCAGTCGGCGCAACTTCGGCAGGTGCCGAGGCAAGCGTCGGCGCAGTCGGCGCGATTTCGGTAGATACGACGGATGGTACCGACGCAGTCGGTGTCCAGCTCTCGACGCCATCGGGAGAAACTGTTGTTATGCCTGCTGGAGCCATGGGGGCTGCAGGCGCAATACTGGCAAAATCAGGAGATGCTGGCGAAACATAGGAAGCGGGTGTGTATGCGACCGACGCGACTGTATTAGGGAATTCTGTCGGTGCAAACGCGCTCCAATTTGAAACCACAGGGACAGCAAGTCCGGCAAATGGAACAGCAGTGGAGAGCGCCCTGAATTCAGCGCCGATAATACTGGCCACAGCAGGTTCTAGTGCACCTGTAATTATCGGTGCACTCGAAAGAACAGTTGGGTTAAGTAGCGCAGTGGTTACGGGTTCGACGATAGTTTGTACAGTCCGGGCAGCATCCATCGCAACGACGGCGGTCGGGTCGGCAAGCACTCCTACACCTACTGCTGCCCTCCCGAGAACGCTGTCTACTATAGAATTAACCCAACTATTATTCAACAGTCCACCTGTTTCCGCAGTAATGTTGGTACCAACAGAGCTAACTACAGGCACCTGTTCAACAATTCCCCTCGTGATAGCACCTGTTTCTGAATCCACAATAAATGGCCCTGCCCGAAACTCAAACACAGTACCCGTTTCAATGCCGCGACCAAGTTGAGAAAAAGGAACATCACCGACAATACCGCGACTGAAACCAGAAGATTCAGCCATGAGAGCGCCAGCCTCGCGACCAACACCTTCTGCAATACCGACGAGACTGTCAGCGACCCGAACCGCGCCGACGACCACGGGGGCAAGCATCGTGGCGTTGATAGCAGTATTGACTGTCGCCTGCACACGTTCGGCCAGAGCGCATGATTCACAGAATGTTGCAACATATGGATTTTGAGGATTACCGATCATGGTAGACAAGGAATCGGCAGGGGCACTTACTACCGCACCCACAAGATTTGCATATGTATTAGCAACTGCTCCAACATAATCGCCATTTTTCCACGCATTACTCACATCACTCCAATTTGTCGTGTTCTCGCCGATGTCAAGTAATGCCTGTTGCCCCGCTGGTAATGGTTGTCTCGCTATGTCAGTAATCGCAGCGAGATCAAGAGTTTTATCACCCGTTCGAAAATCTGAAATATTTTTTCCAATTTCAGCATTTTGAGCATTTAGTCGGTCGATTTCTGTTTGCACCCCTTCTAAGCCGCGGGAAAACTGCCTCACCTCCACCATCGCACTAGGGTCTCCATTTCTTGCAGCATCCATCACACCCGCGAGACGCTGGGCTTCTGCGGTATTGAGAGCCTGCTGCGCCAATGCTTGTTGGTATGCTTGTGCTTGTTGAAGCCCCTCCCGTGGTGTGCCGTAGAAGGTAACTTCTCGACCTCCGTCTGGTGTAAGCCCGCTCGATTTCCCCAACGATGGATCGGCGGTATATGAGGTAGGTGAGTTGTACACATTGATGCCATTATTTTCCCGGGTAGTCTGTATTTCAGAAGAGATCCTCTGGTAATCGTCGTATGCCTGTCTATAATTAGCGGAAGCCGTTTGTGCATCCGCGAGAACCTGTTGATATTGAGGCCCCACAACATTATTAAGGTTATTTATACTCGGCTGTGCCGCTGCTTGGGCCTGTTGAAGGTTGTTAATCGCCTGTGTCAAAGCAGGAAGTGAATCGCGACTCGTCGCCTGATAAACCCTTTGCAGAGCGTTGTTTGATTCTGCCGCCTCCAATGTCCGCAGTCTCTGTTGCTCCGCGGCCGTCAGGGGAGGTTCACTGCCGGGTGCAAATTCGGCATTCGCTGCACGCTCACGAAGATTTTGTAGCTCAGCCCGTTCATCTATCTGAACGACGGCCTTTCCTTCCGCCACTAGTTTATCTACTTGCGCTTGCGCTGCTGTGACGGGTCGTGAAGCGATATCAACGCCGTCCCTCGCATCATTAAGATCTATCTCCGCATTGCGAAGATCCGTTTGTGCTTTTTGCGCCCAATATTGCTCTGCTTCAAGTCGCCCTTGCGCCGCCGTTTGGTCTACAGAAAGTTCAGCGGCAAGTTTTTCAAGTGGTGTTAATTCTCGAGATGGATTAACGGGAAGATCTTCGGGATTTATTTGAGCAGGGTGCGTGCTTGTAATCGCCCCCTCAGCTGTATCTTGAGAATTGTCTATGGGAGGTGCGGGTGGTGCACCTTCTGCGCCGAATTGATTTGTCCCAAGGTAATCAGTGAGCTGCTGTGCCATCCATTCACTCCATGTCTGTTCTGGCGTTGGTGGAGTCGTTGGTTCCGAAGGTGGCGGTTCAGTCCAAGGAACGTCAGCCCAATCACCACTTGGTAATGGTTCTACCCATGGAGTATCGGACCATTCGCCATTAGGCAAGGATTCAGTCCACGGAACATCGTTCCACTCACCTTGCGGCAATGGTTCTGTGGCAGGTGGTGGAACGTTTGAACCTCCAAACAAATAATTGTATCCGCTGATCACCGCGTCCCCAACCCACCTTGCTGCAGCGACGATACTTTCTTGGGCAGAAGGAATGGGGGTGACTGGAGACGGAGTAACCGCAAGCGGTCTCCCTTTATCGAAAATGAGACTCTGTACGGCGTTATCGTACACGATCTTTTCAGATGCTTGAGTCAAGCTGGCTCTTCGCTCAGGAGAATAACCCATTTCAATCATACGGGCTTCTACCTGTTCTCTAGTTATCCCCGCAGGAAGTTCCGACGATGGTGCCGGTGGAGATTCAAATCCTGTATAACCTGTATATTCGTAAGGAACCGGTTCGCCGTTAAATGATTGTCCGTTCACCTCACTCGTCGGTGGCGCTTCTCCGAAGCTGCCCGATGGTGGTCCGATCTCTGCAACGCCCCCGGGTACTCTGACACCCGTCGTCGGCACCGGTGTTGCTCCTTCCGATGCACCGCCTGACAAACCACCTATTTGCCGTAGAGCATCACTGAATGAACCTGCTGCAGTTTGCTCCCCCGTTGGTGGATTCCATGTCATCGATTCTGGATTGAAGATTGATTGATCGAGTATTGATCCGTTGCCACCGGTACCTTGTATCAAGGAAGCCTCCTCACGAGCACTCGGATCCGTCGGTGGTAATTTTGTCAGTTCGCATGGCTTCCCACCACACATTCTTCCTGTACATCTATTCAGACCGGTACAAACGCCTTTCACATCACCATTGTCGTCGTAACAAATACCGAGAGGACATTTGTTCGTATTAACGCCTTTAATACAATCCGGCTCTCTCGGTTCGCCCGCGTCCGGATTTGGCTTTTCACCGCATCCACACTCCTCGTACCACGGAGTGCACTTGGAATTTGCATCTTTACCGACTGCGTACGTAATTGCAGGAACAGCAAAAAGCAGCACGAACATCGCGAGTGAGAAAACCGCCGTGCGTGAAGCGCACATATATAGTTGTATGTATATTTTACCAGCCAAAACAGACACGGCCGCGCCTGATGCAGCCGTGCTGTGGAGTTCTTTTTCGAGAATGTTTAGAGCTGTCTTGCTTTGAATAGTACGGGGTTTATAGTGTGCATATGGCCCCAAAGAAAACTACTCTCAATGAGATCGGCGAAATGGTCGCGCATGTAGTCAAACACATGGCGACGAAAGACGATATAACTGACCTTCGGAACGAAATTAAAGGAGTAAGGAATGAATTAAAGAGCGATATCATAAAATTGCAAGAACAGGTAGCGGGCATCGAACAGGAGCTGAAAGAAATCCGTCTCGATCTTGAGGACATTCGAAAGAAAGTCGAAAACATTACGGGATACCGAAAAGAAATCGACCATGCCTTCGAGCGCATCGCAGCAATCGAAAAACATCTCGGCATTGACAAGAAAACAATCCCGGCCTCCCAAGGGTAAATCTCAAGAAGTAAAAATCCTTATTTGTTCACGATCGTGTATACTTAAGGATATGGGGAAAATGGAAATTGAATCGAAAAAACGAAGAAAAAAGCGCCGCATCCAGCAAGCAGTGCTCGCAGCCGTTGGTACAGTGGGATTAATGAGTGTGGCGATGGTTGCGCCAAATATATTTCAAGTGCTGCCTATCGTAATGGGTAAGGAAAGATACAAACTTACCTTCCGTGCGCATACTGCACTGCAAAGACTGGCTATCAAAGGACATATACGTTTCGTAGAACGAAATGGCGTGCGATATGCGGCAATAACAGAGAAAGGAAGGAGTGCACTGATTCTGGAACAAGCGCGCCTTTCACATATGGCTGGAAAAAAGCGAAAATGGGACAGTCGGTATCGAGTCGTCGCTTTCGACGTCCCGGAAAAACGGAGAAATATCCGCGATCGATTACGAAACACCATGAGCGATTTGGGATTCCTCCAACTACAAAAAAGCATGTGGATCTATCCATACGATTGCGAAGACCTCGTTGCCCTTGTAAAAGCGGATCTTCGAATCGGAAAGGACGTACTCTACATGATCGTTGATTCAATCGAAAATGATCGCTGGATCAAGGAACATTTCAAATTACCTTAATGTCTCAATATCCCTATTCCTTCACGATCGTGAAAAATAAGGATATAAGAATATTTGATTTTGATATTCTTTCTGTTGTTCTCCTAACGAATATTGCTGCGTGGAAACTTAGTATTGTGTAAACCCTCCCTGCGGCAGAGACCGTAGGGAGTTAATTTTCATTAAATGTGCATGCCGCGATCGCCCGGAGGGAGATCACGGTTCAAAATTCTTCTTGCGACAAATATTTTAATAGTCCTCCCCGCCCATCCCTTGCGCGCCACCGGGCGCTGCTTTCTTTTCTTCGGGAATATCGGCGACCGCGGCTTCCGTGGTAAGAAGGACGGCCGCCGCTGATGCAGCATTCTCGACGCACGAGCGCGTTACTTTCACGGGATCAAGTATCCCCGCTTCGTACATGTCGACAATCGCGACTTCTTCCGATTCCGCTGATGCGTTATACCCATGGCTTCCACCGGCCCTTAGCACATCACGGAGTAACACTGCGGCATCTTCGCGACCAGCATTGTAGGCGATCTGCAGGAACGGCGCTGAAAGCGCGGAGACGAGAATGCGATAGCCAACCGTGTACTCATCGTGTTTGTCGGCATCGATCTTCTTCCCAAGCTTGTCGCCCACTTTTGCGAGCGCGGCGCCGCCGCCCGGCACGATACCTTCGGCAATGGCAGCCTTCGTCGCATTGACGGCATCTTCGATCTTGTCTTTGAGATATTTCATTTCCGTTTCCGTCGCAGCGCCGACGCGAATGACCGCGACGCCGCCCGTCAGCTTCGCGATGCGTTCCTCGAGTTTCTCGCGGTCGAATTTTGAGTCGGTATTTTCCACTTGTTTGCGCAACTGCGCGACGCGCGCTTCGATCTCCGATTTCTTACCCTTGCCGCCGACGATAACGGTCGAATCTTTCGTCGCGACGATGCGGTTCGCGCGGCCAAGCTGGCCAAGCTCTGCCTTCTCGAGATTAATCCCCAGATCCTCGGTGATAACGGTAGCGCCGATGGTCGTCGCGATATCCGCGAGCATTTCTTTCTTGCGGTCGCCGTATCCGGGAGCCTTCACCGCGAGCACGTTGAAGACGCCGCGCAGTTTATTGACGATGAGCGTAGCGAGCGCTTCGCCGTCGACATCATCAGCGATGATGACGAGCTCTTTCTTGCCGGATTGCGCCACCTTTTCGAGGAGCGGCAGAATTTCCTTGATGGTCGAGATTTTTTTGTCGGTCACGAGAATGGGCGCGTCTTTTAGTTCCGCCTCCATGCGTTCAGGATTCGTCACCAAATATGCCGAGACGTAGCCTTTGTCGAATTCCATGCCTTCCACGTAATCGGACTCGATGCCGAGCGATTGTGATTCCTCGACGGTGACGACGCCATCTTTGCCCACTTTTTCTACAGTGTCAGCTATCGTCTTCCCGAGCTCTTCCGATTCCGCGGCGATCTGCGCGACTTGACGAATATCACTCTTTCCTTTCACTTCGCGCGCCATCTTTTTGAGTTCGGCGACAGCGTCCTTGGCAGCGGCTTCAATACCGCGGCGCACCATCATCGCGTTGGCACCGAGCGCCGTGCGCTTCAGACCCTCGTGCACGATCGCCTGCGTCAAGACAACGGCGGTCGTCGTGCCATCGCCCGCCTTGTCATTCGTCTTCGTCGCGACTTCTTTCACGATGGAGGCACCCATATCCTCGAATTTGTCCGCGAGCGTTATCTCTTTTGCAATAGATACACCGTCGTTGGTGATGGTGGGACCGCCCCACGATTTGGAGAGTGCGACGTTGCGTCCCTTCGGTCCCAGAGTGACTTTGACTGCTGCAGCGACGATGTCGACGCCACGCTTCAGCGCTGCCCGCACGTCCTGGTCGAATAGTACTTGTTTTGCCATAGTTTTTTATTTATTTGATAACGGCTTTCACGTCGCTTTCATGGATGAGATAGAATTTTTCCTCATCCATTTCGATTTCGCTTTCCCATCCCGGACTGAAATATACTTTCTGACCGACCTTAATACTCATGGGAAGAACTTTCCCGTCGTCGTTCATTTTGCCAGGACCGACGGCGACAACGACTCCTTTTGTCGATTTCTCTTGTTTTGCCGCGTCGGGAATAATGATGCCGGAGGCAGTCTTTTTCAGGGTGTCTTCGGGCCGTATGAGCACGCCATCTCCTACCGGATGAATATTGATCTTGGTCTCGGGGCTTTTACCTTCCTTTGCTTTCGGTTGTTTCTTCATATCTATAAAATTAACCACTAATCTGATAATTCAATTTGTGGAAGCACTATAGATGAGAAGGATGGGGTTGGTCAAGTCCTGTGTGTTTGCGCTTCTCTTTTTAATATGCTACAGTGCCTTCATATGGTTTTTCTTCGGTCAATCTTGCCTCTCGTGCAGATCATCCTTTCGGGGCTGATAATTGCAGCTATTCTCCTGCAGCGCACGGGCGCATCCTTGGGCGGCGCCTTCGGAGCCGACAATTTCTCGTCGGGTTTCCACACGCGTCGCGGTTTGGAGAAAACCCTCTTTTGGGCCACCATTATTCTTGCTATACTGTTTGCATTGTCGGCGTTGGTCAATCTGTTTATTAGCTAGCATACTCCTCCCCTGTGCGGGATAGAGCACGCGCTTTTGCGCCGAAGTCCCTCTTTACTGACGGCCTTCACCACAAAAAATTATCTACGAAGAATTATGAGCAGTGAGCTCGATCTATCTCCTCATACCGATAGGCAACGTCCCGAGGATGGCGATGTCGCGTATCAGAATAAAAAAACCGACATGAAAACGCTGTTCTTGAAAGAGCGGGGTGTATCCGTATTTTCACGGCTTGAGAGTTTACTTATCGCATTTTCACCGAGCGAGCGTCTGCTTTTGTATGGTCTTACGGTCGTCCTTGCAGTAAGCGCGCTTGCGCTTCTTTCGGGCGTGAGTTCGTATGTCTCAACCACCGTTCCAACCGCAGGAGGGACGTTGATCGAAGGCGAGGTCGGACCGGCCCGGTTCATCAATCCTATAATGACGCTTTCACAGCCCGACCAAGACTTGAGCATGCTCATTTTTTCCGGCCTTATGCGCGCGCTCCCCGACCTGCCCGCCGAAGCTTCGGCGCAGGCGGGCGGGACGCTCGTTCCCGACCTCGCATCGTCATATTCTGTCTCCGATGACGGCACTACTTACACATTCACATTGAAACAAAACGCGATGTTCCAAGATGGCACACCAGTCACGTCGACGGATGTTCTGTTTACCGTACAGGCTATACAAAATCCCGATATCAAAAGCCCGCACCGCGCGGACTGGGAGGGGGTACTAGTATCGACTCCCGATCAGCGCACCGTTATTTTCAAGCTGCCCAAAGCGTACGCGCCGTTCATCTACGATACGACGCTCGGTATCCTTCCGAAACATCTCTGGCAAAATGTCACCGCAGAAGAATTTCCCTTTACGTCGCTCAACACGCACCCCGTCGGCAGCGGTCCGTATCGCGTCGCCTCGACAGATACGGATTCGACCGGCTCCGTCACGACCTACGATCTCGTACCGTTCAAGGGTTTTACTCTCGGCGCCCCGCATTTGAAGCACATCATTTTCAAGTTTTATTCCAACGAAGCGGATATGATAAAGGCGTTCAACGCCGGAAAAATCGGTGCGATGGCTGGTGTCACGCCGACCGACCTTCCCGCGATCACGCGCGCGGACGACAGCACCATACTTTCCATGCCTCTCCCGCGGACGTTCGGAATATTCTTTAATCAAAATCACGCCACTGTGCTCGCCGATGCATCGGTGCGCGCAGCGCTCGATACTGCAATAGACAAATACGCACTCGTCGAGAAGGTGCTCGCCGGCAATGGCGTCGTCCTCGACGGTCCTATCCCGCCCGGCGTCATAGAACAAAATGCGAGTGTTTCCCCCTCGACGGTAGTCGCGTCTTCATCCTCCCTTGTTGAAAATGCACAAAACATACTCAAGCGCGGGAAGTGGTCATTCGATGAGGCCGGTGGCGTGTGGACAAAAGGCAAGGGGAAGAGTATAACGACGTTGAAATTCACCCTTGTGACGGCCGATCAGCCGGAGCTGGTGAAAGCGGCGAACCTCATTGCGGCAGATTGGAAAGCCGCCGGTATCACCGTTGATGTGCAGGTATATCCGCTTTCGGAGTTGAACACCAATGTCATCCGTCCGCGCGCCTACGATGCGATACTTTTCGGCGAAGTCGTCGGCCGCGAAGGAGATTTCTTCGCTTTCTGGCACTCGAGCCAGCGCAACGACCCGGGATTGAACCTCGCGCTCTATGCAAATTCGAAAGCCGATTCCCTGCTCGCGAACGCCCGCGCGACGACCAATAAGAAAGAGCGCGACCGCCTGTACGCAGAATTCGCAGCACTCGTCAAAAAGGACAACGCCGCCATTTTCTTGTTCTCTCCCAACTTTATCTATATAGTACCGAAATCGATCCAGGGAATCAGCATCGGTACGCTCTCGACTCCTGCCGGACGCTTCCTCAATACCTACCAATGGTACACGGATACCGAGCACGTCTGGAATATATTCACGAACGACGTAACTGCAACAAACTAAAATTACCTATGGAACCATCAGCAAACAAACCACCTAGCAGAAGCCCCGGTGGTCCGGGAAGGACAGGCCCCGATAGGGGCCGGCCATCGCACGCACCCTCAAGGCCCGGCGTAGCGCCCCGCCCGGGCGGCGGAGGAAGACCTCGCCGTCATTTCTCTGGCCGGACAGGTGGCCGCCTCTCGCATCCGCCACGCCGCGGCAAGTCACGCGTCTCGCACCAGGCGACCACCCTGCGCAGACCAAATGGCGGACCGATCCCCTCGCCCGCCGAGGACACCATCCGCATTATTCCGCTTGGTGGCGTCGAAGAGATCGGCCGTAATATGACCGCGATAGAATTCCGCGGCGACATTTTCATTCTCGATTGCGGATTCGCATTCAGCGAAGACGACACGCCAGGCATCGATTATATTTTACCGAACACCGGCTACCTCGAAGAGCGCCGCCACATGATCCGCGGCATGCTTATTTCGCACGGACACCTCGACCATATCGGCGGCATCCCCTACATCATCGATCGCATCGGTAATCCGACCATCTATACGCGCCGCCTCACCGGAAAAATGATTGCGAAGCGTCAAGAAGAATTTGCGCAAACAACGCCTGTCGTGGTCCGTGAAGTGGAAAAGGACGAGGTCATAAAATTAGGGCGAGCGACCATCCGATTTTTCGGCGTCACGCACACCGTGCCGGATGCGATGGGCATCATCATCGAGACGCCGTGGGGCGACATCATCTTTACCGGCGACATCAAGCTCTCGCATGTTGACGGTGAACCGTCCGACGAAGAGAAGCGCGAGTTTGGTATCTTCAAAGATCGGAACGTCCTCGCGCTCCTCATGGATTCGACCAATGTATGGCAGCCGGGATGGTCCATTCCAGAGGTCAATGTGTATCGCACGCTCGAAAAGATAATCAAAGAATCCAAGGGGCGCCTCATCGTCGCCATGTTCGCTTCGCACCTCGAGCGTCTCATCCGCGTCGTGCATTTCGCCGAGGAGTACAACAAAAAAATAGTCATCGATGGCAGGTCCATGCGCACCAATATCGAGATCGCACGCGAGCTCGGACTCATCAAATACAAAGACGACACCGTGGTCGCGGTCGAAAACATGGCTCAATATCCGCCGGAGAAAATGATAATTCTTGCGACCGGCGCACAGGGCGATGAATTCGCTTCGCTCGCGCGCATCGGCAACAAGACCCACAAATACATCCGCCTGCAGCAAACCGACACGGTCGTCCTCTCGTCGTCCGTCATCCCGGGCAACGAACGCGCCGTGCAGAAACTCAAAGACAACCTCTCGCGCCAAGGAGCGCACATCATCACCTATCACGCATCCGACGTGCACGCATCCGGCCACGGCAATCGCGAAGAGGCGGTGTGGATCCACAAGCAGATCAAGCCGAAATTCTTCATCCCCGTGCACGGCTACCACTACATGCTCCGCGTACACGCCGATGTCGCCGTCGAGATGGGCGTTGCACCGGAAAACATCTGCATTCCCGACAACAGCTCTATCATCGAAATAAAGAATGGCGAGAAGATATCGAAGCACGCGATGAAGGCGCCGTCGGAATTGCGCGTCGTCGAAGGTACGACTGTCAGCGAACTCTCCGACGTCCTCATGCGCGATAGAAAAGCGCTCGGGCAGGAAGGATTCTGTGTCGTCGTCGCGACCATCGACAGACGCACCGGCAAACTTCACAAATCACCCGATATTATTTCGCGCGGCTTTGTATACCTCCGCGACAACAAAGAACTCATGGACCAGACGCGCCTCATCATCCGCAAGTCGGTGGAAACCTCACTCCGCAACCCGCGCGCCGCCGACCTCGACGCCGCGCGTGAAGACCTCGCCGACTCCGTCTCGCAATTCTTGCTCCAGCGCACCATGAAACGCCCGATAGTGATTCCGGTTATTGTGAGCATTTGACAAGGGCGGCGCATACACTGATACTAGCGACTAGTTGAATTCTCGGCAGAGGAGTCGTCGTGATGTATAAGAAATGCAGCAACTGCAATTGCGGTAACGACACGCCCCGATGGTTTATCAACTCGCTGTGGGGACTTATGGGGCTGTGCATTGTTGGAATTATCGTTTGTCTCGTATGGAGCTGGTATCTCGATCCTGACCATCTCTGGACGAATATCGTGCGCGGTGCCTGTTATTACTCCCCCGGCTGCAAATAAAGGTGTCAGGAACCTTTTTTCAAGGAAACCTTTCTCGAGATCCGCGGCAAGGCCTCGCCTTGCCGCGGATTTTTTATGCAATCCCCACCCTTTCCTTGTTTTTTGACGCACGAGGAGAATAATTACTTCATTAGGATTAATTAATTTTGCTATGAAAAAGCCGTTTTTCTTGTCGTCGCTATCGTTTGTGATTGCAGCTGTTCTCGGAAATATAGTTAACATTATGTGGCCGATTCCAGCGGAGGTGATGCTGCAATACACTCCTGCCGCGGCAAATACGTGGGGCATGCTCACATATGTTTTTAGCGGCCTTGGTCTTATCGCGTTTATCGTCGGAATCTGGAACAAAAAGTGGGAGTAACTGTAAGTATATAAATTATTGTCAAAATAAAACGCCGGTTTTTTTCCGGCGTTTTGTTGTTCTTGTTATGCGCTTTTTCGGTGTACCAATTTCGGACCCTTGCTGGAAAGGTCTTTGTAGACCGTCACAGTCGGGACGTCGATTGTTTCGCCGTATTTATATTCGAATCCGCCGCGCCAGGCCATTGCCTCTGCGACGGCGCCGACCGCAAAGACCATCGCCGCTTCACGCAGCGATCGCAGTTGATATCGTTCTTTCGTTTTCTTCAAGTCATCGAAAGCTTTGAACATTTGATCTTTGAGCCATGTGTGTACGCGATTCGCCGGCCATTTTTGGTTTTCCAATCCCTGGATCTTTTCCGCAGCGCTCACCCGCACTCCGCCGCCGGAGGCATAGATGTCGGGAATGACGGGAATGCCGCGCCCTGCGAGGATTTCGTCGGCTTCTTCGGTGCACGGACCATTGGCAAGTTCAACGATGAATTTTGACTGCAGCTCGCGCGCCATGTGTGCGTCAATGAGGTCTTCAAATGCCGCCGGTGCAAAAATATCCGCACTCAAGGCAACGCGCAACGGATCGATACTTCGATCCCACCGTGGATACTCCGTGACTTTGCGGATTTTTTTGCCACTTTCGTCATGGCAGAAATTGTGCAAATCGTAAAGGTCGAAACCAGAGGGGTCGGAGATCGTGCCGCTACGATCGGAAACAGAAATGATTGTATGCCCGCGGTCTTTCATCAACTTTGCATAAAAGTCACCGGCATTGCCGAAACCTTGAATAGCGACCGTCTGTTGACCTTTGAGACCGAGCTTATTCATCATCGCTTCCGTGGCATAGACGGCGCCGAGCGCTGTGGCATCGCTGCGCCCCAGAGAACCTCCGAGAACAACCGGTTTGCCGGTGAACGCCGCGAAGCAGTGCTCACCACCGATGATGCGCTCATACTCATCAAGGAACCATGCCATCTCTTGTGCGCCAGTCCCGACATCGGGTGCCGGGCCGTCAACGCGCGGTCCGATCCACGGCGCGATAGTGCGGATGTACCCGCGGCATAAGCGTTCGCGTTCGCCCATAGAAAGGGCGAACTTGTCCACGCGAATGCCGCCCTTTCCGCCGCCGTGCATGATGTCGTCAATGGCATTTTTCATCGTCATCATTGCGGCGAGGAACTTTATTTCGCTCTCGCACACCGCAAGGTCGAAGCGCGTGCCGCCCTGCGTGGGGCCGCGCGCGTGGTTGTGCTGGCAGCGATACACGGGAAATTCTTTGAAAGACCCGTCGTCCATTTCAATGCGGACAGTCCCGCGGACGAGACGAGCCTGTACCTGAAGCCGCGCGTATATTCGCGGATCAAGGTCGAGAACCTTGGCTGCTTTCTCGAGTTGAGCAAGATATTTGTCGAAGGCTGTTCTTTTTCCCATTGTTTCCTCCCATAATAGGGATCTCAAAGATCAGCGTGTTACCACGTTGCCATTCTCTATACTCTTTTAAAATGTAAAGTAAAGTCGATTTTCAACACCATTGATTAGGAAGAATTATTGCCTTGAAGAAAAAACGGAGGGCGAATCTTTAAAAATATTACGAAACTATCCTCCAACTTCCTTTTTCCGAGAGGATGAGGCCCTGCCTACCGGCAAGCAGGCGTCGCATACGAGAGGACGGTTCACGAAATCTGCCACACCCCTCTATCATTTGTCACAAGTCCATCTTTTTTCAAACCTTCGAGTGCTTTATGAATGTAGGATTGTTCGAATGAGAGTTTCTTCGCGAGCGCAAGGTCGCCGTGCGAGCCCATGTGGAGCAGCTTCAGTACAGCGCCACGCACCTGCCGTAGCGAACCGTCGAATGGCGTTTGCATGCCATGGTGTGCGCTTTTACGCGTTGGGTTTTGATGAAATTTCTTGATATGTACGCCATAGTCCATAAGGGCGGCGTGCCATAGACGCGGGTCTTGCCCTTCCGCCGCCTCATGCGCAAGCGGGGTGATCTGCGCATCACTCACTTTTTTCTTATCATTGAAAAATTCGTGAATAAACACGGCCCGCACATTTGTCTCGATCAAAATGTCCGGCAGATTGAATGCGAATACTCGCACCGCAGAAGCGGTATATGGCCCCACGCCGGGAAGTTTTTGCAAAAGAATTACGGCCTTCGGAACGCGACCGCCATTTTCATCAACAATATGTCGCGCCGCATCCTTGAGATATTTCGCGCGCCTGTTGTATCCGAGCCCGCTCCACATTTTCAAAACATCAGAGAGTTCTGCGCGCGCAAGCGCGCGGACATTCGGGAATCTTTCCAAAAATTCTCCGTATTTTCCGATTACCCGGTGCACCTGCGTCTGCTGCAGCATTACTTCGGAGACAATGATTTTGTATGGATCTTTTGTTTTCCGCCACGGCAGATCATGACGACCATGCTTTTTCCAATATGCCCACACTTCCCGTCGAAATTTCGATATGACGCTTGCCGACGCGGCCGCATTTGCAAGCGTCATACGGTCAGAGCTCATAGATCACATCTTTGCGCTCCACGACAACCTTCCACTTCTTTCGCTTCGCGTGAGTATAGAGTCTGCTGTTGGGATTGAAACATATCGGTTTTGAAACGATCTCCAAGAACGGAATATCTCCTTCCGTATCGCCGACGCCTATCGAGTGCGTCAACATGAGCGATTCTTTGTCTATCGCGCGGCGAATGATGTACGCCTTGTCCTTCGCCAGCTTTTCGTCGATGACATTTCCGGTGAATTTCTCATCCTCGCCCATCTCATAGATGGTTCCGTAGACTTTATCAAAACCGAGCCGCGGACAGAATTTATCCAAAATGGTTTTCGGTGAATGCGAGATGGCAAGCAGATAGAACCCGCGCGACTTGAGAAGCTTGATGAGCGCCCGTGGATACCTGTAGGTATGCTTCCATTGCGCCGCGACGACTTTTTTCGCCGCCTCGGCAAGCGCTCCGTAGTGCACGCCCTTCAGGTGTAACCTAAATGCCGCGACGACCGCATCAATATATGCGCCGTAGTCACCTTCGCGGTCGAGCCATTTTTGGTGTTGCTTTGCATAGAGCGCCTGCGACTCTTCGGGAAAAACGCCGTCGCGTATCAGCTGTTCGACGACTTCTATCAAAAGGCTCGAACGAAAAATCGTCCCGTCCACATCAAACACCGCCACCCTTCGACGTTGCTCAGGGTAAACTTTCCGCTTCTTCTCCATGTCACTATGGTACACAAATATTCAACAGTTGCGACACTATTTCGCTTTCGGCCAGCGCTTGGCGGCGGCTGGCCAGAGCTTGGTGAGTGGGTGATGCGCACAGTCGTGTAGGCGCGCCGGGCAGATGTAGCGGCCGTAGAGGACGAGGCCGTTGTTCACGTATTTCCAATCTTTTTTCGGCACCAGCGCTTCAAGATCTTTTGATATTTTTTTGAGGTCGCGATGATTCGAGAGGTCGAAACGGTGCGCGAACCGCTTCACGTGCGTGTCGGTCGGGATACCTTCCCACATGCCAAACAATTCACCCATAATCACGTGGGCCGTCTTGTAGCCGACGCCAGGCAGTGACTGCAGATGCGCGGCATCGCGCGAGACTTTGCCGCAAAAATCGTCCGCGACGATTTTGGCGGCCGCAATGATCGCCTTCGTTTTATTTCTGAAAAATAGGACCTGGCCGATCTCGCTCTCAAACGTTCGCGGCTTGGCACGGGCGAAGTCACGGGCGGTTTTATATTTTTTGAACAATGTCGCCGTGACGCGATTCACCACTTTGTCCGTGCATTGCGCCGAGAGCATCACCGCCACCATAAATTGAAATGGCGTCTCGTAGTGGAGTTCACTCTTTGGTCTCGGGTACACCCTCTTCAAATACGCGACGATTTTCCGCGCCCGCGCCAGCCGTTCATTTTCTATCATTTCGGTATTTTATAATTTCACCAGCACCTTTGCGAGCTTGCCCGCGTCGTGACGAATGAGGGTGCGGCGCAAAAAATCTTTCTTGGATGTTTTTGCAATGCCTTCCGCAAGTAAGTCAGCGCCGATGAATGTTCGTCCGTTTTTCTTCATGTCCTTGCCGACGGTGAGCGGTTCACCCTCGTCGGCATACTTTCGCACGAGCGCTTTTTGGGGCATTTTCGTATTGTAGACGACCGTATCGAACACGTTTTTCTTCCCGATGACACCCTCAAGCGTGCGCACATAATCCATCACCGTAAAATCATCAGTATGACCGTACCTGTTCATGAGATTGGCCACGTACACTTTCTTTGCTTTCGAAGCCGCAAAGGCCCTGCTCACTTCGGCAACGAGGAAATTCGGAATGATGGACGAGTAGAGGTTGCCCGGGCCGACGATGATGACGTTCGCCTCTTTGATCGCCTGTATGGCGCGCGGATTCGCAGCGGCGCGCGGCTGCAAATACATTTTCTCGATGCCGAATTTCGAGACCAGTTGATATGCCGTGAGCTCTTTTTCGCCCTCGAGTTTTTTTCCATTTTTCAATTCCGCCACAAGGCGCACCTTGGAGAGCGTCACCGGCACCACCTTGCCGCGCACGTTGAGAATCTTTGCCGCAACATCGAGCGCAAGGTCGAGTCTGCCGGTAATCTGCTCGAGAGCTGAAATAAAAAGATTGCCGAAATTGTGTCCCTGAAGATCGCTCGACGAATAGCGATGATTGAAAAGTTCACGCATGACCTGATCTGCTTCGGAGAGCGCGACGAGACACTGCCGCAAATCGCCGGGTGGTAGCACGCCGAATTCATCACGAAGCACCCCCGAGGAACCGCCGTCATCCGCCATAGTGACAATAGCGGTAAGGGAAACAGGGTAGTTTTTAAGGCCAGAAAGCACCGTAAAAGAGCCGGTGCCGCCTCCGATGGTGACTACTTTCTTCATATAATAAGCCAACTTTACATCATTTTCTGACTGTGCGCAATGTGAAATTTGCAAAGAAAAAAGGAGCTGTTACTATGAGCTCACAACTAAATATCGTATCAAGAGCGTGGAGAGAGTTCCGGCTCGGCGAACCACCAGCAACTTACCGAAAGGCAAAGTGCTCCATCCGGCCTTCGGGAAGATACTATTATCAATAATCTCCCGTCGGGAAGATTATTGGTTGATATACATATGTTCCATCTTTTAAACAGGTACACGACGGAAAGCGTTACGTCGGGCCATCCAGACAAAGTGTGCGATCAGATATCGGATGCGATATTGGATGCGTGCCTCGAACAAGACTCCATGAGCCGTGTTGCCGTCGAAACATTCGGCAGCCATGGCACGCTTATGATAGGAGGAGAAGTAACGACAAATGCAAAAATTGATTATAAAAAGATCGCAGCAGACGTGTACAGCTCTATCGGATACACGGAGAAACTCGACATTCTCGTGAGGGTCGCGCATCAATCCGGCAATATCGCACAGGGCGTAGACACCGGAGGTGCCGGCGATCAGGGCATCATGTATGGATATGCTACCGATGAAACAAAAGAGATGCTCCCGCTCGGCGTGGTGCTCTCTCACGCACTTGCTCGCCGTCTCGAAAAACTGCGTCGCGAAAAAACTCTCCTCTGGCTCCGTCCCGACGGAAAAACGCAGGTAACGATCAGCGACGGCAAGGTCATCACCGCTCTTACCTCGACGCAACATGCAAAAAAAGTGTCACAAGAACAGATACGAAAGGACCTCGTAAAAAATCTTTTTAGACCGATCCTCGGCTCGACCAAAGGAATTGAGATACTGGTAAATCCGACAGGGAAATTTGAGATCGGCGGATTCACCGCGGACGCTGGTTTGACCGGAAGAAAGATAATGGTAGATACCTACGGCGGCCTCTTGCCACACGGCGGCGGCGCGTTCTCCGGCAAAGACGCGACCAAGGTGGACCGCTCTGCCGCGTATATGTGCCGTTTCGTCGCAAAGAATCTCGTTGCCAATGGTTACGGCAAAAAGGTCCTTGTATCGGTAGCCTACGCAATCGGCCGTGTTGAGCCGGTGATGGTGGAAGCGTTTGACGAAAAGGGAAAAAATCTCACGAAGATAGTCACAAAGAATTTCGATTTCCGTCCGCGCGCTATTATTGAACGCCTCGGCCTCCGTCGCCCCATCTTCCGCGAAACGGCCGCCTACGGCCACTTCGGCGTCGCCGGCCGTTCGTGGGAGCAGATCGAAAAGATATAAGTCTTTTTTGCGATCACCTGTATCCAGTTTGTTTCTCCGCTTGACGAAACAATATTCCAAACGATGTCGAATCCCGCGTGCTGCAAATCTACGAGAATTTCTTCGGGATGGGGAGATAACACACTTTGTAGAAATACGCATTCATTGTAGAGTGCGCATTAGCTCCGGGAGATCAGTGATGGTTCTCAACAATAGGTCACTCTCAAACATTGCGCTGATTATTGGCATTTTGGCCCTCGTCTCAGCTTTACCGACGGGTAGTGTATTTATGAGATTCGTGGGTTTCGCAGTTTTTGTCGCTTGCTTCGAAAAAGCACCGAAATTTCTCATACAAGATACCAATGCTCCTGCACGACAGGAGGGGCGATTATGGCCAATGGGTCTCTGTCTGTGGACATGTGTCGCATACTCGATATATGCTCCATACTTCTCGTAGTTCTTGAACGATCGAGTCCTCGTCGAATTTCAGATGAGGACTTTTATTTACTCTGCCATCACCGATTTCCCCCTATCCTTCACGGCCGTGAAGGATAGGGGGAAATTAAAATCTATTCAACAGTGACGGATTGTGCCAAATTGCGCGGGCTTTGGCCGTAATTATTCCACCGTCACTGATTTCGCGAGATTGCGCGGACGGTCGACGTTGAGACCTTTTTCCCGCGCGAAGTAGTAGGCAAAAAGCTGAAGCGGGATGATGTTGAGAATCGGCATCAACATTTCTATCGTGTGCGGCACATAGATGACATCGTCGGCTATTTTTCCGACTTCGGTATCCCCTTCGCTCGCAAGCGCGATGACGGGCCCTTTGCGCGCTTTGATCTGTTGGATATTTGAAAGCATCTTGTCGTACACACTATCGGCAGGCACTATTGCCATGGTGGGAAAATGCTCGTCGATCATCGCGAGCGAGCCGTGCTTCATCTCCCCCGCTCCGCATCCTTCGGCGTGAATATATGAAATTTCTTTGAGCTTGAGCGCACCCTCAAACGCGATCGGATAATTGTATTTGCGACCAATGTACAGAAAATCGCGACTTTTTGCGTATTTTATTGCAAGTTTTTCTATCGCCTTCCGGTTATCGAGAATTGTTTGCATTTTTTGCGGCAACTCCTGCAATGCGTGAGCGATGTCGCGCCCTTCGACTACCGACATCTCCCGCCTTCGCGAGGCCGAAGCCTGCTCCGGCGTGGCGGAGGCCCGTTGGCGACCGAGAAAGAGCGTGAGGAGCGCGAGCGCGGTCATTTGTGAGATGAAAGCTTTGGTGGACGCGACGCCTATCTCGGGGCCCGCATGATTGTATACACCGGCATCCGTAGTCCGCGCGATGGTCGAACTAACGGTATTGACGATGCCGAGCGCGAGCGCGCCGCGACGCTTCGCTTCGCGGATAGCTTCGAGCGTATCGGCAGTCTCGCCCGATTGCGATATCGCGAGCACGATAGTGCGGTCGTTAATGACTGGTTTCCGATACCGGAATTCGCTTCCGAGCTCCACTTCGACCGGAATACCGACGTGTTCTTCGAGCATGTACTCACCCACCAGCCCCGCGTAATATGCGGTACCGCAGCCGACGATGATGATGCGGTTGATGCGCGCCAATTGCTTCGTGACGCTCTCGAGCCCGCCCAGTTTTGCAAGGCCCTTATCGGGCAAGAGCCTTCCGCGTACCGTATTTTGAAGCACCTCCGGTCCTTCCATTATCTCCTTGAGCATGAAATGCTCGTAGCCGCCCTTTTGCGATTCTTCGGCACTCCAGTCTATCCTTGTCGCTTTGCGCTTCACTGGATCGCCCGCGAGTTTGTGGATAGTGTGCTTCTTTGGTGTTATTACCGCCACTTCGCCGTCTTCGAGAAATACCACCGTGCGCGTATGCGGAAGGATCGGCGACGGATCGGACGCGATGAAATGTTCTCCTTCGCCTAATCCAAGAACGACCGGCGAACCCATCCGGGCACCGATTACCATCTCGGGTTCTTTTTTGTACTGTAATGCGATACCGTATGTACCGCGAATTTCCCGCAGCGCTTTCAGTGCTGCTTTTTCAAAATCCTTCGTCTTCTTTAAATGTTCCTCCACCAGATGTGCAATGACCTCCGTATCAGAATCGGACCGGAATGTATGTCCATTCGCTTCGAGTCCCACTTTCAGTTCTTTGAAATTTTCGATGATGCCGTTGTGAACGACCCAGACATTGCCGGAGCAATCCTGATGCGGATGCGCGTTTTTCTCCGTCGGCTCGCCGTGCGTCGCCCACCGCAAATGCGCGATGCCGCTGTGCCCCTTAAAATTCTTCGGCACTTTCTTGCGCAACATACTCACGGCACCCGTCGATCGTACGCTCCCCGATTCGGGCAGGTACATGCCCGCGGAATCATAGCCGCGATATTCAAGCGATAAGAGACCGTCCAAAAGGACAGTCGAGGCATTTTTGCCCTTATTACCGGTATACGCAAAGATGCCGCACATATAGCCACTGTATCATTTTCGAAACCCAAAAAATGTCCCGGTCCACCAGTCGGCGGATCGGGACGTTTGAGGTTTATGTCCTCAAAAATTGTTCTGGATCAAAACAGGTCATTTCAAAGGCACCGGCAACACCGCGATACGTCACACTTCCTTCGGTCATGTTAATACCCTTCCGCAAAGCAGGGTCATCTGCGAGCGCATGCTTCCATCCCTTGTTCGCAAGCGCAAGAACGTACGGGAAGGTTGCATTCGTGAGCGCGAGGGTCGAAGTGCGCGGAAACTGTCCGGGCATGTTCGCGACGCCGTAGTGCACGATGCCATCGACAATATATATGGGATCTTCGTGCGTCGTCGGATGAATGGTCTCCACGCATCCGCCTTGGTCCACTGCAACGTCCACGATAACAGCGCCGGGCATCATTGCCTTCAGATCTTCCCGACGAATGAGTTTGGGAGCCTTGGCGCCGTGAATGAGCACCGCGCCGATCACCAGATCGGCATTCCTGATCTGCTCAAGAATGTGCTGGCGGTTCGAGGCGACGGTCTTCACGTTCGGCATGATGTCGTCGAGATAACGGAGACGCTCGTTGGACGTATCAAGAATGGTAACGTCCGCCTTCAGTCCCGCAGCCATCTTCGCGGCGTTCAAACCGACGACGCCCCCGCCCAGTATCACGACTTTTGCCGGAGCTACGCCGGGTACGCCTGGCAAAAGGACACCCCGACCACCGTACCGATTCTCCAGATATTTTGCACCCTCCAAGACCGCCATTCTCCCCG
>Ga0075997_111_pt1 | contig 33480 bp, 31 predicted proteins | sample RifGroA2_FD_68043 | JGI IMG/M metagenome (GOLD analysis project Ga0075997, IMG submission 68043) | Parcubacteria (Kaiserbacteria) bacterium GW2011_GWA2_52_12 | reverse complement strand
TAACGCTCGCTCAATCCTTCTTCGTTCGCTCGCTTCGATGTGCGTATATCCCATATGTTCTAAACATACAGGTGTTCTACTTCAAAGGTGAATTCGCGAGCGACGCAGGTAGCAAGGGTTAAAAACCCCGCGGCTTGTTGTGGGGTTTGACACCTTTCATGCAGCAGTAGAGCCACGGAATGAGAGCGACTCTTGACAAATGCATTTGAGGTGATACAATCACACCAAGTTTCATCGGGGGATCACGCCCCGACGGGCGTGATCTTTCAAACACAAACACAGGAGAGTTCCATGACCACGACCGAATCGGAGAAGAAAGTGGAAACGTCTGATATCGAGCCCCATGAAATCCAGACACCGCCGGTGCGCTTCATACACCGGTTCGAACACGCGTTTGAGTACGCGGTCGACGGGCGTTTTCGCGACGCGCCGAAGCCGACAGTCAGGGCTACTACGGCAACTGTCTCGACGTCAGGTGGCAGTGACACGGCACGTGCCGTTTTCGCCACGCTGATCGTCGTCGCTTTCGCGATGATCGCCGGACTCGTATGGGTCATGGCGAATCGCCATGAGGTTTCCTCATGGCTGGCCAAACGGCCCATCGTACACGTGCAGCAGCAGACACAGCAAACTGCTCCGCCTGTGCCGGTAGCACAAGCTCTGATTCAACCACCGGTTGCTGCTTCGGTCGCGTCCAATGTGCCGGCTCCGGTCGTACGAGAGTGCGCTCGTATCAATGTCCAGCCACTCTTCGTTGAGGGCGTCTGGCACTGCATGAAGGACCCGGTGGTCACGCACAATCGCGGACCGGCTATCCCAGCCTTGGCGAACGCCCCGAACCTGATCGAATTCAGGAAAGCGTGTGCGCAAGCTCACCTGACGCTCACTCGGGATCCGGTCACTCGCTTGTACACCTGCGAGTAAGATGGAACTATGGTGCGGGAGAGTGGAATTATCCCACTCTCCCGCCAAAATTTTCTTGTTATTTCCCGATACATGAGAACTTCATGATACATGAAGTAAACATGTGCCGGGACCTCGCAAGAGTGAGGCCAACATGTTCTTGCTGTTTGCCATGGTGGTGAATGGCACAAATTCAATAGGAGAGATCAATGCGTGCAATACTCTTTGTTGCCGCTGTGGCGGCAATGATATTTGCGACGGCTCCGGTAAGTGCCGGCCAGCCTCCGCAGGCGCCTATCAATCCGACGGTGCGATGCCAGGGGCTCAATACCCCCTGTGCACTGCAGCCGCCACCCGTTCGTGTGAACGTCGGCAATCCCTATGCGGAACGGCGAATGCCGCCGCAAGGGCAAAATTACCGAATGCCGTTCACCCAACAGAACGTTGGCGGTCGGCAGATGGTCATTCTGCCGCAACACCGTGGCTCAATGGGAACTGAAACGCATCGCGTTCCGGCTGTCGTGCAACGCTCACATCGTCCGAGTGGACCGCTGTGGGAAGAGCATGTCGCAGGCTGTGAGGCGAAAGGTCTCAATCCCAACGTGCGGCTGGCCAACGGCGACTACAATTGCCACCGGGAGCCGCGGTTGACGATCCGCGAGTGGTGAAGTTTTATGTCGGGAGAGTGGATGATTCCTCTACCCTCCCGACCACACTTTTTTGATTTCTTCGTTATTGTCTGATTGGATATTTCAAAAGTATCTAGCCAGGTTCTCACGAGATTGCCGCGTTCCGCGTCGATATGAAAAAGGAGGGGACCATGAAACTGTTCTTTTTAGTACTAGTGGCTATTTCCTTCCCTTTCTCGGCGCAAGTCGCGCTAGCGGGCGGGAAGCGGCCATGCAATACGGCGGGGTGCGAAGCCTATCAGACGGGCATCGGGTCGGGGATAAAAGGTCCGGCCAAGTGCACAGTCTTGATCACAGCCCCGACGCCTGGCGGACTGCATTTCTACGAGCCGCGCGATACTTCAAGAAAATCTCTCTTCGACGAGGGAAAGCCGCGCACCAAGATGGTACGAGGCCACCTGTTCTCGGTGCGCGTCGGATGCCATTGGCTTTTGTCTGGACTGGCCACCTCAAGATGTGTCTGGGCCCAAATTGCCCGGATTACATCGGTGGCCAAAGGCCACCGCTCCAGATGAAGTAGTTCTTTACACTAGAGTGAGCCGCGGGACATGCATATTCCGCGGCTCAAAATAACCCCTTTTAGACCTTGACAAGTAGAAAATTAGCAGTATAATTTCCATGTTAATAATAAATCATAGTCGTATGAATACATTACAAAAAAGTTTCGGTTCTGTGCTTGTGACAATCGCCGTTGTGACGATGGTCTCTGCTTTTGCGCCGAACGCGTATGCGCAATATGACGGCTGTGATTTCTGTGGTGGAGGCTCCAGCTACTCCTACGATCCTGGCTACGACTATTCGTACGATGCGGGCTCGAGTTATTCCTACGATCCCGGCTATGATTGGGCGTACACACCCGGATACGATTCCACGTATAGTCCCGGTTATGATTCTTCGTATTCACTCGGCTACGACTCGACCTATTCCCCGTATTACTCTGAAGCGCCGACATACTATGGCTCTGACGGTGTGATGTATTCTGCCGGCCAGGGCTTCTACCCGAGCGTTTCGAGCTACCCGGTTTCCATCGGGCATCCGACCTCGTACTATCAAACGCCGACTCCGACATCGCGTCCAGAGCCTCGACCGATCAACCAAACCCTGTCGTACAGCATCGTTCCGATCGGTCAACCGGTTTCTATTGCGAATGAAGTTACGAGCGTCAACGAGAACACCAATACGAATGAGAACGTCAACTTCAACGAGAACATTGTTACAAGCACGAATACAAATACCAACACCAGTTCGAGCAATTCAAACTCGACAAGCAACAGCTCTGTATCGAACTCCGGCAACAGCACCAACAACATCAACGTGGTGGTGAACGTGCCGCAGCAAGCGCCAGTCACGCCGGTCTACCAGATGCCGATCATTCAGTATCCGATCCAGTACGTCTACCCGCAGCAACCGACATACACATACCAAGCGCCGTACTGCACACTCACGATTGCGAACAATTACGGTAGCTACAACTACGGCAGCAACCAGGCGATGCTCACATGGACATCTTCGTACGCCACCTCGGCCTACATCAGTCCGAGCATCGGCAATGTGAACACGTCGGGTTCGCGGCTCGTCTCGCCGGGGACAAATCAGATCTACACGATGACGGTCTATGGTCAGAATGGTCAGAGTGCAAACTGCCAGGCGACGTACTACTACACGTCGACGTACGTTCCGCCGACAACGACTCCCGCTCCGTATGTGTCTCTCTCGCAGATACCCTACACCGGCTTTGATTTCGGGCCGATCGGGAACGCGATGTACTGGGTGGTGCTCCTTGGCTTCGCAGTCGCGGCAGCGTACCTCGTGGTCTACTACCAGGGCGGTGCGCTCGCGCTCGCGAGTGAAATGGTGCGCAGTGCCTCGCCGAAGCAAGCGGAGGTGAGCGGTCGCCGTACTTCTACTACTACTGTGCCTGAACGCGATATCGAAGAGGCGCCGGTAGCAAAAGCAGCAGCTCCGATCCGCGATCTTCCTGTCGATACGCCTGCATTCAATCTTCCCGTCGCTGAACACCGGGACGTAACGCATGATTCAATGGACTTCTATATGTCAGAGGACGGTAGTGCGCCTCGCATCATGATCACTCGCAATTAATTAATCAGAAAAAGCCGCCGCCCGTCGAGCTCTCCCGCTTCGCTCCTCCTTCGCGTAAAGCTACGGAAGGACAGGCAAGGCTTCGCAGGACAAGCAAAGTGAAAAACAAAAACTCTCCGAAAGGAGAGTTTTTGTTTTCAGAAAAGTTGATTTTTGATATTCCGGAGTACCGCAGATCTTTGCGAGAAAAAATGCGACGTACTCTGACGGTGATCGGATTTAAACGTCTCCAAGATAGTGTATGGATATACCCATATGACTGTGAGGATTTGATAACTCTTCTCAAGGCTGATTTTAGGATTGGTCGCGATGTTCTGTATATGATTGTTGATCAATTGGAGGGTGATCAACGGCTTTGCAAGGAATTTGGTCTACGCGCATAGGATAGTACAGGAGATGTGGGTAAATTTAACTACACCAAAAGTAAGCTATAGCTTACTTTTGGTGTATGCGTGAAAGCAGTACATTGTGAGGCAATACATTGAGGCAGTATATGTTGTAGAACAGGAAAAAGTGAGAATCTATAGGCGATGAATACCGTTAATCGCGATTACGGATTTCTTCCAATAGTTTTGAAATGATATCGCTCACAGGAAATGCGCCCACTTTTCCTGTGCGGCTTTCAAGTGTGGCTGTTTGTGCATTCACTTCTTCTTCTCCGATGACGAGGAAATACGGAATTTTTTCGATCTTCACATTGCGGATGCGCTTACCGAGACTTTCGGTGTCGTCCATTTCAGCGCGAATGCCGTGCGTACGTAATTCGGACAATGTTCCGCGCGCGTACTCTGAATGTTTTTCGGAAATCGGTAACACACGCACTTGCACGGGCGAGAGCCACACGGGGAAGACTCCGGCAAGGTGTTCGATGAGCACAGCCGAAAAGCGCTCTATCGAGCCCATGATGGCGCAGTGGATCATGACGATGCGTTCCTTCTCGCTCTTCTCGTTAACGCAGGTGAGGTCGAACCGTTCTGGCAAATTCATGTCGAGTTGGCCTGCGCAGAGCCTCTTCGGCATTTTTCCATATCTCCGGCGTGCCGAGATATTTTTGCATCTCATTCGGGTCGTGGAAGGAAAGGCGCACACGGAGCTTGAAGCCGAACGTGCCGTAGAATTTTTCGATAATGTCCCAGACGATAAAAAATTCATCGCGCACTTGGTCCACGCGACAAAAGACGTGCGAATCGTCTTGTGTGATGGAAATGACGCGCGTGAGTCCCCCGAGTTCTCCCGATTGTTCGTCGCGGTAGACCATCGTCGTCTCGGCATAACGCTGTGGCATTTCGCGGTACGAATGCGGCTTGCGCGCGAATATCTGCGTATGGTGCGGACAGTTCATGGGCTTCAGTGCGTACTCTTTGCCTTCTCGCGTCTCGATGCGGAACAGCTCATTGGCGAATTTTGCCCAATGGCCGGACTTTTCATACAAATCTTTTTTTGTGATGTGAGGAATGGTGACCTGTTGATATCCATGTTTGGAGCGCAATTCCCACACGTATGCATCGAGCGTATTGCGGAAGATGGTCCCTCGTGGCGTCCAGAGCGGAAGGCCCTGACCGACGAGCTCGGAGGTGATAAAAAGGTCCATCTCTTTCCCGAGCTTGCGGTGGTCACGCTTGGCGGCTTCTTCGCGCTGCGTGAGGTAGGCGTCGAGTTCGGCCTTTGTGCCGAACGCGAGACCGTAGATGCGCGTGAGCATTATATTTTTCTCATCACCGCGCCAGTACGCGCCCGCGACACGGTCGAGTTTGAAGGAATCCGGGGCGATTTCTTTAGCCGGGTTTTCCGTGTGACCGCCCTTGCAGAGGTCCACGAGTCCCGGTGCATTGTGAAAAGTAATTTTTTTATCCTGGTCTGCGAACTCTTCGATAAGCTCGCATTTGTATTTGTTCCACGCGAATTCTTTCAGGGCCTCTTCTTTGCTTACTTCTTTTTTTTCGAAACCAGTCCATTTCGGCAAGAATTCCCGCATTTTCGCCTCTATCTTCGGCAGATCGGCATCGGTTATTGTTCCCGCGATTTCAAAATCTTGATAAAAGCCGTTGTCGATTGCCGGCCCGATCGCATTTTGGGATCCCGGCCATAATTCGCGCACCGCGGCTACGGTGAGGTGAGAGAGCGTGTGTCTGATTTGATCGATTTCAGCCATAAAAGTCTATGATAGCAGATATTACTATAGTACAAAAAAGTGTTCACCGGTTTCGCTACTAAAGAGCTTTTGCTTTTTCAATGACGAACGATGGGATTCCGTTGCGCGACGATATCCGACCTTTGATGAGAATGCATGAACCGGCGACGAGAAGATTTTCATGTTCTTTGTAGATGCGTGGGAATGCGACGACTTCTATCGAATCGGAAAAGTCAGACATTTTGAGGAATCCCATGTGCTCGCCGTTTTTGGTAAGAATGGATTGCACCGATTCGACAAAACCGCCAATGACCGTTTCCACACCTTTGAGGTGTTCTTTCGCGTGTTTGATAGTGTTCTTGCCGCTACCGAGTTTTGCTTTGTGTTTGTCGAGCGGGTGACCAGAAACGTAGAGTCCCAAAAGTTCTTTTTCCCATACGAGACGCTCGTCCATCGTGGCTGCCGGTGCTGGCAGAAGCTTTAGTGATGCTTCCGATCGATGTCCTGCTCCAAAAAGCGACGACTGATCGGCCCTCACATTGACGTGTTCGCGGTGATAGGTGAGGAGCATTTCGCTGTTTTTTATCAACTGGCCTCGTTCGCCTATTTCGTCGAGCGCGCCGCACTCTATGAGTGATTCGAGCGATTTCTTGTTGAGATTTTTGTCGGGAATACGTGCGAGAAAGTCGGCGATCGTTGTGAAGTGACCTTTTTCTTCGCGGGCTCTGATGATCGAATCCCCTACTCCGCTTCCAAAATTTTTTATCGAGTAGAGTCCGAAGCGAATATGTGTGTCATCCACTACGGTGAAATTACCGTAGCTTTCATTGATCGACGGCGGAAGCACCTTGATCCCCATGCGCTTGCATTCAGCGACAATCTCCGCGATTTTTTCCACATCGCCCGCATCGGCGGTGAGTACAGCGGCCATGTAATCAACGGGGAAATTCGCTTTCATGTACGCGGTCTTGTACGCGAGATTGCCGTAGCTCGCGGCGTGCGCTTTATTGAAACCATACGCGGCGAATGTCTCTATCTGTTCCCATAGTTGTTGCGCGATGTCTTTTTTCATTCCGCGCTCGATGCACCCTGAAATGAGATGGTCTTTTTGCGCCTGCATGTCTGCGGGTATTTTCTTGCCCATTGCTTTGCGGAGTTTGTCGGCCTCGCCCCATGAATAGCCGGCGAGTTGCACGGCGATCATCATGACATCATCTTGGTAAATAAGAACGCCGTAGGTCGGTTTCAGTATCGCTTCCATTCTAGGGTCGAGGTAGCGCACGCGCGAAGGATTTTTTTTGCGCTCAATGTAGTCGGGGATGAACGCCATCGGGCCGGGACGATAGAGCGCGACCATTGCGTTCAAGTCGTGTATCACGGTTGGTTTGAGGTCTTTGAGATACGCTGTCATGCCGCTGCCGGCCATTTGGAATACACCGAGCGTCTCGCCGCGCGCGAGCATTTCGAATGTTTTTTTGTCGTCGAGCGGTATTTTGTCGAGATCGACGTTGATGTCCAGACGATTTTTTACTCGTCCGACCGCGTCGGCCAAGACGGAAAGGTTGGTGAGGCCCAGGATATCGAATTTGAGTAGCCCGATGCCACCATACTCGTCGGCTATCGAGTACATATCGTACTGTGTGATAGTCTTACCGCCCTTGGGGTCGAGTTGGATCGGCACGAAATCAACGACCGGACCCGGCGCGATGACGATACCTGCCGCATGTACGCCGACGTGCCGCGCATTACCTTCGACTTTTTGTGCGAGGTCCAATATCTCGCGCGCATCCGCATCTTTCTCACGTGCGAGCTGCAGATCCGGCGTATCTTTGAGCGCGCTTTCGATCGTGACCGGAAATCCTTGTTTACCGAACGGGATCAATTTTGCGAGCCGGTCGGCCAAGCCGTACGGATGTCCGAGCGCGCGTGCACAATCACGCACCGCGGCGCGGGCCATCATGGTGCCGAACGTGCCGATCTGCGCGACCTTATCTTCTCCATATTTGTGCCGCACGTATTCGATTAGTTCGTCGCGGCGATTGTCGGCGATATCCATGTCGATATCTGGCGCGGTCGGCCGCTCCGGATTGAGAAAGCGCTCGAATGGCATCTGGAAAGCGATCGGGTCGACGGTCGTGATGTGGCACAGATACGAGACAAGCGAACCGGCAGCGGAGCCTCTCGTATTGGTGTAGATACCCGTCTCGCGCGAGTGCCGGAGCATGTCGGCGACGATCAAAAAGTATCCTGCATATCTCTTTTTTGCAATAATACCGAGCTCATATTCCATGCGTTCCCGGAGTGCCGGCGTGTCGTGCATCTCGCGCTCTTTAATTCCCAATTCGGCGCGCGCACGCAGCTCTTTGTCGTGCGTCGTCCCTGCGGCTATGGGGAAATAGGGGAATATTGCTTTGCCGAGAGTCAACTCAAGATTACATTCACTCGCGATACGCGCGGGGGTCTCAAGTGCTTCGGGTAATTTCTTGAATTTCTCTTCCATCTGTTTTTGCGTCTGGAAGGAGAGATCGTGTATGCCATCTTCGATGTCCCTGTTCAATGTCTCGCCGGTGCGGATTTTGTTGACGAGCTCGCGCGCGAGCGCGTCCTCCGGCTTGAGGTAGAAGATGTCATGACCAGCGACGAGCGGGAGAGAGAACTTTCGTGATAGCTCGATTATCTTTTTGACGCGCGCATCGTGGCCTTCTATCTCGGAGTGCAGCGTGATCTCGGAGTAGCAATCTTCCGAGAATATTTTTTTGTACCACTCGATGATCTGTTCCGCATGCGCATAGTCATGATTGGCGACGGCCTGTGCGTGCTCACCGTAGAAGGGCGGCAAAAGAGCGATCAGTCCCTCGCGACATTTCTCCATGAGCTCGCGATCAATACGGGGACGAATATGGAAGCCTTCGAGATGCGAAGCGGTCACGAGGCGGATCAGATTGCGGTATCCGGCCATGTTCTTCGCGAGCAAAATAAGGCGGGCGATAGGGTCGTCGGTTTTATGTTCCTTGTTGAACCTGGTACGGGGTGCGATGAAAAATTCAACCCCTAAAACAGGCTTCACTCCCTGCTTTTTACACTCTTTATAGAATTCGATCGAACCATACATGTTGCCGAGATCGGTGAGCGCGAGGGCTTCCTGACCGTCGGCCTTCGCGGCAGCTACAAGTTCGGGAATTTTCGGCAGAGCTTCGAGAAGGGAATAGTGCGAGTGGGTATGAAGGTGAACGAATGTATTCATAGTGCGCGCGCTTGTCCCACCGAAGCTTCAGCGAAGGCGGACGACATGTATTTGAGTATATCATCGCTGTTTGGTAGTATGCGTTCCAGTGAACGAACGAGAGGTGTTCCGATGAAATTGTTCTTCAAATATCTGCAGTGGCGCTTCAGTGTGAGGCGTAATAGAGCAAGGTATCCCGATTTGCTGGCAGAAGAGAAGGCGGGAAGGTTGTTCGATTTCGATATTGTTATTATTCACGAGATGCTTGCGCGACGGCGCGATGAGCTTCGTAATCAGGGAGTCGGGCCTGCCGATGCGCGATACCCAGACATGTTCGATTTTCGATCCGGAAGTTACAAATACTTTCGCGAAGTTGTTTTGCCGCGGCGAGCTGCGTGCAAAAAGGACTTCGATGCATTAGCAAAGCGGAACGAGCGCGACGCGGAAGCGTTAAAGTTCGAAAAGGAGGTAACCAATGCCCGTCTTTAGACCGCCCGAATGGATTCCAAAAAATTTCGACGAACGGCCGTACGTATTTCTCGCCGGTCCCATAGAGGGGGCTCCTGATTGGCAAAGAACGGCGGATTGGAACGTGATGCGACAATCTGAATTTGCGCGGCACATCGTTGTCGCTGCCGACAGGGGATTTCCGGGACGGAAGTATATCTCGCTGATGCTCAAGAAGTACGATATTCCATTGAACGACACACTGGCAGAGGCATGCAGGTCGGCACTCTTACGTTTTCGGTGAAAATGCGGCGCGAAGTACTCTTCGCGCCGCTTTGATACTATAGAAAGATGACAGAGTACATCATCGGTATCGATGAGGTGGGTCGCGGGGCGCTCGCGGGGCCTGTCGGCGTTGGTGCCGTCCTCTATCCCACGGATTTTCCGTGGCGCGATGTCTTCATGCTCATTACGAAAAAGGGGACTCCAAAACTCAAAGATTCCAAACAGCTGACCGCGCAGCAGCGCGATACTCTCTTTGAACATCTGATTGCGCACGACCGTCTGCGGCATGCGGTCGCATTTGTCGATGCAAAAAGCATAGATAGAATCAGCATTGTAAATGCCGCGAACGAAGGCGCGGCGGTCGCGATCGCCGAGCTCGGTATCAGACCTTCGCGTGCCCGAGTTATGCTCGACGCGGGACTCCGTGTGCCGTCGAAATGGTTTCAACAATCATTCGTGCGTGGCGACGAGACGATACCCGCGATCTCGTTCGCGTCCATTATTGCCAAGGTTATGCGTGATCGGTACATGGAGGATGCCGCAAAAAAGTACCCGTCTTATTTTTTCGAACAAAATAAAGGATATAGTACGCTCGCGCATCGAAAGGCAATAGCGCAGCGTGGTATGTGTGAATTGCATCGGGCCACCTTCTGTACACGACTTCTTGCATCAGGGGCTAATTAACCGTATAGTAACGTCACTATGGTAGTACGAATGCGCAGGAATCGTTCCCAGACGGCACAGCGTCGTTCTCATCATGCCATCGGCGGCATGCGCCTCGCGAAGTGCGAATGTGGTGCTTTGCGTGTCTCTCATCGCGCCTGTCCCGAATGCGGCAAATACAACGGCCGCGTCATCATCGATATGGTCGGACGCGCGAAGCGCGACCAAAAGCGCACTGCCCGCCGCCAAAAAGAGCTCCGCGAGAGCGGCCAAGTCAGCGAAACCAAAGATAAAGAAATGGCCGCAAAAACATAAATACATGAAACTCCCTTGCTCTTTTTGATCTTTAGAAAAATATGGCGAATCGACACTTAGCCCGCTCCGTCGTCCTCCAAGTGCTTTTTGAACGCGACTCCTCGGGCAGCAAAATGACGACCGATCAATGTCTCGGCCGTCTTGCGGATTATGCGCAAGAATTCGGCGCCCGCGAGAGCGACGTGCCGTTCATGAAAAATCTCCTCCAAACCGCTATTGCGAAACAAAAAGAGATCGACGAGGTGATCGTGCGCGCAGCGCCCGAGTGGCCGCTCGATAAGATCGCCGCTATCGACCGCAACGTGCTTCGCGTCGGCCTCACCGAGCTACTCTTCGCGGATCGTACGCAGGTGCCGGCGAAAGTCGCCATCAATGAAGCGATTGAGCTCGCGAAGGCTTTTGGAAGTGCCGCATCCGGTAGATTTGTAAACGGCGTACTCGGAGCGGTCTATGTGGAGCTTGGTGAACCGGGCAAAGATGAGGGTGGCGTGCGGAAGCCGGAGAATAAGAACGCGAAAATGCCCACGGAAGAGCTCATCGGCTCGGTCGTGTATGCGCGTGACGGCACCGAGGTATACCTCGCGCTCGTGCATGACATTTTCGGTCACTGGACATTATCAAAGGGCAAATTGCAGCCGGGCGAGGGGCACGAGGGTGCCGTGAGGCGCAAGGTGAAAGAAGAGATCGGGATCGATGTCGAGGTGGAAGACCAACTTGGCGAAAATGAGTACATCGCCAACGACCAAAAAGCCGCTGGCGGCAAGAAACGACGCCACGCCACCTATTTCCTCGCACGCGCCGAGTTCAAAGACCTACATCTCAAGAAAGAAGGCGGGCTCGACGACGGGCAGTGGTTCCCCCTCGCATCGGTGGGCGATCTGAATTTTTATGACGACATCTTGCCGGTTGTCACGCGCGCGATCAATCTCCTTGCACAGCGGGACAGGAAATAGGATATGGAATTTGGCACGTTCGAAACAAAGATCGGGTATCCGTTCAACGACAAGCGCCTGCTTGAGACCGCGTTTACGCACCGTTCGTATTTGAATGAGAATCGCGCCTCGGGACGCGAACACAATGAGCGCCTCGAATTTTTAGGCGATGCGGTCTTGGAGCTCGCCGTCACGAAATTTCTGTATGAAAAATATCCGGAAAAGCCGGAGGGGGAATTGACCGCCTATCGCGCGGCGCTCGTGAATACGCAGTCGATCTCCGATGCCGCGCAGAAACTCGGCATGAATGACTATATGCTCCTCTCGCGCGGTGAATCCCGCGACACGGGACGGGCGCGTCTGATAATCCTCGCCAATGCGTTTGAGGCGCTCATTGGCGCTCTCTATCTCGATCAGGGGTATGTGGTGGCGGAAAAATTCATTGCAGACCAGCTTTTCCACAAAACGGAAGAAGTGGTGGAGAAACGATTGTGGCAAGACGCAAAGAGTCGTTTTCAGGAAATGGCGCAAGAAAAGCTCGGCATCACGCCGACCTATCAGCTTCTCGATCAATCCGGTCCCGACCATGACCGGCAATTCGTCGTCGGCGCGTTTGTTGGACAGGAGAAAATTGCGACAGGTAGCGGGAGATCAAAACAAGAGGCGGAACAAGACGCTGCACAGAAGGCGCTTGGTGCAAAGGGGTGGTGATTTGTTCGGTGGGCAGCACCCCTTGCAAACGCTATAAAAGTACACGTTTCCTCGTATATCACCACTACTACGCGACGTTGATACTTGTTGAATATGCGCGCGAGGTTTGCAAGAGGTGCTGCCCGCCTCGCTTACGTTGTAAAAATGCGCGCGGCTTGCACGTTTTTTTGATGGGTTGTATGGTATTGGAAGCGAAAACGTAAATTGAGGAGGACGGTATGTCGGTGATGAAGACGGTAAAGCTGGACGAAGTAACGATTACCAAAGGGCCGAGAAGGTGCCAGCAATTCTCATTTGGTAGCAGCGGATTATCCTGCGATTGGCGATGGCCGGATAACCATCCCGTTTGGGTTATGTCGCAAAATGACGGGTACGGACCACCGTGGCGTTTGTATCCGGATAAAGGACGACTGGATGAGGATGGTCGAAAGGCCATTCTTGACTACTTCGGGCTGAATCTCAGAGGAGTTGCCGACGAATTCCCGCTTGAAACGCTCAGAGAAACGTCGCCGGCGAAGCTCATCGCTAGACGGCGAGAGATTGAAGCAGAACGTAGATGGATTCGTTTGGACGTCAGGTGTCAGCGGGTCGGCGGAGGCCACATCCTCGCCGAAGAGGCCGACTGATGAAAACGGCCATCTTCATTATTTTGTTTCTGGCGGGTAAGGTCCTTGCGTTCCTCCTTATCAGACAGGTGCTCGTGCGCGCATTTGAGCCACTGTCCCATTTGTCCTGAAACTGTACTCTCGGCCCTTTTGGTCCGAGAGTTTTCTTTTTACCAAGGCACCGAGGTTAAACCTCGGTAGAAAGTGATATGTAATATTCTTTTGAGTCCTCTAGCATTTCTCGGGTATTCGGTAATCTATCGAACAGTTCAAAAATTGAATCGCCGAGTAATTTTCTCTCTGGTCGTTTTGTTCCAAGGAAGTCGGGTAGGCTTGAGTACGGATATTTTTCTAAGCGTTCATGGATTGCTGCGCCACTTCCTTGACCAGTTTTCCACTTTGGATCGAATATCTCGACGCAGTTTAGATGAACGTAGGGTATTAATTGCTTGAGGTAGTCGTCGCTTGCAATGTGTTTCGACTTGAAGGTACCTGCAAAAAGGGAACCAGTCCGTTCATTTTTTTCATTGAAGTACATGGTGTAGCCGGTAAACACTTTCTGCATAAAGAGCGATATGCCATGTTCCTGTATTTCTTTCAAAACGAGATGAACATGATTCGGCATCAGAGAGTATGCGCCAATTTCGACAATCGCGTTCCCTCTATTGAGTGAGATATCGGACAGCACTGTTTGGAGGTGTTTGTTTTCCAAATGAAATATGTGAGCGGGGACGGAGGCATTTGCGGTAAACAAAAGTAGTAAGAATCGTTCGTAGTCGCTACGATTCAAAAATACTCTTCGCTTATCAACGCCGCGGTTGTAGCAGTGATACCATTCATCCAATTCAATTGGTTTTCTGTTTGCCACATGTGTTAGTATACCAAGGTTTAACCTCGGTACACGTTAATTGTGCAGCGGCCGGAATCACCCTTGGTGGAGATGCGGCCACTCCGAATCAAAGATGCGAATTTCAAAATCGTTACCGACGTGCCGGAGGGTGAAAAGGGATGGCTTGTAACGTGGCGAGGAAACTGGCGCGGTGATCCGCGTAGCATCTACAAGGCCGAGCTTCACATTCGATCAGTTTCGGATCTCGGAGCCGCGGGGTATCGCGTGCAACGCGGTAAAAGCACATCTCCCATTCAACCCAACATACTGATGCAATAGACATTTCGGCCAAATGGCCAACGCTCCACTCCGATGGGGCGTTATTCTTTTGATATGATGAATATCAATGCTCTACCTCAAGTCCATCGAACTCATGGGGTTTAAGTCATTCGGTAAGAAGACAGAACTTGTCTTCGGTTCGCGCATTTCCTCTATCGTGGGGCCCAACGGCAGCGGTAAGTCCAATGTGGCGGAGGGATTCCGTTTCGTACTCGGCGAGCAGTCGATGAAATCGATGCGCTCAAAAAAAGGCGAGGATCTGATCTGGGGCGGCTCACCCGCGCTCGCGCGGCAGAATCGCGCCAGTGTGAAAGTGGTTTTTGATAATTCAAAACGGCTGCTCGACATTGATTTCGGTGAGGTGGTGATAGAGCGTGTCGTGTACCGCGACGGACAGAATGAATATGTATTGAACGGTACACAGGTGCGTCTCAAAGATGTCATCCGACTTCTGGCGGGTGCCAATATCGGCGGGTCGGGATACCAGATCATTTCGCAGGGTGAAGCCGACAGAATACTCAACGCTTCTCCGCGCGAGCGCAGAGAAATGGTAGAAGATGCGCTCGGTCTCAAACTCTACCAGCACAAAAAAGCCGAAAGCGAACGCAAACTCGAGGAGACAGGAAATAATATAGAGAAGACGAAATCGCTCCGGCGCGAGATCGGACCGCACCTCACTTTTTTGCGCATACAGGTGGAAAAGATCGAGAAAGCACGGGAACTCAAGGAAGCGCTCGCCGCCAAACTTTCGGAATATTTGGCGCGCGAAAATGCGTGGATAACACAGGAAGATGCGCGTTTGAAAGAGGAAGTACAATCACTTGACGAGGAGCTACGAGATATCTCTGCCAAATTGCAAGAAGCCCGCAGCAAACGCACACATGGCGGGAGCGGCACACTCTCTGAGCTGCAATCAAAAATAGTGCAGTGCGAAGCAAAGCTTACTGACGCACGGGGGCGTAGCGGCGAGATCGCTCGTGAATTGGGGCGTGCCGAAGGCGCCTTGGAGCGCAACGACGTGATGGTTGAACAGATTGTGACGGTGCCGCACGTGCGCGGTTTCGCGCGCGAACTCGACTCTGCGATCGAGGAGATCGAACGGAATGACGACCTCCAGCAGGTACGCAACATCCTTGCGCATCTGCGCATCCGCATCAGATCTTTTGTCGATGGACTGACAGGCGCGGCTCCGGTCACTAATGCAGAAGCGAAGCGCGAAGTCGATGATCTGAACACCAAGCTTGAACGGGTACAGGCTGAACAAAATCGGATTACCTCCGAGATAGATGGTTTGCGATCAAAAATGGCGGAAACGCGTGAGGAGGGTTTTGCTGCCGAACGCGATATCGTGGGGTTGGAAGCGACGCATCGTGAAGTAGAGAGCAAGAAAAATGCTTTCAATGCCGCGCGGGCTACCGTCGCGACGTTACGCCTGCGATTTGAGGAAGAAGTACGCGAAGGTATCGCCCTTATCGGCGCAGCCGTGCATGCGTGGGACAAAAACGAGATTCCACCCGGCGCGCTTTCGGAAGATCGTAGTAATCAAGAAAAGCGCCGACGCGAGACAGAACGTTTGAAGATCAAAATTGAAGAGTCGGGAATAGGGAATGGGGATGCGGTCGTCCGCGAATTCAAACAGACCAAAGAGCGCGACGAATTTCTCGCCCGCGAGCTCGAAGACTTGGAAAAATCAGCAGCATCGCTCAAGGAGATAATCGCAGAACTTGAAAAAACCATCGACATACGATTCACTGAAGGATTGAAGCAGATCAACGTTGCGCTCCATGATTTTTTCCAAAAATTATTCGGCGGTGGGGAAGCGAAGCTCCGCATCGAAGAGCCTCATCGTCCGTCGAGGCAAGGCCTCGACGTTGAGGATGGGGACGAAGAGGATGAAATGGTCGAAGAAGAGGAATTGTATGCGGGGCTTTCCATTTCCGTCTCGCTTCCGCGCAAGAAGATCCGCGGGCTCGAGGTACTCTCCGGCGGCGAGCGCGCGCTTACCTCGATCGCACTCATCTTTTCAATGACGCAGGTGAATCCCCCGCCGTTCCTCATTTTGGACGAAACCGACGCCGCGCTCGACGAGGCCAACAGCAAGCGCTATGCCGATATGATCAAGGAACTCGGCCAGAAAAGCCAGCTCATCGTGATTACTCACAACCGTGCGACTATGGCCGCCGCAGGCGAACTTTACGGTGTTACGATGGGACATGACGGCGTGTCCAAATTGTTGTCAGTGAAGCTGGAAGAAGCCGAACGCGTCGCAAAATAATATGAAAATCGGAGTCATGCTTGCAGCGGTTGCCTCGCTCTTTGGTTTTTGGAATTCGCCGACGACCACGCCTGTCGTGCAAGCGTCGGCACCGGCCACATCGGTCGTATCGCAATGTCTCACACTCACCCGCTCGCTTTCCTACGGTATGACCGAGCCGAGTATTGCGGATCTTCAGACATTTTTGGGAGTACGAACGACTGGCTATTTCGGACCGTTGACGAAGGCCGCCGTGATTGAATGGCAAGTTCAGAACGGTGTCATTTCATCGGCATTCTCTGATGGTGCAGGTATCGTAGGACCGAAAACACGTGCGGCCATGCGTTGCGAAAACGCGGTACGTGCTACGAACATTGTCACAACTCCCTCGGTCATCATCGCTTCTTCTACGAGGCCGACTTCCCTTCCGCAATCGGCGATCGGCGGTCAATCCGGCGCTGTTCCCGCTCAAGGTCTATCAAGTAAAAGTGCGGATGGCACATCCACGTGCCCCATCGAACCGCTCCCGAAGCCGGCGGCATCGCTCTGCACGGTCGGGGAATGGATATTGATACACGATGAGGCGGGATGCCTCATCGAATGGGACTGTTCCGATCCGAATGCGATCCAATAGTTTACGGACGACGTAGAGCGAGTGAAGCGCGCGAGCATAGCTCGCGCGCTTCCGAGCCGAGGAGTTCGAAAACCGAATGGCATCGGTTTACATTACCGTCTGCGTTGATAGAATCCGCACAGAGAAATGAGAAATATACGGAGGACATAATGACCGAATCGGCGTCGGTACGCCGCACGATTTTTATCGTTTCGGATGCTTCAGGCGAGCGAGCATCGGCGATGGTGTCTGTATTGCTGGAACAATTTCGAAACGTTTCAGTGACAGAACAACGCTTCCCGGAGGTTCGCACACCGGCTCAAATAGCCCAGATCATGCATGCGGCTGCAAAGACGCATGCACTGGTAGTGTACACCCTCGTGGGTGAGGGCATGGCGGAAACCGCAAAAAACGCTGCCGACGGCCTTGGGATCATCGCCGTTAATCTTTTTGAACAGCTGTTGCCGTCGGTGTCGCAGTGGCTTGGTGCACAACCAAGCCGAAATCCCGGTCATGCATTCGATGAAAAATACTTTGCGCGGCTCGAAGCCATCTTTTTTGCACAGCGCAATGATGATGGCAAGAACCTGCAGGATCTTTTGAAAGCAGATGTTGTCGTACTGGGTCTTAGCCGTACGGGAAAGACTCCAGTATGTCGCGCACTCGCTGACCACCGAGTGCTCGCGGCGAATATTCCCATCGTGCCCGGGATCTCTCTCCCCACTGAACTTCAGGAGGTCGACCCGAGGCGCGTGTACGTTCTACAAATGGGGCTCGACCGTTTGCTCGCGGTGCGTTCGAGCAGGCTCAATAGTCTAGGGATGGACGCCGGTGCAGTGTATGTGGACCGCGATGCCATTCGGGCAGAAGTGTTGGCCGTTACTCGTTTACTGACACTGCATCCGGAGTGGGCGCGCATTGACGTTACGCGCTGTGGTGTCGAGGAAGCTGCGGCGATGATTATGGCGAAGCATCAAGAGCGTTTTCCACAAGGGTAATCGAAGCCGCCGCGTCTCTGACGCGGCGGCTTGAATCTTTTGTGTTTCTCTGGTAGTGTGCTGCAACATATGTTGAAGATACGAATGCAGCGGACAGGGCGGATAAACATGCCGTCATATCGCATTATCGTCGTGGAGCACACCGAAAGTCCGAAGACCGGGCGCTATGTCGACAAAGTGGGTACCTACAACCCGCGCACCAAGGAGCGTAAGCTCGATACCGACCGCATTAGGCATTGGCTCTCGAAGGGTGCGAAGCCGTCGGGGACGGTGCACAACATGCTCGTGACGATTGGCGTTTTAAATGAAAAGAAAATCAACGTCCTGCCGAAGAAAAGTCCACCGAAGCCTGCCTTGACCGAAGCGTCGGGGAAAAACGAGTCCGCGAAGGCAGAAGAAGCGGCTCTAACTCTCGCAGCGACAGAAGACGCAGGACAGAAAACGGAATAAGGTGTTCTTGCTATTTTCTTTGCTTGTGTGTATGTTGTTGGAGGTAAAACATGCCTCCACCGCAACTTTCAGGTGAGAAAGTCTTCTCACGCGCCTCGGTGAAACGAGGTAAGTAGGCACGAAATCGCTGAAGAGATTCCGGGGGTCGACGTCCGGGGAGAGTTGCGGCGGGGGCGAAATAGGCATGCGGACCTACGACGGCCTGTTACAAGTCGTGGGGTAACACTTTGCCGTGTGTACGGGGTCGAACGGAAGATTAGCCGTTCGACCCCCAGTTTTTTTCTTTGACGCGTCGTCGATACTTTTATATAGTGAGGCATTAATCCTTAACAGATAGAACGATATGGAACAAGATCAGCAATTTCTAGAATATGTAGTGAGGGCATTGGTGGATAATCCGGATGACGTCAAGATTAATCGCGCCATTGATCAGATGGGCGTGTTGCTTACCCTTTCCGTACACAAGGATGACATGGGCAAGGTCATCGGGAGAAGCGGCGCCACCGCAAAAGCGATCCGCACCGTTTTGCGAGTAGTCGGGATGAAGAACGATGCGCGCGTGAACCTCAAGATAGAAGAGCCGGAGGGCAGCGAGCGTCCATCGTCAGGCCCGTATGTTCGCGACACGTCGGTAGACGATGTCATCAAGGATTTGAAATCCGAATAGCGGGGCGCTCGGTCGGCAGTGCCCTTTGCGAACGGTAACGAAAGTTCCCGCTTTACAATTTGTCACTGCCACTGCATGTCATGGTGCATAGTTCGCGTCGCGCGAGATGTTCGCCAAGAGCACTACCGACCTTGCTTAAGTTGGTAATTGTATGATTCATTTTCACGTAATAACCCTCTTTCCCGAATCCATCGAGCCGTATCCGAAGGCGTCGATTATCGGGCGGGCGCAAGCGGCCAAGAAGATAAAAGTGTCTTTTTATGATCCGAAGAAGTTCACTCGTAATCGTTATGGTCGGGTGGATCGCCGGCCCTATGGCGGAGGCCCCGGAATGGTGCTTGAGCCGGATGGTGTGTTACGCGCAGCCGCGAAAGCAATGTCAAGACGAAACCTTGACAATAGAGAGGTGATTTTCTTTTCGACCGACGGTACGCAGTTTGATGAAGCCATGGCTAAGCGGCTTGCATCGAATCCTAGAGGCGACACCTCTAGGATTTGGAAGCACATTATTTTGATTTGCGGGCACTACGAAGGTATCGACGCGCGCGTGCAGAAAATTTTGAAAGCAAAAAAAGTCTCAATGGGCCCTTTTGTCCTCACCGGCGGCGAGCTGCCGGCCGCGACGCTCATTGATGCCGTAACCCGCTTCGTGCCCGGCGTATTGGGAAAGGCGGAATCTCTGGAGGCGTCCCGCGTTTCCAGTCCCGAAGTGTATACGCGCCCGGAAGTGCTTGTCTGGAAAGGGAAAAAATACCGCGTGCCGAAAGTGCTTCTGACCGGTCATCACGCCAAAATCGAGGAATGGAAAAAGAAAAATCGGGGGAGTTGATTGAAAGTAAAAGAAGGTATACGGTAATGAAAGATATAACCGTGACGCAGTGTTGCGGGGTATCGTGTGGCGAAAAGGAGGTTATATCGCCATGACAAAACTTTCAGACGAGTATACAGGGTCAGCATATAATAGTGATCCAGAGTGGCTGGTGGCGGAACAGGAACGTATTGCGATGAGGGCCGCAGAGGAAGCGATGCGGGTCAAGGATCCGAATCAGCGGATCACCAAACAGACCGCCGAAAATGTGTCTCGGGCGATGGTCGTCTACGCCGATTGATAGTGCACGCATTTTCATATAATCCCCGGGTGGGCTCCTCTCCACCCGGCTTTTTTTGTTCACACATGACCCGTACAGGGCCTTGACAGCTCCGTTTTGCTGTATATACTGCCTCTACATTTGCTCTAGGCTTGATTGTGTTGCGGCTGCGCTTTTGAGTAAAAAGAAAGGTGACTGGTTTCTTTTTAAAAGACATTTTAATAACGAAAAAGAACTACAGCGCAGTCGCTGCAGTATCTCGTGTTGAACATGGCAAAAGCACACAAAGTGCGACCGCAAAAGTATTTCGGAAAGCATCGCGAGCCCTTAGTGAAGCTCCCATCACTCGTCGAATCGCAGATCGAGTCCTTTCGTCAATTCGTGGAGGGCGGCGCGGAGCGTGTCTTCAAAGAATTTTCTCCCATCGGGGATCACTCCGGAAAAAAGTTTGAACTCAAGCTCGTGAAGTTCACGTTCGGCGAATTGCGTTCCGACGAGCATAACTCAAAAAAGACGATGCGCACGTACGAGGCGCCGCTTTCGATGATTGTTCGCTTGAAGAACAAAACGACCGGCGAAGAGAAAGAGCAGGAGATTTTCCTCGCGGATTTTCCGTGGATGACCGCTCACGGCACGTTCATCATCAACGGCGTCGAGCGCATCGTCGTGCCGCAGCTCGCGCGCAGCTACGGCGTATTTTTTGAATCAGTTCCCTACAAAGGCAAGGGCTATTTCGCAGCAAAGATCATCCCCGCACGCGGCGTGTGGATAGAGATCGAATCCGACGCTGATGGCGCCGTGTATGTGAAGATCGACCGCAAACGCCACTTTCCGGTGACGGCGCTTCTCCGCGTACTCGGCCTCGCGACCGACAAAGAAATTCAAGGACGATTTGATAAGACGGCGGCTCGCGACTCTATCGCGATGACACTTACACACGACAATGCCAAGACTCCCGAAGAGGCGTACGTAGAGATCTACCGGCGATTGCGCGACGGCGACATCGCGACGCCGGAATCGGCACGCACACATGTGCAAGCGATTCTCTCCGCCGAGAGGTACGATTTCTCGCGTGTCGGACGTTTTCATTTCAATCGTCGTTTCGGTTTGAGCATCAAAGAAGCGGACCTTCTAAAGGCGACGCTCTCGCTCGACGATGTCGTCCGTATAGTCACACACATCGCCGATCAGAACGCTGATCCGCAGGCAGAAGGAGACGACATCGACCATCTCGGTTTTCGCCGCGTACGTTTTGCAGGCGAGCTTCTCGAGCAGCGCATGCGCATCGGATTATCCCGCATGAAGCGCAACATCCAAGACCGGATGGCAATGGTGGACGCCGAGACCATTTTGCCGGTTTCGCTCGTCAACCCGCGCCCGTTCCAGGCGGCAATACGCGAATTTTTCACGACCGACCAGCTCTCGCAGCTCATGCAGCAATACAATACGCTCGACGAGATCGAGCACTTGCGCACGCTTTCCACCCTCGGCCGTGGCGGACTCACCTCAGAGCGCGCCGGCCTTGAAGTGCGCGACGTGCACTCATCGCACTACGGCCGCGTGTGTCCTATTCACACACCTGAAGGTAAAAATATCGGACTCGTGCTCCACATGTCGCTCTATGCGCGTCCCAATGAATTCGGCATCATCGAAACGCCGTATGCAAAAGTGGAGAAGGGCCGCGTGACCAAAGAGATCGTCTATATTAATGCGATTGAAGAAGAGCAATATGCGATCGCGCACGCGGCGACGCCGCGCGATGAGGAAGGGAAGCTCACCGAAAAAATAATCGAAGTCCGCAAAGAAGGCATCCCGACGCTCGTGAAGCGCGAGGACGTGGATTTCATGGAGGTCGCGACCAACCAGCCGTTCTCCGTCGCGACCGCGCTCATTCCGTTCGTCGAGAACGACGACGCCAACCGCGCACTCATGGGGAGCAACATGCAAAAACAAGCCGTGCCGCTCGCGGTGCCCGACGCGCCGTACGTGGCGACAGGCGTCGAGAGTGCAGCTGCGCGCGACTCCGGCCGTTTGGTAGTGGCCGAGGAAGCGGGCGAAGTCACCTATGCCGATGCGCAGTTGATCAAGGTGAAAAATGGAGACGGTAAGACAAAAGAATACGGATTGGTAAATTTCTCGCGCACCAACGGCTTCACGACATTTCATCAGCGTCCGGCCGTATCGGTCGGCGACACGGTGAAAAAAGGCGGTCTCCTTGCCGATACTTCGACCTCAGTTGGGGGTCAGCTCGCCATCGGACAAAATGTCCGCGTCGCCTTTTTGCCGTGGTTCGGGGCCAACTTCGAAGATGCCATCGTTATCTCCGAAAAGCTCGCCAAAGAGGCCCGCTTCACATCGATCCACATGGAGGAATTCGTGTGTGTTGTCCGTGACACCAAGCTCGGACCTGAAGTCACAACCCACGACATTCCGAACGTTTCAGAATTCAAACTGCGCAACCTCGATGAAGACGGCGTCGTCCGCATCGGCGCAGAAGTGCGCTCCGGCGATATTCTCGTCGGCAAAGTCACGCCAAAAGGCGAGACGCAGCTGACTCCGGAAGAGCGTCTCTTGCATGCGATCTTCGGCGAGAAAGCAAAAGATGTGAAAGACACATCGCTTCGCATGGAAGGCGGCAAGCGCGGGCGCATCATCGGCATCAAAGTATTTTCACGCGAGACGGGCGATCAGCTCGAATCGGGCGTTATCAAGCGCGTGCATGTGGAGGTCGCGCAACTGCGCACCATCTCGGTCGGCGACAAACTAGCCGGACGTCACGGCAACAAAGGCGTCATTTCGCGCGTACTTCCCGAGGAAGACATGCCATTTGATGAGAGCGGCAACCCGGTCGACATCATTCTGACACCGCTCGGTGTGCCGTCACGTATGAACCTCGGACAGATCCTCGAATTACACCTCGGACTCGCAGCAGAAATGCTCGGCTATCAGGCCGTCGTGCCGTCGTTCGCAGGCGCGACAGAAGCGGAGATCCGCAGCGAATTGAAAGAAGCGGGCGTTGCCGAAGACGGCAAGCGGGTACTCTTCGACGGTAGGACCGGCGAAGCATTCGCGCAGCGCGTGTCCGTCGGTGTCATGTATATGTTGAAGCTGCACCACATGGTAGAAGACAAGATCCATATGCGTTCGATCGGCCCGTACTCACTCACGACGCAGCAGCCCCTAGGGGGCAAGGCGCAGAACGGCGGTCAGCGCGTCGGGGAAATGGAAGTGTGGGCGTTTCTCGGCTACGGCGCCGCCTATTCCCTGCGCGAAATCCTCACCATCAAGTCCGATGACATCCTGGGACGTTCGGCAGCATTCGACGCGATAGTTTCAGGCAAACGAATCGAAGAGACGAACACACCGGCGACTTTCAACGTGCTCGTGCGGCACTTGCGTGGTCTCGGTATCGACATTGAATTTAAAGGCGGCGATGTTATCAACCAATAATCTCGTATGTCACTACAAAAAAGAAAAGACATCATACCGGCGGATTTCAACGCAGTCGCCATGCGGCTCGCATCGCCCGAACGCGTCCTCGAGTGGTCGTACGGTGAGATAACGAAACCCGAGACTATCAACTACCGCACGCAGCGCCCCGAGAAGAACGGTCTTTTCGACGAGCGCGTTTTCGGTCCTGAAAAAGACTACGAGTGTTACTGCGGCAAATATCGCGGCATCCGTTTTCGCGGCATTGTCTGCGAGAAGTGCGGCGTGGAGATCACGCGCGCAATCGTGCGACGCGAACGCATGGGCCACATCGATCTCGCGACCCCGATAGCACACATTTGGTTCTTGCGCGGCATTCCGTCGCGCATCGCGCTCATGCTCGGCCTCTCGGCCGCAGAGGTGGAGAAAGTCGTCTACTTTGCCGGCTACATCGTCACGCATGTGGACGAGGAAGTGCGCAAAGGAATCCTCAAGGATCTCGAGATCGAACTTGCGACGAAGACAAAATCTGCAGCGAACGCGGAAGTGAAGACCGAGCTCAAAGAAAAGGCGACAAAAGCGAAGAAAGAGATCGAGTCCATCAAGATCGGCGTCGTCTTCGACGAAGCAACGTACCACTTGTTCGCGGTCAAATACGGCGCGATGTTCCGCGCGACGATCGGTGCCGAAGCGCTCTACAATATTTTGAAAAAGATAGATCTCAAAGCATTCATCAAGAATCTGAAGGGGCTCTACGAAAAGGCGGGAGCCGCCGACCGTGAAAAACTCCGCAAGCGACTTGGCCTCGCCGAAGCGCTTGAGCGCGCGGGCGTGCGTCCTGAGTGGATGTTCATGACGCGTCTTCCCGTCGTGCCGCCGGCGCTCCGCCCGATGGTCGCGCTCGAAGGCGGTCGTCACGCAAGCTCCGACTTGAACGACCTCTACCGCCGCGTCATCAACCGCAACAACCGCCTCAAGCGATTGCTCGCCATCCACGCGCCGGAAGTTATCCTACGCAATGAAAAACGCATTTTGCAGGAAGCCGTCGACGCGCTCTTGGACAATTCCATGCGCCGCGGCGCAGGCGTTCTCGGCATTCTCGGCGGCCGTCGCCGTGCCTTGAAATCGCTCGCCGACTACCTCAAAGGCAAGCATGGCTACCTCCGTCAAAACCTGCTTGGCAAACGCGTCGACTACTCCGGCCGTTCGGTCATCGTTGTTGGTCCTGATTTGGCGCTCGACGAATGTGGATTGCCGAAGCACATGGTACTCGAGCTGTTCCGCCCGTTCATCATTCAGGGTCTGCTCGCGCGCGAGCTTGCATACAATATTCGCGGTGCCGGCCGTTTGATAGAAGATGAAGCACCCGAAGTGTGGCCTATCCTCGAAGAGGCGATCGAAAATAAATACGTTCTCTTGAACCGTGCACCAACACTGCACCGCCAATCGATCCAGGCATTCCGCCCGGTCCTCATCGAGGGCAATGCTATCCAGGTGCACCCCCTCGTGTGTCCTGCATACAATGCCGACTTCGATGGCGACGCGATGGCTGTGCACGTTCCCCTCTCCGAAGCCGCGCAGCTCGAAGCGCAAAAAATAATGTCCGCCAACAAGAACGTCCTCAAGCCGGGAAGCGGCGACGTCGTCGTTGCCTCGAAGCTCCTTGATATCGTTCTCGGCTGCTACTGGATGACAAAAACCGTCCCGGGGTTGAAAGGCGAAGGAAGCGCATTTCCATCGACCAATGCCGCGATCACCGGGTACGACTTTGACGCTATCGATCTGCGCGCGAATATCCGCGTCCTTCCGAGCGACAGCAAAAAATACGAACTCTATGAGGGTAAAGTATTCGAGACGACCGTCGGCCGCTTGCTGTTCAATTCCGTCCTGCCGAGCGACTACCACTTCATCAACGATGAGATCAGCTCGAGTCGCATGAAAGCGCTGGTGCAAAATCTCGTGCTCCATTACAAGCTCGACGGCATTCCGGCGATCCTCGACAAGATAAAGGCGTTCGGATTCCGCTACGCGACGCACGCCGGCATCACGTGGTCCATCTCCGACGTCGTCGTCCCGGCGATAAAAGAAGAGTTGGTGCAGAAGGGACGCGAAGCGGCCGCCAAAGAGCTTGAGAACTTCAACAATGGTCTTTTGACGGAAGACGAGCGCAAGCGCGCGACGATCGAGATCTGGGGCAATGTCTCCAGCGAACTCCGCAAACATGTCGTTAACGCGCTCGACAAAACAGGTCCGGTGCACGACATGATCACCTCCGGCGCCCGCGGCTCCGTCGTGCAGCTGCATCAAATGGTGGGCATGAAAGGCCTCATCACCAACCCGCGCGGAGAAATCATCGAATTCCCCATCACGGCGAGCCTTAAAGAGGGACTGACGCCGATCGAATACTTCATCTCGACGCACGGCGCCCGCAAAGGGTTGGCCGATACCGCTCTCAACACCGCACGCGCCGGCTACCTCACGCGCCGCCTCTTCGACGTCGCGCATGACGTCGTGACGCTCGAGCATGATTGCGGTACAAAAGAAGGCGTCATCATTCATCGTCCGGGCAAAGAAAATATCGGCGGTTCGTTCGCGGATCGTCTGAATGGCCGCGTACTCGCGGAAGAAGTAGGCACCATGCCTGCCGGCAGGCAGGGTTTCAAACGCGGACATCTCATGAATCGCGATGATGCAAAAGCGATCGAGGAAAACAAAGAGATCAAAGAAATTATCGTACGTTCACCAATGACGTGCAGAGTCGCGCGTGGCGTTTGTCACGACCGCGGGCGGCGACATCACGATGGGTCTGCCGCGCGTCGAAGAAGTCTTCGAGACGCGCCAGCCGAAATTGCCCGCTACGATCTCACGCGTTTCCGGCGTCGTTTCTGATATCACCAAAGATGGTCAGGAGACCGTTATCACGATAGTCCCGGAAGTTGCCTCGACGGTCAAACAAACCGCGAAAGCGGCCAAGAAAGAAACTGAATACCGCATTCATCCGCTCCGCCAGATATTGGTTAAAGTCGGCAGCAGCGTCGAAAAAGGCGATTTTCTCACCGACGGCTCCGCCGATCTCGACGAACTCTTCTTGCTCGCGGGCAAAATAAAATCGCAGGAATATATCATCGCCGAGATCACCCGCATCTATGAATTACAGGGTGTCTCGACCGCACGCAAGCACCTGGAGATCATCGTGAAACAGATGTTCTCGCGCGTGTCGGTGACGCATTCGGGCGACACTGCGGTGTCTGCCGGTGAGATCATTGCGGATTTCGAATTCGAGCGCGTCAGCAAGGAGGTGAAAGAAAAAGGAGGCGAAGCGCCGAAGGCGAAGCAACTCTTGCTCGGCATCACCGAAGTTTCGCTCACCCGTGCATCGTTTCTCTCTGCCATCTCATTCCAAAATACGCCGCGCAAGCTTGCCGAAGCGGCCGTCTCCGGCGCCGTGGATCGCCTCATCGGTCTCAAGGAGAATGTCATCATCGGCCGCCTCATCCCTGCCGGTACCGGATTTCCCGGCTCGAAGAAGCATGCGCTTATCGAGGAAATGGAAGCGGAATTCGCTCAAAAAGAGACCGCAATCGTTCCTCCCTCGACCGACCGCAGCCGCGACACCGTAGAGAGGTAATCGTTACCAACAGCCAAAGAAGGCCGCCTACGGGGTGGCTCTTTGGCATGGTAGTGTTGTATTAGAAATAGGAGAGACCAATGGTCGACGTTGTTGCATTGAGGGCGAAATATACCGGCTACCCGAACACGGTCGCACTCATCGACCTGCTTGCAAAGGACGGCAGTGAGGATGCCCAAGAGATTTTGGAGGGATTGGATTTGCTCGAAAAAGATCGCTATGGGTGGCTGACGGATCCGGATGAACCGACCATCTCGTTTTCTCCCGACGAACTTGAGGCCCTCTGCGCAGAGGTCCTACGAGAAAAGAATGATGAGCAACCGTGATTAGTCGCCCCATCCCGAAAGCTTTCGGGACGGTGTCTTTGTTTTTCTATGTCAATGGTACTGTTCCTGTAGTCAACGAAAGGAAAGTCGGATGAGCATCGACGTCAAGGCGCTGAAGAGAAAATTCGCCGAGTACCCCAACATTCTGAAGTACGTCGAATTACAGGCGTATTTGCAAAACGAAAAATTGCTTATGGTGTTGGCCCGCCTCAACAAAAGAAATATACGAAGCTGCATTGGTCCTGATTGCAAATCTTTTGAGGATCTTGACCGTTTTTGTGAGGTGATATTGCTCAGAATTGCTGATATCGCACAAACCGATTCCGATTGACCTATTTTATTAGAAGCCCCGCCATATATTGGCGGGGCTTTCGCTTTTCAAAAACGGTTCGCATTCGAAGTATGCAGGAGGCGAGGCCTCCCAAGTCTGGTTAGTTAAACGAACTTTATCTTTCGGTAGTACTCCTGAGCTTCCCCAAGTACAGCGCTCAGTTGCGGCATACCACCTGCAACCAGGTGCATAATTTCAGCATTAAGTATCGCACGCTCGGGTCGGAAATCGCCTACGTAATCGCGCAAGCTTGAAAATGTGTATTTACCTATTCGTCGTTCCAGGCCGCGCATATCTTTTACCCGACCTTTTTTCCATGTGGGCTCAAGAATTTCGGCAACATTGAGATGGATGTACTGTGCCACGCGTTTAAAATAGCGATCACTGTCAATGTGGCGTGATCGACAAGGTCCTACAAATAAGCTTCCGACGCGATCATACTTCGCATTGAAATACATCACATAACTCGTGCCCAGTTTCTGTAGAAACTTCGATGAACCACCCTCTTCGAGCTCTTGAAATCCGATATGAAAATGATTTGGCATGAGACTGTAGCAGCCAATTGCGACAAGCTCGCGTTTGCGGGGCTTTTCGAAAATCTCGCGATGACTGATTCTAAAAAAGTCCGATCTGTCGAACGGCTTAGTATCGTTGCATACATAGAGTGAAGCCTGGAACCGCTCGTAGTCTTCATTATCTTTGAAAGTGGTGCGACCATCAATGCCCCGCGTGTAGCAATGATAGTGTTCATCAGGAGCGAACGGCGTCCGGCGATAACTCATCCATGTATCATAGCAGGAATTGGGAGGCCTCGCCTCCCTGTATATATCAAACTATTTGTGGGGTTTCTTGGTGTGATGTGAATAGATAAAGAAACCTACAAAAACCCCTCAAGCCGAACACCCAATTTTTTGAATAATGGATGCTGATAATGCAATTACTGTAGCACGTTCCCGTCTCTTCTCCGCGCGTTTTTCCTCTTTCTCTATTTCAGTATTCCACACCTCTTCCGGCGTCTTGAAGTTGAGAACTTTCATATAACGGGTGCGGAGAATTATTTCAATTTCCTTGAATCGTTCGCTCGATAGTGATGAGAGATCGGTCTTCTTCGGCGCGTACCGACGCACCGCGCGATTGCGATTTTCGACCGTTCCTTTTTCCCACGAATGATACGCGTGACAGAAGAACACAACTGCATCGACAAGCTCCGAGAGCTCTTCATGTTTCTGGAATGAAATGTCGTTGTCGAGCGTAAGTGATTTGATTGGAACTCCGTGGAATGTTTTTGCGACGAGCGTATTGATGTACGTGGTTGTTTTGTTTTCAGTATACACGAGGAATGGATACCGAGTTTTCCGCTCAACGAGCACGAGGAGCGACCCTTTTCCATCTCTGCCCGACTCAATGAAGTCACCCTCAAAATGGCCGAATTCCTTGCGTTTCTCGACACTTTGGGGTCGCTTGTCAATCATGGTGCGTCCATCGATAGATGTTTTTCTCGCACCTCGTTTCGGGCCGCCGCGTCGCTTCACCGCTTTTGAGTACAGATGTTTCTCGATCTTTCTTCCGTGCACAGAATGAACGAATTTGTAGATGGCTTTCGTACTCGCGTATTGCATATATGTCTCGACCTTTTTTAATCGTCCCGAAATTCCTTCCGGCGATTGATCGTTTTCGATATTCTCTGTCACGTACTTCTTCAGTTCTGGATCCATCGCCACTTTCAAACATTGGAGCTTGGATTGTTTTCGTCGCAACAGGGCATTCAAATCCGCTCGTTGTCGCGAGTACTTTTTCCTGACACTGTTTCGTCCCAATTCTTCCGAGACCGAGCTCGGACTTCGCCCAATCATCCGGGCGATTTCCCGCACTCCTTTTCCTCCTTCTCGCGCCCGCTCGATTCGCCGCCGCTCACTCTCATCTATATGTGTGTATCCCATACGTTTTAATCGTACAGGTGTTCGGCTTCAAAGGTGAATTCGCGAAAAAAGAGCCGCCCCATGGGACGGCTCTTTAGACTGGATGTTGGATCAAACACAACCCTCCGCTTTCGGAAAATCGCGGCCACGAAGGTGCTTGGGCCGATATTTCTCTGGTAGGCCGAGTTCCATGATATCGAACTCGTCGAGACCATACGCTACCACGTGTTCCCATGCGATTTTGTATTCAGCCTTGGCAAGAGCCTCCTTGGCGAGGTGCTTGCCGTTCGCGCGCCGCATAAGAGTGCGTGCGATAGCATCGTTGCTTCTACAGACCACGGTTGTCCTCCTTGTTGACCGTGGCCATTTAACACCATTATGTTGTTTATTGCAACTTTCGCTTTTGGTTGGCTGAAGAGGCATAATGACGGTATGAGCGACACTGTTCAACAAGTTAAAGATAAGCTGTCCATCGTCGACGTCGTCAGCCAGTACGTGAAGCTCGAACGATCCGGTAGCAGCCTGCGGGCGCGGTGCCCCTTTCATGCGGAGCGTACGCCGTCGTTCTTTGTCTCGCCGGAGCGCGGCACGTACCACTGTTTCGGCTGCAACGTCGGCGGCGACATTTTTTCATTTGTCGAGCAGATTGAAGGGCTGGATTTTAAAGGCGCTTTGAAAGTGCTCGCAGAGAAAGCGGGCGTGGAGCTCGTGTACGAGCGTGGTGGCAAAGAAAAAAAAGATGAGCGCGACCGACTCTTCGAGCTCATGGAAGTGGCGACTATTTTTTATATGTCACGATTGAGTGATGCAGCAAAGAAATATCTCAAGGAACGCGGTATGAGCGATGCGACTGTAAAAGAATTCCGCCTTGGCTGGGCGGCGGGAGATAGTTGGAGCGAAGCGAGCGACTATTTCAAGAGTAAGAAATTTACCGACAAAGAGATTGTGGACGCTGGTCTCGCGAAGAAAGGAGATAGGGGATTGATAGATAAATTCCGCAACCGTATCATGTTTCCCATCAATGATTCGGCCGGACGCGTGATCGCATTTTCAGGGCGCATATTTGGTGAAAACGCGTCACCCGAGGCGCCAAAATATTTGAATAGTCCCGAGACGCCGCTTTTTCACAAATCTCGAATTCTCTATGGGTTCGACCGTGCAAAGCTCGCTACTCGCAAACACAATTGTGCTGTCTTGGTGGAAGGGCAGATGGATTTCCTCGCTTCGCATCAGGCTGGATGGGGAAATACTGTCGCAGTCTCAGGGACAGCGTTCACTCCGGAGCATGCCGCACTCATACATCGCATGACCGACAATCTCGTCTTGGCGCTCGATGCCGATGAAGCGGGCATCAAAGCTGCGGGCCGCGCTGCGCGCGCGGCACTGCAGGGAGGCTTGAATGTAAAAGTGGCTCAATTACCGAGTGGGTCGGATCCGGCGGAGCTAATCTTGAAGGAAGGAAAAGATGCATGGAGTAGTGCGATACGAAAGGCGAAAGACATCATTACGTTTTTGCTCGACGTGCTCAATGAGCATTCCAAGAGTCCCGACAATTTTCGCCGTTCGGTCGAGTTTGCTGTGTTGCCGTTCTTGACCGACGTGCAAAGCCCGATTGCACGCGAACAATACATCAAGGAGATCGCAAAGCGGCTCGGCGTATCAGAAAATGCGGTTGCCGAAGCATTTGTGAAATTGCCGCGAGTCCCATCTGCCACGTCAACGACAAGAATTGTCGGCGACACTTCTTCCGAAGTTGTGGCGAAGGAGAAGGTTTCAAATCGGACGATACAAGCGTACGCACTATATCTTTGGCAAAAGACACTCGCGAAGCCGGAGATAGATGTAAAGAAGTTTGAAGCGGATTTCAAGGAGGCTATCGGACCTTCGGCGTTCAAAGTAGTTGGTGAGATGCCGGAGAGTCATCGCGAGCCTCTGCGTTTCTCCGCCGAGGAGCTGTATGGTAAAAGCCCCAATCTTGCGCGCGAAACAAATACCCTTCTCAAGGTGCTTTTGAAGGAGCGGTTATCGCACGAGCTCTTGGAAATATCCCATGCGATACAGCAGGCCGAACATGAGGACAATGCGAAGGAAATCGCTCGTCTCATGGGTGTGCATAAGATGTTGACAAGTCAGATTGCGCTCTTATAGAAAAAAGTGTAGAGTATGCCATCGCTCTAGGGATGTGGAAATGATGGAGCGAGGAGTCATTCATAATGCCTATCTCCCCCTTGAACTGAGGGGAATGCTGTTTTGGGCAACTTTTTGCATATATGGCTAAAAAAACTCACAAAAAACACAAGGCCAAGAGGAAGATTTCCCGATCGAAGCCCTCTCGCATCGCGTCAAAGCGGGTACCAACGCCGCGCGTGAAAACCCCACCGAAACAAATGACCGGTAGATCGGGAAAGTCTGGCAAATTTAAACCACTTACGAAGGGGAAGGATGAAGATAAGGTGCTCGCGCTGATACGGCTTGGCCGCGAGCGTGGGTACGTGACCTACGACGAAATCCTGCGTGAATTTCCGACCATCGAAGACAACGTGCTATTACTCGAGGAAATGTACGAGCGATTTAGCGCCGCCGGTATCGATGTCTTGGAGGGTGGCGGCATGCTCGAAGATTCTTCGGCGGACACCGTGCTCGCGAGCAAGAAACTCCAGCACCGTCGTTCGGATTCCACCTATGATTCCGTGCAGATGTATTTGCGCGAGATCGGCCAATATCCGCTCTTGAACGGCGAGCAGGAGAAGATCCTCGCGAAGCGCATCTTGCTGGGCGATGATGAGGCGCGCGGAATTCTCGCTCGCTCCAACCTCCGCCTTGTCGTTTCTATCGCCAAAAAATATGTCAATCGTTCTCCCGATCTCACCCTTCTCGACCTCATTCAGGAAGGTAACCTCGGGCTCTTTAAGGCTGTCGATAAATTCGACTATACAAAAGGCTACAAATTCTCGACCTATGCCACATGGTGGATACGACAGGCCATTACCCGCGCCTTGGCCGACCAGTCGCGCACTATTCGCATCCCCGTGCACATGGTGGAAACCATCGCCAAATACAAGCAAAAAGTGCGCGAACTTTCCCAGCACCTCGGCCGCGATCCGCTGCCGGAAGAGATAGCGGCGGAAATGGGTATCGAAGTGGAAAAAATTTACACCATCCAAAAGATCAATCAGGACACCGTCTCGCTCGAATCGCCGGTGGGCGAAGACGACGACGAGCGCTCGACGCTCGGCAGCTTCATTGCCGACGATACGATCGCGGCACCCGATCAGGATGCTTCACGTCGCATACTCAATGAGCAAATGATGGAAATCCTCGATGAACTTTCTCCAAAAGAGCGAAAAATCTTGGAGATGCGCAATGGCCTCTCCGGTGAGGGTATTTGCTACACCCTCGAAGAGGTGGGGCGCGAATTCGGCGTCACCCGCGAGCGCATCCGCCAGATCGAAGCAAAGGCACTGGAGAGGATCAGATTTCACGAGAGGGCAAAACAGCTTCGCAGTTACTGAACAACCCTCGCCTGCAAGGCGAGGGGTTCGTCCGCGTTTGAGGTTGTCGCGCTAAAGCGCTCTTGGTCAGGTATCGAGCGTGGTGAAGTTGTC
>Ga0075997_116_pt1 | contig 35668 bp, 29 predicted proteins | sample RifGroA2_FD_68043 | JGI IMG/M metagenome (GOLD analysis project Ga0075997, IMG submission 68043) | Parcubacteria (Kaiserbacteria) bacterium GW2011_GWA2_52_12 | reverse complement strand
GCTTTACCAAGTGTGCTGTCGTAACTTCCTATGAACCCGGCGCGCTTTCTACCGACACACGTGAGTATGCCGTCTATCAGAAAATGCTCAACGGCAAAAGCACGGAGGATTTCGAGAAAGAAATCAAAAAGAAGTTTATTGAGCAACCCGGCCAGATGCAACTTCTCATTGTGGTGGACAAATTGCTCACCGGCTTTGATGCACCACCGGCGACATATCTCTACATCGACAAAAACATGCAGGATCACGGGCTGTTCCAAGCGATTTGCCGTGTAAATCGTTTGGATGGCGAAGACAAAGAGTACGGCTATATCGTGGACTATCGGGACCTGTTCAAAAAGCTTGAGCAAGCGGTCGGTGATTATACCGCCGGTGCTCTTGAGGGCTTTGATAAGGAGGATGTACTTGGCCTCTTGAAGGATCGGATGGAAGAAGGCAAAAAGGATTTGGACGAGGCGTTGGAAATCGTCCGAGCTTTATGCGAACCGGTATCTCCCCCAAAAGACTCGGCCACCTACATTCGCTATTTCTGCGGTGATGTAGAAAATCCGTACTCACTCAAGGAGAACGAAGTTAAGCGAGTGAAGCTGTATAAAACAGTTAGTCACTTGCTTCGAGCGTATGCCGATCTCGCCAATGACATGGCCAGTGCCGGATATACCAAAGACCAAGCGCAGGCCATCGAGCGAGAGGTCAGGCACTTTGAGCGGGTGCGAATGGAAGTAAAACTCGCCAGTGGTGATTACATTGATCTCAAGAAATACGAGCCAGCAATGCGCGTGCTTATTGACCGCTATATCACAGCCAAAGAAAGCGAGAAGCTTTCAGCGTTTGATGATATGACGCTGGTTGATCTGATTGTGCAGAAGGGTGAGGACGCTCTTAACGAATTGCCGGACGCTATAAAACAAAGTCAGGATGCAATGGCGGAGACGATTGAGAACAACGTCCGCAAGCTGATCATTGATGAAATGCCGACTAACCCGAAGTATTACTTGCGAATGTCCGAGCTCTTGGATGAATTGGTCAAGAAGCGAAAACAGGCAGACGTGGAGTATAAGGAATATCTCAAGCAGGTCGTGGCTTTGTCCAAGAAAGTAAAAAATCCGATGGATGAGTCGGTAGGCTTGGAAATTAACACATCGGCCAAGCGTGCTCTCTACGATAACTTGGGACAGGATGTTGAAAAAGCTCTGGTCGTGGACAAAGCGGTCTTGGGCGCGAGACAGTCCGACTGGCGTGGTAATCATCTGAAAGAGCGAGCAATCAAGATTGAAATCAAAAAGGCGTTGCCGGATATTTCAGACGAAGAGCTGAAAAATCTCTTTGAGATTATCAAGAATCAAAATGAGTACTAATTCATATTTACAACTCGGAAGTGTCGAGGTCTTGGTCGTCCGCAAGCCGATCAAGAATTTGCATCTCTCGGTATTGCCACCGGCCGGGCGTGTCAGGGTAACCTCTCCGGAGAATATGAAAGACGACGCTATCCGGACTCTTATAGCTACTCGGCTCCCATGGATTAAACGTCAGCAAGGTAAATTTGCCGGACAGGAACGACAGACCAAGCGTACTTATGTCTCCGGCGAAAGCCATTACTTTTTTGGCAAGCGGTATCGTCTTGAGCTGGTTTATAAGGATGATGTACCAGCCGTCTTTTTGAAAGGCAAAAACAAAATCATCTTACAGGTTCGTCCAAAGAGCACGATAGCAAAAAGGCACGAGGTAATAACGGAGTGGTATCGCAAGCAGTTGCATCCGGTGGTGGGAAACTTGATAACGAAGTGGCAGAAAAAGATTGGCGTGCAAACGAGCTACTGGGGGATAAAGCAGATGAAGACCCGTTGGGGTACCTGCAATCACAAACGTGCTCGCATTTTGATCAACCTCGAGCTGGTGAAGAAGCCGATCACTTGCGTGGAATATGTTGTCGTCCACGAGCTCTTGCATTTGATTGAAAAGAAACACACAGAGAAATTTGTCAGTCTAATGACGAAGAACGTCCCCAAGTGGCGAAGCATAAAAGACGAACTGAACCGCTTCGTCCTTTCGCATGAGGAGTGGAAGCACTAATGTCTACGAATATCGACAAGATCAAAAAATGAGAATGATATGCTATGTCACACACTAATCGCACAAGTTCTATCAGAAGCGGATTTGCTTACCAGAATTTCTGGGGTTTAAGGTTGTGCGGTGAGTGGCTTATTGCCCCGGAAAAATATAAGTGGATTCAGTTTGAAACGTGTCCTGACGAAGAAGACCCTAGCAAGTTCTATCTCGATGATATTGTCTGTCTTGATTCAGACGATTTTTATCATTTCTATCAGACAAAGCATAGACAAGACCCTGCAAATAAATGGACTTGGAACAGTCTTTTAAATACAGAGAGAAGCGGTGGCACTTCTCTTATAAAAAAGTGGGCAAATTCTTTAGCGACTCGCCTCGATAAAACTAAGGAGGCGTTTTTTATTACAAACGGAGAAGCTGAAGATGATATTACTAAATATCTGAGCAACGAACTAGTTGATATCCAAAGAATTAAAACGGAGACTCTTGATCTTTATAATCGAATTATCGTAGAAATTGGAAACGAAGATAACGCTGTTCGTATCTTTCAGACACTTCATTTTCGGTTCAATCAAGAAAATCTTTCCGGAGATGACTTAGAAGCTACGATAAGAAAAAGCTTCTATGAAAATTTAAGTGCAACTGAATCCGGTGTTACTAATCTATATCACGAAATAGACAAGGAATGCCGACAACAGAATACTAGGCAGTTGGATATCGAAACCCTTCGCAGGTGGTGTGAATTTGATCTACCGCGGCCACTGGAAGAACAGTTTGATATTCCAGCTGATTTTGAGTTTTTTGATGATCATACCCATCAGTCAATTTTATCTGACCTGCAAAAGCCTGAAGGCGGTATAAAGGTAATTTTTGGTAAACCCGGTGTCGGTAAAAGCGTGTATTTATCAAAACTTGATAAAGAGTTGAGCGAAAAAAAGTTAATCTCAATAAAACATCATTACCACATATCTCCTGAAGATTCTAACCCTCAAGAACGCCTGAACGCGGAACGAGTCATTGAGGCTATCAAGTCACAATTAAAATCACACAAAGAGGAGCTTGGGGATTTGGCGAATAAGAACTCAAAAGAAATACCTGTTGGAGAATTTATTACAACAATAGCTACAAAACTCAATTCAGAGAGTAAGTCCCTCATCGTAATCATTGATGGACTCGACCATGTTTTGCGCTATGGTGAAAAAAATGAATTAGAGAGTTTTTTAAAGGAAATATGCCTACCACAGCCAGGTGTCTGGATCATTATTGGTATGCAGGCAGTTGCCAAGCCACATCTGCCACAAATCGTTTTTGATAAATGTCCTGAGACTAAATGGACAGAAATAAAGGGTCTAAGCAAAGATGCTGTTTCAAAACTCATCCAAGCAAATAAAATAGGCTTACATTTACCAGATCAAGCTGAGCAATTTAAAAATCTGGTAGAAAAGTTGTTTTCAATCACCGAAGGTAATCCTCTGCATTTGCGTTATAGTTTACAACAGTTAAAGAATATTTCCGGAAATAGTCTTGTTACAGATTATTCGTGCAATGATCTCATATCATACGGTGCTGGGATTGAAAAATATTACGATTCTCTTTGGAACCAGATTTCAGATAAAGCAAAGGAGCTCCTGCTTGCAATGGCTAGTGTTAACTTTCTTTTCACGGAGAGACAGCTTATTGAATGCATCTCTTTTTCTACGACTAGCCCAGAAGATGTGACAAATGGTTTCAAACAAATTTCTCATCTGATTTCTAAAAATCTTCGTGATCAGATGAGCGTGTACCACAACAGCTTCGAGCTATTTTTGAGGGACCGGCCGGAAATGACCCAACAAAGAATTGTAATAAAAACAAACATCAAAAAATGGCTGGAACAATCAAGTCATGAATATTTAAAGTGGGCAGAGCTAAGAATAATAGAACATGAGCTTGGCAATAGTAATCCGATTCTTGAGATAGATCGGGAATGGCTTATAAATGCTATTTGCTATCCATCTAATTCCAGTCAAATTTCTAAGCAGATGAAATTAGCCGCAAGAGTTGCCTGCGAGAAAGAAGATTTTGGAAAAGGGCTACAAATTTCCTATCTACATACGTACTACCTAAACTCAAAAGATTTTGTTGAAGAAGCAACAGAGCTTGTATGGAAGGAAGCTCTTCAGCGGAACCCTAACGTCTTTGATTATCTTGATTTCGAATCTTTGCCATCAACCTTGCTTCCTGAACTTGCAAGTACGGCCAACGCTACTGGTAAAGATATGGTGGTGGAAGAAATTAACGAAATATTGATTGAGAGGTTGAGTAGACAGGAGTATCGTCAGAATTCAATTCCAAGTGCGACAGCCGCGCTTCTTAACGTACTACCTTATGATCGGACCCATAAAACAGAAAATATTTATAAGTACATAATTCAGTTTCGGGACCTAAATATTACACAATTTTTATTTGGTATTTACTCACGTCAACTGTTTGCACTTGGACAAAAGGAAAAGATCACCAAATTATTTGAACTCGATCTTACGGGAACAGAAAAACAAGCCGTGCTAGTAGAGTGTGCAAGGTATGGTTTTAAAAACAAAGGTGATGATATTTCTACTTACTTGAATAGTAGCCCAGATTTACCACTAATTTGTTCGCTATTTAAAGCCATAAAGGGTAGCCAATTTGATCTACCATTACTTCCCGAATACGATATTTTCCCGGACAAGATCAGAGAACACGACTCAGAAGAGCGAGCAAAGTGGAGAGGGTTTTACTATGACAATTTTCTCATCGGCATACTTTATGGTATTGCCGGTAAACAAAAAGATGTAGAAGAATGGATCGTAAAGGCTCCAAGCTCTTGGTCTGCAAGGGCAATGACTGGTTTATTCCGAGCAAGTTTATACGTTAGTACAGGTATACGAGAATCTAAAATCAATTACGGAGCTTTATTTAGCTATTGGGCTGACTTAGATATATTGAAATGGCATGAAGATCGAGATATTTTAGGTCTTCAAAGCGCGTTTAGCGATTCTGTCAAAGCAATCTTAGAAGACATCATTGTCCTCAAGGAATATTTCGGTAATGGTCAAGAAATTACCCTGGCGGACTACGTAGCTATTACTAAAAATCCACCTTTCTTTAGTAAGAGTGATCTGACATCTTTAACGCTCGAAGCCTATCAGCCACTTTTGGCACGGGACGTGTATGAAAAAATTAAAAACGAAGATATTGATGTTTTATCAAAAACTGTAAATTATTTCCCCGATAGAGCTCGAGACTATAGTACTATTTCAAAAATTACTCGCTTATACGGGGAGACAGAGTTATCTCATTCCCTTTTGAAAAAGGCCTCTGATAATCTTCTTGGGTACGGGTATCACAAGGACACATATTTATTCGATGTTCTTGAAGCAATAGAATTTTGCGCTAAATCAGGGATAGAGAAAACAAAAATTGATGACTGGACAAGTAGAATTATCCCTTTAATTGAAAGTGTCGGAGAGTATACCGACGGCGACGAAACAAACCATTTACCATATGAACTGGCCGACCTTTTGGCTACGCAAGATCAGGCGTTACTGCGTAAATACTATTATCACTCCGCTGATAAAGAAGAACTGTATCATGCCGAAGATTTATTTAAGTATGTGATTAAGTCTCTTTCTTTTTCTAAAGAGGAGGCTATTGCTTTAGCAAGTACCGCCGTAGAAAAAGATGCTTTTTTAGAACTAAAAACAATAGCTCAAAGCAATCCCGATGCCTCAACGGCACTCGAAAAAATCCAATCCTATCTTGGCCAAATTAATTTTCCTACTGAAAAAGGAAGTTCTTATACAGGGATAGAAAAACCGACACAAGATTACTCAAAAATTGATCCCGAACATTTACTCGAACACCTAGATACAAATTTTGAGAACAGATGGGAATGGAATAATTATTTAATAGGGTGGATCGGATACTGGCTCGATAAAAGTGGTAAGGAGAAAATTTACAATACTCTAAAACAGATTATTGATAAATTCGGCGTACAAGCTATATCAGGCGAACTTCTTGATACTTTGTACCCCTTGGCGTTTGAATTTGATAATGGAACCGCTTTTGATATGTTGTGCAAGGCTCAAATCAATGATCATGGATGGCAACGATATTGGACTGATAAAAAGAAGGCTGAAAAAAGGTGGCAATTTATTAAAGAAAAGTACCCGAGACGTTATTTGGAATTTTTCCAGAAAAGCACAGATTACCATGTGCCTTTATCTAGAGGAGTTGAGTATCTGCTTTTATTTGGTGATTCGGCAAAAGCGGAATCCATAACTGAGGCGAGCGTTTGTTTTGCCAAATCGCTTGTAACCGACTCAAATATCCCACTGCCTGAATGGTCAGAAAGTCGATCGGAAGTTAATATTTTAGATATTTTGATTCAAAGACTGATCTGGCCAAGTCCTTTAGTCCGAGAAAGGGCGGCTACCGCCTTGGCTTATCTGCTCTGTTCGAGCACAAAAAAAGAAGATGTGCTTAAGATTTTATTATCTTGGATTGAGGAACAACGGCTGGAAACTGCGGTAGCCATAGGGTTTCTCCCGATAATAAAAGCTTTTTCTATTATTGGAAATCCCAATGATCTGAAATATATAGATATAAAGACTTTAGCAAAAGCTGTTTCGATTAACTCTGAAGTCATAGAAAAACTATTCGATGAATTAACTCTCCTAACGACTCAAGATAAACCGGAACTACCCTCACCGATCGATATCGAGCTTGTACCAACTGGGTATTCATCGAATCCATTTTTTGCAAAATACATCAAGACTTTTCTTGCTCCCATTTATATGCAAAGAGCCGAAGAAATTGAACGGCGTTCACGAAAGCAATTCATCCAGCAATGGGTTTTCACTGCGGATAACATAATAAGAGATACCGGAATCCAGCTAAACTCGAATCAGGTTTATTACTATGCTCGTAGTGAGCATGATGAATTTTTACTGGGTTTCTCCTCAAAAATAAGTGAAGTCTACAGATCAGCATTTTTGAGGGTTCTGCAACATTTCTATCAAAATGGCGACATTCCTAAAGATTTTTATCTTGAGTATGCTTATGCGACCCTGCCTATTGAATTATCAAAATGGAAGATTCTACTAAACCGTGCTCCGGATTGGTGGCCCAAACTAGCACCTATCTCTACTCTAGATACCAAAAAAGATGATCCGCTAACAACCATTTATTTTGAGAATTCTCCGGAAGACTTGATTAAAAATTCGGATGGGAAAGTATTGGTAGCCGCGGAGGGAGCTATTCAAACTGCAAACGGATGGGTAGACGATCCGATGCATTCCTTCCTGCTAGTAGCTTTTGGTTATAAAGTCGTTGGCTCAGAGATGCCAACACCAGAGGAAGTTGCAGAAGAAATTGCTTACTCTCCAACCCTAGTTACTATTCCTTCACGAACGAATAGACCATTTAACTTTCTTGAAGATAGAGAAAACCATCTGCCGGTAGGAAGCGAAGGCATTCGCATTAAGGATATTGTAATTTACCCGATAGTTGCCCGTGATCGTGATCTCTGTATTGCACTTTGGCAGTATTTTCGAGATTACGATATGGCATTCAATTTAAATCATTCACTTTCACAGGAATTAAAAATTGAACTAGGCAAAAATAAATGGCAACTAAAAAATAAAGATGAACGAATAGTGGCAACGTACGAAGACTGGCTCGAGGGATTAAAAGAAAGATACGATCGAAATATGCCACTCCCACACGGACAGTCTTTGACTTTAGATCAAGATTTCTTAAACAGCTGGCTTAGTGGTGATAATCTCCGGCTTGGCTACTTATTGAAAAGCACCTACCGTTCAAGACAGTATAGCCATGACGAAGTTAAAAAATATAAGGAAACAAAGTTATTAAATGTAAGCAATATTATTATTTGATCACCACTCCCAATGGATATCAACGATCCAATTAAAAACGAACCAGCCGAAGAAGCTCCCGACGAAGATGTTAAGGAGCTTATGGAAAGTCATGACCTTGATAAGGACACGGCCGAACGTGTTCAGGAGATCATGGAAGATTTAGGCGTGGACGAAGACGACGCCGTTGAGATCGAGGAAAGTCTTTAGTTAAGCAATTATGACTTGGTGTACTTTGCTTAACATTGCTCGAGTTAAGCAAATCGTCCCACGCTCTCAAATTTGGTTTTACGGCTCGGACCGGGTTCAACTGGTGGCAAACTCTTACTCTCGGTACAAAGCTCGCCACAAGGGCAACCAAGTGGGAAATCAGGGGTTACAGGTTCTCGTACTTGGCCAGCAATCCTTTCATCTGGTCTAAAACCACGGTAGGATATTTGTACTCCTCAGCCCAGTCAAAAGTTCGAAAATCGTTGAGCAGGGCGAGCTTAGATTTAGCGCATGGTTCCTTTCAATACGTCGCGAAGCTGAATGAGAATTTCTTCGGATGGCTTGAACGTTTCGTGTGGAGAAAAATTCTTACCCCACCTTCCGTCAACAAAATCAATACCTGCGAATGTGCGCGAATCTTGATATCGCGGAATGAGATGCAGGTGTCCGTGTCCGCCGTGTTCACTGATGAGATTAGCAAGCCACGCATAATTCATAAAGTCGGGATTCCACAATTCTTTGAGAGCGTTCTCGTATTCGCACATGATGATTCGAAGCTCTGTATATTCCACGTCGGTAATTTCTGAGAATCGCTGCATCCCGCCCTCGCGCACTAGCCATACATACGCGCGACCAAGGTATCGCTGGTCGTCATTCAGTAGCAAAGTCCAGTACTGATACTCCTTGATTATCCATTGAACATAGGGCTGATCCAAGCTTCGATATTTCTCCATTCGATCTATTATAGCAAAGGCATCAATGTTCTGGACATGCGCCCACTGTAGTTTAGTTTATACTACACCTCATGGCATACAAAGCAGTGAGTCAGACGCTCACGTATCAGACCCATGAACGTTTGGAATTCATCAACATCACTCATGATGTTGAAACGTTCGTATCAGAGTCCAAAATAAAAAATGGTACCGCGACACTGCAAACCCATCACACTACCTGCGGCGTATGGGTGAATGAGGATGAACAGAACCTCATAGGACCCCACGCATCTCTCGGCTATGTGCCCGATCTGAAGCGCGTCCTCGATCGCTTTGCGGATCCGGAAGAGGAGTATCACCACAACGACATTCGTGATGCCAAAAATCCACACGGCAAAAGACACACGCACTTGTGCATACCAGATGAAAACGGGGTCATTCAAGAATGCATCAACGGCCACGCGCATGCTCACAATTTGATCATTCCAAGTTATCTCACGCTTATTATCGCGAACGGGAAATTGGTACGCGGAACATGGCAACAAATCCTTCTCGTCGAGCTCGACCATGACCGCAGCCGCACCGTAACGATGCTCGTGCAGGGCGAAATCTGATTATTCGTCCTGTTGTTGACTAGAAAATGTTTTAGAATCCACGAAACAGTTGCGCGACAATGGCGGAAACAGCGGCGACGAAACGCATCGAAGACAAGCTCGTAGACGGGAGCAGCTGCATCATCTCTTGTTGCGGAGCCATCTGCTGAATAGGTTCTTGAGGTATTTGTTCATATGAACCCGTCGGTGGTATGTACGAACCTGTCGGCGGAGGAGGATAATCTCCCGGGGGCAATTGCGGATACTCCCCCTGTTGCTGCATCTCTTGTCGCGGCTGAAGTTGTATTTGTCCTTGCTGCGGCATCTGCTCATATGTGCCGAATGGCGGTGGTTGCCCCATTTCTCTTTGCTGCGGCATCTGCTGATATGCTCCATCCCGCTGCTGCGGTGGTTGTTGCTGATACATTCCCGATTGAGGCGGTTGTCCATCTCCCTGTGGTGTTCTATCGCCATTTTGGCGTCCGAATTGCGCGCATGTTTGCTGGTTCTCGGATTGACTACAGAACGCTTGACACTCTTCCCTACCCGAACAGCCGCCCGGTCCCGTCATTCTTGAATCGCCGGGTTCCGATCGTTGCAGCATACCCTGCTGTTGTGGTGGAACGCCGTTTTGCGATTGTCCTTGCGGTGGCGCGCCGTTTTGTCTGCCGAATTCAGCGCACGCTTGCTGATTTTTAGGTTTACCACAGAACGCTCGGCACTCTTCTGGTCCCTTACATCCTCCCGGTCCCGTCGTCGGCCCTTGTCTTCCGCCCGGTCCTTGCTCACCGGATCCCTGTGGACCAGAACCTTCGGGCGGCATCATCCCGTGCTCTCTTCCGAAATCCTCGCACGCATTTTGATTCTCCGGCGTACCGCAAAATGCCTCGCATTCTTCTTTGCTCGAACAGCCGCCGGGCCCTACTCCCCCCGTCTCTCTCATCATCTGCGCGTCTTTTTCCGACATCATTCCCGCTGCGACCGAAAAGGCGATGCATTCTTCAACGTGTTCTTTTTGGGAACAGAAGGTGCGACATTCTGCATCGCCCTTGCAGGCCGGCGGTTTTACTCCCTGTCGTATAGCGTTCAGCATTTTTTCAGAATTTGCCGCCTCTTCCGGGGACATAAATCCGGCCGCTTTCGCGAAATTCATGCACACCTCCATGTTCTCCGGTGCCGAACAGTACGCATCGCATGCTTCTTTGCCTTTGCATGGCGGCGGTGTAGCGCCGTTATCTATCGCGGTCAGCATTTTTTTAGCTTGATTCAATTCCTCTCCCTTCAAGAATCCCGCTTCCTCGCCGAATGCTATGCACACCTTCATGTTGGCGGGATCTTCGCAATACGCATCGCACTGCTTTTTGTTCTTGCACGGTGGCGGCTTCACACCTCTTGAAATGGCGGATTGGACCATCTTTGCTTCCGCCAGATCCTGCGGCGACATGATGCCTGTTTGTTCGGCATACGCGACACATTCATCTATATGGCTTATGTCGTTGCAGTATGTTTCGCACGAATCCTTGCCGGTGCAGTCGCCGGGGCCTTTCGAGCCGTTCTCCATAAATTTTTTGGCGGAATTGATCTCCTCGAGTGACATCAGTTGATTTTTTTCGGCAAAAGAAATGCATGCGCTCATATGAGCAGATGTGTCACAATACGCTTTGCAAGCGTCTTTATCCGCACAATTGCCGAGCTCCGGCACGGGGTATTGTATGTCAGCTTCAGATGCCACAACGAAACCGGCTACGGCTGCTACCATGACGAGTGCGGCCACAAAAATACCTGCCTGAATATAGATCGTTTTCATATTATTCGAATGGATTTGTTTTAAGCGACCGGTACGGATTCGATGCGTCCACGGGGTTAACGTCGGGTTTATTTTTCATGACGTTTACCTCGCCGTCGACGGCAGGAAGGACGCCTTGGTTTACGATATCACCTAAACCCTGAACAGGCTGCGATCTGCTTCCCCATAATATAAATGCCGCAACCACTATCGCGATAAGCACGATCGCACCTATCCCCATCAGTACATTATTATTCATAATTATTTCTTATTATTATCTCGTATCCTTTTATTGTATACCGAAAAAATGACGGGATTTGGGAATAAGGGGATTTCTGGGTACACAAAAAAATCGCCCCCATGAGGCGGTTTTTCTTTATGTGCGCTCTCGTGCCGATTATTTCTTCGGTGTCAATAATCCATCGAGGAAACCCCGCAGGTCGTCTTTGTAATTACGTTCATCCGACGATTTATGCGGAAGCATCGCTTCGGGGTGCAGGACCGTCGCTTTGACGAGTTGGCCGAACAAACCTTCAAAATCACTGACAGCGGTCAGATGAGTCGTGCGCTTCTCGCCATCAACGACGTGCGTGATAAGAACTTCGTTCGGGGTCTCTTCGTACCCGACCTCGTGCCCATTCTCTTTCAATTCTTTCACCGCATGTAGGGCCGCGCTGCGGTCTCTTTCTGAAAGAGCGCGATTATTGTCGGCTCTCGGACCATTCGACATGACATCAAGGTGTTTGGACATGCTCTGAACTGTAGCACCCGCGCGAAAAGAGACAACGGTTCAGATATACGTGAGAGAAGATGCGTCGTATACTTCGTAAGGACATTCAAATGTGATATGAGAAAAGGAAACGGTGCCATGAACGGATTCTTTACGCGTGCCGCGCTCGCTTTCGCTACACTCGCGGCGGTGAACTCATTCGCAAAAGCTGACGAGGTACGTGCTCCGTATGCGGCTGTGTACATGACGCAAAAAGGCGAAAAGATGTTCTTTTCTGTTCCGCGGGATTTCGATGCGCAAAAACCCATAACGATAGTTGTGTATTTCCACGGCCTGCTCACGGACGAAACATTCGAGGAAGTGCTCGCGCGGCAGCGTGTAGCCGAGCAAGTCGAGGCGGCGGTGGTGAACGCGGTGCTCGTCGCACCTTCCCTTGCAGCTCGACCGAAAAAGCGTGCAGCCCTCTTTGCGAAACGAGATTCTTTCAAGAAATTCCTGAAGGAAGCGACTGCTGCAATGGCAAAGGCAACGCGCGTATCGCCGAGTGTGTTCGTACATGCACGCGTCGTCATCGTCGCATACAGCGGCGGACACCTTCCCGTGAAAATGGCCATCGCGCGCGGAGGCATCGCTCTCGATGGTGTCGTGCTTCTCGACGCGCACTATGGTTCGCAAAAGATATTTGCAGAGCAAGCGATACGTTTTTCGCGCCAACGTTCCGGATTCTTTGTGAGCTCATATATGTATGCTTCGAGCGAGCGGGGCAAAGAATTCGAAAAAATGCTCGAAAAAGCCGGTGTGCCGTTCACATGGCACTTTCAGGACGGCCGCCTTTCGCCCGGCTCGGTCGTTGTAAAAAAGATCGAGGCGAGCGGCCTCCACTACGACTTCGTAACCGAAGCGTGGACACAAAATCCAATCACAGATGTCCTCAAAAAAGCCTACGGACAGTAAACGAAACGTTCCGCCACGGCGGGACGTTTTTTATTGACGCCTACATACTGCGCGTAATTTCAACGAAAGCACTTGGTATAATCAAACGTCATGAACAATGACTCGAAAAAAACGCTCCGGATATTCGGCTGGGCGTCATTTCTCAATGATTTCGGATCGGACATTATTTTTCCGCTGTGGCCGATTTTTCTGACATCCGTGATGGGCGCCAACATGGAGATCTTGGGCTTTATCGACGGGCTCGGCGATGCCGTTGTTTCCATTTCGCAGGCGATATCGGGATATATCGCCGATAAAACCCGCAAGCGGAAGATATTCGTGTGGGTCGGGTACATATTCGCCGGTATATCCCGCATCGGCTATGCGCTCGCCCCGACGTGGCACTTCATCATCCCCTTCCGGATACTGGATCGTGCCGGAAAAATGCGCGGCGCGCCGCGTGATGCCATTATCGCCGATATTTCGACCGACGAGAACAGGGGGAGGAATTTCGGCTACGTCCGGACGATGGACAATCTGGGAGCGGTCTGTGGCGTGCTCTTCACGATATTTTTCTTCAGCCGTCTCGGATATCAAAATCTCTTCCTCATCGCCGGTATTCCATCGCTCATCGGCGCATTCCTCGTGTTCCGCTCCATCAAGGAACATGTCGGCTCCGACAGAAAGATATTCAAAGGAATTACATTCAAAGATTTTCACCGCGACCTCAAACTCTATCTGCTATTAAGCACTATTTTTGCGCTATCATCGTTCAGTTATTCTTTTTTGCTCGTCTACGCGCAGCAATTCGGTTTCGCCGTGGTCGCGCTACCGGTCTTGTATTTGCTCTACAGCGCCATTGCCTCACTCGTATCACTGCCCTTCGGGAAACTTGCCGACAAGATACATCGCAAGCCGGTCTTGATACTGTCATTCGTCTTTTGGCTGCTCGCCTGCGGCGTCTTTATCTATTTCCACAATTTCGTCGGCATCGTTATCGCGTTCATTCTGTACGGCTTGCACCTCGGCGCGATAGACCCCGTACAACGCGCCTTGGTTTCCGAGCTCGCCGTACCGGAATTGCGGGCCTCCACGCTCGGGAGTTTTCAAATGACGGTGGGGCTCGCAGCATTGCCCGCATCGCTCATCGCGGGCGTTCTGTGGGACAAAGTCAGTATTGCCGCGCCGTTCTATTTTTCCGCGCTCCTCACCGTCGTGGCAATACTCATTCTCCTCTTCGTCAGAGAAAAAAAGAATGCGTAGGTAAACCGTTGTCGGTTTTCGAACTCCTCGGCTCGGAAGCGCGCGAGCTACGCTCGCGCGCTTCACTCGCTCTACGTCGTCCGTAAAGTGCTAACATTCATCAAATATTTATCGTGATGGTTCAAGATTGAAATATGAACATACGGCGATCAAAGAGTGACAAGCGGGACATACGGCAGAAAACACACGTGACGCGTCCGCCGCGCATGGAAGGAAAAGTGAAGGAAGCAATGATGCAGCCAGTGCGAAAGAAGAAGAAAGTGCAACGTACCCTCTAAATCACGTGCTTTTTCAATGTTCGACTTCGTAAGTCGAACATTGTGTCAGGAGGAAGTTGGGGTTGCAGTACAGAAAAGCGGGTGCGGGCCCGCTAGCGAACCAGCAAGGCGTCGCCTTGCTGGTTCATACCTCGTTCGTTCTCTGTGGATGCAGATCCGGATCATCTTTTGCAATATCTGCGTAATACACACGGCAATCTTCAAGCATTTTTCTCGACGTTTGATTCCGGTATACATCGAAACCGTCGCGCGAGAGAATGGCCGACAATGCGCGGCGCTCGCCGGCATAGTCCGGAAAACTCGAGTACCTATAATTTCGCAACTTCCGCTCGAGCCGACTCATGCTTTTTACAACACCTTTCTTCCAACCTGACTCAAACCGCTCCGCTGGATTGCAGTGAATATAATTGACCACGCACTGAAAGTACCGATCTTCTCCGACATGCCGCGATCGGAAGGGCTTCACGAACAAATTTCCGGTTCTGCGGTTCTTCGTATTGAAATACATGGCATATGCAGTCCCTAGTTTCTGCATAAATCGCGTGATACCACCTTCAGTGATCTCCTTGAGAAGCAGGTGGAAATGGTTGGGCATAAGACAATATGCGCCGATTGAGACGAGGATCCGTCCGCGCGGCCGGAGGACAATTTCTTCAGTCCGGCGGGCGGAGATGTTGTCCCTTCGGAGTTCACCGGCCGAATTCGCAAGATACAGCAGTTGCAGGAAGCGTTCCGAATCATCTTCTGATGTAAACACCACACGCTTATCGATCCCGCGGTTGTAGCAGTGGAACCATTCGTCAATTTGAAATGGTGTCCTTCGGTATGCCATGCCAGTCAGTATACACTGAAACCAGCAAGGCGTCGCCTTGCTGGTTCACTCTTCCGGCGGTGCATCCGGAGCAGGTGGAGCGGCAGGTTCTGATGCCGGAGTTTCCACAATTTCCGGTTCGGGTTGCGGTGCCGTGGGGATAGAATCTGCGGCCTCCACGATGACCCCAGTAGGTGATTCTGCTGAATCATCTGCTGAATCAGGTGCGCGAACGATAACCGTTCTTGTGGAGGTTGCGGTGTTGCCCGCGGCGTCGGTGGCGACGTAGTTGATGTGGTAGGTCGCAGGCTGTAGGTATCGCCGACGTTGATGTGCGCGGGGTTGTTGCCGTTGATGGTGATGACGGGCGGCTCTGTATCCAGCAAGGCGTCGCCTTGCTGGTTGGTGTCTGTCGTGCCGGAGGTGTCTCCTCCGGCGTTACTTGCCGCGGCGACCATCGCTTGGAATTGCGCGGGCGTGACGCACGTGTCGCCGACGCAAAGCTTATCGGCGAAGTGTCCTTCGCCAGCAAAGAACTTTGTGATGCCGTTTGCGGCGTCAGCGAGCCACGCGATGAGCGTTTGCTTGAACGCTTCGGATAAGTTGGCGATGTCTTGCACCGCTTTGACGATGAGGGGCGTGATGCGGCCGTAGTCGACCTGCCACGGTGTAGACGATGCGCCGAGCGGGTCAATGCCGTTGTCGCCGTTCGTCGTCACGGCAGCAGGGAAAATGGGGAGCAGTTTCTGCGCGATGAAGCCCGTCGTTTTTGCGTGCGTGGGGTCTGTGATGAAATCGAAATCATCCACCGGAATTTGCATCAATGTTGAGAGGCCGAGCGTGGTCGTCGCGATATTTTCCTTGATGCGGCGATCGGAGGAAGTGTTGTAGGCGACATTTGTTGGAGTTTGAGTCACCGAACCAACTAAATTCGTTGTAGAGTAAAAACTGATTGGGGCAGCACCGTTAGTTGCCGAAATATCTTTAATATAGAGACCTTGGGAGATATTTGTGCCATCGAAAAAAAAGGTTGCTGGGCCTGCTATAGCCGCGGTCTGGCCTGTGCCGCCAGCAAAGACAGCACCGCTGATCTGATTCCCCTTTACGAGAAGCCCACCGCCGGCGATTGTAACCGCGCCATTGACCTCAAGTTTTGAGCCCGGACTCGTCGTCCCGATGCCGACATTGCCGCTTCCTTGCTGGACGACGAGACACGAGCTGCCGACTGTGAAGCCGCCGGAGGCGATGGTGGATGTAGCGGTTGTGGAGGTGGCGACGATGTAATTCACTGTGGGGCTTGTCGAGGCGGAAAGTGTCGTGCCGTCGGAATTGAGCCAGCCTTGGCCGAAGGATGTTTGTCCGGTGCCGCCGCTTCCCACGGCGAGCGTGCCGGAGATGTTTGCGAGTGTCGTAGTTGCCGTCCACGTTGGCACGCCGTTGAGGTAGGCGAGCACGTAGCCTGCCGTGCCGGCCGTTGTGGTGGTGAGTGCCGAGCTGCCATTGCCGTACGGAATGGCGCCGCTCGCAATGTTTGCCCAGCCCGTGCCGCCGCTGCCGACCGGCAGAATGCCGGTTACGTCGTTTGTAAGATCAATGAGCGCGGCTGCGACGGCTCCCGCCGTTGCTTTGAGGAAGCCGGTCACGGTCTTGAACGTGAAGCCGGTTGAGGCGATGAGGTTTGATGTGGACGCGGTGCCCGTTACAGCGAGATTCGTTGAGGTCGCATTTGTAGTGGTGCCGTTCGTCGTGGTGAAGTTGCCGAGCGTCGTTGCGCCCGTCACACCAAGCGTACCCGTGATGGAGAGATTCCCCGCGCTATCAAAGGTGGAGGTCGCGGTGCCGCCGAAGTACGCTTTGTCGAAAACGGAGAAGCGGGTCGAGGATGCTTGGATGAAGCTGGATGCGTGAGTCGTCGATACATATATTTTATCATCCTTTCCTATCCTCCCTCCGAGTTTGTGGGGATAGAGTTTGTGGGGATACGCTGCTGCAGCTCGACGGAATCTCCGGCCTCTGGTACTGTCCATGTAGCCAATAGTGGCCAAAAAGAAGACCTGCGGAGGACTTCACAATGCGTACCGTGCGATCAATTCTCATTGGCATCGCGGCAAGTGTGGCGCTCGTTTTTTCCGTAACCGAGCCACGGATAGGTTTCGTTGATACGGCGACAGCATCACCTGCTTCCGATTTCTATAAGCAGATCGAATTGCTTGGGAATGCTATCGACATCGTGCGGAAATACTACGTCGAGAAACCCAATGACGAGCATCTCATCGAGTCCGCCATCAACGGCATATTGAGCGGTCTCGACCCGCATTCGAGCTATATGAGTGCGAAGAGTTATCGCGAGATGCAAACGGAGACCCGCGGTGAATTCGGCGGCCTCGGCATCGAAATGACCATGGAAGAAGGTCTGATCAAAGTGGTATCGCCGATCGAGGACACTCCTGCATTCAAGGCGGGTATTCTGGCAGGTGATGTCATCACCCATCTCGATGATGAGCCAGTACAGGGTCTCACCCTCGCACAGGCGGTCGACAAAATGCGCGGTCCGGTCAACAGCAAGATCAAACTGAAGATCATCCGTAAGGGCACGGCGGAGCCGATCGAAGTCACTCTCGTTCGCGCCAAGATCCAGGTGCAGTCCGTTCGCTCACGTGTTGAAAACGACATCGGCTATATACGCATCTCGCTATTCTCCGAACCGACAACGAGCGGCTTGAAGAGAGCTCTCAAGGACATTACCGAAAAAATCTCCGCGAAGAAGTTCAGGGGGTTCGTGCTCGACTTGCGCAATAATCCTGGCGGCCTCTTACTTGAGTCGATTACTGTATCGGAGGTTTTCTTAAAAGGCGGTCAGGAAATCGTCTCGACACGCGGGCGCTCTGCTGAAGAAACGCAGCGCTTTCGTGCGCGGCGTGGCGATCTCGATACACTCACGCGCGGAAAGCCGCTCATCGTTCTCATCAACGGCGGTTCCGCTTCCGCTTCGGAGATAGTTGCCGGCGCGCTGCAGGATCACAAACGTGCGACCATCATCGGCACGCGCTCATTCGGCAAGGGATCCGTACAGACCATTATTCCGCTTGGCGGAGACTTCGGAGCCTTGCGGCTCACGACGGCTCGGTACTACACGCCGTCGGGCCGCACGATACAGGCAGTGGGCATCACGCCTGACATCGAAGTGCTCCAGGTCGAGCCCGAGGAACTGAAGGGCAAGACGGACACAAAGGGTGAATCGTCGCTAAAAGGTCATCTCAAGACTGGCGACAAAGAGGAAGCAGGGTCACAATCCTACATTCCGCCAGATCCGGCAAACGATGCAGCGCTTAATATGGCCTTTGGACTCCTGCGCGGAACTGCGACCAATCCGGCATTCCCGCCCGTGAAGGCGTCACACTAATTGATACTGCAAAAGTCCGCCTACCTTGGCGGGCTTTTTCTTTCCGAAGTAGTGCCATGCCGCGCAGAGATACCTCTTGTTTCGACGGCCCTCCACGCAAGAGGTATATGCGTTTGCATAAAAAACCACCGATGTGAAGCGGTGGTTTCAAGATGAAATATCGAGGTTATCTTCGAGCTCCACAAGTCGCTTGTGCATGGCTTGCAGTACGGCAAAACTCGGTCGGTTCTCGATGAAAAACGAGACGCTTTTTTTCACATTGCCGAAGGCGTCGGCAATCCTAATAATCGTTCCATAGAGAATGGCCCCGGCAAACAACGATTCGACGCCGATGTAGTACGGTAGAACCTCGATGGTCAGTGTGTACAGAGTCGTCCAGCTCTCGCAAAATGCGATATTTTTAAAGAAGCGCATTTGTGTGCGGTAGACTCGCGGAATATGGTCAATCGGCGAAAAGCGTATATGATCGCGAATCGGATAGATACCATGATTTTCCGATAAAACTAGTGCGCCGCGCAGACCGGCATCTGCCTCTCGTTTTTGATCCTCTATTTCTTTGAGAAACCATCCGATAGCCCATGCGATCGCCGTTGCGACAATACAGGTGACAGCAAGAACCCACACGATAATTCCATCGATATCCGACCACCCCCTCGGTAGAAATCCCACATCGACGCCCCTGCTTAATATCCAGAGCATCGGCAGGAAACCTATGAGAGTGATAACAGAACTCATGAAGCCCGTCGCCAGCATCAGAAAAATACCTATGAAGCTGTCGAGGTCACGCTCGACCCGCTGTGAAGCGTTTTTGGGAAGGTTTCCTGCTCCTATGTAATACCTGGTGACTGCGACACGCCAGCGAAGCGCATACCACTTTGATAGGTACGACGTTGCGACCACAATGACGACGTCGTTGGCCAGCGAAAGTAATATCCATTTCCGTGTTGCCGCGTAGAATTCTTCCGAAGTATGAGCGGTATGATTTGCCAAGATATCCGCTGTTTGTCCGAACACAACATTGAGGTAGAGGGCGACGATCGTTTCTGCGACAATGAGTGCGATGAGTAGCGATCCGATGCCATACGCAAAGCGTGCGTGTTCTCTGCAGAAAAACGCGCGAAAAACGCCGCGGTCGAAATATGCTCGCACTCTTTTGAAGAGCGCACGGATCATGGTCGCTCTCCTTTTGTTCACTTTGAGCTACGCAGATGGTATCACTCATCAGATGCCGCTTTGATTCTTGACTATTTGTATTCCTATCCGTCAAGATTCAAGGCAAGACGTGCTTCTTTTTTTGATATACTACGGTCATGAAAATACTGGTATTCAATAGCGACGAGGCCGTCAAGAGGCTGTACGATGCCGAGCTCGCCGGAAACATGCTGGTATATGTCGATGGCTCTGTCTCACAAGAAGTGTTGTCCGCGAATACTGATGCTGAAGTCGTCTCGCTGTTCACGACCTCATCGCTAAAAAAGGAAGATATCGAACGGTTGCCTTCTCTCAAATGCATAGTGGCTCGCTCGACTGGTGTCGATCATATTGATGTCGCGGCGGCAAAGGAAAAAGGCATCCCCGTGTGCAATGTGCCCCGTTACGGGGCCCGGACGGTGGCGGAATTCACCTTTGCGCTCATGCTCTCGCTCTCGCGCCGCATTTTTGACGCATTCCACCAGATACGCGAGAGCGGGAGTTTCAAGACCGGCGCCCTCGAAGGATTCGATCTCTATGGCAAAACGCTCGGTGTCATCGGCACCGGCGCTATCGGACATACCGTCGTCGGCATTGCAAAAGGATTCGGCATGCAGGTGCGCATGTTCGACCTTTTCCCCGATCAAAAGCTCGCGGATGCGAGCGCGCAGTATGTGAGTGTGGATGAACTTCTTGCGCAGTCCGATATCATCACGCTGCATACGCCGTACACCAAGGAAAATCATCATCTCTTGAATGCCGACTCGTTCGCGAAGATGAAAAAAGGCGTTTTTGTCATCAATACGGCCCGCGGTGAGCTCATTGATACCGATGCGCTCGTCGAAGCCCTGAAGGTCGGGCAGGTTGCCGGTGCCGGCCTCGACGTCTTGGAGGAAGAGCGTTTGCTCAAGGATGAGATGGAACTCGTCAAAGGCATCGAATCGATCAATGCGCTGAAAGTACTCATCAAAGACCATGTGCTCATCGACATGCCGCGCGTCATCATCACGCCGCACATCGCGTTCTTCTCACGCGAGGCATACCAGGAAATACTGCAAACGTCGCTCAACAATATAAAATCCTTCACCGCAGGGACGCCGACGAACGTCGTTCAATAATGTTTGCGATACCTTTCTTGCGCGATTCATGCGCGGTGGTATTATCGCGCAAGATACCAAAGGAGAAGAGAATTATGGGCATCTTCAGGAGTAATACGCAAGCGGATGGGTACTGTCATCGGTGCCGAGATAATTTCGTTCCGCTACTATTGCAACAATGCGAGAAGTGCAAAAATTGGTTTTGTTCATCACATATTGCGATGGTCGATGAACCGCCGCCCAGCACCGAGCTGGTGATGCGCTGCGACAAATGTCAAGGCAAGCCGTCATTGTTGTGATTCGATAAAGAATATCTGAAAAGCATACGGGAGAATAAGAGCCCCACGTAGGGGCTCTTTTTTATATCAACACATGAAAAAACACCCCCGACTCTATGTCGAGGGGTTTAGTTTTCTTCAAAGAGCCGCTCCCACTGCTTGTAGAACATTCGGAGTGGATTTTCATCCGCAAGCGGGACCGTGATTACAGAGAGTCCGAGCGCGTTTCCTTGATTACGAAGTGCTCGGAGGCGTTCGCGAAATGCGTGTACTTCGCGTTCGACTCCCCCGCCCCTGCGCATGTCGAGGACCGCTGTCATGCCGTTTTCGACGTGCTCGAACATGATCGAATGTGAAGTCGGCGCAAAGCCGCTCCATTCGTCGAGTACGACCGCAACGAACCGGACGTTTTGCAGGGGGTCGATCTCACGCATCGCCTGGAATGGGATCCATTCGGTCCTCACAAAGTCTGTGAGAAAGATTACGAGCGTGTTTTTGAGATCGAGTTCGTTGAGGAGGTCCGGCAAGAGCCGTACATCCGCACGGTAAACCCTTCTCTGTCTTTGCTCGTCAGCGGCCTTCAGAAAGTCGTTGAGATCGCCTTCACCCGTTAGTTGATCCGAATAGATCATTCCGTCCCCTTCGACACCAACAACACTAAATAGGTCTTCGGCATCGAGTGCAGCGGATGCGAAGATCCGCACCAGCGCATCAGCATAGAGAGGTTTGAGGCGCGGAAAACGCATGGAGTGACCCTCATCAACTACCATGAGTATCCGCATCTGTTTCTCGGGTGCAAAATTCTGCGACAATATATCGTCATCGTCGGGTAGGCGGGCCGAGGCCCGCCACGCGATATCACGAGCTGTATCGGAATGGTCATACTGCCTATACCCGACAACCTCGATACCACGACCTTTTGTCACGCTTTGATGCATGCCCGACGAAAACTCAGTCACTATCCGACCGACAGCAAGTCTTAGTTCTCTCTGGCCGCGATCGTTCCTCCGTATGCCCCACATGCGTTAGACCTTTCTCAAACCCGCGTGGTCCCAAGCGACCCTGATGATCTCCTGAGTAAGATATTCGGCCATCTCGGTCTTTCCCGTACCCTGGAATCGCGTGCGCAATTTGCTTTGCACGCACTCGCGGGCATCTTGCGATATCACGTTGGGCTTGAAATGCAGTCGATGCCGAACGACAGGCAGCAGCGTTTGCTTTATGTCGCCCAGCGTCACGTAATCGCGATATTCCATTGCCGCCTTTGAACGCGAAATTCCTTCCCAGACCGGTAAACTGCCTGCCCATCAGCTCGCGGATCTCTGGCGACACAGTGACCGCTTCGTGAAAGAATTTGCGAATCTTCATCACATCATCAGCAGTGCCTACCGGCTCCAGCTTCACTTTATGGAAGTCCTGCGTGCGATAGAGAATTTCCGTGAAGTCTTCTGCTGTGGGCAGTTCGACTCTCACTGTTAGCATGAATCGGTCGTAGAGCGCGTCGAGAAGTTTCCAGACGTGCTCGTCATTCGACGTTCCAAGTATGAACGCTGGATTTTTGTGCGTTATGCCGTTTGAGTCCGTTACCGTGCCTTCGGACATGACTTCAAGGAATGCCGATTGCACGCGCGGCGTAATGCGGGTGATCTCATCGACGTTCACGAAGTCCCCGAAGATCGCTCCGGGAACGAACTTGAAGCCGCGTTTGCCGTTCTCGTCGATATGAAGGACATAACTGCCCGTAATATCGGAGAACATAGTATCCGGACCTCCCTGGATGCGCGACGTCTTCATCGTATAGAGTTCCCGGAGCGTTTCCGCAAGGACCGTTTTGCCAGAGCCGGGATGGCCCGTGAGCAAAAGATGACCAAAACCGAGATTCTTAGGCTGACGCTCGCCATAGGCGAAAAATGCCAGAATCAGCCAGTAGATCATTGATTCCTGACCCACGAGCCGCTTCTTAATGGCCTGGCGAAGTGCCCAATGGGCCTTGAGAACGTTGCGAATAAATTCCGGATCGCATGTCGAACCGCGGGGCGGAAACCGTGGATCCATCTCCCCTTCGCATGCCTTCGGCAAAAGCTTCTCCGCTTCGGCGCAGCTGATCGGCCGACGAGCCCCTTGAGGAGGCGTCGCGGTATATTCGATAGGACGCATGGCCTCTCTCCTTTATTATTCTGCGTTGTCAAGGAATCTAGATGTGATTCTGATGAAATAGAGACACCTTGTCAATTGGATGTGATATTAGAACACAAAAACAGAAAGAGCGGCCTTTTGGACCGCCCTTCAGTTTTTATTACCCCTCACCGAGCGCCGCGTTTAAGCTCGGTTGGATTTCAAGAATGAATTCACGCCCGATACTTTGGCTGCCGCGATTCGTCTGCATCCTTACCTTGATATCGGGAGCGAGATCGAAAAAGACCGTTTGTGCCAAGTCTTCCGCTTTCACGACAGGCAGTTCAAACCACTGTCCGTCGAGCAGGGCCTCGAATTTTCTGATGATATCGCCTTCACGGATACCGGCGCGCTCCGCCGGAGAATTTTTCTTTACACCGATTACCGTAATACCGTGCACCGCCGGAGGATATACGCCGCCGGCAGATTTGATGGCATACGGATTGACTTTATCGGAATCGGCGAGCGCGATGCCCATAAAGGGATGACTCACGGAACGTTCTTGTTCGAGTTTTACCAGCATTCGGTCGATGACCGACGCTCTGATGCTGAGATACACTTGACCGCCGCTTTGTGAGATGATCGCCGTATTAATACCGACAAGTTCCTGTTCCCCCGTGTCCGTAAAACGGATGAGTGCGCCGCCGGAATTTCCCGGCGCCACGGGAGACTGGTGTGAATTGAACATGTCGAGTCCTGTTTGCGCAAACGGCGAAGAAAGCGAGGTAATGGCGCCGAAAGTAAAGTTCTTGTTCCCGAATGGATATCCCGCGGTGTACACGGCGTCTCCGACGTTAACCGCTTTTTTCGCTATCGCGATCGGTTGTGCAAAAAACGGTAGCGGCAACGGAGCTTCGAGAAGCGCGAGATCAACCGCTGTGTCAATTCCCAGAACGGCAACTTCCTGCGCAAACCCATTGCCCTCGAAGTGAACCATCACTTTTTGCGCTTGCCCTACAACGTGAGCGTTGGTAATGATGCGCACGACACCGCCGCCCGAGCGGATCAACGCTCCCGAGCCGCCAGCCATACCTTTGGGGTTTTCGGGATTTGGAATTGAAAACACTTGCACTAAATACCGCTGACTTTCCGTATTTACGCGTCGCAAACCCTCAGAGAAATCCCTGGGGACATTCGCCGCATATGCCGCAATCGGTGGATTCGACATGCAGACCGCAAACAGCAGTATGCAAAAGACGGACAACCGCCTCACATACCTCATGATCGTCTCTCCCTTTTTATCTTAGCTATAGTCTTACTCAAACGTATGCCGTATTAAGAAAAAAGCAATCCCCACCCGCGCTCCGCGGATGGGGATGAAGTTAGATGCTTTGCCTCTCGGACCTGAAAACATTCAAAATCTTCGAGGGAAAGAACATCAAAAGAGCTAGTAGCCGTCGTGCGTACCCGAACATCAGGAACGCAATGAAGATGGCCGGAATCAGAAACCATTCTGCGACAGGCTCCGTGCGCGTGTGCACAATGGTATCCACGAGCTTTCGGTTCTCGATGATGATCTGCTTGAGCTTCTGCAAGAACGCCTCCTTTCCTTGATAGAAAATATAGCGCTCGGGAGAGCCCGCGATCTCGGTGAGTATCCGCTCATCAAGTTCGGTAGTCAGAGGCTCGCTTCTGGGATTCTTTTGATCCTCAAACAAACGCCCCACGACTTTGCCATTGCGATCTTGTATCACGAGTGGAACTTTGAGAGTCTCGCGCGTCTCCGTACCATCAGGATGTTTCGTGACTTTCACGCTCCCGATGCCGACGGTAAACGCGACCGTGTTGCTCATCCGCAGAAGCGCCGCTTTGATGTGCGAGAGATCCTTGTGAGCTCCCTCGCCTTTTCCCCCATCGCTGATGAGAACGAGGATATTAACGGTGTCAGGAGTTTTCCGCGGATAATTCTTGAGCATCAATTCATACTCTCGGATCGGATTTAGAAGATTTGTTCCCGTGTCATTGACGGTTGTCTCGTCAATGACATCAATCGCCGAAAGAAACTCCTCATAACTGGCCGAGAACGGCAGGTATGTTATTGCCGAACCGGCAAATGGAATGATCGCGCGCCAGTAGTGGCCGAGCAGCCCTTGATCACGCTCTGTCATGGCTGCGAAATCACCCAGAACGCTTTTTGCGGCGAGGAGCCGATCCGAATACGGAGCGACATCGTGCGAGTACTTCATGGAGAGCGAAACGTCAAGCAAGAATGCTATGCGCACCCCGCCATAGACCGGCTGATAAGTGTACGTCTTTCGCTCCGGTTCCGCCATTACTCCGATAAGGAGTGCGAGGAGAAGGGAGAATCCGAACGTGCGCCAAAGGTATGCGCGCCACTGCGGACGTACTTCATCCGCGTGAAGACGCAGAAACGCATTCTCAAGCACCGCTTTCGTGGCCGCAAAATTCCATACGAACAATGCGCCGACGATCAATATGGCGACAGGTATGGCCCAGAGTCTTATCGGATGCTGGAATACGATGTCAGGAAGCATTTCGAGCATGTTCACCTCCAATGAAGCTATTCTCAGTTCTACATCGCCTTCATCTGTGCGGCAAGCCGCGGGGAAATACCTGCGGCTATTCTACCCCACTACGCCCCTCCTCCGCATAAAGCTATGGACGGGCACGGCAAGGCTTCGCGGGACTACTTCGCCTATGGCGAAGTAGAAAAATGTCCCGATGAAAGCTGTGCTTCCACCGGGACACGGGTTTAGTGCCGTCGTGGGCGATCTGAACCGCCCGTCCCGGGTTCATGAGGACCCCCTCGCGACGGAAGCGCACGCGGTCGCCCGGAAGCTCCCTCCTTACCACGTTTGGACTCTTCCTCTTTGGCCTTCTTGTAGACGAACTCCATGAAAAGTTCGACTCGATTGTTCTTCGATTCGACCTTGTTGGCGAGCCGCAAGTTCGACATGACATCAGCGATGATGTCGAGCGCTTCGTCATGCTCGTTTCCTGCGAGAAAGGCGAGCGAGCGATACTTCTCGTACGCTTTTCGGTACTGGAGCGCGAGACGCCACGTCGGATCATCCGAATCGCTCGAGAGTTTCTGGATGAATGTCTCCGCGAGTTTGTGAACCTCGCGCGCTTTGTCGAGGATTTTCCGGATATCCGGATCCTTCTCGTTCGCCGCAAAGAGCTCCCCTGCATTGACGAACAAGCGGTCACGCTCTGTGGCAAGCGTCTCGAGCATGCCGATATGGACGCGCGCGGTGAAATACTCTTTCGCCTGTAAGGGAAGCGCGCCCGTACGAGCAAGTACGTCTCTCCACTCTTCGAGTGTGCTCGCCGTGTCGGCGAGTTTCTCGACCATACCAACGGTCTCTTCGTGCTGTTTGAGCGCATTTTGGTATTGCTCCTTGGCGACTTCCTCCTGCCTCTCGACGACCGCGACACTGTTCAGTGTCGCAAACGCGCCTACCGCGAGCGCGGCAAAAAGCACGAGGCCGACGACCAGTGTGCGATTTCTCATTGGTCTCATGTGATGCCTCCTTTTGTGATCTTTCGCCCAAAGGACGAAAGTGACAAGATGAGCCCCGCCGACACGAAACAGATCGCGAGGAACGCGAAGAGCGTCGTGTACGATTTCCGAAGCAACTCACTGCGCGTGGAAACGACGCGGAATCGTGTTGAAAGTATTTTCTCCACGATCACGTCGATATCCTCGTAGTTTTTTTCACCCTTTAAGAGATAAAACGCGCCGCGATTATTCCCTTTGAGGGGACCCGACCCGGTGCGCTCCGCCAATTTTCTGACAACTTCGTGATCGGCGTAAATTGAGATTACGTAGACCGGAAGCTCAAGAAATTCGGCCAGCTGCATCATCTTCACCAACGATACCGGTGATTTGTCGAGGCGGCTGTCAAACTGACCCTCGTAGGCATCAGTAAGGAAGATGAATGCCGTGTCGCGCAAATCGGCGCGCATCGCTTCAAGTTTGGTGCGAAGTATGCTCGGCACGTGGTAGCGAACAGAGCGACCTTCGGGGTACAGCGAACGCGCGATCGTCAGCCGATCCTCCTCGTCGAGCGCCACCACACCTTTCTCCCCCCGAAAATTCCTCTGGAGCGCCACCTGGATAAGATCCCAGAGCGCGAGATGAATCTCTGTCATGATGCCAGTCCGCGAGTCCCGCCAATTAAGCTCTCGCGTCCGTTTGCGCACGCGCTCGTAATCCGTCGTCCCGTAGATCTCGACGAACGAGTGGAGCCCAAAGCGTAGAAGCCCGATCTGATCCTGGTTGCCGGCACCTTTGGTCTTGGCGTACTTTTCCGTTGCATCAACGATATTGAAGAGCGCCCGGCACGCATTGAATATGCGCGGGTAGTCGCGTTTCAAACCGGTGTCGGTGCAGTGGATAGGCGGCCCGCCGCCGAAATTGTACATCGAACTTGAATTATCAATATCGATGAACAGGCGATTGGTCGCGTACACATCAGAGACAACTACATAGGTACGCGTAATGTCGGCAAGCGCCGCTATAGAGAAAGCGATCCCGAAAAAGAAACAGAGCTGTGGAAAAAAGATCCTGAAGCGGGAGTAGAGTTTTGACTCCCTCATCCCGCTCCAGGCTTTCAGCACGCCCTGTTTATTATGCAGACCTTCCACTACCCCAAGAAGGATCAAGGATCCTCCGAAAAGAAGCAGCGATAGGAAAGCGAGTGCCGGCCAGAAGCCGATCTCAATCCCGAAGAGCGTGGCCGAGTAGTTCATTTTCCGCTCCTTTTTTCAGAGCTTCAAGTTCTGCGGCGAGTTTCTCGATTTTCAGGCGCATGTTGGTGCGGAGTATCCGCACTTCATTCTCATCTCGCGCACTGAAGGATGCTTCATTGCGCGATTCGATGTCGCCGAACAGGTCCTCAAGATCGAGTGCCCTCTCCAGGTGTTCCAGGGACGCGCCGAGGCAATCTTTCACGTCTTGATACGTCACATTGCGTCGCGGGAATTTCGAGTCCCACGCATGGAGCACTTCCGAGAGCGTCCCGTGGTAGGCCTGAATTGCCGCGTGATGATCCGTTGTCCCTTCGGCTTGTTTCAGTAACGCAGCAAGCCGCATTCTGTCAATGCCGCGCCGCTTGTGCGCCAACCGTCTCCTTGCAACTATGCGGGCCGCGAAGGTGCCGAAGCACGCAAGCGCGATCGCGGCTGACAGACCGAATGCGATCTTCGCGGCAGTTGCCACGTTCTCGCGTCCGATCATATCCGCCGCAGGATCAAACCACGAACGGATCCGTGTCGGTTCCATCTGCGTAAACCCCGGAAATTTTGCGACCGGGAGTGAAAACGCCCGCGGGATGTCCTGGAGCGCGAACTTCGCGTCTAGGTGCGGCCGGACGAAAAACGTCGTCGCCGGGAGAGTCATCTGCTTCCGCACGCCGCGGTACATGTATGGGATCGTGAGCGACGAAAACACCCATTCCGGCTCCGGCGCATACAGGCCGAGCGTATAGCGATGTTCGAAGTACCACTCGTTCGGTCCCACCTGCATGAGCTTCTCTTTCACGGGAGTCCCGATGACTTCCCAGAAAGACGATTGTGGCGGTGATCCGTTCGCCTTCGGCTCAAACGACCCCTGCATTAATTCGGGGATGTCCGAGTCTTCGATCATTACGTCGGCCGATGTTTTTCCGAAAATCCGAAACCCAAGCACGACCGTCCGCTCTTCTCCGACCGTTCCCGACATGGGGAAGACCGATATAGAGGGAATGACGGGAGTGTTCAGGAATGCGAATTTCGGATAGGCGCGCTTCACCCACGGCAGCGCATCACTCGCCTGCATCAGATTCGCGACCGAAAGCACCGTGAGCGGGAGCTTTTCACTATCGAGAAAAAACAACCGCGTGAACGAAACGTGCCACACATCGCCTTCGGGAGTCACTTCGTGAATCCCAATGCCGCTGCCGAAATATTTTCCAAGCGCCCGTACGATTGTTTCGCGCGACATGGGCGTGACCGTTTGCAGATAGATCCCATCCACAACGGCATCCATGCCATCAACGGTAAAGATCGGCGCAACCTCGATGTCCTGTTCGGCGGCCAATCGTTTGATGGTCGCCGCTCTCGCGTCTTGACTTAGCGTCGGCATGTAGTCGAGCGCGAATTCCACACGCGAATACAGCTGTGCGATCTGTCGCACCTCAAGAGGTCCGAATTGCTTCAGGTACTGCTCTCTCTCTCCGAGAGGTTTCCAAGTCGGAAAACGCACCGCGACTGATCGAGACAGGTTGAGGGGCCTGCGAAGCTTGTTTTCATCGTAGTAATAGAACTCGTCGCGCGAAACAACGCGCTCCTGCGGGGCTATCACCGTATTCTGTGTCTGTGCCCATGCCGTATTCGCGCCGCCCAAAAAAGCGGCCGAATATGTCAGGAGCAATGCCAGAACGTGATGTCTCATGGTGCATACTCCTGTGTTGGCCATGCTCAATCTCTGGATGGCTTTTGAACTCTTTTAAGATGTCAAAGCTCACACCATACGCACCATACATGTCGGCTGTATATGCTGTCAACAAAATCCTTCATGATGAAGTAATGATGAATTGCGCTCTCAAAGCTCCTAAAATCAGTGGGGCACGCTGTTATCTTGTTTCGGTCCGTGCGAAAGAAAGCGTATACTGCGCATGTTAGCATGTAGTGGGTGCTTTTCATGGCGGATACTAAAATGTACTGGTGGAAGAACGCGAAGATATACGAGCTGTATATCGATAAATTCGCTGGCGATATAAAAGGCCTCACGGGCCGTCTCGACTATTTTACGAAGCTCGGAATCAACTGTTTGCATATTCTGCCGCATTTCCCTTCTCCCATGGTCGACGACGGCTACGATGTCATGGATTACCGCAATGTACGGCCGGAGCTCGGCACCCTTGAGGATTTTGGCATGCTCGTCAAAGAAGCGCGTGCGCGGAACATCCGCATCATCATTGATATCGTTCTCAATCACACCTCCGAGCAGCATCCGTGGTTTCAGGAAGCGCGCGCCTCGAAGTCGAACTCGAAACGGGATTATTATTTGTGGCGCGACGTGCAGTTCGGTTTCGAAGGATCCGTCAACGCCTTTCCCGACATCAAGTCCAACAACTGGATACCGAATCCACAAACCGGTGACTACTACTTCGCGACATTCTATCCGCAGCAGCCAGATCTCAACTGGGACAATCCCGAGGTGCAGGCCGCGATGCTCGATAATATGGATTTCTGGGCAGAGCTCGGCGTAGATGGCTTCCGGCTCGATGCCGCACCGCACCTCATCAAACGCGAGGGCACGACATCGGTGGGATTGCCGGAAACGCATGCGATCATCAAGCTCATTCGGAAGTACATCGAGGAGAAATACCCCGAAGTCATTCTTCTTGCCGAAGCGCACCAGAGCATCGCCCTCACAAAAAAGTATTTCGGCGAGGGCGACGAATGTCACATGGCGTATCACTTCCCACTCATGGAAGCGATGTGGATCGCGCTCGCTATCGGCGAGAGGAGCGGCGTCGAGAAGATGGTGGCGGAATCATTCAATATTCCAGAGAATTGTGGGTGGGCGACCTTTTTGCGCAACCACGACGAAATATCGCTCTCGACACTCCAGCCCGAAGCGCGTGCGCGCCTTGTCGCGTTTCTCGACCCGCAGCACCTGTATCCCTTTAAAAAGGGTGAATATACATCGGTGCGCATCGCGAACGTATTCAACGGCGACGTGCAAAAAATAGCGGTCGCGTTTGAAATACTGTACTCGCAGCCCGGTTCTCCCATCATGTACTACGGCGACGAAATAGGAATGAAAAATCTGCCGCTCGCAGAGGGCATCATCGATACGAGAAAATACGTTCGCGGCGCTTTCGACTGGCAGGAAGCGGAGAAACAAATGGCGGATCCGGATTCCCTATTCAACCGTGTCGCACAGATAATCCACAACGTCCCGGCGTCCCAACCGGCACCTCCCAGCGCCACCGCGGCTACTGGTTGACTCATTATCCGCGAGTGATACATTTCCCACAGCACGACCATGAGGAGATGTTGAGATGATAAAAGGTATCAGTCCGCAGAGGATGAAAAAGATCGACCGGATATCGTATGAGCTGTGGAAAAAGTACGTCAAGCCGTACATCGGGCGGAGTAGGGTCCGTACATGGGAAATGCTGCAACTTTTGCAGTCGGGACCCCTCCCCCGATGCTCGCATCCTATTATTCGAAAAATATTCAAGGACGGCCGTGGCATGGACGGCTTCAATGCGGCAATGATGACGTGGAGCTACCTTGCCGCACAGTGCCGACTGCACGATCGTCGGCTGAACGCCGCATATGTTCGTTCAACACAGTGAACGGCCGAACCGCTCGACGACAGCCGAGCGGTTTTCTTTTTCATATTTATGAACACACGCCATATTACGAAAAGAGTGTGTATTATTCGGAGATATACATTGGGGAGTTTAACAATACATCGCGGCGAATTTGTTCAGTTGTTTGCGAAAAGTTTTGTGGCCGGGGACGGTGCGGATCACGTGAAAATCACTTTTCGCTCACAAACTCCGCTACGATAGTCGGCTCTTCGCCATTACCAGTGAGCATGCCGGTCACGGTGACAGTGTCACCGGCCGCAATGTCCTCCACTGTTTCTTTCTCACCTTTTGACGTAAAGAATTTTGTACCCGGTGCTGTATGTATCTGCCACGTGAAATCAGCAAAACCCCACTTCATTGATACACGAATGACACCAAAAGAGTTTGAGACTACCGTAGCGCCGCGCAAAAGCATCAGTCCGTTGTTCGCAATATGAATTTCGCGCATCGGCGTTGTCACGGATGATTCCCATGGTGTTGAATTATTTTTTAAAACGCGGTCGGCATTTCACAACCGTCCCACATGCGAGCGGGACGGTTGTACGTTGGCACGGCGTCGCTTACTGCGCTGTCGTGAACGTGTTGCCGATCGTCCATGTGAGATTACCTGCTACGTCAGTTGATTCAACGACGTAGTGGTAGGTCGTGTGCGATTGCAATCCACCGAGCGTCACTGCCTGCGCCGAACTGAAGCCGGACGAGCTGGTGACGGATGGCGCGTTCGAATAGAGGAACGGCCAACTGGTCGCGTACATGACGCGTCCGAAGACCGGCTCATTGTTTGACCATGTGATCATGGCTGAAGTCAGGTTCGCTGATGCCATAACACCAGATGTAATGGGAGCATTCACATCGTCGGAGCCGCCGGTGCCACCGAGGCCATTGATGGATGCGAGTGTGACAGGACCTACACGGCCGACTGGCGAGATGCCGTGTGCGGTTTGATAGCGGATGACAGCTGCTTCCGTGAGCGGTCCGAAAAAGCCCGTGACGAGTCCTTCCGGATAGATCGAGCTGTCCTTCGCAAGGAAGGTCTGCAGCGCGGATACATCGCTGTTGGTCATGCCGGGATCGAGTTGGATGGATATGACTGTGGCTGCGCTCGCGAGAAATGGTACGACCATAAGTGTCGCAAAAAATGCCGCAAGACTGATTGTTTTATTCATACTTTTTTATTTGTTATGTTGTTGTAATAACGGGATCATGTCTGTAACGAATAATGTGGCGTGAGTAGGCGACCCTGGATCCACCCTTTGAAAGATGGGCCCAGCTACAAGCGCATGGAGGGATTCTCCTTCCCGTAGAGAAGACTACATCTCGAGTATTAAACAATTGTGAACGAGAAAATAGAGCGTTATCGAGTATTCAAACGACTTCTTTCTCTGTTGCGGACGCAACTTGTTGGAGTATTGCGTCTATGTCTTTGATCCGCGATGGTTTCGTCAGATGAAAATCAAAACCCACATTCGATGCTTTTTGCTTATCCTTGTCTTGTCCATATCCGGTAAGTGCGATGAAGGAGCAGGAAAGATCTTCCTTTCTGAGCATGGCTACCAGCTGATAGCCATCGATGCCCGGCATACCGATATCAAGTATTGCGGCCTGCGGCAAGAATGTACGTGCTTCTTTAAAGCCTTCCGCTCCGCCATAGGCCACCCGCACATCATAGCCACGTAGTATAAGAAGCTTACTCAAGGAATCCGCCGCCGTCGCATTGTCATCGACGACCAAGACTTTAAACCCTGTATGAGAAACTCGTTCCGATGTATCTGTGTGCTCGTCTGAAGGTGTGTCTCGCCCCGCCGTTGATGCGCTGAGAAAATTGTCGAGCACCATCGTCATCGTTATTACTTTCTGATCTATAACCTCTAGGAGATGAGGTATTTCTTCTGAATGTTGTCCCTGTGCCCGCATCAACTCAACACTGCTCATGATCGAAGCGAGCGGATTGCGGAGTTCGTGCGCAAGAGTGGAAAGACACTCTTCTTTTGTTTGCTCCGTAGTATTCATATGACGAGTCGGTATCCGATACCGCGAATGGTCTCAAAGCGGGTAGAGTCGCCTACGCTTGCGATCTTTTTTCGCAAACTCACCATGTGAACATCGAGTACATTACTAAGCGTAAGCGCCGCAAAATCCCACACTTTGTTTGAAAGTTGTTCTCGAGACATTACTTCTCCGGGGTGTCGCACGAAGCATTCTAAAAGTGCATATTCCTTGAGCGAGAGCGCGACATCTTTCTCGTTGATCTTGATACTTCGCGCAGAGGTATTCATCGTGATGGTGCCGGCGGAAAGTGTAACGGGTAATGGCGTTGACGGACGCCTCATGATGGAATTGATGCGGGCGACAAGTTCATCTACTGAAAATGGTTTTACGATATAGTCATCGGCACCGCTATTCAAGAGTGCGATCTTGCTCTTTGTCTCACTATTGCCGGTAAGAATGAGTATCGGTACTTTCACGTCTTCTGCCCGCAATTTTTTTGTGAGATCCATTCCACCCATACCATCCATGGCAAGGTCGAGTATGATGGCATCGTATTCATTCTGGTACAGCAATATCCTGTTGTATGCTTTTTCGGCACTGGGAAGCCAGTCGACCGCAAATCCCTTGTACTCAAGCAGTTTTTTGAGATTTTGCGCAAATGCACTCTCATCTTCGACAATGATCAATCTCATAGAAATCAATGGTATATGTGCTTCATTAAAGAATGATTAAACAGGGTGGGCACCTACATTTGGGAATGAATGATTGAAACCGTGGTGCCTTTGGATGAGCTTTCTTTTCGTATGATCGCTTGCAATTGATTTGCCAGCGCCCCGACGATACTGGTCCCTAGCCCAACGCGCTTTACCTCTTCGCTCTCTGACATGCCGACGCCATTGTCGCCCACACTCAGCGTCCAGTCAGATCCGCGAGCTTCATAGCTGACAGTGACGGTGCCGGTACGACCATCAATAAATGCGTGCTTCAAGGCATTAATGACGAGTTCTGTCGTAAGAAGGCCGAAGCTTACGGCAACATCAGACAATACCGATCCCTGGCTCGCCTTTACCTCAATCGTAATCGGCTTCCTGCCGCCTATCATCGTGCGTGTAAGGCTTTTGCAAAGTGCGTTTAAATAGGCACCGACCGCAATATCTTCACCGTGCGCAACAGGATCAAGTTGTTGCTGCACTGTTGCAATCGTCATTATGCGTTCATGAGCGTCTTCGAGGTGCGCCCTACTCTCTTTGGAAGTTGTCATCTCCGCCTTCAAAAGCAAAATACTCGCGATCAATTGCAAACTATTCGCAACGCGGTGACGCATTTCTTTAAGCAAGAGGTCTTTTTGCAACAAGAGTGTCTCTCGATCTGCTTCAAGTGAGCGTTGATCGGTAACGTCAAATATGGAAAGCAGCATCTTCTTTCTGTCGTTGTCGGAGCGAATCTCACGCGCATTGACGGACATGATGCGCCGCCCCAAAAATGGAAAATCGTGCTCTATTTCGTAATCCTCGACAGCCGTATGTTTTGGGATCACGTCTTCAAGTAACGTGCGTAGTGCAGGAATATTCCACTGTCCGTTGCCGAGGTCATAAAACATCGTCTCGCGCGTATTCTCGTGCGTGAGATTAAATTTTTTATAAAAAGCGCGACTCGCGACAATGATGCGCAAATCCTCGTCCAGTACTATCAGTGGCTCGTGAATGGTGTCAATAATCGCCTGCGTGAGTATATGACCATCTTTTGGGTCACCGAGCGGGTCAAAGACCCTCTCATGTGGATGCACTGGTTGATACTACAGATGTGCGTGCAATAAGCAAGTTGTCGATATAGATCATAAATAAGGTTACCGAAAGCTCAGTGGATAGATCAAAAGTAGGTTACCGTCGCTTTCATGACCATGAAAGCAATACATGAGGTGTTT
>Ga0075997_103_pt1 | contig 38444 bp, 35 predicted proteins | sample RifGroA2_FD_68043 | JGI IMG/M metagenome (GOLD analysis project Ga0075997, IMG submission 68043) | Parcubacteria (Kaiserbacteria) bacterium GW2011_GWA2_52_12 | reverse complement strand
CCGCGCAGGAAATGCAAGAGGCGAAACACACATTATTCAAAAAAATTAAACGCCGCATGGTACAGTGATTTCAGCACCATCTACGGATTAGAAAATACTCTATCGATAGTCGCACGGTGGTACAATTATTAAAATATATGCTTGAAACTCCGGTTGAAAATCAAAGCGATAGATCAGAACAAAGGGGGGGCTTGCTCCACGCGTATCCGTACGCCTTTGCGATTCTCGGCGTCGTCATAATCTTGGGGGCCGGCGCGTTCGTCGTGCAACAACGCCTCTCGACCGCGCCGCCGCCTCCCCGCACGGGTGCATGGAGCGGCAACATATCGACACTTCTTGGTCCCTTTGACTATGGGGCGGCGCAAGAGTCCGTGCAAAGAGGGAGAGATATTATGAACCACGTGCAACAGAGCGCTCCGTATACATACAAAATTCCCATTCTCACGCCGCAACCACCTCCTCCTTCGCAAGAAAATCCCGCATCCATCGTGCTCCAAAACGACGCGTTTGATTACGATGCCTTCATCGCTTTCCTCTCGCACGCCGGAATGAGCACAAGCTCCACGGATCAGAATTCCGTGCCCAGCGCATATGCATACATTCCGAGCGGCCTCATAAGTACTCAGGTGCGTGCAAAGGAGCGCTCCGCCGCACAAGAAAACCTCTACAATTATGGCAATGATGTCGGTTCTGCACTTCAAACCTTTGAGAACAACCACAAAAATGAAGCGCAAGTGTTGAAAGACCAGATGCAAGACCCGCAAGATGCCGCAAAACTCGCCGCGGTTATGCGGCTCGCCGCCGACCTCGAGAATGTCGGGGTCAGTCTCAAAACTCTAGATCAAATACCGCAACAAATGCGGACACTGCACATGGCGCTCGCAAAAAGTTACGAAACAATGGGACAAAATCTCCGGCTTGTCCCGACGACAAAAACTCCGCGAGACTTTTTGGCGGCCATCGATGCATACAACAAATCCGCTGACGAATTTGTACGGAGTTTTGTCGCCGTGGCGACTCTTTTTTCGGCGAACGGCGTGACATTTGCCGCCGAAGATCCGGGAAGTGTATTTACGTTCACAAACACGGGCGGCCTGTAAACCTGCACAACAATTATCCTCTGTTTTGGAAACAAACGTCTCAAATAGGCGCTATAATTTATGGGTGAAAACAAGACGCGCGAATATAAGCGGGCGTGTTAGTGCTATTTGGAAAAGCGAACCCCGCCTTCGTTCTTACAAACTACAGCGTGGCAAGTCGGGTATTGCAGTTTTGGCTGTGCTCTCTGTTGTTGCTCTGTTCGCCTCCTTCATGTGGCGTTCGAACGAAACAATACAGGCGACCAACGCCTTTTCTGACATCGCCATGCAGCAACAACGAGAGGCGAAAACGAGTGCGGACGCCCTTGCGGCATTGAGGGCGCAGACTATACCGCTCGCTCCCCAAGGCGGACAAAACGGCACGTTCACGGATATCGGGGCCGGCATGGTATCCGATCTTCTCGGCAAGTTTTCAACGCTCAACGAAACCGGAACGTATACGCCGCAAATAGGGCAAGACCTTGCAAAAAAGATGGGGCAGAGCGTTGCTCCGACCGTGACTTACGATCCCTATGATGCGACGACTGTGAGGGCGGACACTGACACGTCGGCCGCGCGCACTCTCACCTACAGAAAGGACCTGCAGACGTCGTTGAGGCCGCTCCTTTTGAACGATGAGGTGGAATATACGGTGTTCGCCCGCTACATAGAGAGCGGCGATAGGGACCAGCTCATAAAATTGCAGCAATATGCCGATAATTATCGCGTGGCCGCCTCGCAAACGGCGGCACTCGTCGTACCGGCCGATGCCCGCAGCTACCATCTCACACTGCTTAATGCGTTGCAGAAATTTGCCGCGACGCTTGATTCGCTTTCCACGCATGCGGCCGATCCGTTCGCCTCCGCCGCTCTCCTCGTCACCTACAACAGCGCGGAAAACGACGTCCAGACGTCCTTCGGCGGCCTCGTCGCCTACTTCAAACAAAAACTGCTATGAAACTATTGAAAAAGTCCACATGCATCGTTGTCATCGTCGCTCGAACACTCACCGTACGTTCAGTACGGCTCGCGTTCTCGCTCCTCGACGCCTCGCCTCTGGAGCTTTTTCGACAGTTTCTAATGAGTATTCGAACCGCAACATTCCTCATTGTCCTCGGTGCGCTCCCGCTCGTCGCGTTTGCCGAGAGTGCCCCGTATCAGTACAGCCAGCAGGGAATAATGAGCTGCCAAGGCGGCGGATCGGCGCAAAGCATCGGCTCGCAATCCGCGACCGCCGGTATCTACGTGCCGGTTGCTGATGCCACCGTCGAGCTCAATACCGGCATCCTCGTATACAAAGAGTGTATTCTGCGGCAGATCGTCAAAAAAATGGGCGAGTCCGCCACGGCGTCATTCACCGGCCAAATGGTACAGGCGGTCAACACCGGCAGGGGCGGGCAACCGCAATTTATTGTAAACCGGCCAATGGAGAGACTTCTCGTGCGAGACAAGGGGAAGATCGGGGGCATTCAAGCTGCTCAAAGCGCAGTGAATCCCGCACTTAGAAACAACGTCGTAAACGTGGATGCGCGAAGCTATCTCGCGTCCACACAAAAACCCAATAGCATCCTCACGTGTCCATTCCAGGGAGACCTGGACGCGTTTACGCGCATGCAACCGAATTCATTCAGCTTCGAGAGACTTGCAGACGCCGGCCATCCCACATGCTATGCACTCGGTTTGTCCTATCGTTTTAGTGAAAGAACAGGTGCCGTCGCAGCACAGGAGGTTCAAGATCAGGCAGATGAGTGGGCGGCCGGTAACGACTATTACGCACGGAAAGACGCGCAAGGAAACGTAGTCACGCCCGCTATTGTGGTGCAACAATCATTCCAAGAAGTCATCGGTACCGGCTTCCGCCAACTGGAAAATGCCAACGACGTGGGACAGATCGTGGGCGCGCTTTTTGCCGGCATTATGAATCAGGTCACTTCAAATTCACAAGGACTCTCCGGTCTCAACCAAAGCTTCAACGGTCAGCCCTCCTATCTCGACCAGGTCATCTCACAGTCAAGGAACGGCCTTATCGGCGCGGTCGTAAACGCGGCGCTCCAGATACTGAACGCGGCGCGTAATGTAGAGATGGCGTATTTGCAAGCTATCAATACAATACTCCAAACACTCGCGGGGACGAGCGCGCAGCTGAAAGATACTGAAAATCAGTGCTGGAATCTCATCATTCCCCGCGTAATGACCTACGCGAGCTCTACCGGAGCAACCATTGTGGTGGCCACATCAACCCAGTTCTCGCAGCCGATCATCACCGCACAGATCACGCCGCTCCAAGCGCCAACACTGGCAAATGCCAGCACATCGAGGGCCGCGCTCGCAAGGATCGATGGTCTTATCGCGGCGGTTACCAACTCAACGGACCCTGCCGCGCAGCAGGCCGCTCTTGCGGCTCTCGATGTGCTCGTCGCAACGGGGGGGATACACACTGCGCAAGACCTGACTGTGGTGCGCACACAACAACAGAGCGTGACGGATGCGATGACGGCCCTCGTGCAAAACACCATCACCACGTGGAGCGAGAACACCGACCCGAATATCGGCTGGTGCAACATCGGCAACGATGCCGCCATCCAAATGTGGGCGCAGCGGTGGACGCATTAACAATATGAACAACCATCACAAACACGGCACAATTAATCACCGATGGTTATTCGGAATTGTGATCATGTTGATTGTTATTGTTCTTTTACCATCTTTCTCGTTTGCCATAGATATAACAGGCTTCACTCAAATATCACTCATAACCGGTGACGTTGTGTATCAGGACCCCGCTCACCCGGAAAATTTTTATCTTCCGAACGGCGAACCCGCACAAATAGATCCAGAAACCGGTTCCGTAACAAACATTGAGAGGCCAAAAGTGACGGCTCCCACCATATGCGGAGGGTTCAGCGATTTTTTCTTTAGCCCCATCATCTGTATCGGCAGGTCAATCGGCGCGTGGCTCGCGGGGCTGCTCGTGTTCGTCACGGCGTGGATCCTTACGGTCGCTGGCGTTCTCTTTAATTTGGTATTGGATTATACCGTCGTCAACTTCGCCAAGCTCGTCACCGTGGGGGTTCAAAACGGCATCAACACAGTGTGGACGGCGTTCAGAGATATATCGAATATCGTCATCATCGGCATGTTCGTTTTCACCGCCATCTCGATAATTCTTGGCCTTCAGCAATTCGGACAAAAAAAGACGGTGGCAAAGGTGCTCATCATTGCCGTCCTCATCAATTTCAGCTTGCTGTTTACCAAAATGATCATCGATACGTCAAATTTCACCGCGAAACAGTTCTACGAAGCGGCATCCGCATCACAGGTCGTGCCTACGATTTCCTCCACGGGCCAGGCTGCGGCGACCGGCGGATTAGTGCAGGGCCAAGCAAAGACCTCCGGCGTAGCCGGGGAGTTCATGAGGTATGCCGGCGTTTCCGGCTTTGCCGACACGGTCGCGGAAACACGAAAGCTCGCGGACAAACTCGACGAAGGTCTCGGCGCGATGCTGCACGGCATCTTCGTGGCGATACTGTTCCTCGGCGCCGCGGCCGTCCTTTTTTACGGCGCCTTCCTGCTCATCGTGCGGGGAATCCTCATGATATTCCTGATGATGACGGCATCGCTGGCGTTCGCAAGCTATTTGCTGCCGTCAAAACTTAAAACGTACGGATGGACCACCTGGTGGAGTTCACTCCTCAAGAATGCCGTCTTCGCGCCCATTCTGATGTTTTTCTTGTGGGCCGTGCTCCTTGTCGCCAAAAATATGAGATGGCCCGGTGGCGGTTTCGGTGGCGGTTCAATCGGCGACCTTGTCGCAAATCCGACGAAACCCGAAGACGTGACCGCGCTGTTCGGATACATCGTCATCATCGGTCTTCTCTTCGCGGCCATCAAAATCTCAAGCAGTTTTGCCTCCGGCATCGCGGGATTCAACTGGGCATCGATCGCGCCTTTGATAGCCACTTCCGCTCTCGGTCGCTTGGGCGGTGCTTTGGGGAGGGGAACCATTGGGGTCGGAGCAAGCATTCTCTCGAATCGCATGATGCAGGGGGCGCGGATATTGAACGCGCGAGAGGACAAAACACTCGGCTCTCGGGCCATGCAGGGTGCTCTCTACTACGGCTCCAAACCCATCAAGGGCGTCGCCCAGCGTGATTTCAACGCGATGAAGACGAGCATCGGCGGTCTTATAGCGAGCACCGCGAACAGGGCCCTCTCTGCAAAAAATATTAAGGAAATGCTAGGACCAACGGTCGGCGGAGGGGAGGGCACGCTCAAGAACCACCAACAACGCTTCATTAAAAAGGGTGATGCCCTCAATCTCACTGATGCCGACAGGGGGGTCCTCAAAGCACGGGAGGACAGGGACAAGGAGGAGCTTGATAAAGCCCGCGATGAAGCCCTGAAAGCGGATACTGCTGAAAGCGTGCCAGTGGTCAAGCCGGTAGTCAAGCCGCAGGAAGAGCCGAGTGAAGATGTCAAACATGCCCGTGAACAGGTTATTAAAGAAAATCCGGATATCGCAAAACGAATAAATGATTCCGATGAACGTTTAAAGAACATGGGGAACGAGCTGGTAGAAGCCACGAAAGAGAACGCAAAAATAAACGCCGAAGCATTAGCGAAGATCGGCAATGAAATAGCTCAAAAAAAAGAAGCATTGTCCAACGTCGAAGGGGTACTCAAGATTAAACCACAAGACGAGATGGCTCTGAAACAGAAGCGTGAGGTCGAGGCGAGTATCGAGCGCGATAAGTCCCGTGAGAAACAAGCCCTCAACCAGGAAACCGAGAAGCTCAAACAGGTCAAAAAACAGCTCGCGGATGAGAAGGCCAATAATGACCAGATTGTTACGGTGATCGACAAACTTGCGGAGGCGGAGAAGAAGTTCAATAAGCGTCCGAAGTACGATACATCGAGGAAAACAGCTCCACAGATTGGTGCCGAACTTCACAATAAAAGTCTGACGGGTATGCTACTGAATGCGATCGGCGATACATCATTCACCAAAGAAGCGCTCTTAGCGAGGCAGAGACAATTGAAACAACAACAACGGATGACCCGAATCGTCGAGGGGCTGGGAAAGGAGATCGGTAAAACGATCACACCTCCATCAACTCCGCCATCACGGCCATCAACGCCACCGCCACCGCAAAATCCAAGTCCATAAAAAAACGATATGGATAACCAACAAGAACAATTCGATGCAATGCTCAAGGAGCGCTTCGCGCTCTTGCCAAAGGTGGTACAAGACGCGATTGTATCCGCCGATGTCGAAAAGCATCTTCGCGAACTCGCGGGTACGCACAAATTGCACCTCGATCAATGGGAAAAACTTGAAAATGAAGTGCAGTTGACGCTGCTCGGCGTCAATGAAGCCGAGGAACTCGAACAAAATATCAGGCGCGAGGTGGGTGTGCCGGAAGACATTGCTCGCATTCTCGCGAGCGACATCGCACATACGGTATTTGAACCCATCAGAGAAGAACTTGAGCGCCAGCTTGAGCATCCTGAAGCGCAAGCGGTTGTCGTTGACCCCGTCCGTTCACAATTGATCAAGGATGCGGCGGAAGAAATACAGACCAAACCGTCGATTCTACCGGCAACGCCTCCGCAAGGAGCTCCTACGGAGAAAGTGGTACGCACACCGTCGCCCGAGAGCTATGCTCCGACTACCCCGAGCCATGAACGAAAGGAGATCAAGGGCGACCCGTATCGCGAACAAATTTAAGGGGAAACTCACTCGCTTCGCTAGGTTATAGTCGCTACGCTCCTTTACCCTTCGCTCGCTCGGATATGAGAATAAATTCTCATATCACTCGCTTCGCTAGGTTATAATTACGTTATGCAATTCCAAGTACCTCAATTCATCGAAGTCGAGGACAAGATCTTCGGGCCGCTTACATTCAAACAATTCATCTATGTGGGTGGCGGGCTGGGAGCAGTGTATATACTCTGGCGCATTCTGCCGATCTACCTCGCGGGCCCTATTATCCTTGGTGTCGGCGGACTCGCGGCGGCTCTCGCTTTTTTTCAGTTCAATGGCCGCCCGTTCATCATCGCGCTCGAGAACAGTTTTTTCTACATGATACGGAGTAAATTGTATCTTTGGAACAATGTGAGAAAAGTAAAGAATAAAAAGGAAGTGGAGAAAGCGGCCGCACGCTCTTCGACGCTCTATATTCCAAAGCTCTCCGAAAGCAAGTTGCATGAGCTCGCGTGGAGTCTCGACATCAAGGAGCGTGTCGCCGCTGGCGTCGCTGCCGAAGACGAGCGCGTCGGCACGAGGCAAGTGGCAATAGACCCTTCTGCACCGCTGCACACCGCGAGGGAGGCGCTCCGCGCCGTATCCGAATAATTGTATGGCAACAGCTGATACACTGCGTGCAAGCACAAAAACGACACAGGAATTCGTTCCCGTCGCCGAGGTACGCGACGGCATCGCGGTCCTCAAAGACGGCTCGCTCCGTGCCATCTTACTTGCTTCGTCCCTCAACTTTGCGCTCAAATCCGAGGATGAGCAGACGGCGTTCATCGTGCAGTTCCAAAACTTTCTCAATTCACTCGATTTTTCGGTACAGATCTTCGTGCAGTCGCGCATGCTTGATATCCGCCCGTACGTCGCGACGCTCGAAGTGCAGTACAAACAGCAACTCGACGATCTGATGCGCATCCAGATACGCGAGTACATTGATTTCGTAAAAAGTTTTACCGAAGCGGCGAATATTATGACAAAAAACTTCTTCGTTGTCGTGCCATATTCTCCCGTTCTCGCCGTCACAAAAAAGGGTGTGTCTTCTTTCCTGCCGTTCGGAAAAAAGGAGACGTCCGAGGAAGTAAATAAAACGTTCGGGGAACAGGTCTCGCAGCTGGAGCAGCGCGTCGCCATCGTGCAGCAGGGACTGGTGCGCATGGGCGTGCGGACTGTGCAGCTCGGTACCGAAGAAACGATCGAACTTCTCTACAAAATGTTCAACCCGGGCGAAGAGGGTAAACCAATGCCGCTCGCACCCGCGACACCATAAATATGGCGCTTTTCGACATCTTTAAGAAAAAAGAAAACGCGGCGGCAGTGGCCGACGTGCTTCCGATATTGCCGGAAGAGATATACAAGACAGGGGTACTGGACCTGCAGGATGTAATTGCGCCGCACGCGCTTCGAGTCACGTCGCGCGAGCTCGATCTCGGAGAAAAGATCGCGCGCACCTTCTTCGTTATCTCGTATCCGCGCTTTCTTACGACGGGCTGGTTCGCTCCCATCATCAACATGGACAAAGTCATCGACATTTCCATCTTCATCCATCCCATGGACACCAATGAAATGCTCCGGAAATTCCAAAAGAAAGTGGCCGAGGTACAGAGCCAGATATCGAGCCGCGAGGAGAAGGGAATGGTGCGCGACCCGATGCTCGATACCGCGTACACCGACCTCGAGCAATTGCGCAATTCGCTGCAGCAGGCGCAGGAGAGGATATTTGAAGTCGGTCTCTATCTCACTATTTACGGCGCGACGAGGGAGGCTATCGACAAAGTCGAGACCGAGGTTCGTTCTGTTCTCGAATCACGTCTTGTGTACATACGCCCCGCCCTTTTCCAGCAAGAACAAGGGTTCCGTTCGGTACTTCCGCTTGCGATCGATGAAATAGCGGTGCACACAAAACTCAATTCCGCTCCACTTTCTTCTATCTTTCCATTCATCTCGTTCGACCTCACCTCGGATCGCGGCATTTTGTACGGCATCAATAGGCACAACTCATCGCTCATACTGTTCGACCGCTTTTCGCTTGAGAATTATAACTCCGTCACCTTTGCAAAATCCGGCGCCGGAAAATCCTACACGACCAAGCTCGAGATTTTGCGCTCCCTCATGTTCGACACCGAGGTCATCGTCATCGACCCTGAGCGCGAGTATGAATATCTCTCCCAAGCGGTCGGTGGTCGCTATTTTAATATTTCTCTTTCGTCCGAGCACCACATCAATCCGTTCGATCTCCCGATACCGCGCGAGGATGAAAATCCCGCCGACGTGCTTCGCAACAACACCATCACACTGGTCGGGCTTTTCCGCATCATGCTCGGCGGGCTCACCCCGGAAGAAGACGCGGTCATTGATAGGGCGATCACCGAGACCTATGCGCTGAAGGACATCACGGCGGACGCGAATTTCGCCTTGATAGAGCCGCCGCTCCTGTCCGATTTCGAGCTCGTGCTCTCCGGCATGGAGGGGAGCGAGTCGCTCGTGCAGCGCCTCTCGAAATACACGAGCGGTACGTGGGCCGGGTTCATGAATCGTCCGACAAACGTCGACATGAACAAAAAAATGGTGGTCTTTTCCGTGCGCGACATGGAAGACGACTTGAAGCCGGTCGCTATGTACATCATCACGCACCACATTTGGAATACTGTCCGCAAGGAGCTCCGCAAACGCCTGCTCGTCATCGATGAGGCGTGGTGGATGATGAAATCGCAGGACACGGCATCGTTCCTTTTCTCGATCGCCAAACGAGGTCGCAAATACTATCTCGGACTCTCCACAATCACTCAAGACGTCAACGACTTCCTCCAATCTCCCTACGGCCTTGCCATGATAACCAACTCGTCGATCCAGCTTCTGCTCCGCCAATCGCCGACCTCGGTCGACCTAGTACAGAGCACGTTCAAGCTCTCCGACGAGGAAAAATACCTCCTACTCGAGTCCGATGTGGGGGAGGGGATCTTTTTTGCTGGCTTGAAACACGTGGCCATCAAGATCATTGCCTCGTATACCGAAGACCAGATCATCACCTCCGATCCGTCGCAGATCCTCGCTATCAAAAAGGCGAAGCAGGAACTCGCTGCTGCGAGCGAACCTCCTCTCCAAGCACCACTACTGCAACCAATTGCCGCCGCTGCGGCCCCTGGCGCCGACACGGCTCCGGTCGGTGCCTCAAAGACATCAACTGGTATTTCAAGCTTAACGTCTTAGTAATAGAGTGATATGAATACTTCAAAGATCGGCATGATCACCGGCGGTATCTTGATCGGGTGTGCGGTACTCACCGATTCCATTGATGGGCTACTCGGTCTCGGTATGTTCGGTTTTATCGTCGATATTCCGGCGGCACTGTTCTTTGGTATTTGTTTTTCTCATAACAATTTGAGTATGTTGCACCCCGACCGCGCGCTCAAATTCCTCGGAACGATCGTTGTTGAAGCCACGCCTGCAAGCATTGTTCCGATGTGGACATACGCTGTCACTTCCACCGTGTTGCATGAGTGGCGAACCCCCATAGACGAGGGGGTATAATGAGAATAAGTCCCCACGTAACTCATTTCGTCTGGGCTATACTCGCTCCGCTCGTTTATCCGTCACTCGCTCGGAAGTGTGAGCAAGCTCACGCTTCTCTCGCTACGCTAGGCTATAATGATAACAATGGCGGATTCATTGAAAGGTTTGTCCTTCGTATTTTTTTTGTCGCTTTTCTTGTACCCCGCACTTCTTCATGCGCAGTTCGGTCTTCCGGGTGCCGAAAACACCATCTCCATCACGGTGACACCGCAGTATCCGGCACCATCGAGTAGTGTCCACCTCAAAGCCGAGAGCAACCTTCTCGACCTCTCGCGCGCCTTAATCACGTGGTCTTCGAACGGGAAGACAATCGCTTCCGGGGACGGAACAACGGAAACAGACGTTACCGTCGGCGCGCTCGGACAACAAACCTCCATTACCATCACTGCCGCTATTGATTCCACGCGCGCGAGCGGTGCGGCGGTCGTCATTCCCACGCAAATCGACCTTCTTTATGAATCCAACTCGTATACGCCGCCTTTCTACCGGGGGCGTGCGCTCCCGTCGGCCGGCACAATGCTCCGTTTGCAAGCAATTCCGCGCTTCACGAAAGGGGATGGCTCTCTTGTGCCCGCCGCTTCTATCATCTATATATGGAAACGAAATGGCGAACTGATTCAGGCCGCATCAGGGTTAGGAAGGTCTGCGGCCCTGCTTCCGGGACCTACGCTGTTTGCTACCGACACGATCGTTGTTGAGGCACATACGTCCGACAATACATATTCCGGTTCCGCCTCCCTCCGCATCCCATCGGTCGAACCAGTGATTGCCCTCTACCTTGATAGTGCGCTGTTCGGTATCCTCTACCACCAAGCGCTTTCTGTACGCACATTCGTTCCGAATACTGAAATGACGTTCGTTGCGGTGCCGTATTTTGCGCAAGCGTATAGTCCGGATGACCAGAATTTACAGTATGAGTGGCACGTTAATTCACAAAAGATCTCTGCGGATGCGACGAGACCAAGTGCCATCACCTTAAGCGCCGGTTCTTCGGACGGAACCGCCATTGTCGAACTTTCTTTGACCCACGCCGCCAACTATCTGATGAGTTCCAATAGTACATGGAATATCTCTCTTAAATCCGGCTTCGACCAAGCATCAGGTTCGAATGGTTCCGCAACAAATAACCCGTTCGAGCAGGGTTTTTAAACACTATGACAAAAACGACGACACAGCGCATAATTACCATCGTTTCGTACCTCATTATCATGGTGCTTATTGTGTCGCTTACCGGATTAGTCGGGTGGTATTTCTTCTTACGATCAAAGACCGCAACGATAGTATCAATAAATACTGCGCGCGGCTTTGGCACAGCCGCTCCTCTATTTGAAGGAGCGGGAGGAAGCACCTACCAAAACGTCCTTTCCAATATCGCCCCGAATTCGAGTTCGACCGCGCCATCTGTTTCAATAAAGAGAAAGCCGCCACAGCTGTGGAAAATTTCACAAAATCCGGTCGCGGGAGCGGGTTTCGTGAAGAGTGGGGCGTCTACGATGATATATTTCGTTGAGCGCGCCACGGGATACATTTTTTCCGCCGATCCCGAGACTGGGGAGCTCGTACGGATCACCAACACATTGCGGCCGAAAATATATGAGGCGTTTTTTACGAACAACGGCTTTGTCATTGAGCGATCGCTTGATGACGCCGGAAATATAGTAACATTTGCGGGCACACTACTGGCCGCCCCGGCAAAAGAGTCCGCGACCACAACGGAGGCTCTGCGGGGTACATTGCTCGAACGAAACATTATCTCCCTCGCTGTACATCCCGCTTCTCCCGAAATCTTCTACACCACTCTCGATGCAAAAGCGGGGCTCGTGGGGACGCGCACTTTATGGAATGGTTCGAAGATGAAACAAGTTTTCTCTTCAAACATACTCGACTGGCGCATGGTGTGGCTTGCAGATGGCCGGCTCATTATCACACAAAAGGCAGCGGATAATACGGCGGGATATAGCTATGAGGTTTCGCAAACCAGCGTGCAGAAATCGCTTATCGGAAATGTTTCCGGTCTCACCCTCCTGCCGCGCGCTTCCTCCCCCGCCATTTTGTATGGCGCATCCGGCGGGGGCACGCTGTCTTTGTGGGCAAAGATCGATCAAAAGACGCCCGCGGTACAACTGCCACTGAAGACGGTGGCCGATAAGTGTGTGTGGGCACCCTCTAAAACAGTGGGGAAGGTCGTCGATATGACCCTGTTTGCATACTGCGCCGTGCCGCAAACTCTACCGGACGGTGACTTCCTCGATCAATGGTACCGTGGGGCCGTGCATACGGAAGATTCGTGGTGGAAGGTCGATGTCAAGAGTGGGACGGCCAAAGCATTGTTCTCGTCCGCACAGTTGGCTTCTCTTGATGTTGATCGTCCGACCATTGACGAGAGCGGGAACTACATTGCATTTATCAATGCCGCAGACACATCACTCTGGCTTCTTCGGTTAGACTTAGAAGGTGCGGCAACATCCACAGACTAAAGTATGATGAAAAAAATTTTCCGGTATTTCAGGTTCAACGCTCAAAACATACTTTTTGAAACCGGTGCGTTCGTTCCGTTGACCAATAGTGGTCTTGCTAACACGCGGGTTGGGGATCTGTTCCAGAGCGGACAAACTTTGAGCCAATTCATAAATAATGTATTTATCTTTTCGCTCAGTATTGGTGCAATCATGGCTGTCGTTCGGATCGTGTGGGGTGGGTACCTCTATATGGGAAATGAGATGTGGAGTACAAAATCCCGTGCCAAAGAAGTAATGCGGGACGCGGTATTAGGACTCCTCCTCCTTCTGGCTATTTATCTAATTCTTTTCCAAATAAATCCTGATCTTGTGAATTTGGATGTTCTGAAAACGATAAGGGATTAGGGGATGAGATTATTCGGTTGAATACTTTATTACCACCCTTCGGTTCCTCCCTTCTCCCTGTGATTCAGTTTTTATATTCGGTGCGTCTTGGAGGGTGGTGTGAACGATGAGCCGTTCATACGCACTCATGGGGGTGAGTTCCACATCATACTGGAACGACCGTGCGCGCTCCGCCATCATGAGGGCCTTTGCCTGCAGGTCTTTTATCTGTTTTGCGCGGTAATCATTGATGTCAACCAAAAACATTGGGTTTCCTGCCTGCGCAGACAGGACTTCACCTTCTTTCGGGGTAAAGCGTTTCTCGACGATCTTTTTCACGAGCATGTCGAGTGCATGCACAGTGTCCCCGTGCATGCCGATGAGTGTGCGGGCCGATCCATCATCCGCTTCAATCGAGAAGATGGTCTGTTTTGCAATCTCGTACTTGACTATCTTTGAATAGGGGACGCCGATTTTATCAAGCAGTTCTTTGAGAATATTTTCAATGATTTCCATCTCGGGCACTATACCACCACACCAACTTTGTACCAAAGTCGACGTTATTCACGTGTTATACCGCCTAAAATCTGCGTCCTGATATATACTCTTGTCCCATCATGAACAGGTTGCCGGTGAGCCAGTAGAGCGGCGCGGCGGCGGGAACTGTCCACGAAATAACACCGAATAGAAGCGGAAATACGTACCGCGCCTGAACATCAAAGCTTTTTGCCATGTCGGTAGAAAGGGTCGCTTCGCCAGCGGTCTGGGCACCGCGCGGCCCCATAGAGAGCCGTGAGTAGATCAATTGAGAGAGAGCGACCAGTATTGCAAGAATGACATTGTGTTTTGCTCCCATATCAAAAATGCCCATGAATTCCATATTGATAGCGGCTGGTGCGTGCACAAACGAATAGAGGAGATCTGTGTTGATGTGCGGTAATCCGCCGAGGGCAAATACCCAATATAAACCAATGAGGACGGGAAGCTGCAAAAGGAGGAGCCCAATGCTCGCAAAGGGGTGTATGTTGCGTTCTTTGTAGAGCGCAAATATTGCTTTGCTTTGTTCTCCTGAATCTTTGTGCTTCTTTTTCAATTCCTCGATCTCCGGTGCGATTTTCTTCATTGCGATCTGGGACTCAACGGCGCGACGGGAAAGAGGAAAAAGAATGACACGAACTACTATGGTCAACACAATAACTGCAACTCCCACGTCGTGAGTGGGTATCATTCCTACAAAATAAATAAGCCCGTTGTATAGCGGATCATACACAAGGGCATGGAAAATAAAACTGATCATGTTGGTGTATTGTACCCCGTTAAAGACTTCGCGAACAATGATGATACAAAAATAATGGGCCTCTAGCGTGGCATGTTCCGGCATTCAGAAAGGACACCATATTCTTTGTGCCGGCTCAATGGTTACTTTTTTCAATAAGTTCGTCAATATCCACCCGTATATCAACAAAGGCCGTGTCGGCCGAAGATTTTTTCGCATAAAAGACATATGTCCGATGTGTGTCCAATACGGAACTATGTGCTCTAATACATTCGCGGCACCGTCGTTTGATTTGATTTCGGGTTACTGCCTTTAATGAAACTTTTTTTGAGACTACACAGGCCGCTTTGGGTCCTTGTGTTCCTACGGGTAAGGGGAAGGTCGCCAGTGCAAAATGGGTGCCGTGAATACGGCACCCTCTTTCTTTTGAAAGCCGCACAAACTCGGTGTGTGATATCCTAAAAATTTTGAGCATTACACTGAAATTCGTGCCCGCCCCTTTCTTCGACGACGACGAAGAGTTAAACGGCCATTTTTTGTTGCTATTCGAGAGCGGAAACCGTGTGTTTTTGCCCGTTTACGCTTTTTTGGCTGATATGTTCGTTTCATGCTCATAGGCAGGAACTATACAGTCATTTCTCACCTAAAACAAGGTGCTGGGAGTGCTGTTTTTTGAACCTCGCGCGCGACACGTTGGAAAAAATTATAAACAAAGCAGTGGTGATATATTTCAGAACTGTTAAAAAGTACAAAGTTCAAAAAAACAACACTCCCAGAACCACAAACTCCACTATCCCCACCCCATCCACATGATATGAACAGTGTGGGTGAGTGACCTCTTCGCTTCACGAACACAATAAGGTGCGTATAATGGTGCGACTTAATGAGTGTTGTTATTGTATGATTACCAACCGTGAATTATGGCAAAATACTCTCGTCCAAATTGAACTTGGAACATCTGAAGCAAGTTTTCGCACGTGGTTTCGCAACACAGATATCGCAAATCGCGATGGTGGAACAATTCATATCGCCGTTCCCTCAAAAATTGTGAAGGAATGGCTTATGGAAAAACACCACAAACTTATTTTGAAAGCCCTCCGGGGACTCGATTCGACCGTTCGAACGGTCGAATATGTAGTACACCGCTCCACCACAACGACAGATCGTAAAACACCTAAAACACAGGTAATGGGAAATGCATCTCTTGATCTACAGGCACTCTATATCGATAAACGCGACAATTTAAACCCTCGCTACACATTTGACACATTCGTTGTTGGCCCATTCAATCAGTTAGCCCATGCGGCAGCGAAGGCCGTGCTCGAGCGACCAGGTCTTGCATACAATCCATTATTTGTATATGGCTCAACAGGTCGTGGAAAAACACATCTTATACAGGCGATAGGGAACCATTTCAAGAAAACACATGCCAATAAAAAGGTCTTATATGTAACATCCGAGCGTTTTGCGGTTGATTATATAAATTCAGTCCGTGCGGGTCACGCCAACAACTTCAAAGATCAGTACCGGAGTTATGATGTGCTCATTATGGATGATGTACAGTTCATAGCTAATACGGAAAAAACCCAAGAAGAACTCTTCCACCTTTTCAATGCCCTCTATGATAATAATAAACAAATAGTTTTCTCGAGTGATAAACACCCTACATTATTACCTGGTTTTGAGGACCGGTTACGTGGGCGTTTCTCCGCAGGAATGATAGCGGAGATACCAGAACCTGATGTTGAATCGAGAATAGCAATAATTAAAGCCAAATTGGAACAACACAGCTTCTCTGTCCCGGATGATATTGTCCAATACATTGCCGAAAATGTTCGCGGTAATATCCGGGAGATTGAGGGTGTTCTCAATATGATCGTGTGTAAGTCCCAACTAAAAGGGAAAACTATCTCTCATGCCGATGTACGGGCACTTATTAAACATAACGTGAAGCCAAATCGCGGTGTTTCCGTTGATGAGGTAGTGCGACGCGTCGCACAGTACTATGAGATCGCAGAGAAAAGCATCTATGAAAAGACGCGGAAAAAAGAGGTTGTGAAACCACGACAAATCATTATGTATATTTTGCGCGAAGAATTTAATGTTTCATACCCATCAATAGGAGAAAAACTTGGTGGTAGAGATCACACGACTGTTATTCACTCGTGTGAGAAAATAAAAGAGGAAATTAAAACAAATACATCACTTGAACAAGAACTCGATCATATCCGCGCACTCATACATGCGTAAGGTTGTTGATTGTGTGTGGAAAACAATTTATAACAACTGTATAAAATACTATGAATTGAAAAAATTAAAATTATCCACACTAAAATCAATGGTTATTCTATTTTTTTCAACACCTTCATATAATCAATACATCAAGTAAATACATCCTGAAACAGATTTACCCACACAATCCACAACATTAGTAGTAGTAATAGTATTTAATATCTAAAGGTATGAAGATCAGCACAACAAAAGAAAAATTATTGAATGCAGTTGTTCTCGCGGAACGTATCGCCGGAAAAAAAGAATCACTCCAAATACTTTCATGTATTCTTCTTGATGTAGGTAAAGATATTTCAGTACGGGCAACAAACCTTGAAGCGGGGATTCATGTTCATGTCGGTGGAGATGTGGGAGAGAGGGGGATTGTAGCGGTCCCGGCCAATGTTCTTTCTCAAACACTTCATTCAATAAATAGTGATAAAATTAATCTTAAAACAGACTCCAACAACCTTCTAGTTGAGGCACGAGGTACAAAGACTCTTATCAAATCTGTTCCACATGAGGAATTTCCCACACTTACGAGTGTGGAGGGGGGTAAAAAGGGTATTATAATATCTCGGGAACGACTGATACGCGGCATTCAATCGGTTTCCTATGCAGCGTCGGCATCAATGATCCGTCCTGAATTAGGGAGTGTATTCGTGTCACTACAATCCGGTGCAATCATTTGTGTTGCTACCGATTCGTTCCGCCTTGCTGAAAAAACTATCCCCGGAGGGGCGGGAAAACAAGATGTTGAGGTATTGATTCCCCTCAAACATGCCACAGAGCTCGTATATACTCTTGAACACATCACTGGGGATGAGGTGAATCTATATATAGATGACTCACAAATTATTGTTCATGCCGATGATGTTGAGTATGTATCGAGAGTTATTGAGGGAAACTTCCCAAATTACAAAGAAATAATTCCAAAAATAGTTACATCAGAGATCACCGTCCTTAAGAGTGATTTTACAGAGACTCTTCGTAAGGCACGGGTGTTTTCTGGTAATGATCAACATATTGGGCTCCATGTATATCCAAAACGAAAGATATTTACGGCAACCGCGCAGAGTGCGGATGTGGGTGAAATGTCCGATTTAATAGATGCAGCGTTCTCTGGAGAGGATGTTGATATTAATTTTCACATCGGTTATTTGGCCGATTGTTTATCATCCATAAGTTCCGATTCAATCACCTTTAGTTTTTCCGGTGTGGGCAGACCACTCGTGATCCGTGGTGTATCAGACTCAAGTTTTATGTATTTAGTGATGCCACTCAATCGCTAACTACTGCACTACAAATACAACTATTTTCTCTTCATAGGAACCCACTTCGTTTTTTGCAACGGCACGCAATGTCATTGCACCGTGGCCGTTCGGAACGATTGGTATGGCATATGGTGCCTGTGATGAATTCCCAACAACGGCACCATTGACATAATAGGTAATATTCGTTATTTGAGAACCCGGAAGTGTTTCTATGTGGGTTGTAATATTCGTTCCCCACGGTATTACAGTGTTCTGTTCTGGTGAGGTGATGGTAAAAGTTCCCGCGGCTGGTTGTTGAGCAACTGAATCAATCGGAATGAGAGATGTAGGATTTTGTGCTGCCCAGAGTTGGACAGGATATTCCCAGTACGCAAATTGTGAATCATTTGCGGGATTCGCCGGTGGTCCGCCGCGCGGATCATCTTTATTGATCCAATACAAAATGTCATGGACCCCCATATTTGGGTTTGAGTTCCAATTGCCCTGGAGTACGGGTGAAAATGAGCTCAGGTGTGCGTCGGGTGCCGGCGAGATGAATCCATCGGTCGGGTATTTTTTTATCGCATAGTCCATAAATTCATGCCACATCGGCGCAATAATGAACGCCGCAATTTTTTTCTCCATCGGCGTGTTGTTGTTGTTGCCGGCCCATGCTCCGACGGAGATACCGGGTGTGTAGCCCAATATCCACACGTCACGGTAGTCGTTGGTTGTCCCTGTCTTGTCAGCCACATCAACACCAGAGAAATATAATGGCGAATTAGAGCCAAATTCCGGTGTGCGTGCAACGTTATCAGAAAGAACATTATTTATGAGCCGCGCGATCTGAGGGTCCAGGACTCGTGTACTTTGGTACTCATACTGTTCAAGAATATTTCCCTTAATGTCTTCAACACGAAGTATTCTTACAGGAGGATTTTTTACGCCATCGTTGCCAAAAACACCGTACGCGCTCGTCATTTCGAGAAGATTCACCTCACCACCACCGAGCACCAAGGTGAGACCATACCGATTTGCATCGCCAAGTGTCGTGATACCCATGTTTTTGGCTGTTGTTATTGAATCTTTCACTCCTGCAAGATAAAGAACCTTGATGGCAGGGATGTTTTCAGACTGAGCTATCGCATTACGAAGATTCATCGGACCTTTGAACGTGCCGTCGAAGTTGTCGGGGGAGTAGCAGGGAGGTGTATCATTTTCTATTTCTTCCGGCTTACAATAAGTGGAAAACTGTGTTTTAAGGTCAAAAACAATAGTGTCGGGTGTATATCCTTTCTCAAATGCGGTGGCATATACGAACGGCTTGAACGAGGAGCCCGGCTGTCTACTCGAGAGCGTCACATTGACCTTCCCGTCGATCGTGGGATCGAAATATCCGCGCGAACCGACCATGGCGAGGATTTGCCCTGTCTTTGGATCGACAGCGACCATCCCCTCATTGGAAGCACTGAAGTTTTTCTGCATATCCGGCGAGAATTTTGCGATAGTATCTTCTGCTTTTTGTTGCAGATCGTAATCGAGGGTGGTAATGACGCGAAGACCGCCGTTGCTGACGGCGTCTGCCCCGTATTTATTCTCAAGATACTCACGGACGTAGAACACAAAATGAGGCGCCTTTATCCCCGCTTCCCGCACGTCGTTGAATATCACTTTTTCTGCGAGTGCCGGCGTGTATTCATCCTCATTAATAAAGCCATTTTTCTTCATTTGTTCCAGAACGAAATTCTTTCGTTTATCGAGTGCATCGCGGTGATTGCCGTACGGAGAGAAATATGTAGGCGCTTGCGGAAGCGCGGCAAGATATGCCGCTTCGGCGAGCGTCACATCTTTTGCATCCACCCCGAAATAGTACTGGCTTGCCTCCTGTACGCCGTAGATAGTACCGCCGTACGCTGTTTCGTTGAGGTAGGTGTTGAGTATTTGATCTTTTGAATAGACGCGTGTGAGGCGCAACGCCAATATTATCTCTTTGATCTTTCGGGTAATAGTTTTTTCCTGCGTGAGAAGGGCGTTCTTTACGACTTGTTGTGTGATAGTGGAACCACCCTGGACGTACCCACCGGAAATGAGGTTGATGAACATGGCCCGTGCGAAAGAAAGCGGACGGAATCCGGCATTGGTATAGAACGTCGCGTCTTCAACGGCGATAGCGGCATGTTGAATATACGGCGATATGTGGTCGAGCGGTACCGCAACGCGCCTCATTGAGCCGTGAACGTCGTACAACACAATGTTTCCGGTCCGGTCGTATATTTTCGTCGACTGTGCCACCTCGCGATTTTGAAAGTTGTCTATAGATGGGATGGGGGCGATAGTCGCCCACAGAATAGAAAAACCAAAGGCGAGTAAAGTGATCGCAGCAACAGCGATAAGCCCGAACTCGAGCCATTGGGGAACAAAGCGCCGTACAGCGCCGGACCTGAATATGCGTCTAAACATATCAAACGAGTATATTGTAATGTTTTTTTAGCTTCGGCGCTAACACCCATTATCTACGCGCATACACAAGATGAGTAAGGCCAATCGCTATTGCATCGTACTCATCGTCGTGTTTTATATTTTTATCAATCTTCATGAGTATATGAAGCATGGCAGCGACCTGTTTTTTGTCGGCGCCACCCCAGCCGGCAGCCGCGTTTTTTATCTGTCCGGGCGAATATTCAAATACCTCTATCCCGTTTTGGCCTGCGCAACTAATAAGGGCGCCGCGGACCTCGGCGACACGCATTGCGGTCTTCTGATTTTTACTGAAAAAAAGTTTTTCCATCGCAAACGCATCCGGCGCATGAACCTTGATGAGCTTTGCACACTCATCGACGACCGTGGCGAGCCGCGCTCCAAAGTCACTTTGTGCGGACGTCTCGATGCACGCCGAGTATATGAGCGTTTCCGGACCGCCAGATTTTTCCACAACGGCCATCCCGCACCGCCCATATCCCGGATCAATTGCAAGAACACGCATAAGGGAAGTGTACCTGAAAGTTGAGACTCTGTGCCGCGCGCGACTATTCCGCGTTCGTATACACTTCCTGCACATCGTCATATTCGTCGATTTTTTGCATGATTTCCATAAGTTTTGCGTCGTCCTCTTCGGAAAGTGGGACGGTGGTTTTCGGCATGTAGCCGAAACTTGTTTTCTCGAACGCCCAGAGCGCGCTGCCGGGTGCGGCGAGTGCGAGCCCCAACTCACTCAAGTGGTGTTTTATTTCCTGCGCGGTGCGATTTCTACTATCAGTGAGACATTCGATGATGATGGCCGCTCCTCCCGGTCCGTACGTCTCGTAGGTGATGGAATCGAGCGCGACATCACTCGAAATACCTTTTGCAACAGCGCGGTCGATAGTGTCTTTTGGCATGTTCGCTTTCTTTGCCGTTTCGATGAGTGTGCGTAAGGTTGGAGAATTTACATCCCCATTCGCTTTTTTACTCTCCACGGCGATTCGCTTGCCGAGCTTGCCCCAGACCACACCTTTTGCCGCGTCGTTCGCCCCTTTTTGTCTTTTTATCTGCGCCCATTTGTTATGTCCGGACATGGTGTGTAGTTTAGATCAATTTTTGTTGCGAAGGAACTTTTTTCGCACCGACATGCTCGTAGCCCCGCGCGGTCACGGTGCGGCCGCGCGGCGTGCGGTCGAGAAAACCTATTTGCATGAGGTACGGCTCGTGCACTTCTTCTACCGTTGCCTCTTCTTCGGAAATGGCAGCGGCGATCGTTTTCAATCCGACGGGGCCGCCACCATATTTATCGATCAGAATCGTCAGGATGTCGCGGTCGATCTGGTTGAGACCGCGCTCGTCGACCTCGAGGAGTGCGAGTGCTTTTTTTACGGTTTTTATTGTGAACGGCTCGCCCATCACTTCCGCAAAATCGCGCGCGCGTTTCAAAAGATAATTTGCGGTGCGTGGCGTCGCCCTACTTCTGCGGGCTATTTCATGCAGCGATTCATCGTCCACTTCAATCCCGAGTACGCGCGCCGAGCGTTTGAGGATAGTCGCTATCTCGGGGGTCGTATAGTATGCAAGACGGAACGTGCCGCCGGAAAAACGAGACCGGAGCGGTGCGGAGAGCATTGAAATGCGCGTCGTTGCGGCGATGAGCGTGAACGGAGGGAGATCAAGCTGCACCGTACGCGCAGCCGGTCCTTTGCCTATTACGATATCAAGCACCCCGGACTCCATCGCGGGGTAGAGTATCTCTTCGATGGTACGGTTGAGGCGGTGGGTTTCATCGATAAAAAGCACATCGCCGGGGGAGAGATTGGTGAGGATGGACGCGAGATCACCCACACGCTCGATAGCGGGACCGGATGTGGAGCGCAGATTCGAGCCGATCTCTTTGGTTATCAAATGCGCGAGCGTCGTTTTACCGAGGCCTGGCGGACCATACAAAAGGACGTGCTCCGGCTGGTGCTCGCGTTTTTTGGCAGCCGAAAGGAGAATACGGAGGTTCTCTTTTATCGTAGGCTGGCCCACGTATTCCGCCCAATCAGCCGGTCGAAGCGCATGATCGAGTGTGCGCGGACTTTTTTCACCTTCATTTTTCATAGGAGTGAGGCTTGTCGAAGTCCAAAAAAGAGCTCAACAAGGCCCAAATATACTATTGACAAATTTATTCTATATGATATTATTCTAAATAGGTGCGCCTGCGAGCGCATTTCTATTATACATCCAGAGGCGCACAGCTTCGGGCGATGGTGACTTATCCAAGGACGGCGGCGGTATGCCGCTTCGGCGGCCTTACGGCCCCTATCCTTAGGTCAAAGTTGCAACTTTTTCTACAAAAAGCATCGCCCGAAATTGTGCGCCTCTGATTCTGGAAGAATCACCCTGAGCGAAGTCGAAGGGACAATTCAAACCTAAAAGCAACGTATCATCCGGTTGCATACGCGCAATCGGGTTTTGTGGTATAAAATTTTTCACTACTACGAAATCGTTTCCAGCATAACTTCGTCGTGCAGATCGACGACGCGACCGAGCTCTTCGAGAGAGGTGACACCCTGTAGTACTTTGGCTGCGCCGTCTTGCGCCATGCGGCGGATCTGTTGGTGCTTTGCGGCGTGCCAGATGTCGCGCTCGCTCGACGTTTTGCGCACCGTCGCTTCAATTTCTCTGTCCATCAACACCACTTCGACGACAGCAATACGGCCTTTGTAGCCGATGCCGCCGCATTTGTCGCAGCCTTTTGGGATGTACATAATTTCGCGATTTTGCGGTAATTCATCGGCGTGCGGAATATGCGCAAGGAGCGGCGCCATTATTTTTGCATCATCCCCCTCGATCTTTTTTTCTTGTCGGCAGTACGGACACAGGCGCCGCACTAATCGTTGGGCCATCGCGGTCGTAATGGCCGCGCCCAAAATATCGGCATTGACTCCCATGTCGATGAGGCGAGGAAAGGTGCCGGCGGCGTCGTTGGTGTGCAGTGTGGAGAAAACAAGGTGGCCCGTGAGCGACGCATTGATGGCGGTCGAGGCCACTTCGCCGTCGCGGATCTCGCCGACCATGATGACGTCGGGGTCTTGGCGCAACGTGGAGCGCAATCCTTCAGCAAAAGTGTAATTTTTCGACACCTGTGTCTGTACGATGCCGTCGAGGTGGTACTCGATAGGGTCTTCGATGGTGACGACTTTGATCTCGGGCGTTGTGACACGCGCCAAGAACGCATATAGGGTGGTTGTTTTGCCGGAACCGGTCGGGCCTGTGTTCAGTATCATGCCGTTGGGCTTCGCAATCTCACGGAGAAAAATTTCCTCCAGATATTTGTCAAAGCCGAGCGCTTCGAGCGGAAGCGCTATGGTCGTCGGATCCAAAATACGCATGACCATCGTCTCCGCGTAATTGCCCGGAAGTACCGAGGTGCGTATCTCGATCTCTTTTTCGTTGACGACGATTGAGAAACGCCCGTCTTGCGCGGCGTTTTTGATGTTGAGTTTGAGGCCGGAGAGCAATTTAAGACGCGATGATATGAGTGCGTAGGTGGGGAAATCGAATGTTGTGACCTCAACGAGGACACCATCGAGTCGGTAGCGCATGCGCACGGCGTTTTCTTCCGGTTCGAGGTGAACGTCGGATGCTCCGAGCGCGAGACCGCCGCCCATGATGATCTCGAGTACGCGCGAGACACGGTGAGTGTCTTTGCTTCCTGCGTGAGTGGCGATCTCTGTCTTTACGTCCGCGAGCAATTTCAATTTTTGGACCATTTCCTGGATCGTTTCATTGGAAAGTGTGAGAATACCGGCTTCCGTCTCCGTTGCGTATGAAATGTCGTGGTAGCGATCCCATGCGTGCGCGAGCGACGCCTGCGAGACGATGAAGCGACGCGCCTGGTAGCCGAGACGCTCAATGCCTTCGAGTATTGCGAGCGCATCGGGACGCTCTGGCGAGCGCATCGCAACGGAGATGACCTTGTTGGCTTTGTGGAACGCGGCCGTCTCCGACGAGCGTGCATCGTCTTCGGATATGAGACGCAGCGCGTCGGTATCTATCGATTGACTGGTCAAGTCGGTGTATTCAACGCCGTATTTGCCGGCAAGCATCTCGGCGAGCTGCTCTTCTTCTTTCTTGTGTAGCTCCTCCAATCGTTCCATTGATTTTTTCTCGTCAAAGGTTGCCATGTCCAGCTATTGTACCTCATATGCTACCAGCTGTTACAATCGCACCATGGTCCAAATTCATAGTGCGAATGAACTGATGGCATACGCCGCAGAATTGGTGTGCGCCATCACCCCACTCGCCAAAAAAGCAACGATCATGACCCTCTCCGGCGAGCTCGGGGCAGGCAAGACGACCTTCGTGCAGGGGATAGCGCGGGCGCTGGGGGTGGAGGAACGCGTCACAAGCCCGACGTTTGTACTTGAAAAAATCTATCAGCTTCCAATGATTGATTTACGAAATCAATCATTTTTGAGGTTGGTGCACATCGACGCGTATCGATTGAAGGGGGTAGAGGAGCTTGCCGCGCTCGGCTGGGATGAGCTGATACAAGATCCAGGAAATTTGGTGCTCGTTGAATGGCCGGAAAATATCGAAAGTGCGATACCCAAAGACGCGACCCGTCTTCATTTCGAAATTGTGGGTGATGGGCGTATCATCACAATGAATGACAGCACAAAAGACAAAAACTGAAGAGAAAAAAACAGCGCGGCTTGTAATTTTGGATTCGCACGCGATCTTGCATCGCGCGTATCACGCCATACCCGATTTTTCGTCGTCAAAGGGCGAACCGACGGGTGCACTCTACGGACTCATCTCGATGCTTCTCAAGATCGTTCATGACCTGAAACCGGATTACATCGTCGCCGCGCGCGACTTGCCGGGAAAAACCCATCGCCACGACGCATTCGAAGCATACAAAGCGACGCGTGTGAAGGCCGAAGACGAACTCGTGGCGCAGCTCATTCGCGCTCCGATTGTGTTCAAGGCATTCGGCATTCCACTCTATGAACACGCAGGATTCGAGGCCGACGACGTGATCGGGACGATTGTGCAAAAGTTGTCGAAGCAAAAAAATATCGAAACAGTCATTGCGTCCGGCGATATGGACGCCCTCCAACTCGTATCTCCGAGCGTCCGTGTTTTTACGCTTCGCAAAGGTTTGAACGACACGGTCATGTACGACGAAGAAAGGGTCATGGAGCGATACGGGTTTGGACCCGAACACGTCGTGGACTACAAGGCGCTGCGCGGCGACCCGTCGGACAACATTCCGGGTATCCGTGGTATTGGCGAGAAGACCGCGACCGATCTCATCAAGGAATTCGGTTCGATAGAAGAAATGTATGCAGCGCTCAAGAAAAAACCGGAGGGGTTTGCCAAAAAAGTAAAACCGCGGGTATTTCAACTGGTCAAAGACGGTGAGGAGAGCGCGATATTTTCCAAAAAACTGGGAACTATTCACTGTGATGTTCCCATCAAATTCGAATTACCGGAAACGGAATGGAATTTGACCGAACACACCGAAAGTATTTTTGCACTCTGCGATGAACTTGGGTTTCGCGCGCTCAAAGAACGGGTGAAGGGCGTTGTCGGAAAGAGCGCGACACCGGAGGCTTCGACCACCGAGGTTAAACCTCGGGAGATCGGTGAAAACGTTGATCCGAAGAAGCTCAAAGAGACCTCGGTTGCGCTCTGGTTATTGCATTCCGATACGACCAACCCGACACAGGATGACATCTTGAGCTATGCGCATACGGAAGATTTCAGGGCAGCGCGCGAAATGATCTTCAAACAACTGAAGGAAACGGAGAAGCTTCAGGGTGTGTTTGATCAGATTGAGAAACCACTGATCCCGGTGACAGAAAAAATGACCGAGATCGGGATACTACTCGATACTGCGTATATCAAGAAGCTGTCGCGCGAATACACGAAAGGCCTCGGCGAAATAGCGGGGAGAATCTATCAACATGCCGGCCACGAATTCAATGTCAATTCACCGAAACAACTTGGTGCGGTGCTCTTCGATGAGTTGAAGATCGTGAATGTGAATGGACGTCAGAAAAAAACAGCAGGTGGCGCGCGAACGACGTGTGAAGACGAGCTTGCAAAACTAAGCTCGCTGCATCCCATCATCGCCGATGTGCTCGCGTACCGTGAATTGCAAAAACTTCTTTCGACATATATAGAAAAAATGCCCGCGTTGGTTGATAGCGAAAACCGGCTGCACGCGGAATTTGTGCAGACAGGGACGACGACAGGTCGCATGTCGAGTCAAAATCCGAATCTGCAGAACATTCCGATTAAAAGCGAATATGGCCGACGGATCCGGAGCGGATTTGTCGCTTCACCCGGCTTCGTATTAGTTGCGATAGATTATTCGCAAATCGAATTGCGCATCGCCGCCGGACTCTCTGGTGACGAAAAATTGTCGCGCGTGTTCCAAGCAGGGGGTGACGTACATACAGCCGTCGCGTCCGACGTTTTTGAAGTGCCGCCGGAGAATGTGGACAGGGAAATGCGGCGGCGCGCGAAAGTGATTAATTTCGGCATTTTGTACGGTATGGGAGTGAATGCGCTGCGCGCGAACATGGGAGAGAATGTCTCGCGGGAAGAGGCGGCGCGGTATCTCTCGGCGTATTTCGAAACGTATGCGGGGCTTGCTCGCTATATCGAACACACAAAAGCCGATGCTACAAGAAATGGCTATACAGAGACATTGTTTGGCCGTCGCCGGTATTTTCCCGGTCTCACGTCCGTTCTACCGAATCTTCGCGCCCAAGCGGAGCGCAGGGCGGTCAATGCGCCGATCCAAGGCACGTCGGCCGACATCATCAAACTCGCGATGGTTGAAGTGGACGCGCTCATCGAAAAAAATGGCTGGCGCGAAAAAGCGCGACTGCTCCTGCAGGTGCACGATGAGCTCGTGTATGAAATTAAAAGAGAGGATTTGCAGGAAATTATGCCCGTCATAAAACACACGATGGAGTCGGTCGTCGATCCAAAAAAACTGTCCGGCGTGCCGATCGTTGCCGAGGCGAACACAGGGCCCAATTGGGGTGACTTGAGAAAGTTGTCGTGAAATATGGAAGATACCGGTACTATGTGCGTATGCTTCACCTATACACCGGAACCGACAGAGAAAAAGCGCGGGAGGAGATGAATACTGCGGTAAAGAAAGTTTCCCTGGCCGGGCAGGCAAAAGACACCGACGTTGTTCGGGTTACCGATGCGCACACTCCCGCCGATTTGAAGTCGGTGTTTGAAGGTGCGGGGATGTTCGGAGGGGTACGGACCGTAGTCTTGGAGGGTGTGTGGGGGAACGAGGAGATGCGCGCTCTCGCCGAGACGAATTTGAAATACATGCGGGATTCCGAGGAGCACTTTTTTATTTTTGAGGAGAAACCGGATGCGGCCACACGTAAGTCCATCGAAAAATACGCCGAGGACTCAAAACGGTTCGATCTGAAAAAAGGTGATGAACGGACGACCATTTTCGCGCTTGCAAGCGCACTCCGTAGTGGCAATAAAAAAGCACTCTGGGTAAGCTACCAGCGCGAGCTTGTAGGAAATGCTCCGGAGGCAATTCATGGCGTCCTCTTTTGGGGGGCCAAGGATATGTTGCTCAAAGCTCGGAGTGACAGCGAACGTTCCCGCGCAAGGAAACTGATCGCACAGCTTGCGGAATTACCACATGAATCGAGGCGCCGCGGCGTGGAACTGGAATATGCACTCGAGCGAGTTGTGCTTTCTGTGGCGTGATATCATTTACTTACTATATGAGTGAAAGCATTTCGTGGCGTTTCATTGCCGTTCTCGTTTTTCTTGCCGCCATCGCATTCACGACACCCTTTATTGTTCAGGCCGTTGGTCAAGAAGCCGATGCGATGTGTCTTCCTGATGCCAACCCGGATCCTTGCACGTGTGGACCGAAGTTTGATCCCGAAAAAAAGACCTGCTCTGGTCTTCCGACTAAATATAAGTGCTTTTGCAAGGACACAACAAACACTGGGATCACATCAGGATATTGCGATGCGACATTTCACTGCAAAGGCACGGCGTTTTCATCTGCCGCAGGTCAACCGGGCGGTGCGACCGGCATGGATCAGCTTATGCAAGCTCTGAAGGGCATTATGGATGCTCTGAAGGGCGGAGGCGGAGGATCACCACCGCCGTCATCACAGCCACCGACAGGGACCGGCTCGGAGGGTTGCAAGTCATCGTACTATCAGACGTCGGATCAAGCTAAATCAACGACCGATCCGTGCGCGTACTATGTGCCCGGTGGCTCTACAGATAGCAGCCTTTCTTCGTATGGCAATTTGTTTCCGACGAGTGGTGGCACTGATTCGGGTTCGCTTTTCAACTACTACAATTCTCAACCTTCCTTACAAGGACTTTCGCAGCCGACGAATAGCAACACAAACAACACTCAAACGGGTCTTTCCAATATCTCTACCTCGAACGGAACGGAGACGAGCGCAACTAACCAACTTCTCCGAAATCTCAACGGAAGCAGCACAACGTTTGGAAATTTTAATACACCAGTCACTTCTTCCGGCGGAAACTCTGCCGACAACTCCAATACCTCGACATCAGGCGCTTCGTTGAATGAATCGACGGTGAATCCAGGGACGATCTCCGGTTTGACTGACATCATTATGATGCAATTGCTTGGAGGTGCGCGCGGAAATATCGAACTTACGCCGGAAGGGGCCACCATCTACGCGGCGAATCGCGATGAGAGAAGTAATACCGAAATCTCCGGGTTTTACGGCTCCAATACCATGGGAACGCAGCCGACGGGCATTGTTGCGCGTCTCTGTACAAACAGGCCGTGGGCGTCGGGTACGTTCGCGAGTATAATCCCGCCCTCGTTCTTCGACAGTTTGTGCAAGTGGCAGGGCTATCAAGTCGGCACGCCGACTATTCCACCTGTCACTACACAGACTTCAACCGGCGGAAGTGCACAGGGAAATACCACGTTCATCGGCCAGTCGGGGGTAGCGACGACAACTGCGCTTCCCATCCCGCCGTCACCTCCGCCCCAAGTGGATATCTGGGCGGTGCCGACCACTGTATCTCTCGGCGCACGTACGGCGATATTCTGGAATTCACGCAATGTCAGCGAATGTCTCGTCATCAGTCCGGACGGTAATTTCCACGAAACGCGCCTCTCCGGCGGCGCAGCTACGGTGCCGATCACGACTGCCACCACATTTACCATTTCGTGCTCGGCGCAAGGCGGCCAGCACGCCGAAGCGTACGTCATCGTGCGACTGAAGATTTAGTCCGCCCAGTTGGATTCGAACCAACCACCAACTCCTTAAAAGGGAGCTGCTCTACCAAATGAGCTATGGGCGGTAACTCCAAAAATATAGCACTTACGGCCTAAAGCGGCGAGTTTCTTGAGTGATTTACAGCGGCCAGTCGACGGCGAATGCGCCTGCGCCGGTAAAGATGAGCGAGATGCAGATGACGAGAACGAGCGTCATGGTGACGCGGGAAAAGGGGAACACGGCGCTATAGTGTCGTTTCCACACGATGGATTTGAGAGCAAAGAGCGCTCCCAGAATCGCGGCGAGTTGCGTATACGCACCGAGCAACAATCCTGCGCTGGTAAGAGCGGTGAAAAATGTGAGAACGAGCGGGATCCACACACCGTTCGAGGCGAACATAAATTCAATACGTCCGAGCTCTTTTCGTTTGTTGAAATAAAAATACGTGAGGAATAGAAAGAGACATGCCGCGGTGATTCTAAGCAACGTGGCCGAGAGGGGGGAGAGGAACAACAGCTGGGGGAACAGGGAAAGCATGGGAAAAGTATACCCCTTACCACTTTGAGTACAAAGTGGTAAGGGGTATACCACTGTGCTAATCTGCCACCATGAATGAAATAGCGCTGCTTTTGCACAACATTCGGAGCTCGCACAACGTCGGCTCTATTTTTCGGACGGCGGATGCTGCGGGAGTGAAGAAAATGTATCTCTCTGGCTATACGCCGCGGCCCATCGACCGGTTCGGTCGGGTACAAAAGGATATCGCAAAAACCGCGCTCGGCGCGGAAAAATATCTTTCGTGGGAATACTACAAATCCCTAGCACGCCTCATTTCAAAATTGAAGCGTGAAGGATGGAAGATCGTCGGCATCGAACAAGATGCGCGTGCGAAAAATTATCATTCACTCAAACTGAAAAGCAAAACACTTTTTATTTTCGGTAACGAAGTTCGTGGTCTTTCGGGCAGTCTCCGAAAAAAATGCGACACCCTGATCGAAATCCCGATGCGCGGCAAGAAAGAATCGTTGAACGTATCAGTTGCAGCAGGTATCGTATTGTTCCAAGTAGTAGAAACGCATACATATCGAGTTTAATAATTCCAGTCCCGATACTTAACTTTAAAGTTAAGTATCGGGATTAGTGGAGTTAACGTTAGTACGTCAGCACATCCACCGTGCGGCCATCGGCGTCAAGAAGACGGATAACGTCGTGCGTATTGCGCCAGAGCTCGCGGCCGTAGCCGAGGTATATTCTCCACAAGTCTATATAGAACGACGGCTTGTACAGGTACATGTTGACGCAGCCGTTGTATGAAAGGGTGTTCACAATAAATGTTTTGCACGCGAACGATAGGTCGGATGGGAGAGTTTTGTCGGGGAATGTGCAGCGCGACAAGGAAGGAACGAAATCGAGGCACGCATCGCCGTACCGCTGAATATTTTCGGCAGTGAGAGGGAGCGCGTCTTGAGGGGAGGGGCACGCGCGGTTGAGGTCGGGTGAGAAATTCTGGAATTGTTGCAAGTAGCCTGTGCAAATGTTCTCGCGGAACGAGACGCCGACTGGCGACATGCCCGAATTGATGATGACACGCGCGTCTGGATCGGGCGAAAGCTCGTGCACCGGATTCACGACTCCCATATAAAATAGTGACGCTGCGGGCGGAATGCGGACACGAAGCCCTGTTACGGCGCTTTGCAGAGACCATCCTGCCATCTCTACAGGCGAGGTGTTCGCCGAGCTCGCGTGCAGCTCAATGTACTCGAGCTTCGGATCACTCTCGTTCGCGCTGCCGGTTCCCTGGATCGTAACCTTTCCTCGGTAGGGAGAGGGGGTGCCAAATGTTTTTGCATCGACCACGTCTTGTTTTATGGTGTTGTATTGAGATGCAATATCCGCATACCGATCCGCGGGTGTCTGATTTTGATCTGTTCCGTTGCTCCCCTCGGTATACTCCGAAAGATCAGCCCCTTGCGGCATCTCGATCTGCCACGGCAGCGTGATCATCGTTCCCGTCGAGGAGCCGGTGCCAAAGAGAAATCCGATCGGATCGGAGATGCTTTGAGCCGCACTTTTTATTTTTTGCACGCCGCCCTGCAGAAGCCACACGCCGAGCAGCGCAATGAGCATGAAGATGAAAAGAATAAAAAGGATACGCCTAATCATAATTACATTATACGGTCTTCGCCTTTAATTTTTCCAACTCCTCTCGGACGATATCAGCATCGCTCCATGGTGTTTTCGTTCCGCGCGGGCCGCAGATATTCGGGTCCGTGCCTTTGCCGGTAATGAGAACAGCATCACCGCTTTTTGCGCGCGCGAGCGCGCCCCGTATCGCTTCACGGCGATCCATGATGACCCCGGGAGTTCGCTTCATGTCTTTCGCCACCATTTTAACGATCGCGTACGGGTCCTCGTCGTACGGGTCCTCGTCCGTGAGAATGACCTCGTCGCAGTTTTCATCGGCTATTTTTCCCATGACGGGGCGTTTCCACGCATCACGTCCGCCGCCGGTCGCGCCGAGGACGCAGATCTTTCGCTTGTTTTTGTAGGCATCGTAGAGCGCCCGCAGCGAATCCGGCGTGTGCGCGTAATCGACGACGACCGTAAAATCCTGCTTGCCAGCAATGCGTTCACCGCGACCCGGGATGACCGTAAGTTTGTCGAGCGCGTGCGCGATAGCGGATGTGCCCACCCCGAATGCGCGCGCGAGCGTCGCCGCGGCGAGCGCGTTGCGGAGCGAAAATTCGCCCGGCAGGTGCACGGTAATTTTTTCGCCATCGAAGGTGAAGCATCCGCCCTCTTCGGAGGCCTCCCGCGGCGAAGCAGCCGAGAGGGAAAAAGCGAAATGTTTTTCAACCGGAAGTGACAAGTACCGCGGCGCTTCCGCGTCGTCCCTGTTCGCGACGATGATACGCGGACACTTCGAAGAGCGCACGAGCTGGCGACCGATCTCAAACTTTGCTTCAGCGTAGGCTTTGTATGAGCCGTGCGATTCAATGTGTTCGGGCGCAAGGTTCGTGAATACGAGCGCGTCGAGGTCGATGCACTGATGCCGATATTGCCGCGCACCTTCCGACGTCATCTCCAAAATGACCGTGGTGCATCCGGCACGGACGGCGTGCGACAAAAAACGCTGGATGAAAAATCTCCCCGGCATCGACATGCGCAACGTGTTGGGCTTTGAATCACCGGCTACCTTGATACGGATGGAATTCAGCACGGCGGTTTTTTCCCCCGCCTCTTCAAAAATGGCATTGATCATTTCCGCCGTTGATGATTTGCCTTTTGTGCCCGTAACTGCGACGACGCGAATTTTTCTTGATGGATACAAGTAGAGCGGTGCGCCGAGGTGGGGGAGTATCCAGTGGTACCCACCCACTACTTTTTGAAAAAGGTCTGTGGGCAGAAGTGAACTCACTATTTTTTTGACGGAGTACATGGTTTTCTACGACACACTATTAACTACTTTCCACCAACTATTCTGAGCGCCTCGCGCAATCGGTCGGAGCCGCGTTCGATGTTTTGCGGGACTTTGCGCAGCGCGTCGCGCGCTTCCACCTGCGAGTAGCCGAGTGCGCGCATCGCCTCGAGCGCTTCCTGGTCGCCGGAGAGCATGCGGGCATTTTCGAGCTCGGCCGTGCCGACCTTGTCTTTGAGTTCGAGTACTATTTTTTCCGCCGTTTTTCTGCCGATGCCCGAGACTTTGGTAAGATAGCTCGCGTTGCCTCCGGAAATAGCGGAGCGGAGCGTCTCGATCGTGGCAATGTCCAGGATCGCGAGTGCGGATTTTGGTCCGATACCGGAGATAGTGAGAAGCAAATCAAAAAAACGCAGCTCCTCTTCGCTTTTGAATCCGTACAAATCGAGAATGGTTTCGCGCACGGCAAGATGCGTCCATACGCTCATGCGCGCGCCCGTTTTCGCGCGTGCGAGCGTGTCTTTTGTGCAAAAAACCTTGTATCCCACGCCGCCAGTCAAAATGATGCAGTGGCCCTGTCGCAGCGCATACACCTCACCTTCGAGATATCCGATCATACGAGATATCATACCCCACCGAGGCGTTTCACCACATGAATATTTTCATTCTTGCACCTCGGACGAATATCAGCTAGAGTACTGCGAATGGCAAATACAAGCTCGGCCAAGAAAGCACAGCGAAGCGCACTCCGGAAGCGCGTTTTCAATGCGCGCCGCAAAGGTGCCATGAAGGATGCGGTCAAGGAGATCGGCAAGCTCATCGCCGTAAAAGATTCCACAAAAGCGGAAGCCGCACTCCCCAAGCTCTACCAAGCGATTGACAAGGCGGCAAAAAATCACACCATCAACAAAAACACCGCTGCGCGGATGAAGTCGCGCATCACCAAACGACTCGCGGCACTTGCGAAGTAAAGGCCCCTGACACGGGGTCTTTTTTATACACAGGGCTCTACTCGGCGCCACGAGGTGCGAGGTACGATTGAACAAGGAAAGAACCTTGACGTGTGTGAGGATGGAGGAGAGAAATGACGCTCTTTCGGCGTGCGTTCGTCGTCGGTGCGGTGCTCGTAGCATTACTCGGCATTTTATCTGCCTACAGAGACGGCTATTTTGAAAATGATTTTGATCGCATGGTCGCACCCGCGGTCATGGTCAGTACTATGCTACCGGATGGCAGCAATTCGATCGGATCAGGCACCGTCATTGCCTCAATATTGAAAGACGGAAAATATGAGACATACGTTCTCACGGCGCACCATGTCGTAGTGGCAGGGAAACAAGCGGATGGGACGTGGCTTCCCATCGCGATTTACTCGTTCACATACCACGATCGCAGGCGCGTCGAGGGTCATGAACACGGTGCAGTGGTAGTGAAAGAATCCGCGAGCGATGACCTGGCACTTCTCATGTTCACGGACAACGCCCCATTTCAATACACCGCACGTATGGGAAATGATCCCGATTACCTCGATCGCGTGTATGCGGTGGGCTTTCCCTTCGGATTATATCCCGTAATTACCGAAGGGATTGTGTCCGGCTTGCACGTCACACAGGGCATAGTGACCACTACTTCGTCGGCGTCAACCGTTGCGGGGAATTCGGGGGGCGCTCTCTACAACTTTTCACGAAAACTAATTGGAGTCCCACAGGCAGTGTTTGGGATCCGGATCGGCGGGATGATGATCCCGATCGGTTTGCTGAACTTTTCGATACCCATTTCCACAGTAAAAAAGTTTCTCGAGGATTCTCCCGTAAACGGGGGAACGCGATAGGAGACAGAGATTACTCAAACCCGCATTTCCATGATGCGGGTTTTTTCTATTTTTGCTGGTGCTTCCGGTATGTGCATACCAGGAGACGGCACTCGGAAAAGCAAGAGCAAGCCCTTTCTTTTCACCTGCTTGTGCTCCCGGTAGGAATCGAACCTACATCACAACCTCCGCAAGGTCGCATCCTATCCATTGAACGACGGGAGCTCTGACTAGCGACTATCACCGCAAAATGTACCATTATTTCGCGCTTTTTCCACTTTTGCACGAATACGTACCGCCCGGGCCCTCTCGCAGTGAGATATGATTGCACCATGTACGTCTCTCGAAGGCGAGGCCTTGAACGTGGTGCGTCAATTGTCGCGGCGCTCGTGTTTGTCGGCATCCTCGGCACCATCGCCTTCACGCTCCAAAGTCTGACCCCGCCTACACCAACAGTGTCACTCATGGTCAACCCGCAATCCCAGGTTGCACAGACCGTCGCAACGACCGCGGCCGTCAGCGACCAATGCAATCCGGGTGAAGTTCATACAATAAAGGAAACCACCGGATCGGCCGAAAAACCAAAGGACAAAGTAGTGAAGTGTTATATTCCCGACCCTACATCGACCGCTACCCCTAAACCAATGAAAGGAAATCTAAGTCTTACTACCGAAGAGAGAATCATATGCACCACCGCGGGGGACCCGAATAAATGTGTCGTACGTTATTGCCCGCTCGACACCATGGTAAGTACTCCGGGGACGTGCATTGTTATCAAATGCGATGTGGGCGACAGTGTGTGCATAAAAAAGTACCTCAATACCGCGATGACCTTAGAGGGCGGATCCGGAAATGTTATTCCCGCACTGTTGTCACAAAGTCAAAACAGCTCTGTTGCAATAAGTTATCCGAATGGTTCGAGTGTGGGTATCACCGGGTCGTCGATAATAAACGACGCCTTCAGTCCGCAGGGCCAGCAAAGTGTACTAAGCGGACAGCTGGTGCAAACTCAAAATCAATTAAAAAGCGTTTCGCAACAACTAAGCGATTGTGCTTCAAGTGGTGGATGCGACGCCGCCACTGTTCAAAAATTACAAGGTCAACAAACGACCCTGCAGGCACAAAGCTTTCAACTCTCGCAGCAATTAGTACAACAAACAGGACTTTCTTCTGGCAGCAGTGTTCTTAGCGATCAAAATGTATGCGATTCACACGGGTGTTATGCGTATCCAAACACCGACACCCAAAGAGCCATGCTGGAGCAACATGGGTACGTATGCGATGTGCGATCCATGGGAAGCGGTGTTGCGTGCTTCCAACCCGGCCAAACGACCACCGCGCCTCCACCTGGGGGAGCAACAATGACGGCGGGGGATATTGTATCTCGGGATTCTTTCTGTGTGAGGAGTATAGAGCCGCAAGTGGATGTCGTTCGGATTCCGGCGGGAAGCACATTTCCCTCCGGTTGCTACAACGACCGTAATGCACCAGCAAATTCCCCTTGCCCAAATGGTGTTTGTACCGGAGGACAAACATTCTCGCAACAACCGCCATCGAGCGGATACCAGCTCCTACGTCCGGCGCAACAAAGTGTGTTCTATACGCTCGGCCGCATGATAGGAAGTTTGTTTGGCGGATCGGGGAATACTACGCAATCACAGCAGCAGGTGGCATGTGCGACCAACTACGATCAGTACAATCAACAAATACAGCAGTACCAAAATCAGCAGCAGCAATACAACTATCAGATGCAGCAGTACAACTACCAGCAACAGCAGCAGTACTACAATGGCAGCGGATACAGCAGCTATGGTTATGCCGCTACGACACCACCACCCCCTCCGCCAGCCCAGCTGCCGCAGCCGTGCTACAACAATGCGAATCCATCGCAGTGCAGTCAGTCGCCGCAGCAGCCAAGCTCCGCACAATGTACGAGCGGTACATGGAAACCGACCACACAGGCAGGCAACGGGTGCGTTAGTGGCTGGCAATGTATTCCTAATTCCTCAACGACCAGCGGGACAGGAAGCACAAGTGGCACCGGCACGACCGGCACGGGAAATGAGACATCGGCAGCGCCACAAACGCCAACGGCGCAGCTTTCGTGTCAGCCGCAGATTGTGGACATCGGTATGAAGCTCTCTATTTCGTTCGCTTGTCAAAACGCGCGGGCGAGCGTTGGGCAGGGATTTGATACCGGCGGACGACTTGCCAGTTCCACGGAAGTTATCGTTGCGATCCCTCCATACAATATGAATGTCGCGACTTACGGGCTCACTTGCACCAATTTTGGAATTACATCGGGCGCGCAGTGCAGTGTGCAGGTAGGGAAGCCCGCTATCACCCTTGTTGCGAATCCTTCGAAGGTGCAACCAGGGGAACGGTCGGCAATAGGGTGGGTGACAAGCAGCATGCGCTCATGTGTTGCCTCCAGTCCGCAAAGTTCTGATTTCACTGCGCAAAATGCGAACAACACGGACGTGAACGGTGTTGCGTCCACTCCCGCACTCACCGCACCAATGGATGTATCCTTACGTTGCTTGACGCTTGGCGGCGCGACACGTACTGCAACAACAACCGTTGGAGTTTTATAGATGAGGTCGAAAGGATCACAGCCCGAAGAACTCCAAGATTTTGTGTGCGATCGGTTCCTTCATGTGCACTTCTTTGCTGTGCTCTTTGAGATACGCACGCACGAGCGAAGCATCCTCATGCTCGATGGGAATGATGAGATTTGGCGACATGAATTTTATCGTATCGACGAGAAGGAGGGGAACATCTCCATGCTCCTCCACCCAAAATGAAATGATCTCGTGATACTGGTGCATCGTGTCGCCCACCCGGATACCTTTTTCGGAAATCTCGATCTCCGTGAGCTCCGGCGGAGTGCGCGCGAGCATTCCCAACGTCACGGCCGCGAGAATTATAAGGATCGCGAACAGCACGTCGTGAAAAAGTATGCTCGTGAGCGCGGCGCATACCGCAAAAATCCCGAGCGCCCAATACCAATCACTCCCGCGCTCTATATGCTCATGATCGTATGCGGTCCAATGCAACACCATGGATGTATCCAGCATTCACATAATTCTATCATTACTGTTCGAGCGCCCGTATGAATTCGCGCGAGAGCGTGGTACAACATGAGCAAAGCCCGACTTCGCGAGGCCGTAGCCCACTTCGTCGCGGCAAGGCCCGACTTCGCATAAGCTTCGTCGCGGCAAGGGAGGGGTGCCAGAGTGGTCTAATGGAACAGTCTTGAAAACTGTCGTCTCGGAAACGGGACCGTGAGTTCGAATCTCACCCCCTCCGCAGATTGAAACTTCCGAATCCGAAAGGTGGGAAGAAGCCCGCGCCAAAGGCGCGGGTGTGGGCAAAAGATGCCGTCGCTTCGCGACGAATTGGGACGGGACGGGAATTTCAAAACGGGCGGATTTGTC
>Ga0075997_102_pt1 | contig 44920 bp, 41 predicted proteins | sample RifGroA2_FD_68043 | JGI IMG/M metagenome (GOLD analysis project Ga0075997, IMG submission 68043) | Parcubacteria (Kaiserbacteria) bacterium GW2011_GWA2_52_12 | reverse complement strand
TATTCTCAAGACTGCATTAGCAAACGTTAATCGAGCGACGAAACCGACAAAATGATTTCCGCGCCGCTGGTAACACTTACTTATGATCTATAGCGGAAGATATTGTACTTATATTTTACTCAAGGCTTGACCGAGGTCGTATATCAGATCTTTCGGGTCTTCGCGACCGATGGAGAGCCGGAGCATGCCTTCCGGAATGTTCGCGTGCCGCAATTCTTTCGGCGTCAGCTGACCGTGTGTCGTCGTCGCGGGGTGGATGATGAGCGAACGCGCTTCACCGATATTCGGCGCATGCCAGAAGAGTTTGAGATTTTCGAGAACGATCTTGGCTTTCTTTGCGCCGCCGTACACTTCAAATGCCATCAATCCGCCGAAGCCAGCTGGCATCAATTTTTTATTTCTACGTGCATCCGGTCCGAATGCCGGGTAGAATACTTTTCTCACCTTTGGATGTCGCGACAAATACCTTCCGACGGCGAGCGCGTTCTCGCAATGTTCGTGCATTCTAGCGAACAGCGATTCGATGTGATAGCAGAGCACAACCGCGTTGTCGGGCGATATGCAGGGTCCGGTGTCGCGGAACCATGAGAGACGTACGGCATCCATGAGCTCCTGCGTGCCCACCAGTGCGCCGCCAATGACCTCGCCATCGCCCATGTATTTGGAAAGTGAGTGCACGACGATGTCGGCGCCCTTGGTGAGCGGTTGTTCGAGCGCCGGCGTCGAGAGCGTGCTGTCGACGACGAGCGGGATATGGTGTTCGTGAGCGATACGCGCGAGTGCGGCAATATCAAATACGTCGATGACCGGATTCGACGGTGTTTCGACGTAGAGGAACTTCGTCGTCGGCCGGATGGCTTTTTCCCACGCATGCAGATCGAACGGTTTTTCAACGAGCGTCACATGAATGCCGAGTTTGGGAAGCTCTTCTCTGAAGAGATGGAATACGCCGCCATACAGACGATTGGACGCGACGATGTGCCCACGCGAACTTGCGAGGTGAAGCGCGATGAGTGTTACCGCCGACATTCCCGAAGAGGTGGCAATGCACGCCTCCCCTTTCTCGAGCGTCGCGAGACGCCGCTCGAGCGTATCGACGCTCGGATTGTTGATGCGCGTGTAAATAAATCCGCGTTCTTCGCCCGCAAAAAGTCGACGACCGCGCTCGAACGAGCCAAGTGCGAAGGCGGTCGTCCGGTAGAGCCCCGGCCGCAGGTTGCGGTCGCCATCGATGCTCCCTCCGTGGATCTCGAGCGTTTTTTGCCGCAAAAACCAGGGCTTTTCAGCCGGAGCGTTTTTCGGTGAAGAGCGCCGCTTTTTCATGGTGCTCCCATAGTGAGCTTTTTTTATGCGCGTGCAAGCCCTATCGAGTGCTCGATAAATTCATCCACCGATGAACCGACAGATTCAAGCATCTGCGGGAACACGGCGCCGGGATAGAGCGCGGGAATGGCATTGACCTCCAGTAAGAAAACGGCATGAGGTGTAACGATAAAATCTGCTATAGAAAAATGCGAAAGGCCAAGCGCGTGGTGCGCCAGGCTGGCGAGTGCCATGAGTTCTTTCTTTTCGTTGGCGGTGAATGTGCTCGGCACTTCATGCTGCAGCGATGCATTCGTGTAATGCGCCCTCTCCACGAATCGCGCACCGCCAGGAGTGATGACCTCTGCCGGCGGCAGCGTATACGTGTCCTCATTACGGAAGCTTTCGATCACGCCCACCGCGGCCTCGCGACCCCGCATATATTGCTGCACGATCGCCGCACCAAAGGAATCGAGAACATCGCCGAGCACGTCTGGCAGATCCGCAATGGTCGCGGCAAATGCTATGCCGTGTGAGGCGCCTTCGCTCGCCGGCTTCACGAGATATGGCGGTCCCATTTCCGCAAAAACGATTTCCGTCATTTCTCCCGTCGATAGTGCATCGTGGAGCGTAAATGCAACCGTGTGGGGCATCCGGACATTAGCGTTTTTTAGGATCTCGTGCATACGAATCTTGTTGAGCGATTGATGCACCGCGATCGGCCGCGCGCCGGTATACGGCACACCAGCGCGCTCGAGAATTCTCTGCACCGAACCGTCTTCACCCACGCCGCCGTGCAGCGCGTTCACAATGACATCCATCTGCGAGAGCGCTCGCGCCGGATCGACGGGAACGCCGCGTGTATTCCAATACCCGCGCTTGTCGACAAAAATATCCCGCATATCATATTTTTCCTCCGGCAGAGCAGCTAGGATTGCAGCACCCGTTTTCAGCGAGAGATCGTATTCACTCGATGTACCACCACGAAGAACACCGATAGTCGTCCGTACCATATACAAAAAGTATAGCACCCTCTATCTCGCCTTTATTTCAGAGAATGCCACATCCTGCGGTATCAGAAGTGTCAGGCCGTCCGGTACCCACCAGGGACTACACGGAACGGCTTCTATGCTTGAAAGACCGGTCTGCGCCGCGACAGTCTCGTACTTTCCGCGAATTCCCTGATGCGAACCCTCATTCCAAGCGAATGCCGTTCCCTCCTGACTCACGACCATGTGCACCAGCGTCGATAGCCACGGAACCTTCACAGTGTAGTCAAACCGGATTATGCCATTCAGCACATGCATATCTCCATTGATGGAGTTGCTGCTGCCATCCGACCATGCAAAATGACAACTGGCCGGTGGCACGCCTTTTATCGAATCGTAGTCGGCGATGCGGAGAACACTCGGCAGACTCGTTGTTTGAAAATAAAAAATAGCGAAATAGATCCCTATCACTGCCAGGAACAGGTAGAATATGAACTTGAACGGTTTCACCCAGTAATTATAACTTAGCGAACGAGTGAAGCGTGAACTTGTTCACATTTCCGAGCGAGCGACCAATTTTTCTTAGGGCTTTGCCCTTAGAAACAATGGAAGTGCCCTTGTGGTGCGACGGGTAAAGGAGCGCAGTGACTATAGCTCCAAAAAATGTCTGCGCCTCCTCGCGCGGTGGAACGTGATACTAAATCTATGGGCTTCGCTGTTGGCAAGCACAATGTCCCTCTCGTATACCGCAATAATCCTCGCATCGCCTATCAGCCCTTTTGGCTTATGATGTTCATCTTTTACCACGCCGACGACGGGAATGGAGATGCCGACCGTATTCAAAAGGCGCTCGACCGCCCGCACGTGCGCTTTCCCCCCGTCTACGACAAAGACCCGTGGAAGCGGCCATTCGGAGTGCCCGAGACGCCGCGAGAACATTTCGGACAACGCCGCAACATCATCATTCGTAACGGTTTGAATCTTGAATTTTCTATATGCGGTTTTTATCATCTCCCCGTTACTGATCACGGTCATGACGCCTACGGTCTCATCTCCACCAGTATGCGCGACATCATATGCCTCGATGCGCGCGCCTGTCCTCGACAAAATCGAAGATCCGCCGTCAGAAACACGCGATTCACGTTTTATCAGAGAAACATCGCGGATGTGTTCAAGTGCATTCACCTGTCGCCGCAGTGCCGACGCCTCCTCGAAACGTTCTTGCGCGGCAGCGGCGCGCATTTCCGCCGCGAGCCGTCGCTTGAGACCGTGAAAATTGCCGGAGAACAGGTCGCGGATATTCCGTATCGTGTGCGCACACCCTTCCTTCGTCACTTCGCCGGTACATACACCCGGACACAAACAAATCTGCCGGTTGAAGCAAGGTCTACATGCTTTATTTTTTTCGCTGCCACACGGTACGCATTTCGAATCTCTGAATGGAAATATTTTGCGGACAATTTTGATCGCATCCCGCAGTGCCAGCCCGCCGGGGAATGGCCCGAACACGTGTTTACTGTCTTTGTTGTTCCATTTTTGAAAAAGTTCTCGCCCGCGCACAACAAGTACGCGCGGAAAATTCTCTTTTGTGATAACGAGATAGTTGAAACTCTTATTATCTTTCTCATCAACATTGGCAGGCGGCTGGTACCGCTTTATCATGTTGGCCTCGAGTATCAAAGCTTCGAGCACCGAATCCGTCGAGAGCCATGAAATTTTTGTTGCATCAGTCACCATTTTCACGATCGCGGGTCCGCGTCCACTCTCGAGATCGGATGAAAAATAGCTCCGCACGCGGTCGCGTAGAGAAGCTGCCTTGCCGATATAGAGTATCTCCCTTCCCTTTTTAAAGAAATAAACCCCCGGGTTGTCGGGAAGTTTGAATTTTTTTAGTTCGGGTCGCTGCATGCTTGTACACTACCCAAAAAAAGAAGCCGCGGCCAGTTCACCGGCCGCGACACAGATTTCACACCGTATCATCTCGTAGATAGTGCTTAAATTGATTTACATACGCCCGGAGTTCCTCCGGATCGAATTCTCTTCGTCTAACCGGTTGCCAATCGAGATTGGTTGTTGAATCATCGGGTCGCATCGGATTTATGAGACGTACCCTGCAGATGTGATCGTCAAGTTCAGCAGAGGCATCATCCTTCTGCCTCGAATATTGAACAATGCGACAGTTAAGCATCTTGTTCTGCAAATCCTTGTCTTCGTTCAGCATGCGCTGCGCCAACTCCTCCGGCATCCAATATTCATGCAGGCTTCGCCCGGCCCACATCGTTTCCCCATGAGAAGAAATGTATGCATGACACTGGCTGCATTGGCGGTTGAGCATATCTAAAAACTGCCGCAGTCTCCCTTGCACCTGAAGCAAAGATTCGCCATCACGAGGCGTCCAAAAAAATGCATCCGTCTCGCGGCGACGCAATTCTTTTCTAAAGATTCTCATCTGCTTGTCGTACGTTAGATGGTCGACAATTCCCCAGTTCCGTTCGCATAGTCGCGTATCCGGACGCCACTTCACCCGCAATCCCGTTTCGAGTGCGGTCTCCATGGTGCGAACGTATGGTGACGTGAAATATCGCGTTTGGAACGTCTGACCTGCGAGGACCGCAGCCCGCTGTTGCATGTCACGTTCGATCCAAATACCAGCCTGTCTCGCCTGCTCGATGCCAAGCAGCGTCAGTCGCCTCTTTGACGTATGGACATTCTTGAGAGCCGCTTCTCTCGGGTGTGGGGTGCCCTTTTTGGCCAAGGACGTAGTCTCGTTGCTTTCGGATTTTCCATGGCGTATCCATGTAGTCGTGACCGGCATCGTCATATACCATTCCTTTCTCTGGTTTCACTTTTGCTCTGACCCCACTCTATCCATGAACACGCTGGTGTCAAATTTCCAGATACATCTTACGGACTGGACGAATCGTTCCTGTGCCGTACAGTTTAAGCAGAGGAAGGGAGTGCCTTATGGAACTGGCGCTACGAGACGAGATTCTCGTAGTCGTTGATTACGAGGGTCACCTGCATGCCACCGAGCTCAAGCTGCGCGTTGAAAGATTTCGGAGATCACGTAAAGATTTTCGAATCCTTGATAAAGACGACCTGTCAAAGATCTTGTTTTCTATGGTAGAGCAGGACTTTCTGCTCGAACCATGGGTAGTGCTGCAGAAAAATAAAAATCTGTTCATTCGCGTCGGCGAGCTGCACGGAGAGGACCCGCTCGGCAGAGAACCTTTGAACTTGTTCTATCGTCTTACTCCGCACGGGTGGAAAGAACAACGAACTGTCCTCAACAGCCTCGTTCAGGCTCGACCAAAGAAATTTCTTAAAAAAGGAAAGGGCCAATCATGAATGATTGGCCCTCGTTTTACTTCAAAGCCTGTGTGCGTATAAGAGCCCACTCTATCATTTCAGCCTGTCGGATCTGCGCCGTGCCGATTCTGAGGAGATAGTACGGCAATCGTCCCAGCTCCTGGTGTTCCACGATTTCGTTCTTGATTCGATACTTCCAATCAGGCCCATACCCCATGCCCCACGGATGCGCAGTGTACTCATGCCGATAACCGGCAATGAATGCTCGTATCCGCCATGACCGCGGATACCGCATGGGAATGACACCAAGCTGCTCTCGTACGGTCATGATTCCAAAGTATTGTGAGAGCGCCTGAAAGATATCTTCGGTATCCCACCGTCGCCCGTCAAACCTGTGCTTTACACGCAGCATGTATGCCTCTTTTCGTTGAAGATCTACCCATCAGCAGATCTAAGGAGTCTCTAAAAATATGAGTGTACACGAAAAAACAAGAAAAGCAATCTATTTTTTCACTTTTTTAAGTACGCGTTTGAGGTAGTGGCCCGTGTGCGAGCCGTCGGTCTTTGAGACCTCCTCTGGCGTACCGTGCGCGATGATCTTTCCGCCGCCATCGCCACCTTCCGGTCCGAGATCGATAATGTGATCGGCGCATTTAAGAACGTCGAGATTGTGCTCTATGACGATGACCGTATTGCCGCGATCAACGAGCTTCTGTAGGATATCGACGAGTTTTTGTACATCGTCGTAGTGGAGTCCGACCGTCGGCTCGTCGAGCAAGTAGACGGTCTTCGTCATGAGTGGACGATAGAGCTCGGAGGCGATCTTTACACGCTGCGCTTCGCCACCGGAGAGCGTCGTCGCGCTCTGGCCAAGTTCCAGATACCCGAGGCCCACGTCGAGCAGCGAACGCAATCTGTCGGATATTGCCGGAATGTCCTCAAAAAATACGTGCGCCTCCTCGACCGTCATCGAGAGAATATCGTGGATGTTTCGTTTTTTATATTTCACTTCAATCGTTTCTTTCATAAATCGCTTTCCATTGCACACGTCGCATGTCACATACACAGTCGGCAAGAAGTGCATTTCGACCGCGACGAGGCCGTTACCCTGGCAGGCCTCGCAGCGCCCACCTTTTACGTTGAATGAGAATCTGCCCGGCCCCCAGCCGCGCGCACGCGCCTCTTCGCTCATCGCGAACATATCGCGAATGTGCGTCCACGCGCCCGTGTACGTGGCCGGATTCGACCGCGGCGTGCGTCCGATGGGCGATTGGTCGATGAGAATGGAGCGGCCGAGATACTCGGTGCCAGTGAATTCTTTGACATTGTAGATCTGTGCACTGCGGAAACGCTTGTCGAAACGGGCTAGTAAATTGCGGTGCAACAGCTCGTAGAGGAACGTCGATTTGCCGGAACCGGAGACACCCGTGACGGCGACAAGCTTTGCGAGTGGAATATCGACGTTGATGTTCTTAAGATTAAATTTATTGCCGCCGCGAATCTTGAGCTTGCCGCGATCGGCGGTACGTCGTTTGTCCGGCATTTCAATAGTCGTCTCTTCGCGCAAATACGCGAGTGTGCGAGAGCCAGACTTATTTGTTTTTGCGGTCAAGAGATCATCGAGCCAGCCAGAGACGACGATGTTGCCGCCATGAGTGCCAGCTCCGGGGCCGAGATCGACGAGGTAATCGGATGCAAAGATCGTATCTTCATCGTGCTCGACGATTAGCACCGTATTACCAAGGTCACGTAGACGCTTCAGAGTCTCGATGAGTTTGTCGTTATCGCGCTGGTGGAGGCCGATCGTCGGCTCATCGAGCACGTAAAGAGCGCCCACGAGCCCGCTTCCGAGTTGTGAAGCAAGGCGGATGCGTTGCGCTTCGCCGCCCGAGAGTGTATTGGCCTTTCTGTCGAGTGTGAGGTACTCGATACCCACGTCGAGCATGAACTTCAGACGATTAGTGATCTCTTTGATGACCACGCGCGATATCTCCTCCTCTTTTTTTGTAAGCTTGAGCTTGCTGAAAAAATCCATCGCACTTTGAATAGAGAGTGAGGAGATCTCAACGATGTTCAATCCCGGCAATGATGGATTTCGTAAATCAATCATGATTGATTTACGAAATCCATCATTTGTTCCCAAAAAAACATTGAGCGACTCGGGCCTGAGGCGCGCGCCGTGGCATACGTCGCACGGTTCATCGCCAAAGAAATACTTTGACCCAAGTCCTTTGCATTCTGGACACGCTCCATACGGTGAATTAAACGAGAACAACCGCGGCTCTATCTCGGGAAAAGAAAATCCGTCGTACGCGCACATGAATTTTGCAGAAGCGACTTTGGATACGCCCGCAGCGTTGGTGACCTTGACCAATCCTTCCGATTCAGCGAGTGCCCGCTCTATCGCCTCCGATGCACGCTCGCGGGCAGCCTTCGGGTCATCGGTAAATTCCGATACGAAGATCTCGTCCACGACAACGTCGATGGAGTGCTTAAAATGTTTCCGGAGCTCGATACGCTCACGAAGCGATTTTTCTTCATCATCAATCACTACTTTCTCAAATCCTTTGTTGAGCAAGTCGTACAAAAGCTGGTAGTATTCGCCCTTGCGCCCCACCACGACCGGTGATGAAATACGGATTTTTGCTGCGCTGACACCCTTTGTTAATATGTTCGACCTCGTAGGTCGAACATGTGACCGGGCATCGTCGACCATATGCAGCACGGATTCCAATATTTCTTCATTCGAGAGCCGCCGCACTTCCCTGCCGCACTCCGGACAATGTGGGTGCCCGATACGAGCGTACAAGACACGGAGATAGTCGTAAATTTCGGTAATGGTCGCGACCGTCGAGCGTGGATTATTTGAGCGACTTTTCTGGTCTATTGAAATTGCCGGCGAGAGGCCTGATATCTCATCGACATCCGGCTTTTGCATTTGCCGCAAAAATTGTCGTGCGTATGCCGAGAGAGACTCCACATACTTGCGCTGCCCCTCGGCGAAGATGGTATCGAATGCCAAAGACGACTTGCCCGAACCGGACAAACCGGTGAAAACGATCATTTTATTGCGCGGCATCTCAACTGAAATGTTTTTCAGATTATGCGTTCGTGCCCCTTTTATGATGATTTTACCTGCCCCGAGCAACGTCGAGGGGTCTTCTTTTTTATCCATACAACTCCGACCCCCGCTGTGCGCTAGGGGTTGGCACGGGCACTATACCACAGTTAGATTATCGTCGCTTCTTCTTGAAGCGTGATGTGAAATTGTTTTTTGACCTCATCCTTTATCTTGTCGGCAAGCGTTCGCACATCATTTGCGGTCGCGGTGCCCGTATTCACGATGTAGTTCGGATGCTGTAAACTCGCGATGGCGCCGCCGACCTGTGCGCCCTTCATGCCGGCTTTTTCTATCAGCCATCCGGCAGGGACACGGCTTTCGCGCGATTTCACCCCCTTTTCTTTCTCGAACATGTCGACGATAGCCTGCGGCGCAACGGGATTCATAAAGAAACTGCCGGCCGCTTTCACATTCTGCAGATGCCGTTTTTCTCTTTCTTTGATCGTCTCCTCGATGAGTGCGTATGATATATCATATTGGCTTGGTTTAAGCTCAATTATCGCGCGCGTGATGACCCATTCCGGATTGTCTTTGAAAAAACTATGGCGATACGAAAAATCGCATACGATATTTTCGAATTCACGCATCTCCCCTGTTTCCGTATCAAATGCGCGCACTTTGGTGATGATGTCCCTAATCTCTGATCCAAAAGCACCCGCGTTGCCGCGAGCCGCTCCCCCGATAGTGCCCGGAATACCGGCAAGTTTTTCCCATCCGCCCCAGTTCCTTTCTGCCGACTCGCGAATAAGACCGAGTAGATTACATCCTGCATCGGCGGCAAGTTCATTGCCGGCGAAGGAATGATCGATGAGTGCGACGCGAATAACTAGTCCGTCTATACCCTCATCGGGCACAAGCACATTGCTCCCGCCGGCGAGAATGACAGATCGAACATTCTTCTCCTTTGCCCACGCAACAGCTTCACGAAGCTGGTCTTCCGTTTTTACCTCCACAAAATACCGAGCCTCCCCGCCTATTCGGAACGTGGTCAGGGGCGCAAGCGCAACACTCTCTTTCACGGCGAGCATGTGCCTCATTTTAGCTCTTTTTCGAGTGCTTGAATTTCATCACGTATCAACGCCGCTGTTTCAAAATCCAGCTGGTCTGCGGCATCGTGCATTTGTTTTCGCTTGGCGACGATAAGCTTCTTTTTATCGCCACCGAATGCCGCAACGTCGAGCTCGGCAAGTTCGGAGACGGCGCGCTTACGCGTTCGTTCGATATCTCCGACGATATCGTGAATTCGTTTCTGTATCGTCTTTGGTGTTATTTTGTGCTTTTTATTGTAGGCCATCTGTATCTCGCGACGGCGGTTCGTCTCGCCGATGGCACGCTCCATCGAGCCCGTTATGGTATCGGCATACAGAATCACGCGGCCATTCACATTGCGCGCGGCGCGACCGATGGTCTGAATGAGCGATGTTTCGCTGCGCAAAAAACCTTCTTTGTCCGCATCGAGAATACCGACCAGCTCCACTTCCGGCAAGTCGAGTCCTTCGCGCAATAGATTTACTCCCACAAGAACGTCGAATACTCCTTTGCGGAAATCCCGCAATATCTCGATGCGTTCGACCGTCAGCACGTCGCTATGGACATACCGCGCTTTGATACCGCGCTCGGTCAGGAATTGTGTGAGATCCTCCGCCATCTTTTTCGTAAGCACCGTTACCATAGAACGAGCACCGCCTTTCGTCACCGCTTCGGCTTCCGCGATGAAGTCTTTGACTTGACCCTCATATGTTCCCGAGGAGTCACCTCCCGAAGATACGTGAGGAGACACCTCGGAAACACCGCCGCCGGAAACGATCGGACGGACGATGATCTTCGGATCGATGAGTCCCGTGGGACGAATGACTTGCTGCACTGGCGCGCCGCTACGCTGCAGTTCGAATTGTGCCGGTGTCGCGGACGTGTACAGGGTCTGGCCGGTGCGCGCCTGAAATTCATCAAAGGTGAGCGGACGATTGTCCACCGCGCTCGGCAGGCGGAATCCGTGCTCGACGAGCGTGTTCTTCCGCGCACGGTCACCCGCATACATGGCGCCGATCTGCGGAATGGTTACATGCGACTCATCGATGACCGTCAGGAAATCCCGAGAGGATGCCTTTGGGGATCTCAGGGCGTCACCTCGGGATTTGAAATAATCGAGCAGTGTGTAGGGTGGTTCACCCGGCTTTCGGCGATCGAAATGCCGCGAATAATTCTCGATGCCGTGACAAAAACCGAATTCGCGTATCATGGCGACATCCTGCCGTGTGCGCCTTTTCAGCCGCTCCGCTTCCAGTATTTTCCCAGCCGCATTGAATTGTTTGAGTTGCGTCGCAAGCTCGAGCTCTATGTCGGCAAGCGCTGCGTCTTGCACTTCCTTCGGTGTCACGTACTGGCGCGCCGGAAAGATAAAAACCGCATCGTGCCGTGCGTCTATCTCGCGCGTTATGGCATCTATCTCCTCTATCTTTGTTATTTCCCCGCCGGTCAAATCAATTCGATAGATGACGCGCTCGCTCGCCGGCATAATCTCGAGCGATGCGCCGAGCGCGCGGAATGTGCCGGGTGAAAGGTCGCCGGCGACTCGTTCAAAATAGATAGAGATGAGTTTGCGCGTCAGTGTCGCGCGTGTCATCGCCTCGCCTTTCGTGAGTTTCAGATTTACCTTTTGATATTCGACAGGACTACCCAAGCCGTAAATGCACGAAACTGACGCGACGACAATGACGTCGTTGCGCGTCAGCAGCGCCTGCGTCGCTGCGTGCCGTAAACGTTCGATGTCTTCATTGATCTGCGCTTCTTTTTCTATATACGTATCGGTTATCGGCACGTAGGCTTCCGGTTGATAGTAGTCATAGTAGGAAACAAAATAATGCACGGCGTTGTCGGGAAAAAATTCGCGGTACTCACTCGCAAGCTGCGCCGCCAGTGTTTTGTTGTGCGCAATAACGAGCGTGGGCCGCTGCACCTTCTCGATAACGTTCGCAACCGTAAACGTCTTGCCAGAGCCCGTCACACCGAGCAATGTCTGATCACGTGCGCCCGATGTGAGACCTTTGCAGAGCGCTTCTATGGCCTTCGGTTGATCTCCTGCGGGGCCATAGTCTGATTTGATCTTGAATTTCGCCATCCAAGCATCCTACCAGATTGACAAAGGTATGAAAACACTGCGCTATAGCAAAAAATCACCGATAGGCAGACCTACCGGTGATCCCTTTTCATTTCTATGGCCCCCTCTGACTCTGGCATTCGACCGAACAGAACCATCGGTGCGTGCCCTGGGGGTCATTCTCTTCACGAGCAACCTCAATACCGCTGCCCGGTTTTTGGGTGCTCCGCGACACGCAACAATTCGGTCCATCGCAATGAGTCGCTCCTTGCGGAAATTCCCCCGGCTCTGGTTTAAAGCCCCATGCGTGTTTCCTACTCATCTCGGACTCCTTCCTATGTTTTTTGAGCTTCTGTTATACTATCAACCTAAAGTGAGAACGCAAACATTCCGTCTGGCGCGCCGCAATATCGCTATGTCGCGTATAAAATCACCTTCTACCAACGCGCGCTCCGGCTCGTCGATGGTTTCGCTATTGAGTAGGATCGCCCTACTGGTAAGAAGCTGACGCGCCTCCCGCTTCGAGGTTGCGAGATTAGAGCGCACAAGGACTTCAAGAATACTCTCTCCCCGCTGAACCTCGCATGAAGGTGCGTCGTTTTGCAACATTGCAAGTGTATCCGCATCAAGTTCGGTAATGTTCCGCGCACCGAATAAAATTTCCGATACCGCTTTTGCCGTATTCGCCGCGCGTTCGCCGTGCACAAGCGTCGTCACCTCCCGCGCGAGTATCTGCTGCGCGGTTCGTTCCTTTTTATCACGTCGCGACAATTCGAGCGCCGCGCCGATCTCGATCTTTGAAAGGGCCGTCATTTTGAGCAGATAATCCTCGACATCATCATCGGCGACATTGATCCAGAATTGATAGAACTGGAACGGCGACGTTTTTGATGAGTCGAGCCAGACCGTGCCGGATTCGCTTTTGCCGAATTTTTTTCCAGTCGCCTTATTGACGAGCAGCGGCCACGTAAGCGCATACACGGTATCACCGGTTTTCCGGCGGATGAAATCGACACCCGAGACGATGTTGCCCCACTGATCAGAGCCACCCACCTGCAGATCGCACCCATATTCTAGGTGCAAGTGCAGATAATCGTACGATTGCAAAAGTGCATATGAAAATTCAGTGTACGAAATTCCTTCGTCGGCATTTTTGACGCGATCTTTCACGAAATCGCGTTGCAGCATCGTGTTGACCGTGAAATGTTTACCGACATTGCGGAGAAAATCGATTGTCCGCAGTGGTTCAAGCCACTCAGTGTTGTTTACCACCGTGAAATTTGAGGAACCGAGAAGGTGTTTCGTTTGTTCCGCGATTTTCTCGGCATTATGCTTCACCATCTCGGCATCGAGAAGCGGACGTTCCGTGCTCTTGCCGCCAGGATCGCCGATCATGCCCGTGCCGCCGCCAATGACAAGGATCACTTTGTGGCCATCTTCGAGAAATCGGCGCAATATCAAAAAACCCATGAGTTGACCCATTTGCAGAGAATCGGCCGAGGGATCGATGCCGAGATAGAGCGTACGCTTTTGTCCGTCGGTAATTTCTTCGAGCGTCTTCGATGAATACTGATTGACGTACCCGCGTTCCTTCAATATTTCCGAAAGTTTTCCCATACCACATTTATACCACGGGAGAGAACAGGAGCGGAAACATTTTTAGAGGCCCCGCAGCCGACGGGCGAGGATTCGAGGATTTTTCCACCAGGAAAAATCCGTACTCTAAAAATGTTTCCGCTCCTGTTCTCGATCTCTCACCTCCCCCTCTTCCATACCGAAGTGGTGGGCGAATTCGTGCCAAATAGTCTCGGCGACGACGTCCCGCACATCCATGACGTCTTCCTCTGCCGCTTCCTCGATCGGTAATTGGTAGAGCGTTATCGTGTCGGGCAGTGTGCCTCCAACACCGTACATTTCGCCGCGTGCCGAAAGTGGGATGCCATGGTAGAGGCCGAGCAACGTCTCGTCGTCTTCAAGTCCTTCTTCTTTTCTCGTCTCGTCTCTAGGCAAGTCTTCTATCAAAATCGCCACATTGGAAATTTTCTTCCGCACCCATGTTGGCAGCCGCTCGTATCCTTCCGCAACCAGTTTTTCAAAATCGTCTTTCTTCATTTTCAAACTATAGCAAAAAGAAGGGAAACTGAAGGGTATAACTCTAGCTTGTACGGCTGTACTTGCCAGCGTCATATCTCAATTAATCGTTCGGCCACGACGAATTGCTCGCCGCGGCTTTGATGGTCTCGTCACTTTCGTCTACGTTTACTGCTTCGGCCGTAAAAGCGGGAACAGCTGCGTTTCGTGGGCGGGTTTGTTTTCGAGAAATGCGAAAAGGCGCTCCGAGACGCCGAAGCCGAATGCCGGTGGCATGCCGTATTCCATCGCGCGGACATATTCCTCATCGAGCCGCTGTGCCTCGTCATCGCCCGCGTCGCGCATTTTTTGCTGCTCTTCGAATCGTGCACGCTGATCTTGGGGATCATTGAGCTCACTGTACCCCTTGCCCATTTCGCTGCCTGCAAGAATGACTTGTAAACGTTCGACGGTATCGGGATTTTTCGACGAGCGCTTCGCGAGCGGTTCAAGATACGTGGGAATGCCGACGAGAAACGCGGGGCCCGAAATACCTTTGCGAAGCGATTTCCAGAGATGATCAATCGCACGCGGTCTGTTCAATTCCTCTCCCACTTGAATCTGCGCATCGCGCACGGCTTGGATAACATCTTTTTCGCTGCACGAAAGCGGATCAATGCCGAATTTTGCTTTTATCAAGTCGCCGAAATCGATAACCGGCCACTCCTCTGCAAAGTCGACGGTATGACCATTGATCTCAAACGTATATTTTCCATACACCTCTTTCACGATGTGCCGGTACAGTTCCTGCACGAATTGCATCCCCTTTTCCACATCGCTGAATGCCTCATAACTTTCGAGTTGCGTGTAATCTTGCAGGTGTTCGCGCGACTGACCCTCGTTGCGGAAGATGCGGCCTATTTCAAATACCTTCGGGAATCCGGCAATGAGAAGTTTCTTCTGCCACAGCTCACCCGCCGAAATACGCAGGTACACGTCGATATCGAGTGCGTTGTGATGCGTGATGAACGGTCGCGCATCAGCGCCCCCCGGAGATGTTTCCAGAATCGGCGTTTCCACTTCTAGGAATCCGCGCGTGATCATGAACGCACGCACTTCAAACCAAAATCGCGCCCTCCGCTCGAACATCGCGCGCGTTTCCGGATTTAATAGTATGTCGAGATATCTCTCGCGCAGGCGCAATTCCTCATCCTTTATCCCGAAGTGCTCGGTCGGCATCGGTAAGAGCGATTTGGCGAGCATGCGCCACGCGGCGACTTTCAGCGACTGCTGACCGCGCTGCGTCTTGAATGCAACGCCCGTCGCCTCGATGAAATCTCCGACATCAACTGCGTTTACAAATAGGTCGAATAATGATTGATTTCGTAAATCAATCATTTCGTTTTGTTGGAGAACAATTTGTGTGCGACCGGTACCGTCAAAAAGATCCCCGAAAATGATTCCACCCTGGCCGCGAAGCGACATCACGCGCCCCGCGAGCGTGCACGAGCGACCACTGCTTTCTCTGTCGACGAACTGTGCGAGAAAATCGGCGTTCGAGGTGTCGCGTGCCGCTTGAGCCGGATATGCTTCCATCCCCGCCGCTTTCAGCAGTGCGAGCTTCTTCAATCGCTCGTCGCGAAGATCTTGTTCACTCATGCGGAGAATAATACCATTGAAAAATAAAAATCGCCCGACCAGATGGAAAATTGTAAATTATTCCTGTCCCGCTGCGGCGACCTGCGTGGTGAAATACGACGGATGCACCGCAAGGTATGAAACCCGTAAGAGTCCTATCCATGCGAGGGCGACCATGAGGATGATCAGTATGTTGGCCCGTCTGTTCGATTCCATTATGTCGTGCCACACATCCGTGGCAAACGAGCGTATACGGTCTATCCGTACGAGAGGATCGCCATCATGCATTGCCATATCGTAGCAGCTCGCCGCGCAGCGCGCCATGCAGCGCTCATAATAATGTATTATTATGCAGCGATGCTTTCATTCTTTCAGGCACTGGACAATCTCGTCGCCACCCGCCTCGCGCCGCACAGTCCTACGCTCCGCTTTCTTTTCGCCCAACTCACGCACCTCGCGGGCATATATTTCATTTCGATAGCCGGTGTCTGCAGCGTTCTCTACTTTGCCGTCAACGGTTCGTATACCTTCGCGCTCGGGTTTATTGTGGCGCTCGGCGGCTCGATGCTCGTTGCTCTATCACTCAAGCGAGTTTTCATGCGCGAACGGCCGACTGATCCGCTCATCAGGGAAAATGGCCACGCGCTGCCCAGCGGTCATGCCGCCTGTTCGTTCGCATTCTACGGCTACTGCAGTTACCTATTGATGAAACTCTGGCCATCTCCGCTCTCGTTTTTTATCGTCATTCTCCTCGCGCTTCTTGTCCTCGCGATAGGTTTCAGCCGCGTCTATCTGCGTGTGCATCATACGAGCGACGTGCTGCTCGGCTACTTCATCGGTGCGATATTTCTCACGCTCGCCATAGTTTTTTTCTGAACCGCACGAAAAATATGGTCTACCACGTAACTATTGTACTATTGTTCTGAATTAGCGATGAATCATCCGAGGTGCGCATGATCATTCCAGACCCACAATTTCCATGGGTCTTCCCGGCCGTCCTCATGATACCGAAAGACGGATATGTGCGATTTTTCGGTAGAAGGGATGGCACGCAAAATATGACCAAGCTCATCGGAAGTAAATTCCTCACCAAAAATAACCCTCGCGAGCACCATGCGCATGAAAAAGCCGTGTGACACGACGAGAATATGCGACTCTGGCCGGTCAGCAAGAAGTGTGAGCGCGCGCCCGGCCCGATCTTTAAGTCTCTCGAACTCATCTCCTTCTTCTGTGGTTTTCTTCCCCCACCCTTCAAGAATACGCCGCGCAGCCTCGTCCGTTCGTAAACGACCGTGCATCGAAATTGGCAACGGCCGCTCCGTGAATTCCGCGGACAACTCAAATGGCATTCCAATAGCTTCCGAAATGATCGCCGCGGTCTCAGAGGCTCGTGGCATCGTGCTCGAAATGATCGCGTCAATGGGTAATTTCGCACACCGCTTGGCAAGTGCCTCCGCTTGCGAGCGGCCACGCTGCGTCAAAGACACTGTTTCATCATCGGAAAATCGCTCCCCCACATTGGCATCGCTCTCCCCGTGCCGGACGAAGTAAATCGTCTTCATTGCTCCATTCTAGCATTTTCACAATACAAATCGGCCGTCTTTGTAGATCACTTTTTTTGAGCCGTCTTTGAGGTGCGCGGTCACGGTGCGGCGCGTCGTGGAGATGATGTCGGTGTGCACCGATGAATCGTTGAACCCGATCGCCTCCGCCTGTTTTGTAGTCAATTTCGCGACGTTGCCGCGGTAGGTGTCGCGATACGACATGCCGAGCGCGATGTGCGTGTTACCGAAGGGACCGCCCCTGTTCTCGTCGAACAGCGTTTCGGCCATGAATTTGGTAATGCGCGAATGACGGCTGTCGGTCAGCGAGTATTCGCCGACTTTGTCCGCGCCTTTGGTCGCAATCATTTCTTTCAGTAATTTCTCATTGGTCTTTGCGCTCGATTTCACAACGCGGCCATTCTTGAACCATAGTTGAATGCCGGTAATCTTGTTGCTATAGCGATAGAGCGGCTGGTTGAAACGTATCCAGCCCTCCGTGCCGCGCCAATCGGGCGAGGTGAATATCTCAAAACTCGGAATGTTGCGGCCGCTTCCGGCGAGCCAATTCCTTTTTTCACCAAGACGGATTTTCAAGTCCATGTCGGGACCGACGGCATGCAGATGATCTATCTTCGGTGATAGTTTGTTGAGTTTGGTCCGGTAGCCGTCTATCTCACGATAAACTCGCTTCCATTTTGCGATCGGATTTTTCTCATCAAGGAAACACGCCTTGATTATCTGGTTCCAATATTCCTTTTCCGAAAGCCCCGCTTCGCGCGCCATCGCCGGCGTGCCAAAAAGGCCGATGGTCCAGGTAAATTTATTCTTCCACTCCTTCTCGTGTCGCCAGTCCATGAACGGTTTCAGCGCCACACCGCGACGCATGATACTTTTGGGATCAATTCCTTTCAGCGCATGCGGGTCAGCCTCTGCGAGGATAAAGACAGAATGATCCATTTGGTCGACAAGCCCTTTCAAGTATTTGGCCGGGAAAAAGTCGAGTTGGTGCGGCTTCGCGTGTTCGTAAAAATACCGCGTGAAGGATTCATTGCGTCGTTTGTCGCCCTGCTCGTCATCGGGACCGTAATTGGAAAGTACGTGTCCGCCCGCATCCACTATCGCATTGCATACGGCAGTAAACAGCGGCTTGGCAGATTCTGACGCGGAGACGCGCACCACGTCGCCTTTCTTGATCCCCTTCCCGCCGCCGAGAGCAAAATTGACCAGCACGTCGGCATATTTTTTTAATACTGTATTGCTTGGTTTGTATGACATTGGACTACCTTACAGCCATCGTTTGAAATTGTCGAGTATCCCTTGTAGCCAATAATAAAAGGTATGCGTGAGTGAATACATTGATATACTAACAGTTACACAAATTTGATGAAATATATCTTGAACGGAATTGTAATCCTCATATGTATCGTTGTACTTTTTGTAGTGGGAGATGCAATCCTCGTTCGGACTGGCGTGATAAACATATCTGCTGAGAAAGTTACAGCATCCGTCGATGTACTTATGAAAACTGGACGCTCTCTTACGTGCTCCGGGACTTTCAATTACTTCGAAGGACTTAGTAAGGGAAAATTATACGTGGCAGACGGAAAAGCATACGTCGAGATCAATATCCAACAAGGAGTGATCGTATCATATTATCGCTACTTTGTTGATAGCACCTCAACGTATTATTGGATCGACGGAGAGTCAGTTGGTACTGTATATCCCCGAGAGTCGGCATCTGCATCAAAAAGTAATCCTCTTCCATATTGGGGTGAGTCACACGATTTCATGTGTGTTCAGGGAAACGTGGACGCGACAGTAATGAGGTTGCCATCGAGAGTTTCGTTTCGTCCGTACCAATAACAATCAAAACGCTCCGCCATGGCGAAGTGTTTTGTTGATTAGAAGTTAATTTATCGTGCAGTTCCGGTCGCGGTCGAACTTGCGCTCGCGTTCGCTTCGAGTCCCATCTTATGGAGCGCCTGCACGATGCCATGCGCATCCTGTCGCGCGACTTTCAGATCGTCGAGCGCCGCTTTTATCTTTGCGCGCGCGTCTTTGAGCGCCTGCTCGTTGGCTTTCAATTTTGCCTGATCGCCGTTGTCCGGTGTGAGTGAGGCGACGAGTGATACGGCTGCATCCGCCTGCGTATTCGCGTCTGCGATCTTCGTGGTCATGTCAGAGAGGCTCGCGGAGAGCGTCGCTGTGTCTTTACCTTTTGCTTGCGCATCAGCGATGCGTGTTTGTAATTTGCCAGCAAACGCCGTAAAAAGATCGCCCGTCGTCCCCACCTTGTCGGCAGCCACCATAATGTGACCGCGTGGGATGATAAGAAGGAAGATGCGGTAACTTCCCGCGATGGATTTGATGTCTGTCTTCAGTGTCGCAATGTCGTCATCGGCGTCGATCTTCGTTTTGAGTGCCAAAAGCGCAGAAGCCTGACTCGCCACATCAGCCGCAATGGAAGCTTTCTCGGCAGCAGAAACACGCACCATCGCCTGGACGCGCGTACCCAGATCATTGAGCCTATTTACTCTACGATCGATCTCCTGATCCGCGTGATTTTTTGCAGTATCAATGCGCACCTGTAATTTTGCATCGATCGTCGCAGTCGCCTTGCCCCCGCCGACAGATGTTTGTGCTGTTGCGCCGACAGAACCGCCCACTTCGAGCGCAAGTGCGGGCGTCGCGAACAGCAGTGTCGCAAGTACCATGCTTATAGATTTTATGATGATGTTCACTCCGTTAGAAATCATATGATATTTTATATTATGTTGCTAAAAACTGTTAAAGTGATTCCCCCGTCACTTCTAACGGGGTTCATATTTTATTCAGTTTGGTTAATTGGTTGATCAGTTTGGCTCGCTGTGGCCGACGCTTGCGCCGCCGCTTGTATTTGCCCATCGATCTCCGTCAAATCCTGATTTAATTCTGCATCCGATGAACCTGTCGTAGAAAGCCCACCACCGATCTGTGCAGTACTTTGCGTCTGCACTTGTTGCTGCATCGGCTGCGACGCGACCGCAGATGGGCTCGACGTTTGCTTTCCGATGTACCAGATCGCCACGATAACCACGACAACACCCACCAACCCGAATAGTGATTTCATAGTCGAAAACATAATTTAAAAATAAATAATAATCGTACTTCCATACCCTACCATGAATGACGTATGGAATGGTGTCTTCTTTCCTGTTGACAATGTTTTTTTAGGTACGTACAGGGAGATTGGTCAGCGCGAGGTAGAGCGCCGCCGCCGCTATCGAAAGGTCGCGGAACAAAATTTCAAATTCTTTGAAATGGAAAGTGACTATGGCGAGAAGCATGAGAGTTGCAATACTTGCCGGCCAGAAGATGCGCCAACCAGAAAGTATCCAGAGTGCGATTACTCCTTCAACAACTCCGAACGCATGCAGAAGCACCAGATCGGGCATATAGCCGTGCATAAACGCCGGAAAATATCCGAGCCACATATCGGGATTTGAAAGCGCATCAAAAGGCGGGTAGAGAAACGCAAATGCCACCCCGGCACGAAGAATCAAATCTGCCATTCGATTCAAATACATAACAAAAGAATTTTACCACAGCAATGTATACAAATGCCCCGCGCTCTATGGCGCGGGGCTCTCATCGCAAAAAACGCTATGGGCTCTTGTCGTCACGGTACGCAAGCCGGCGCTTTTGTTTTTGCGCAAATTCTGACTCGGTTTCGAGCCACAGTTTGCGCTGGTTTTCGTCGAGATCTTCCCACGACCTCATGGGCATTTGGACTGGCTTCGCACTCTTTTTCGCCATTGACATCTCCTTCTGGTTGCAGTGATGCAGTAAATTACATCCGCGTCCTTTTGTCAAATCAACTATTTTTACTAAGTCGTTTGAGGGCGACGATGTAGGCCGCTTCACGGAGCGTGATCTTTTGGGCTTTTGAGACGTCATACACTGCTTTGGCAGCGGTGCGCATTTTGCGCTTGAGTTTGACAAAAACTTCGTCTTTTTTCCATTTCTTCTTCTCGATGTTTTGATACCATTCGAAATAACTCACGGCGACGCCTCCCGCATTGGCGAGAATGTCCGGTACTACCACGATTCCTTTTTGTTTCAATATCGCGTCCGCCGCTTCCGTCGTCGGGCCGTTGGCCATTTCAAGCACGATGCTCGCTTTGATATCGCCGGCGTTTTTTTCCGTGATGGCATTTTCGAGCGCGGCAGGAACGATGATATCGACAGGCAGCGTGAGCGCTTCATCGGGCGAAATGTCGTGACCGCCCAATTTCTCCATGTTGGAAAGGTCGCAGACCGAACCGATGCAGTAGCAGCCAGCTATATGTCCGCTCTTTTTCTTGCACTGCTCGACGGCGTCAAGATCCTGAATGCCATCCGGAATATATATGCCGCCTTTGGAATCGGAAAGTGCGACAATCTTCATGCCCGCTTTTTGGAGATAGCGTGCGAGGTAACTGCCGACATTGCCGAAGCCCTGTATGGCCACTGATAGTCCTTCAGGATTCCTCCCCAACTTTTCAAGAATGGCTTCGAGCGCATAATGTCCGCCTAACCCTGTCGCTTCGGTGCGGCCTTGCGAACCTCCCGATTCAATAGGCTTCCCCGTCACGACGGCTGGCGCCTTTTTTCCTATTTCTTTTTCATATGCATCGCGAAACCACGCCATTATCTTCGCATTCGTATTCACGTCGGGTGCGGGCACGTCGACGTACGGTCCGACGACCGGCGCAAGCGCCTTCGCAAATCCCCGCGTCAGACGCTCGAGCTCTTTTTCCGACAATTTTTTCGGGTCGACGACAATACCGCCTTTGCCGCCGCCAAAGGGCACATCGACGAGTGCATTCTTCATGGTCATCCAAAAAGCGAGCGCCTTCACCTCGTCCATGTCCACCTTCGGATGATACCGGAATCCGCCTTTGTACGGGCCGCGGATGTTGTTGTGTTGTACGCGGAATCCCTGAAATACGCGCGCACTGCCGTCATCCATGCATATTGGGACGGACACTTCGACGACGCGATCGGGATTCTCCAGCCGTGCAAGTTCCAGCGGATCAAGCTTTAGTGCATCCGCAGCGGCATGAAGCTGCGCGAGCGCCCGTGTCCACGGATTGTCATTCATGGTGTCATACTAACTCGTCGACTCCTTATTTGCATCTTTTCTAAACGATGAGATATCATCTCATCGTTTTACAATGGAACGTTCAGGATGGGCAATAAACTTGAATAATCGTCGGTCCATAGCGGTCCTTGTTTTTCGGGAATCCATGAGTTGACGTTGGCAAAGGCGGTTGCATGGAACACTTCGGTATCGTTCGTTACGATGACCCACTGTGAAGGACTCCAGCTCGGATCACCATCCCCTGTATCGTCTACTATCATCGCGTTCAAGCCGCGTGCGGCTGCGAGTCGCATGACGACCGGCGCAAGAGAAAGGTATCGGTTGGACGTGTGAATCGCAATAATGCTTCCGCTCCCGCGCAAATGCTTCTCGTACAGCGCGAGCGCCTGCACGGTGAGCAAATGCACCGGCACCGAATCGTCGCTGAATGCATCGACGGCAAGGACATCGTATTTCCCCGCCTCGCCGGCGAGCAATTCCTTCTCCAGAAGCATTCGTGCATCACCGATGCGGACTTCAGCGCCCTTGCATGAAGCAAGATACGAAAATTGCGTCTTTGCAATATCGACGATACGCGGATCAATTTCATAAAAGACGTATGCATCGTTTGGCCGGCAATAACTTGCTATGGTGGCCGTGCCGAGCCCCAAGACGCCGATGCGAAGATGGTCGCTGTGGCTTTTCTGCGCATACATGAGCGCCCTTCCTACACCGCTCGTCGGCGTATAGTAGAGCGTGGGCAATAATTTTCTATCGGGACTTTCAAATTGCATTCCATGCACTGTCCTGCCATGCACAAGTGTACGCGTTGTTCCCTCTTCCGACTGCACCTTTGCTACGCCGTAAAAATTGCGCGTGCTCGAAATAAGCGTATATCCCCTCCCGAGGGGATCCAGGCGGTCTTCCTTGACGAAATTCGCAAAGATCCCCGCGATAAAAAATATGAGAATGACTTTTGCCGCCCACACATATCGCGGTTTGAAACGAAAGAACCATTTTTTCGGTATCATGAGCGCGGCGAGAGCAGCGGCAAGTGCAATGACGATGGGAAATTCCCAAAAATCATTGAAAAGCAGCGGGGCGATAATGCTCATACAAAATACCCCAAGCATTCCGCCAAGCGATACGAAATGATAGTACAGGGGGAGCGCGACGGTTTTCGGCCGCAGCGCGTAGAGCTTGGCGTGGCAAACTAATCCGGCAAAGAACAAGAGCGCCAGATACGACAGCACTTGAAAAAATATATTTTGCAGAAATGCCGGCGGCTCGAAATACATAACGCCGAGTACAAGAAGGGCGAGCGCCATAAAACCGGAAGTGCCATATCCTTCAAAAGCGATTATTAACGTCACCAAGTAGGTAGCGAGCGGCACAACCCATAGGAGTGGCACCGGTGCTATGACATCAGTGATCTGCGAAGTCACACCGACGAGCAATGCGGAAGGCAGCGCCGCGAGTGCAATCCACGCCCATTTTTGAGATGTACTCGCCCCTTTTTCTCCCGCGTCTGCACGAATATCCTTTCTTTCGAAATTTGCACTTGGAAAATGTTTTGCGAGAAGCGCATACATGAGCGTGTACAAGAAGAAAACCGCGAGCCAAAGACCTTCCGCGCTTTGCTGCGCCATGATGGGTTCGATGACGAACGGATAACTCGCAAGCGCCAACAACGAGCCTGCATTCGAAAGCGCGTACAGACGATATGGTTCTTTTTGTGATGACACTCCCCACCAATATTGAATCAGTGGACTCGTCGTCGAAAGCAAGAAAAATGGCGCACCGATAGATACGATGAGCGCTACGAGAACAGTGAATACAGGCCAATCAGTCCCGAGCGTCCACTCAAGCGGTGGATAAATGGAGTGCCATGCGACGAGCGCAAGGAGTGCGACGCACGAAACAAGCGAGATGATCGACACATGTACGACCACTTGCCGCTTCTTGGGCAAACGCGTCAGAAATAAGACATAGAGATATCCCAGATAGAGCACGCCGGTAAAAAAGAGAAGGCTCACCGCCCATACTGAAGATCCGCCGCCAAAATATGGGAGCAGATGTTTTGCCGCGACTGGTTCGACTACAAATAGCAAAAAAGCGCTCAAAAAAATTACGAGCGCATGGAGACCGTAAGAATTTTTTATCACGCCGAAGGTGCCAATTGAGTGGCAACCGCCCGTATAACATCGGCAACACTCGAATCGCTCTTGATGAGGTAGTAGAAGGTGTCGTTCATCATAGCCGCTTGCAAGCTTCCCATGTCCGAGACGTTTGTCAGAATGACAACGCGCGCTGTCTTTCCCCATGCGTCTTCGCGGAGCGCATGAATCATATCCATACCGCTCATTTTCGGCAGCTTCAAATCCACGAGCAGGACTTCCGGATGTTTTTCGAGCGCGACACGAAGACCCTCTTCTCCGTCCGCCGCCCGCAAAACTTCGTACCCCTCCTGCTCAAGCGCCGAGCCCATTGCAAGCGCCGTCGCCATTTCGTCCTCGACTACTAACACGGTGTGTTTCTTTGTATCAGTCATATGGAGTCAGTATAAACCACATTGGTATGTTAGCTATGTGCCTTTTCCACACCCGCAGTATCGTGCCACACGAAAGGTACGGACACGTAGAATGTCGTCCCCTTGCCCTCCTCTGATTCGAACGAAATCCCGCCATGCGCGCGCTCGATGACCGTCTTGACTACATAGAGTCCCAGGCCAGTACCATCGGGCACGAGCGTTTGAGCATTCGGCGCCCGATACAATTTTTCGAATATATGCTTGCGCTCCTCTTTTGGAATGCCGATGCCCGAATCCGTTACTCGCACAAATAAAAATTCCTTGTCCGTCTGTGCGCGCGAAACGGCACATTCAATGGTCCCGTTCGCCGGCGTGTACCTGATCGCATTCGAAATGAGATTTTGGATGACCATGCGGAACAGATTGCGGTCCGCCACAAGGTGCGGCAGACCATCATCGTACGTTATGTTCAGCGTGAGGTGCTTTTCTTCCGCAGCATGCCACTGCTCCTCACGGATGTTCTCTATGAGTTCTTTGACGTCGAATTCATCGATCTTCATTGAAAGCGTCCCAAGTTCGATACGGGACACATTGAGGAGATCGTTGATCATCTCGATCATGTGCTGGCTCGAATCGTGAATGTTGCTGATGTACTTTTCTTGCACCTGTGTAACTGGCTCCGAACCTTTTCGCAGCAACACTTCCGAAAGCCATTTGATGGACGTTATCGGCGTTTTCAATTGGTGTGAAGCGAGCGACACGAATTCGGATTTCGCACGGTCGATCTCCATCTCTTTCGTGATATCGTGCACGACTCCTTCAATGCGCAACTGCTTCGTCTCGACGTCCATCAGCGTGTTACCTTCGACGTGAACGTAGCGAACTTGCTTGGTCGGCAAGACTATCCGGTAGGAGAATGCAAACGGTCCGGGCGTTGTGCACACATGCGTCCACATTTCCCGTACAACAGATTCATCTTGCGGATGCGCCAATCGTAAAAACGTATGTATGTCGGGAGTCTTTTCTCGCGGCATGAGCCCGTAGAGGCGATACATTTCTTCCGACCATGAAGATAGTTCCAAATCTCTGAAATCAAAAACGAAACTTCCGAAATGACCTATCTTCTGTGCTTCTCGCAACTCTTTTGTCACTGTATCGTATGCCTTCACCAGGTGCGCGACACGCGCATCGGCCCGTACACGCGCCACAATCGCGACGTATACACCGAGCGCAACGACGATCAATACAAATACACCCGCGATCAAAAGCGGAAAAGCAGCAATGGTTTGAACTTGCTGATACGACTGTGCCACGACTTGGAGCACTTGTTCCACCACCCTATTGTAGCAAATTTAAAAAATAGTGACCGAAGATTCCAATCCCAATAATCGCGGCAGTGATCGAGGAAATAAGGACCGCACCAGCGGCGACGTCTTTTGTGTCGCGCGCATAGGGGTGATATGTCGGCGAAGTAAGGTCGATATCGATCTCTATCGCGGTATTGAATGCTTCGGCAGTCACAACCATGCCAGATGCGAGTGTGAGGAACATCCAATCGATGTATGAGATCGAAAAGTAGATCCCCGCGAAGATGACACCGATAAGTATCACAATGTGTATCCATGCGTTGTGGGTTGTCTTGATGAATACCGCAATCCCGCGGCCGGCATGCGCAAAGCTTTTCGCGCGCTTGACGAGCGAGAATTGAACCTGTCTGTCCTTATCTGATGACGGCATGCAAATAGTATAGCAAGCGAGCGGAGGCGAGTGTAGCGACTAAATATCGAGTGAGGAAATATTGAGACCAGTAGGTCGAATATGTGCCCTGCGCCAGAAGGCGGCGGGTGCATCATGTTCAATAATTACTTCACATTCGCCGTGCAGCGCAAACAAGCGGTCTGTCCGACCCTCGTTTTGATGTATTTATTGCCGCATTCGCAAACAACAACGACCGTCTTGTTCGGATTGTTGATCCATTTGCCATTCTGCATGAAATTTTTTGACATAATGATGTGTGAATTATTCGACAAACGTAAGCGCCTTGCCCGTCTCGCCCGCCCGGCCAGTGCGGCCGATGCGGTGCACGTAATCCTCGTATGTGTTGGGGACGTCGTAATTGATGACGTGCGAGACTTTCGGAATATCGAGGCCGCGCGCGGCGACGTCGGTTGCGACGAGGATGCTGACCTTTTCTTCCTTGAACAGTTTGAGTGCTCGCTGCCGGTTGGCATGTGTTTTGTTGCCGTGAATGGATTCCGCAGAAAAACCGAGGGTGCGCAGTGTTTTCGCAAGCTTCTCGACGCCGTGTTTGGTGCGGCCGAAGACGAGCACCTTGCGAAATTCAGGCTGCACGAGCAGCGCTTGCAAATGGTCGAGCTTCGTTTTTCCGGCCGCAATGCGGATGACGTCTTGCTCCACGTCTTGTGCAGTATCCCGCGTTTTCACGGAAATACGGATGGCATCATGGAGAAATTCGCCGATGAGTCTCTCTATCTCCGGCGGAAGCGTGGCGGAGAAGCACAGTGTATGGCGCGCTTTCGGCATGTGCGAGAGAATGAATCGCATATCGGCGATGAATCCCATGTCGAGCATGCGGTCGGCCTCATCGAGAACGACGGTGCGAAATTTTGAAAGGTCGAGCGCCTTGCGATCCATGAGATCTTTCAAGCGACCCGGTGTCCCGATAACGAAATACGGATTGCTTTGCATGCCGCGTATCTGCGGATTTATGTTCATGCCGCCGACCGCGCACACGGACTTGAAACCAGAACCTTTGGAAAATCCTTGATACTCTTCTTCGATCTGCACCGCGAGCTCGCGCGTCGGCACGATGATGAGCACACGCTGCGTGCGATCATTGACCACTTTGTTGAGCAGCGGAATAAGAAAAGCGCCCGTTTTTCCCGTGCCTGTATTTGCAATACCAACAATGTCGCGCCCTTGCAGAATGTACGGAATCGCCTGATCCTGGATCGGCGTCGGCGTCGTGTATCCCTTTTGTGCAACGTTCTGCTTGATGCGCTGATCGACGTCGAAATCTGCAAATGCGTGCTTAATTTCAACAACCTGCAGCTTCTGTCCGATAGATCCTTTATTGATGAATTTTGAAAAATGGATATTCTGCTGACAATTGCCTTGTGGGCGTCGTCCTTGCGGACGGCCAAACCCTCGGCCACCACCCGAAGGGCGTCGACCGAAGGATGGTCGACGCGACGTGGAGCGGGCGGGCCGCCCGGACGATCCGATCGGACGGGCTCCACCAAAACGAGAATGAGAACGAGTGTTCATAGTATATGCCAGAGTTAACTGGCTTTTCCCGCTAGAGCGGGACTAAAATTGTGTCGCACAGTCTCGAGAGATTAGCCCGTATCTACAAACTGGGGCTGTCTTGGTATCTCCCAAGACGAAAACCAATAGAGAATGTTTGACCCTTTAAAGATAGCATAGTACAGCCCCTATGTCAACCATGTGTACAAGTCTAGTCCATGCACCCGTCAACGGTGACCTCAAATGAAAGAAACCCGCGAGGCGATGCCTCGCGGGTTTCTTTCTAGGAGCAGAAAGATTATGTACTGTTATTTCTTCTTTGAAACCGCTTTTTTCTTTGCAAGGACTTTTTTTGCAATTTTTTTGACAGATGCCGCTGTCTCATCGGTTTTCACGGGCGCAGATTCTTTTGTTCCGAGCATTTGGATAAGCCGATCGAGCTTGCTGTTGATCGTGCTCAATTGCTGTTTAATATCACCGGCTCCGTTTCCCTGCTTCGGATTATTGCTTGCGGTGAGCCTGTCGAATCCGGCATACTGCTTCGCAGCTATCTGCGCTTTCGTGGCCAATTTTCTTTTTTCAAAACATTCTTTGCAATATGTCGGTTTATCGGGACTTGGAATAAACGGTACTTCGCATGCCTTGCCGCATTGGCTACAGGTAGCGGGATACATCTGACGTATAATTTTCGCACCATTAATCTGACCTCCAGAAATCGGTGCATTTGAATTTTTCATAGATAAACCATGATACCACTTCGATATCTACCTGTCAAGCTTCGATGATTGATTTCGTAAATCAATCATCGATATTTGCCCACTAAAACCGTGCTAGCATGCGCTATGTCATGCGCATCGAAAATGAGATCAAGCTCGATTACAAGGACGTACTGATACGGCCCAAGCGCTCTACCCTCACGAGTAGATCCGAAGTAGACATCACTCGTGCGTTTTCGTTCAAGGACTCGGGGCAAACGATCACCAGTGTGCCTATCATCGCCGCCAATATGGACGGCGTCGGTACGATTGCCATGGCGCGCGCATTTTTGCCACATAAAATGCTCGTGGCACTTCACAAACACTATGAATTGAAAGTATTGAAGAAATTTTTTGAATCGCTTACGCATGAGCAGGCGCCGTACGTTTTTTATACAATGGGTATCAAAGACACCGACGTCGAACGATTGACCGCACTGCTAAAAATCGTTGACGAGAAAAAGATCGCCGGTATTTGCATCGATGTCGCCAACGGCTACACCGAGCGATTCGTCGAATTTGCAAAACGTATGCGCGACCGCTTCCCTTCTAAAATTCTTATGGCCGGCAATGTCGTTACGGGTGAAATAGTGGAAGAACTCGCGCTTGCGGGCATCGACATCATCAAGGTGGGAATCGGACCCGGTTCGGTATGCACGACCCGAAAGATGACTGGTGTGGGCTATCCGCAGCTCTCCGCTGTCATAGAATGTGCCGATGCCGCACACGGCATCGGCGTGCGGATATGCGCCGACGGCGGCTGCCAGGTGCCCGGCGATGTTGCGAAAGCATTCGGCGCCGGCGGCGATTTTGTCATGATCGGCAGCATGCTTTCAGGTCACACCGAATCAGAAATGAAACCGTTCCAAAAAGGCGGCGAAAAATATATTACCTACTACGGCTCCTCTTCAGAAGATGCAATGCTCAAACACAGCGGAAAAATACCGCATTATCGCGCCAGCGAGGGCAAGAGCGTCGAGGTGCCGTACAAAGGCTCCGTCGAGCGCACCCTGCAAGAAATCCTCGGCGGCTTACGCTCCGCATGCACATATGTGGGAGCGCAGCACCTCAAGGAACTGCCGAAACGCACCACCTTCATCCGCGTCACCCAGCAACTGAATCCGCGATATCAGTAGAAGTGCATAAATTATGGCTCTTCTCAGCCACGGAAATGAAGTTTAACCTCATTCCAAAAGTCATTTCCCATCTTTGATCGTATTTAAGATTTTTTTCACTTCGTCGAGACTCCCCGGTTCAAGGAGCGATATGGGAGTAGCTTTCACGCCCGCTTTTTTGAGCGCGGCGAGCTTTGCTTTCAATTCTTTCGGGGAAACCATATCGCTTTTGGTGAGAAAGACGTGTTCGTCTTTCTTATCGAGAGCACCACTGTATGCGCGCAGTTCGTTGCGTACGACTTTGTAATCGTGCACCGGATCGTCCGATTCGGCCGATATGAGATGGAAAAGCGTCTTGGTGCGCTCCACGTGTTTCAAAAATTTTACGCCGAGCCCCTTCCCTTCCGCGGCGCCCTCGATAAGTCCGGGAATGTCGGCGAGTATCAATCCGTAGTAGGAGCCGAGGTGCGGCTCGAGCGTCGTAAAAGCGTAATTGGCCACTCTGCTTTTTGCGGCAGTGAGCTCATTGAGCAAACTCGATTTGCCGGCATTGGGCAAGCCGATAAGTCCGACATCGGCGATGAGACGTAGTTCCAAATGGTAGTTGATGGCATCGCCTTCGAGACCAGGCTCGAATTCTTTTGGCGTCGTATTGGTCGCCGAGCGGAATTTAAAATTGCCGCGGCCTCCTTCGCCGCCGCCCGCGACCAAGACCCGCTCACCGACTTTGTTTATTTCCTTGGTCAAACCGGTCGCGACATTCGTGATGGTCGTACCTGTCGGGATCTTCAGAACAAGATCTTTTCCACCGGAACCATCGACGAATTGCGCGCGGCCATTTTCGCCGCCTTGGGCATGGATCTCTTTTTTGTTGGAATAGTACGCGAGCGCATTCACATCGGACACCCCCTCGAAATATATCGAGGCGCCGCGCCCGCCGTCGCCGCCCGTCGGGCCGCGCGCGAGTCGTACTCTATTGAACGCAACGGCGCCGCGCCCGCCGTGGCCGGCCACCAGCAATATCGTTACGTCATCGACTAACATATATGCCATGCTACCACTTATTTACAAAGCAATAAAATGTGATATAACGTAAGTCGACTTCTTTGACATCACACAAAGTCTAGGGATGGGGCCTCCGATGTCGGAAAAAACCTCTAGCGTCGTACTGATCGAGCCGGCCATGGAAACGCTCTTTGCGAGAAGCAAGGAATCGTTGTGGCCGCTAGAGATCCTGGATGATCCTGATCTAATCGTACAAGCGGAGATGCGACAGAAGTTGCATGCGAAACTGAATACGCTGTTTCAGCAAATGTCAGATCCGGTGACAGAAGTCACTGTGGCAGTTCATATGGGAGAAGTCCGACCGAGATCGATTGCGGAACTCTATGATCTGCTGACTGCATTTCTCGATGTCGATCCGCATCACCGACGGCTCGTCTTGTATCTTCCGTTTGAATTAATCCCGTCGAAGAAGTGGCGGCCCCCATTTGAGAAACTGCGAATTTCGTCGGATCGCTTCGTGCGCTCATACATGAAGCACTGGAGAGAACTTCTTGGAGAAACCGATGTGCGAGCCAATTTCGCGGACGGCAATATCCTCGAGAAAGAACTCGCTCCGTACGGGCAACCTCTGGTCCGGAAAGCGGCGCACCTCATTCCGCAGCTTGTGAAAAAAGGGCTCGTATCAGTGGCTGAAGTGACTGCGCTCATGGATGGTGCCACAAGCGACGTCCTGAAAGACAGTATCGCCAACGCTCTGGCGACGCTCACACCTACGACTGCAAAAATAGTATGTGAGGCGAAAAAAGAATTCGGGCGCGATTGGTTGAAAAATCTACCCAAAGAAATCGCATTCGAGTTGAAAAAGCTAGATATGCGCGAGGCGCTGGACATCTCCCGCAACATGCCGCCGGCACGAATCACTTGGGAGAGGCGCAACAACGAGGACGTACTCATTGGTGTGTATGCGGAACGTATTGCTGAGACGATTATTGCGGAGCAATCCCAATGGAAAAACCTTCCGCCGTTATTGTATGATAATTCGCCGACAATCACACGGCTTGCTGTAATACGCGGCGTTCGAATGGCAGTCGAGAAACTCACGGGGAGTGATCTGGCGAAAGCGCGGCACGTATGTGTAAACTTCATGTTGTGCATCCAAAAAAATTGGAGGGATGATCTCCAGATATGGGATGAACTCGAAACTGTTCTCTCATACTGGATCCATCTCGGAATTATCGCTGAAGCAGACTTCCTGCGGTTTGGTTTCGAGATTCCAAAACTCGATGCTGAATTTTCAAAAACCGGTCCGCTTGTAATGGAAATTGCGGAATTCAAGGGTGCGATAGAGTCTATCGCGCAAAATCCGGAACTTTCACGGCTTCTTTACCCCGCGGCAATCTTCTTCGGCTCCCGGCTGAAAAATTATGCCAAGCGAAACGCTGATCTGGATGCGGCCATCTTCGTGCGACCGGGCGTTCCGGAAAAAGAACGGGCAAAAATTCGTCACATTCTTGCTCAACTATTTTCAAGTAAGAACGTCGGCGGAAAAGTCGTTGAGTTCTGGCTTGAAGCGGAAGGGGAAAAGCTCCGAGTACGTGACTTTCCGGATCCTGATGTGTTCCTCGCCGACAGCACGTGGGTCCACCTACTGCTCAGCAGTGTATGGCTTGGACAAGAAGAAATGCTCGAAGAGCTATACACGAAACTTCTTCCCGGGTTCCTCTACTCTGCGGGCAAAACGTTCGAGGGTCGTGATGTCCGGACGCTCTGTCTCGAAGAGATGGAACGAGAAGTCCTGCAGTATCGGCTCATGCACAAAGGATACCGGCGGTTCTTCCCGCCTCAAGGTGGGATCGACGCGGGAGCAAAAGGGCTCGATCCCGCAAGCGTGTTCTGGGACTCTGGATACCGGCGACTCGCGACAAAGCTCTTTATCAGCCGCGTATTTCTTCCGCAGCTGAAATAACAAAAAAGAACGGGCAGTGAATCATCACTGCCCGTTTTCCATTTCTATCTTGTCCGCTTCCGTCGGTCCGACTGATACGGCGACAATCGGAATGTTGAGAGAGTCTCTAAGCACCGAGGTGAGCGTCGTGATGTGTTTCTCCGGTGCTTCTCGCTCCGAGAACTCGTACATGTCCAACCGAGGCGTGCATTGACTGAACGACCGACTGAGCATTTCCTGCATTTTTAGCTGATCCGCAGGCTCCTTTCTATACACCGGAAGGTCCCTCATTATGTCGGTGCCTAAAGAATTCTTGATGTCGTAGGCGAGACACATGCCCCATCTGCCGAGCGGCAACACACGGTCGATGCAGGTAATGACAAGGCCGTCGATAGCGCCTCGACACACCTCCAGCGCATACCTGGCCAGCAATAGGTCGAAATGCCCGACCCGAAAGCTGCCCTGCCACGGATGTTCTTTGTTCGTCTCGTCCGGTAATTGTGCCATGAGCCCCGCAGATTCACTTACGAATGGACCCGCGCCATGCCGTGTATGGTATGCGCGCAGAATGCCGAGGCTTTGCACATTGCCATCGTATTCGCATTCGCGCAGAATCTCTTTCGCGGTGAGAGGAGTCGCCCGCACTTTTGTCGTATACGGATGGAATCCATAATATCGGTCGAGAAGCACTCCTTGAGAACCTTCGAACACGACTGTGCCTTCGGCACCAAGTATCCGCTTTGCAACGAACTCCGTGTCGACGACGCAAACGTGCTTCACGAGCTCCGCACAACGCTCGATCATCCATTGCACCGTGTCGGAATCGTTCATTTGCGCGAGTTCCGAGGTAACGCGTTCTTTGACATTGGACGGAAGCTCGCTCGCGCGATCCGCGAATATTTCAAACTCTGCCCATTTGCGACGCTGAATGATTTCCAGCTTTTCGCGTAGGTATGGTTTCGAGAGATCTTTCGCTCTGATAGCAGCTTCTCCGATGATTTCCGAGTCGAGAATGGTCTCGCCGACACCGATACCAACAGAGCCGCGGCGGTTTTTGCCGCGCAATAGTTCGCGCACGCGTCCGGCGATGGCTGAAAACGGCGTGATAACGAGTGCATCTTCGTGGATCGTCATCATGTCGAAGATGCCGCGAATACCGTGCTCGTACTTGAGAATTTCGCCCTCCGCGAGAATCGCATGCGGGTCGATGACCATATTCTTCGAGAGATGCGTCGCCGATCCACGAAGCGTACCCGAGCCGAATTGCGAAAACACATGGCTCGTGTCGTCTTTGCAGACCACGTGGTGAAGCGCTTGCGGTCCGCCGGTGCGGATCACCGTGTGCGCTTTGTGCTGACATGACAACCAGTGCGTCACACTGCCCTTGCCTTCATCTCCATACCCTAGTCCCGTCACTATAAAGGCTTTTTTCATAGCCCTTCTCCCTTATAATCTGGCAGCACTATGCCGTAAAGTCGAAAAAAGTAAAGGGCGGCCCATGCAGGGCCGCCCCGGTGTGGAAACGTCAGAGTTTCCAGTCTTCTTTCTTTTCCTTCTTTTCTTCCTTAGGCGCGGACTTCTTCGCCTTTTTGGATTTGGCGCCCGAAGGAACGTCCGTCCCGATCGGCCAGATGTCGTCGCGGCTTGCGAACCGCGCACCCGCCATCGGGATTTTGTCGAAGTTGGCGAAGGTCGTCTGGAGTCCGATCGGAATGCCCGAGCACGCCTCTACAATACGCTTGGCCTCGGTAGCCGACACTTTCGACTCCTTCAGGAAGTCGACGGCGCTCTGCAGGTCGAGCACGCCTTCGGTGAGGCCGATAATCACAGCCTGTACTTCGGCGAGGTCTTCGGTGCGCGGCAATTGGACGACTCGTTCCTTGCCGAGAGTGTCGCTCCACCAGTCTGTGGTATACCGGTTCCTGCCGACCTGCAGGAAAAAGCCATGCCAATTCCGGAGCAATATCTTCCCGATGTTGACAGTCCGAAGCGATCGCGCGCTCGTATTGCCAAGCACTTTTTCGACCTCGTCGGTTTTCGACCCGAATGTCTTTTTCAACAGCTGTCCATATGGATCGAGTGTGTCGCGCCCGATCTCATCGCCGACCGCGAAATAATAGCCGCGCAGGCCGTACTTCGTGATGCTGGCATCGGTGAGATACGCCGCCGCGAATAGTCCGATCTGGTAATCTTCGGTGTTATCGCCGCCACTCCTTTCCGGGACCAAAAGTCCCATCTGTCGCTCGACTTCGTTGTCGGGCTCGAACTGGGATCGTTGGTACGGGAATTGATCCACGACATCCTGCACGGCGCCGGTGCACATCTGCGCTTGGTAACGCTTCAGCACGGCACCCTTGCCCTGTATGAGCAGATCCTGCACGTCGGGCTGAATCTTGAAGAACACGTCCACGTTGCCGCCCATTGAGCCCGTGAGATCGCAATCGGTTTGGACCGGCATCGCCACGCCGTACTCGAGGACGAACTGGTCGCCCTCGGGGACGAGTAGATTGTTCGATCCGCGCACGGGGCCGTACTTCTCGAGCCCCTTTGGATCGACGAGTGGGTCGAGGCCCTTGCCCTGACGGGCTCTCTCTTCGCCAAGGTATGTAGCGACACCCTTGCCTTCGGTCGCCACTCTTTTGGCTATGGATGCATACTCAGTTTTTGACGCGTAGCCTTTCTCTCTCATTGTCTTGTCCTTCCTTTTCAAAGACCGTTGAACTAGTGTAGATAGTACACTAAGTAGCTATCCGCACAAGTCGAGTGACCACTGTACAATAATTGAATGCGTTGGTCAAGAAAAAAAACCCGGACGATATGTCCGGGTCAGTTGTTCACACCTTCACTTCTCAAACGGCCTCGAGGCACAGTACTCCTGCCAGAATTTGAGCGCCTCCACTGAATGTTCCCGCGAGATGCCGTCGGAGAGCATAAAGTGCTTGTAGCCGAGCGTGCGCATGTGCTCGACGTCCGACTTGTCGGCTTCTGTGACACCCCCATCTTCAAGACCCATAAGCAACCGTGAAGCGCAAATGGATCTTGGATCTTTACGAACGATATCTCGTGTTGCTGCCGGCATCTGATCGACACCAATGTGAATCTGGAGATCGTCGCGCGCAGCCATGAGGCGATATGCACTGCCCTCGGAAAAATGTTTCTCGGTGAGTTCGTTGCGCACGAAGTCCATACCGGCTTGTGACTCGATCTTGAATACGATTTCGCATTCATCCACGGAAACGGTGCCTCGAGAATGTCGAACGATCGCCTCCTGAAGTTCACGCACATCATCTTTATTTTCGACAAACGAAAGCATGAATCGCATTAGCCCCAGGTCAAGCATCGCCCTAATGTATTGGTGGTCGAGATCGAGCAAGCCGCCCTCGATTTTTAGATTCTTGCCGAGGATATTGATCGATTGCCCTTTGCCGACCAGTCCTTCTTTGCAATCAACATAGAGTTCATTACCATTATTGATCTTGCGAACGATGCCGCGCGCGTCTCCACGCATGTGAATTTCCGCCGGCAGCTCGACCGTTATCTTGTGGTTGAGGATGACAGGCGAGTCGGGCACGATGCCCCACTCGATGGCACGCAGCTGCTTTCCCTTCAGATCGATGTACAGCGGCTTATTGAGCGGGACCGTGAGCGCAAGAATCCGCGAGATCGTCTCATACGGATTGTACGCAGAACGCACACCCGTGTTGTACCGCACCGCATCCACTATCGGGTGCTCGATGATCGATTTCAGCAGTTCCTCTAGATGCACCGGCGGCAAACTGGAGATAAACATGGCCGATTTTTCCTTTTTTATCACGTATTTCGGAATGAATTTCTGGCAGAACCGTACCATTATATTTTGCGTTCGTCAATGACAGCGCAATGGTTTCGATACATAAAAAAACCGCCCTTCGATAGGCTCGAGGGCGGTTGAAGTTCGTACATCTGCTGAGTTCAGACTTTCCAGCTCGTATCCTTCACCCATGTTAGTTCTCCTTCTTGACCTTCGCAGCTTAGCGAAGGAGGTTCAAAGACCCTCGTTGGACAGAACATTAGTCGGCAGATGTTGCCTCATCGAGCTTCACGATGTTGCGTGCCTCGATTTGAGCAATGAGATCCGCTCCACCTTGAACAAGATTGCGCTTCTTGATCTCTTCGATGATCTCCCTCGTATTTGCCGGAAGAAGTCTCCGGGAAGACGACTCAGAGATCGCGAGAAGCGTCATGAGATCGATATCCGCTTGACTTGCTGAGGGAATAAAATCGGCGATCGCCTCACGGAGCGCTTCGTCGTCAACTTTCTTTTTGCCCATTTCACCGGCGAAGCGGAACGATTTCAGTGTGATGCTTTCTATGTCCGCTCCGGAAAGTCCTTTCGCCATTCCGGCAAACGGCGCAAAGTCGGTGATATCGGTCGGAATGTTGTACCGACGGAACATCACCCCAAAGATCGCCTTCCCTTCTTCTTCAGTAGGCATGAGGATCGCAATACGGTCGTCGCTGCGACCGCTTCGCTTCATGGCTGCGTCCATACGATCCGGTCGGTTGGTGCAATTGACCATCACCACCCGTCCGCGAATACGGGGCTCCGAGAGGAATCGCATCCACGCCTGCATGATGCGTTCGGAAACTCCCGAGTCGCCCTTGGGTGCGTCGCGATTCGCTTCGCCCAAGTCGGCTTCGTCGTTCATGACGATGACGGGAGCGAGCGCCCACAGGCCTTGGATCTGGCGTTCGGTCCTCTCTTCGGACATGCCGACCCACATGGACCGCGCGTTCTTCATTTTGACGAAATTGTAACTCGCACCTTTGGCCAAGGCCTCGATCAGTGCGGTCTTGCCCGTGCCGGGAGGGCCCATGACGGTGATGCCTTGCGGAATAAGCCGGATCTCACCGGTGCGTATCGATTCCATCACCGAAACGAAATATGCTTTTTGCTTGGCGAGGCCGCCGATCTCCTCCAGGCTCCATTGCGGATCGGCAATTTCCATCACGTCGCCGTATTCTGCATTGAGAATCTCCTTCTTCTTCGCTTTCACGAAGGAGATATCTACGGAGCGCTTCGCTTGAGCCGCAGCGCGGAAGATCTCGAGGATCTGCCGCAGGCTCATACCTTGCGTTGCATTCACGAAAATGTCTATTTCGAAATCCTTTGGAACTTCGAAGTGCATGGGGAACTGCTTCAGCTGTTCCTCAAGCTCTTCAATCTCACCTTGGATCTCTTCTTCCGATTCGCCTTTAGCGCGCGCACGCTTCTTTTGAAGCGCCGCAAGTTGTTTTTCGACCTCCTGTTCCTGCGACATACCGAACGCTTGGCGCTCGATATAGAACTTGCGCTCATCGGGCGACGGCTTCGGGATAAAGACGCTCCCAATACGGCTCGAGGATTGCCGCAACTCTCCCGATATTTTGGAGGCGAGGTCCGTAAGAAGCAGTACGATATTGCTACGCTTCTTCACGCGCGAATCTTGCGCCCATGTGCGCAGCCGCGCGATGTGCGTACGCTCGTTCAGCAGGAGTCCCGTACCGGTCGACTCGGGCGCAATGAAATGCGCCGATTCGATGATGATGGCGACCCTGTCCATCTTCTTGAGCGCTTTTTCGATGAGCGGTAGGCAGAGTTCCGGTTCACGGGGCAGCTGCCGCTTCGCGGCAAGTTCCGCTTTCGCGATGGCGACGGGATCCTTTGGATCGGCATCCTCGTCACCTGCGATCTCCGCGACTTTTCGGAATTCCTTCTCCATATCGGAATTAAGAAAGCGCATACCGGTGGCGATATTGTAGAAGATCACCATCTCGCGCTTGTCGAACACCCGCTCGAAAAGCGCGTGCAGCGGAATGTAGGGCCACCGCGGCTCGTCATCCGCGTTTGGATTCGGCACCAAGCATGTGACGTCTCCGTGCAGAATGAACACAGAAGAGATTTCTGCCTTCAACCGATTCACCACGCCGTCGGTGAACCATCCCGGCAGGATTGCCGGGGCGGTTTCAGTTTTGACTGTCATTGGAGATATCCTCTCAGTGTTCGTTATCATGGCCACCATGATGATGGCCGTGTCGGTGACTATGCATCTCTTCTCCCGGGAACGGATCTCCTTCCGAGACCTCGTGGTTCCCGAGTGCGATCTTTACGCCAAGGGCGTGCGCAAGCGCGAGAAACTTCGCCGTTGCGAGATCAAGCGTTGTACGCGACTTGAAATGCTCGAAGGTAATCTCGGAAACACCGCCGCGCCGCGTGACTTTGATGTAATCACACGGGTGCGATTTTCCGGCTTCCTCTGCTTCGAGTTTCATCTCATCGCCTCTTTGCGAGATGGTCACGCTGTAGTTCAAGATCTCGGCGACGATGCCGAGGATCTCGAATTGCCAGCGATCAGAAACGGCCAAGGCTTTTTCGCTCAAGAGCTTTTTTTCACGGGGGGTCGCAAAACGGCCTTTCGCTTCGAGCATTCCATTCGCGTCGATCGTGAAATAGAGGCCTCCTGTATCCACCGCGGCAAGCGCGCGCTTGAGCGCTTCTTGCAGAAGTGGTTTCACATCCAGGTCGTTGATGGCCCATTTCAGAAATACAGGATCCTCGATGCCAAGCTTTTTGAGAAGCTCGGCGTCGATGTCCGGCGCCTCCGATTTAACGCTGAATACCTGGGGCTCTGGTACCGGGATCTCGATTTTCGCATAGCTTTTGAAGCCGATATTGCATGGCATATGAGACCACCCTTTCTTTCACTTATTACGTTGTCAAAGAAGCTGTCTACTCTCTACCACAAAAATGCATTGGTGTAAATCGCCCGCAATGGTTCAACATTTTGGAAACCCCCGACAGCAAGTGTACGATTGACAATAACTAAATCATTGAGTATACTTTTCCAATGAAAAAATTGTCCCGATCCGCTCCCGCCCATCTTCGCTTTGCCGTCGTTGCGAGCGACGCCGTGATCTTCATGGTCAAGGGTGGCACATTGTATGTGCGCGTCATTCCCGTACATCGCCCTCCCCACTACAAGAATGCGAAGGCGTTCCCCGGCGGGGTGCTTCGCCCGGAAGAGACGGCGGAAAAAGCCACTCATAGGCTGATCGCGGACAAGGGATTGATCGACAACTCTCACATATATCTCGAACAGCTCTATACGTTCAGCGAGGTGAACCGCGATCCGCGCGGCCGCGTGGTGGCCGTCGCTTACTGCGCATTCGTTCCATGGAATGCACTATCCAACAAAGAGCGAATGGACACGAAAGAGGTCTGGTGGGAACCCGCACACACGCTCAAGAACCTCGCCTATGACCACGATGAGATGCTCCGGATGGCAATCGCGCGTCTCCGATCGCGCGTGCACTACACGACGCTCATTTCAAAACTGATGCCCAAAGAATTCACACTCACGGAACTCGAGCAAATATACGAAAGTATCCTCGAAGCAAACCTTGATAAGCGCAATTTTCGCAAGAAGATATTAAAGCTCGGCATCTTAAAAGAACTCCCCAAAAAGAAAAGCAGTGGTCGGTCCCGCCCGGCAAAACTGTACTCCTTTGCCTCCCCTGCCGTCTCGGATATCGAGGTACTCTAATTTTAATGTGACATTTATAGGTATGACGCTAGCTTGTACGGCCGTACAAGCTAGCGTCATATCCGCGAACAGACGATGGATTCATTGACAAGAATCTCTTAGTGTATAAACTACACTAAGGAAATAGGCGCGCTTTCTGTAGCGTGATACTGTTCCGCATAGTTTTTTGTCCTTTGAAACCACGAGGTCAGACATGCAAAACGAGGCAAACTCCGTAGGCGGCATTGTCGCCCGGCTCCAAGTGCCGGAGCTCCATTCGGGGCATCGATATTTGATAGATTTCGCCAAGGCGCGCCATGACCGGCTCGCTATCATTCTCGGCGAGACCGGCGGATATCCGACAGACCACGATCCCCTTCCCTTCGAAATGCGGGAAGAAATGGTCCGGGAAATGTATCCAGATGATACGATCGATATCAAGCCGCTCGAAGATGACCCGATATCGCATGAGCGCTGGTCGGAAAATCTGGACGCGCTTTTGAGAACACAGTACGGCGATTCGCCGATCACGCTCTACGGCGGTGCACAGGAAAGCTTTATCGCCGAATACACGACAAAGACGTACCCGACCGTCGCTGTTCCACTAATTAATCCGTCGAGCGGCACTGTGATCCGAAACAAACTACTGCGTCCGCGCTCGGCAGATGCGCGTGAAATGCTTATTTATGAGCACCAGCACCGAAAACCGAAGCTGTATCGCACCGTTGATATTGCGATCATCAGTAGAAATCGCGGCGAAGTGATCCTGATCGGAAAAAATAAACATGCGGGCCTTCTTTCATTTCTCGGCGGCTTTGCCGAAGTTGACGGCGCGTCCGATGAAGCGGATGTTCTTCGCGAGAAGAACGAGGAACTGCCGAATGTGAGTGCCGGGCAGATCGTCTACCTCGGTTCGTACCCGATCGACGATCCGCGCTACCGCAAGGGAAAGGATCGAATCCGAACTACATTCTTCCGGACCAACTACGAGAGTGGCAATCTCATCCCTGGCGATGACGCCGATCACGCCGAGTGGGTACCTGTCGAAAAACTGCTCGACGTTTTGGTGCCGTGGCACCACATACTCGGCGAGACTCTCCAGAAACACTGGTGGGACCGCTGAATGTTTGCGCCCGGAAGCGATAGCTTCGGGGCGCATTTTTTACTTCTTTACAAAGATAGAAGCCCCGGTCCATTCGGACCGGGGCTTTCGATTCTTTACACGAACACTTTATCGTCGGTGCGTCCTGCACCACCAAATGTTTTTAAGTAGCGCGGAAGCTCCTCCTTCGGACCTGTGTATTTGTTGACATTATCGGAGAGTTTGACACACGGGCGCCCATTGGCCTCGACGACCTTACAGACCATCGAGAATGGACGGAGGTGCGGGATCGGGAGCAAGCCCTCGAAATCGTTGGTCGCTCTCGTACCCCAACCAAAACCCACCTTGGTGCGTTTGTGGAAGCGGTCGTAGATCTTCAGTATGGGATCCACATCGAGACCATCGGTAAACAGTGACAGCTTCGTGCGCGCATCTACGTTTCTCGATTTGTTCCATTCAAGATACGCTTCGCCCCTGGTCATAGGATCGCCTGAATCCTGCCGAAATCCGGTCCACTCCGATACCCATGCCGGCGCATTCTTGAAGAATTGCTCGGTGCCGTACGTATCAGGGAGCATGATGCGCAAACTTTTTACATACATCGACTCCCAGTCACGTAGTACTTGGTATTGGGCATCGACCATCGCTTCCGCACTGTCGGCGAGTGCGACGAGCACCATCGGCAATTCGTGCGCATTGGTACCGATCGCATCTACGTGGTACTTGATCGCGAGCCAGAGATTCGACGTGCCGGTGAAGCTTGCGCCGAGATTTTTCTTGAACTGCTTCACGATGTATTCCTGCCACAAGAAACTATGGCGACGGCGAGTACCGAATTCCGCGATGCGCAACCCCGGCTCGGTCTGCAACTTCTCGATCTTCCGGTCCATGCGTTCCATCGCTCTCCGGTACATTTTTTCCAGATCGTCCTTTGGAACATTGCGCAGCACCGAGCGGTAGTAACATTCAGAGATTGTCGCAAGTCCGTAAATTTCCCACATGGTCGCTTGCGACCACGTGCCTTCGAAACGCAGCCGCAATTGTCCGTCTCGCCGCTGCAACGTGTACGGCGACAGGCGAAAATCGTTCTTCAGATACTGAAGGAACGGCTCCTTGAACATATTGAGGCCATGTAGATCTTGTCCACGGATGTAGTAGAGATCGCTTTTTTCGAACCGCAGACCGTGTACATGATCGAAATACTTCGAAAGCTCGGTGATGTTGATCATGTCGCCGACCGGGATCGTTTTATCCCGTACGATCAATTCGAACGCCACTTTAACGTCCGGATATTTCGCCTGTATGACCTGCAACATCAACAATTTATAGAAGTCGGTATCGATCAGTGAGCGCACAGGCGGGCTGAAATCGACCGCCGTCATACGCAGATAATCGACGAGCTCATGTGGACGCATCGTATCCTCCTTCTGTGCGCGTTAGTGTGTGTGAAAGACCATGCCTGCCGGCAGGCAGGACTTTTCTTTTAAGACATCCGACTCAATGATTGATTTACGAAATCAATCATGTCAGGTGTCTTATAAAGACACGAAGTGGTGGATGCAAAGCACCACTCCGTAAAGAAGGGACTCAAGGTGTTTGTCGCAGATACTCATCGCGGAGCGTTTTATACTCGCGTGTGAAATACGCATCGGCAATCGTCTCGCGGCGATCGAATCCAAATGCGCGCGTTCGGATGAGACCCGGCGGCAACATATGCCGCTTTCCTTCATACGAATACTGTCGCCATGCCCACTCAAGATTCTTCACGAACGCAGCGCGCGTCCTGAAATATTTTGCGACGATCCCATCGGCACACCCCAATTCACGTTCGAGTGTACCAGCGAGCGTCCATCTCATGATGGCAGTCGGATCCATGCGACCTTCCAGCCACATCGCAAGTAGTCTGTCGTGATACGGATAGAAGATCGGATCACCTTTGCCTTCGTCAACGTTCTGCGCCGACGAAAGCTCGGCCGATGGGACGATGTCGATGATGCCCTGCGGCACAATGTCCCGCCCGGCGCGCCCGTTGATCAGGCGTGCAAGAGCGTACATCTCGCCCTTCCAATAATCGGCGAAGAATGCTGAGCATCCCGCGCCATCACCGTAAAGCGTGAAGTAATTGAGTGCAACCTCCGTCTTGTTACCATTGCAGGTAAATCCGGTGCGACCGCCGAGCTTTGTGGCCTGCATTGCCGCCTGCGCTGCAAGTACATGACCGCGCAGACGAGCCTGAAAGTTTTCCCGGTCGAACGAGCTCGGGTTCGGATCTCCCGATTCCGCATACAGCTTGAGTTCGGCTTCGTAGAGCTGCTGGATTGGCACGATTTTATACTCGACGCGGAAGTTCTCCGCACAGAGCGCGGCCAGTGACCGCGTAGTCTGCGAATTGAACTGTGTCGGCATGTTGATCGCAACCACGCGTGAAGCGCCGAGCGCCTCCACGTGCATCGCAAGTGATATCGCCGAGTCGATGCCACCTGAGAGACCAATAACTATTCGCGAGTAGTCGCGATAAAAATCGCGCATCGCCTCGATGGTCGCGGTGTGACTATCCTCAATGATCGACTGATATCCATTAACGAAGCTGGGCGAATGATTACCGTGTCCGATCAACGAAAAATCACTGGGGGAAAAGAGTCCGGCCTTATGGCGCGGTGCACGCCATTTAACGACGCCGTCCGCTCCCATCAGACATGAGGTACCGTCGAACCAGACCAGGTTTTTTGCATTGTTCTGCAGTCCGACAACGTTGACGTACAAGATGGGGCAGTCCGAGTCAAGCGTACGCTTTCGCAGCATCTTTTCTCGCGCCTGCAATTTATGCGTCGTCCACGGCGATTGCGAAATATCGATAATGAGATCGACATCCTGATCGCGATAGATCTTTGAGACCTTGGTACTGTAACCATCTTCCCAGAGATCTTCGCAGATCGTCAGCGCGAGGCGAATGATCTTTCCATTGATCCTAACCTGGAATGGCTGCAATAACTCTTCGAGTGGTATGCCAAGTTCTGCTGCCAGACTCGAGGCCGGATAGAAATGACGCGCGTCGTCGAAGATACCGTACTTCGGCAAATTTGTCTTCGGAATCCAGCCAAAGAGATGTGCTGTCTTAACCCACTCGCCATTGCAAGCGATCATCGCAGCATTGTATTTGCGAACACGTTCGTCTTCGCCGACACGGTCCCAATCCACACGGACAGAACCCCAGATCGCGATGATCCCGATGGTCGCTTTGCGAATCTCTTCGTTTGCAACTTCGATATCGCGAAGAAACGCCTCGACTTCCCACCTGTCCCCGAGCATATAGTCACACGTGCAGAGTTCTGGAAGTACAACGAGCTTCTTGCCGAGCGCCCGCGTTTTATTAATGAACGCAATTATCTCCCCCACAAAAACCCCTCAAGTAGAACACCCATTTTTGTTAAAAATGACTGTTGCTAATGTAGAAACTGTAGCACGTTGATTCTTTTCAGCAATAACTTT
>Ga0075997_105_pt1 | contig 52693 bp, 54 predicted proteins | sample RifGroA2_FD_68043 | JGI IMG/M metagenome (GOLD analysis project Ga0075997, IMG submission 68043) | Parcubacteria (Kaiserbacteria) bacterium GW2011_GWA2_52_12 | reverse complement strand
GGTAGAGTTGCATACGCTCCAGTGTAGCGTACGTGGCTGATCTATCTTAAAAGGTTCGGCTAAAGCCGAGGGGTTTGCTCCCAAAGATGGACACTAAAATATACAGCTCTTCAACTCACAGCTCCGTATGAATGCTACTATTACATGCATCCGTACGGAGTTTTTCTTTTATGTTTGGATTACCGAATATTCTTCTAAGCATTACCGCGCTCTGCAATGTCGGGATGACGCTCTTCATCCGCAGCCGCAACCGCGAGAACAAGATCAATTTTTATTTCTCCATGTTCTCGATCTGCCTTGCTCTCTGGGCGATCATTTTGATCATGTATGCGGTCATCCCGGACACCTCAATAGCGATCTATTTAATGAAGGGATCGTATATCGCGGCTTTGTGCATAGGCATTAGTTTCTATTTTTTTTCCTTCCTTTTTCCCGATAAATATGAAATACCGCATTTCCAACAATTCCTCGTATATGTACCCTCGGTTATTTTTGTCCTTTTGATCGTAAGTATTCCCCAATTCCTTACACGGGGTATCGTCGAACATTCATGGGGAAGAGAAACCATCCTTTCATGGCCTGAATACATTTACTTTACGCTGCTTTTTTCCTATCTGTTCGTCGGCGGACTCGTTCGAATTTGGATCAACTATTTTAAAGCGACGGGGGCACTGAAGATGCAGCTTCTCGCTATCGGCGGAAGCGTCACCGTTGCTGGCTTTCTCGGAATGTATTTCAACCTTCTCTTACCATCACCATTTTTGCAGGATTTTCGATACATATGGTCAGGCCCGCTTTTCACATTCTTTATTGCGGTCACCATCACATATTCCATATTTCGATTCAAATTCTTCAATCCGCGCGCAATCCTCGCAGAGCTCCTTGTGTATGCGCTGCTTTTATTCCTGTTCGTCAGGTTGGTGTTGACCGAGGCATTCAACGACCAGCTGATCGATGGCGTGCTTCTCGGTGTCGTCGGTATCGTGGGTGTACTACTTCTTCGCAGTGTACGGAGAGAAGTTGAACAGCGCGAGCAGATCGAGAAGTTGAGCGAGGAGAAATCGGAGTTCATGACGTTTGCTTCACACGAGATACGCAACCCGATCACCGCGATGCGCGGGTACGCTTCGCTCATCACCGACGGCACAACCGGCGCAGTGCCGCCAAAAGTCATGGACGCGGCGCAAAAGATACTCGTGCTCGGAGACGAGGTCCTGGCACTCATCTCGCAGTTCTTGAATAAATCAAAGATGGAACTCGGGCAAATATCATACAGCGTCACCGATTTTGACGTTGGCTCGGTCGTATCGGTCGTCGCCGACGGCTACCGTCCGCACGCGCTGCAAAAAGGTCTCGAGCTGAAAAAAGAACTTGATGCTAGCGAAAATCTGCACATCAAGGCCGACCAGGAAAAAATGAAGGAGGTGATAGGGAATATCATCGACAATTCTCTGAAATACACTCCTTCGGGAAGTATTACCGTCGCCGCGCATCGCCACGGCGTGCATGTGCGCATCGTCGTCTCTGATACCGGCGTCGGCATTCCCGCAGAGACGCTGCCGCACCTATTTAAAAAATTCTCGCGCGCCGACGCGCAAAAAGTAAACATCCTCGGTACCGGCGTCGGTCTGTATCTCGCAAAGACTTTTATTGATGCAATGGGTGGCCGCATCTGGGCCGAATCGGAGGGTAAAGACAAAGGCTCCCGCTTCATCATCGAATTCAATGCGGCATAACCATACCATGTTTCGTTAAAACAATATCCTTATTTTTTCACGATCGTGAAAAAATAAGGATATTTAAGGACATTGTGAGCAGGTTAAGGAAAAGTGTGGTAGCGAATACAGCGAGTGTGGCCTATAACGGCCCCTATGGCATGAGTCTCTCCTTTTCTGCTAGAATAGGCCAATGCAACGACTTTTGACTGGCATTCAATCATCGGGCGCGCTTCATATCGGCAACTATTTTGGTGCGCTGAAGCCGTTCGTCGACATGTACGAAAAGTATGAAAGTTTTCTGATGGTCGCCGACTATCACGCACTCACGACACTACGAGAGCCCGAGACACTGCGGGCAAATATTCGCAATACAGTGCGCGATTATGTGGCATGCGGCGTCGACCAGAAGAAAGCCGTCATTTTCCAACAATCGCGCATATCGGCACACACCGAGCTCACGTGGATACTCAATTGTCTTCTCACCATGCCATTCCTCGAACTCGCACACGCCTACAAAGACAAGGAGGCGCGCGGGATCGAAACCAATGTCGGACTGTTTGATTATCCGGTCCTGATGGCCTCCGACATTCTGCTCTACGATACCAACGTCGTGCCGGTCGGAGCTGATCAAAAGCAGCACATCGAATACACGCGCGAGATAGCTGCGAAATTCAATGCAGCGTACGGTGCGACGTTCATAGAGCCGAAAGAGCAGATACTGCGCGATGTCGCGGTCGTCCCCGGCACCGACGGCAAGAAGATGAGCAAAAGCTACGGCAATACCATTCCGCTCTTTGGCGCCAAAGATGAAATTACTAAAGCGGTGATGAGTATCGTCACGGATTCATCCGGCGAAAGCCCGACCAACGTCTACAACATTCACCAGCTTTTCAAAGGCGGCGATGAGCTTGCGGCTCTCTACAAGGCCAACAAAGGCAATTACAAAGCGAGCAAAGAGGCGCTTATCGAAGATATCGAGGCATTCATTGCGCCAAAAAGAGAGTACCGCTCACATATATCCGACGCCGATGTAGACGCCATTCTGAAAGACGGTAGTGAGAAAGCCCGCGCGATAGCGGAAACAAAAATGGCTGACGTCCGGCAGAAGATAGGTGTAGCGTTTTAATGGTTTACGAAACCATTAATTTTATGCAACGAACATACATAGGCGACTTGAAGAAACACGTTGACGAGACCATTACCATTATGGGATGGGTCTCCGTGCGGCGCGATCAGGGCAAAATGGTCTTTTTTGATGTCCGCGACATGACAGGCACCGTACAAGCCGTCGCCTTGCCGAAAAGCGCGGCGATAGAAGCGGCCAAAGAGGCAAATCGTGAATTCGTCGTGGCGATGACCGGTATGGTGAACAACCGGCCCGAAAAGAATATCGATGAGGGTAAGGCGAACGGCGACATCGAACTTTGTTTGGACACGATAGAAATCCTCAACACATCGCTCGCACTCCCGTTCGAGGTCGTGGACGACACACTCGCCGTCAATGAAGATGTCCGCTTGAAGTATCGCTATCTCGACCTTCGAAGCCCCCGCATGCAGCGCAATATCCGCATGCGCGACAAGATAATCACGTTTTTCCGCGAGCACATGCACAAAAATGGCTTCGTGGAAGTAGAGACGCCCATCATGATGAAAGGGACACCGGAAGGCTCGCGTGAATACATCATTCCGTCGCGTCTCGAAAAGGGCAAATTCTACGTGCTCCCGCAGTCGCCGCAACAATTCAAACAACTCCTCATGGTCGCCGGATTCGAGCGATATTTCCAGATAGCGCGGTGCATGCGCGACGAAGATACGCGCGGCGACCGGCAGCCGGAATTCACCCAGCTCGACTTTGAGATGTCGTTCGTCACACAAGAGGACGTGCTCGCGTATACGGAAAAGATGTTCATCGAACTCATCGCGGCCCTCTATCCGCACAAGCACATCACGCAAACACCGTTCCCGCGCCTCACCTTTGCGGAATCCGTGAAGCAGCATGGCAATGACAAACCGGACCTTCGCAAGGATAAAAATGACAAAGACGAGCTTGCGTTCGCCTGGATAACCGAATTTCCGATGTTCGAGAAGAACGACGAGGGAAAGCTGCAGGCGGCGCATCACCCATTCTGCTCGGTACACCCAGAAGACAGAGGAAAATTCATGTCGGGCACCGACCTCATGTCCATCCGTGCCAATTCATACGACCTCGTTTTGAACGGCTACGAACTTTCGTCGGGATCGATACGTATCCACAATGCAGCAGAGCAAAAACAGGTATTCGACCTCTTGGGTATTACCGAGGAGGAACAGCAGAAAAAATTTGGGCATATGCTCGAGGCATTCAAATTTGGCACCCCGCCGCACGGCGGATTCGCACCGGGGGTGGACCGTATCGTCATGATATTGGAAAATCAGCCCAACATCCGTGAAGTCATCGCGTTCGCAAAAACGGGTGAGGGTAAGGATCTTCTCATGGGAGCTCCGACAGAAGTGTCCAAAAAGCAGCTGGATGAGCTTGGTATCGAAATCAAAAAGGTAAAAAAATGACCCTTCGACCCAGCTCAGGGCAAGTAAGCTCACTATAAAATGATCGACCAGAATTTCAGTATTTCTACGGAAAAATTCCAGGGCCCGCTCGAGGCGCTGCTCAATTTGATAGAGGCGCGCAAGATGTCGGTCTCGGAAGTGTCGCTCTCGGAAGTGACCGATTCGTATCTTGCCTATGTCGAAAAATTGCCGGAGATGCCGCTCGGCGAGACGGCGCAATTCATCCTCGTCGCTTCGACGCTGCTGCTCATCAAATCGCGCACACTCCTGCCAATGCTGCAACTCTCTGAAGATGAGCGCGAGAGCGTCGAAGAGCTCGAGCGACGGCTCGCACGCTACGCGCTCTATCGAAAAATCGCGAAAATGCTGCGCCGCGAGTGGGGAAGAGCGCCGCTCATATTCGCGAGGCGCGGCCCCACCCGTCCCGCCATTTTCAATCCGGGAGAATCCAGTGTTGCTATCATCGCCTCGGTGGCCATGCGCATGCTAAGCCTGCTCCCAAAGCCGGAAGCACTCGCAGAAGCAGTGGTTGCACCCATTTTGGCGCTTGAGGACATCATTGTGCGCCTGAAGAGCAGGCTCACGAAGGCGCTGCGCACCCGCTTTAGTGAGCTTACGAAAAGTTCCGACAAACACGAACGTATCGTATACTTTTTGGCAATGCTTGAGCTTGTACGCAACGGATCGGTAAGTGCGACGCAAGAAAAATTATTTGAGGAAATCACCATCGAAGCCGAGCACATGGGTGCACCAAAATATGGATAAAAACAAACCCGACCTCGCAGCACGCGCAGAAAGTTTTCTCTTCTCCGAGGGCGGTTCTCTGACGCGCAAAAAACTCTGCCGACTTCTCAATGTAAAAGATGAGGAATTGCGACACGCACTCGCTGCATTAACGAAACACATCGACGGCAGGGGAGTAAGTCTGATAGAAACAGATACCGAGGTATCACTCGTCGTCTCGCCGGAAACTTCCGAAGAAATAAAAACGGCATACGAGCTTGAATTTGGACGCGAGATAGGCGATGCCGGACTCGAAGTCCTCGCGATCCTTCTCTACCGCGGCGCTTCAACGCGTTCGCAGATAGATTACATTCGCGGCGTCAACACAAGCTCGACAATGCGCACACTCCTCTCGCGCGGCCTCATAGAACGCACTGGCAATCCCGAAGACGGGCGTGAATTCCTTTACCGACCGACCGTGGAGCTGCTCGCACATCTCGGTGTCCGCACGCCCGCAGAATTGCCCGATTATGCTAAAATCTCAAATGAACTGGCCGTCTTTGAACAAAAGAGCGGTCCATTTCAAGAACATGCAAGCACCACCAATTCAATGCTCGATGGCGAGGGCGGTTGAGACCTGCACACAGCCACAGAGAAAAAAAATCGCCGGTCTCACGATGATCGCGCTTTTTTTACTTGCCATCACGCTTATCGTATTTGCGATGACCATACCAAATCCGCCTTCAAAGCAATCGCAAGCCGGCGCCGCCCTCGTGGCGATAACATGGAAACCAGCCTCCGCGTTCGCTGATATAACTCTCGTCGCAAAAAGCGCATACGTCCTCGACATGCAGACGGGCACGGTCCTGTTCGTTAAAAATCCTACTGTGCAATTACCGCTCGCCTCGCTCACAAAAGTCCCGCTTGCGCTCGTCATCTCTGAAGTGCTGGGGAGTTCCTCCATGGTCACCGTCCCGTACAGCGTCGCTTCCAATATATCGCTCGCACCGTTCCAAACAGGTGACACGTGGCGTATGCGCGACATACTCGATTACACGCTCGCCGCTTCGAACAACGGAGGAGCGGAAATACTCGCCAGCGCCGCCAACTCACTCATTGCAGCAAAATATCCGCAGGCGGATGAGCGCGCGACGCTCTGGCGCATGAACGACTTCGCGCAATCGCTCGGTCTTGTGCACACCTACTTTCTCAATGTGAGCGGCCTCGATCTCTCCACCACGGAATCCGGCGCGTACGGTAGTGCCAGCGACGTCGCCCGACTTTTCGCCTATGCTGCGACGAACGACGCGCAATTATTTACCAGTACGAAGGAAGACAACGTCACCTTTACATCACTTAACGGCAAAAAAATATCCGGCTCGAACACTGATGAGGCAATAGGCGACATCCCCGGCCTTACCATGGGAAAAACCGGTCTCACCGATCTCGCCGGCGGCAACCTCGCGGTCGTTTTTGATATCGCACCGGAGCATTCTGTCGTCGCCATCGTCCTCGGCTCGACTGTCGACGGCCGCTTCGCCGACATCAAAAAATTAGTCACCGCCGCCCAAGTAACCGCCAGCGCCGAAAACTGAAACGCACGGCGACTTTGGCATAACGGGCAAAAAGCCGTTCGACGAAGCTCATGGCAAGCCGTACAATAGAGCCATGGTACCGGAAGTTATTCGAGTATTGATACCCGCCGCGATGGCATTTATCGTCGGTATGGCCATCACTCCGTTACTCACGCACTACCTCTACAAGCACAAGATGTGGAAGAAAAAATCTGGCAAGCTCGCACTCGACGGTTCGGTGGCGCTAGAGTTTAATCGACTTCACGAGGTGCAAGAGACGCGCGCGCCGCGCATGGGCGGCATTATTGTGTGGGCAAGCGTGCTTATCACCACGCTCGGTGTGGCATTTCTGGCATCCCTGACGACATCCGCTACTCTCGATACTATAAATTTTTTGAGTCGCAGCCAAACGTGGATACCGCTCGCGACGCTCGCGATCGGAGCGATAATCGGGCTCCTCGACGACCTCATGGTCATTCGCGAATCGGGAGAAGGTATGCGCCTTCGATACCGACTTCTTTTTGTTGTCATCATTTCCACCTTCATCGGCTGGTGGTTCTATGACAAGCTCGGAGTAAGCGCGATCGGTATTCCATTTTTTGCGCCGGTGCAGATTGGCTGGCTCGTCATCGTGCTTTTCGTCATCACGTCGCTCGCGCTCTATGCCTCCGGCGTTATCGACGGAATTGACGGCCTCTCCGGTGGTGTATTTGGCTCCATATTCGCGGCGTACGCCATCATCGCTTTTTCACAGAACCAAATTGACCTCGCGGCATTCTGCGCTGCGATTGTCGGCGGCCTCCTCGCATTCCTGTGGTTCAACATCCCGCCGGCGCGATTCTATATGTCGGACACCGGCACGATGGGTCTCACACTCACGCTCGCCGTCGTCGCGTTCATGACCAACAACCACGGCAGCGGCGTGGGGATCGCGGTATTGCCGATAGTCGGCGGATTGCTCGTCGTTACGGTCGCTTCGAATATCGCGCAAGTCATTTTCAAAAAATTATTCGGTAGAAAACTTCTGCGCGTGGCGCCTTTGCATCATCATTTTGAAGCTATCGGCTGGCCGGGATACAAAGTGGTTATGCGCTACTGGGTGCTCTCCATTGTACTTGCCTGTGCGGGAGTTATCCTCGCGGTAGCTGCCAATTAACATGCGGAGAGGCGCACACATCGATGCCGTGCTCGCGAGTTTGATCGCGATACTGATCATATCGGGACTTTTTATTTTTGCGTCCGCCGCGCTCGGCTTTCTCGGCAGAGGCGCGACCAATGTCACCTCGGTCGCATTCAATCACTTAGTCTTGGGCGGGGGAGTTGGCATCGTACTGCTCATCACCCTCTGTTTCATCGATTACAATCAGTGGCGAAAGATCGCACCATATATATACATTACAGCATTGATAGCGACCGCGCTTGTTTTCATTCCGCATCTCGGCATGGAACACGGCGGCGGCAAACGTTGGCTCTCGCTCGCGGGTATGACCATCCAACCATCCGAAGCCTTGAAAATAGCAACGGTACTCATGGCCGCCGCGTATTTTGCCGCCATTCGCGGCCGCGCAGCGACGCTCACCTATGGACTACTGGGATTTCTCGCCATCATGGCCGGCCCCACGCTGATACTTCTCCTGCAGCCCGACCTCGGAACGCTCGGTATTATTACCATAGCGACGTTCGCCGTCTTTTTCGCGGCGGGCGCGAGGTGGCGGGACATCGGACTTGTCCTCTGCATCGCCCTGCTCTCTCTCGGCACGCTCGCCGTTTTCAGGCCGTATGTATGGGATCGCGTGGCGGTATTTATTAATCCCGCGCAAGGTCAGCAAGCGGAAGGGTACCAGCTCAAGCAATCACTTATCGCCATCGGTTCGGGTGGATTGGCCGGAAGGGGATTCGGACAAAGTGTGCAGAAATTCACCTATTTGCCGGAACCGATGGGAGATTCCATCTTTGCCGTCGTGGGCGAAGAAATGGGTTTTGTGGGTTCCGTGATCCTTGTCCTCTTGTTCCTTGCGCTTGTGCTCCGTGGATACGCCACCGCTTCAAGTGCGCCGAATCTCTTCGGGGCGCTTGCGGCAGTCGGTATTGCCACCTATCTTTCAAGCGAGGCATTCATCAATATAGCGGCAATGCTTGGCATCGCGCCCTTGACCGGTGTCCCACTCACATTCATAAGCCAGGGCGGCAGCGCCATGCTCGCATCACTTGCGAGTGCCGGTATCCTTCTCAACATTTCGAGGCGAAGAAACAGAAGGTAGAGTTCGGGGGTCTTCACTTTTTTGCACCCGCCGCCTACACCACAAGAGTACTTCCATTGTTTCTAAGGGCAGAGCCCTAAGAAAAATTGGTCGCTGGCGCTTGGCACGGTCTACGACCACTTCGCTGCACTCACCCCCTCTCATTTGATACAATGGTGAAATGCGTATCGTGCTTACAGGCGGGGGGACGGGGGGACATTTTTATCCTCTGATAGCCGTCGCTGAAGCGCTGGAAGATCTTTGTCAAGAACGCACCGTCATTGAACCCGAATTATATTACATCGGCTCGACGGCTTTTGACCGCCAAGCGCTCATGGAACACGACATCACGCTCGTGAATGTGTCCGCAGGGAAAATGCGCCGGTATCCGAGCATATTGAATTTCTTGAGTTTACTATTGAACATGTGGGGGATCATACGGGCCACATCCGAGCTCTTCCGCATCTACCCCGACGTGGTTTTTTCGACGGGCGGGTATGCCGCATTTCCCACGCTCTACGCCGCGCGGCTGCTCCGCATTCCCACCATCATCTACGACGCCGACTCGCTGCCGGGACGCGTGTCACTCTGGTCATCGCGTTTTGCGCTCGGTATCGCTATCGCGCATCCGGATGCCGTAGATAAATTTCCTCCCAAAGTCCGCGATCGTATCGCGCGGGTCGGCCACCCGATACGCAAGGAGATCGAACATCCCACGAAAGAAGGCGGGTATGAATTTCTGAAATTAAACGCTTCATTGCCTCTCGTGTTCATCATGGGCGGCTCACAGGGTTCCGTCGCGATAAATGAAGTCGTCGTCGACGCGCTGGCCAATCTGGTCACCAAATACAATGTCGTCCATCAAGCGGGAGCCGTGAATCTCAAAGACGTGAGCAATATCGCATCGGTCGTACTCAAAGATTCGCAATACAAAGACCGCTACAAGGCGTTCGGACTCCTCAATGTGCTCGCGCTACGAATGACCGCCGGTGCGGCATCCGTCATCATTGCACGCGCGGGAAGCGGATCGGTGTTTGAAATTGCGAGCTGGGAGAAGCCCGCTATCTTGGTCCCGATACCCAAGGACGTCTCTCATGATCAGACCGAGAACGCGTTCTCGTATGCGCGCTCGGGCGCAGCGATCGTTATCGAACAGCAGAACCTTACGCCGCATGTCTTGGAAGCGGAGATCGATCGAATCATCGGCGACAAAGCGCTCCAGAAAAAAATGGCCGAGGCAGCGCACTTGTATGCGCGCCCCGATGCCGCGCGAAAGATTGCTACCATACTGCTCGACACCGCTATTTCTCACGAATCTGTATGACGGTCATTACCCGCTATCCTCCGTCGCCGACTGGTTCCTTCCACATTGGGAGCGCGCGCACTGCGCTGTTCAATTATCTTTTTGCCGCACATACGGGAGGAAAAATGTATCTCCGTTTCGAAGATACCGATACCGCGCGAAGCAAGCGGGAATACGAAGATGATATCCGCGAGGGCCTGCAATGGCTCGGCATCACCTATGAACTTCCCGGGGTATTTCGACAATCGGAACGCACGCATACGTACCGAAAATATCTGGAACAGCTCATTGGGAAAGGGCTCGCGTACGAAGCGGAGTCGAGCGACACCGAGCAAAATAAAAAAGTCGTCCGGTTCAAGAATCCGAACATCCCCATGACTTTCAACGACCTCATTCGCGGCGACATCTCGTTCGACACGACCGAGCTAGATGATTTCATTATCGCGAGGAGCATCAAAGATCCGCTCTACCACCTATCGGTCGTCATCGACGACTATGAAATGGGTGTCACACACGTCATCCGCGGCGAAGACCATATCTCAAATACCGCGCGTCAGATACTCATCCTCGAAGCGCTCGGGTTTCCGCGTCCGCTCTATGCACACATACCGCTCATCCTCGCACCAGATCGCTCCAAACTCTCGAAGCGGCACGGCGCAGTGTCGGTCAATCAATACAAAGTGGAAGGATACCTTGCCGAGGCGTTCGTCAATTACCTCGCGCTCCTCGGCTGGAATCCAGGCGGCGATCAGGAACTGTATTCGATGCCGGAATTGGTTGAAAAATTTACACTGGAGAACGTTCAGATAAGCGGCGCCATATTCAACATCGAGAAACTTCGCTGGTTCAACAAAGAATATCTCAAGAAAATGAGTGACGATACATTCGGGAAAGGTGCGCTTCCCACTCTGAAAGCCGCCGCTCTAGCACGCGGTTTTACGTGGGATGAAAAAATCGCCGTACGTCTGCTTCCATTGCTGCGCGAGCGTATCAGTATCTGGCAAGACATCACCAAGCAGATAGACGAAGGGGAATACGATTATTTCTTTTACGATCCGCGGCCATCGCCGGCGGACATTCCCCATGCGGGTGGCGACAAAGTGGCGGCTTCGGCACACCTATTAGCAATGCTCCACACGCTGCAAGGCATTTCCGAAGCTGACTTCAAGAATCCTGACATAATCAAACGGTCGGTGTGGGAGTACGCAACGGCGAACGGCCGCGGCGACGTCCTCTGGCCATTCAGATATGCGCTCTCCGGCCGACAGCGTTCCGCCGATCCCATGCTTATCGCTTCAGTGATCGGCAAAGAAGCGGCCGAGAGACGCCTGCACGCAGCGATCAAAATACTGGGAACGGCATCATGAGAGGGCTTACGCACACTACGGCCCTGTTCCTATCGATATGCCTATTCGCCATTGCGATTGCAGTATGCACGATGCCGTTTATAATTCTCGCACAGACAGCCGCGGAATTGCAGCAACAGATTGACGACCATAATTCGCAGATAGATATGCTGAATAAGGAGATAGACCGGTATCAAACGCAGCTCAATCAGGTTTCGAGCAAGAAACAAACACTCCAGAACACCGTTGCGCAGCTCGATTTACAGATCAAACAGACGACCTCGCAGGTCAAGCTCACCAAGAATAAGGTCAACGCGACACAGCTCGAGATACAGCAACTTTCACAAAGCATCTCCGGCAAACAAGAGTCGATCAATCTCGGTGAAGCTGGCCTCGCGGAATCCATCCGTCGGCTCAACGAAACGGAAACGAGGCCGCTTATCCAATCGATACTTTCTTCTGGTTCCATCTCGGCTTCATGGGACGACGCCGACTCGATGATCGCTTTGCAATCTGCAGTCAAGAATAATATTGACAAACTCTCGGATGAAAAACAATCGCTTGCTGATACCAAAAAAGCGACAGAGGCGAAAAAAGCGGAGCTCGTGCGGCAGCAAAATAAACTCGTGGCGCAACAGGGCACTCTGACCGTTCAAAAACAGGCGCAAAGCGATCTGCTCGCGGAAACAAAAGGGCTCGAATCGAATTTCCAGAACATTCTTGCGCAAAAGAAAGCAGCGAAAGAAAGCTTCGAGCAAGCGCTCAATAATCTCAAAACAAAACTGCAATTCGTCGTCGATCCTTCGACGATCACTCCGGCAGGGAAGGGGGTCCTGCAGTGGCCGCTCGACGCTGTCCGCATCACACAGTATTTCGGCAACACGCAATTTGCGGCCGCCGGTGCGTACAACGGAAAGGGACATAATGGCATAGACATCGCAGCTTCTATCGGTACGCCGATCAAGGCTGCTCTTACCGGCACCATCATCGGTACCGGCAACACGGACAGCGTGCGCGGCTGCTATTCATTCGGAAAATGGGTGATGGTCCAGCATGGCAATGGATTGAGCACGCTCTATGCGCACCTCTCACAGATCGGCGTTTCGTCCGGACAAACGGTCGCGACGGGGGAATTGCTCGGCTACAGCGGCGAGACGGGCTACGCGACGGGTCCGCACCTGCATTTTGGCGTATATGTGACATCTGCTACGCAGATATTAAAGCTCGGTGAAGCCACTAATTCCAAAACGCCGTGCGCCGCCGCCACCATGCCGGTCACACCACTTACGGGCTACCTCAATCCGATGAACTATTTATAAATCATCAGGTTTCTTTTTCCACTCGACGAAATCAGTGGCGTCGAGTTCGGCTTGCGTGGCATGCCGCAGTAGTCGCTCATTTTTTTTCGGAACGATAGGGAAGTGGTGAGAGGAATCAAGCGGCTCAATGAGCCAAAATAGGTCTTTTTCTGCTGTGACCCATTTTTCCGGCGCATACTTGGATAAGTCAAACGGTTTCGAATAACGCCGGAGCGATTTAAGACCATCATCCATAAAATATTCGTGAAAATATGACGCGGCAAGCTCGCGGAGCGTAGAGTATATCGGATCGCGGTATCGCAGAACGGCATGATTGGTCTTACTGATGGCGCCCCAATACCCGTTGACCTGAAAAAGTGCGACAACATGATCTTGATCCATTGAAATCGTTTGCAGGTCCATTAAAAGAGGATGCTGGCCATGGTATGCAAACGCCGCAGCGGCAAATACGGCAGCCTCGAGGCAATGCGCCGTTTTTTCCTCTATGACGCGCCGCGGCGACATATACGTCTCACCACATTGCTCAAAATTGACCGGAAAGGTATCCAAATAGTCCTGAATTTTCTGCGGCGTCCGCAATTTCGCAAAAATTTTCCGCTCGTCGGATGTTAAAGTTGATTTGAGCCGCAGGGAATAGGTCACGTGGTGATTGTACAATAGAAAAAATAAGAAATTTGACATTGTGAAAAGTAAATGATACCGCCGCACTCAAAAGACCCCAGATTATCGGGGTCTTTTTGTTTGACTCTCCAAAAAAAGCTATTTTTGCCATAGGGGACCGGCGGGCCTTTTGTGGCCTATTCAATAATTGCGATCCGAGCTCGGAAAAAGGCGATAGAAAATTTTAGGGAACCGATTCAGTCTGAATGCCAAGTATGGGTGATTTGACCTCGTATACGCCTCTACAACGCACGTACACACAGCCAATGACAAAACCCCATGCATGGCACGATCAGCACAGCCGCAGCATCCGGATTTGCCAGATCTATACGTCGGAAAAGATATATTGTGCGACACGCTATATATTACGACATGAAAAGTTATCCACAGGCAAGCTCGGCTACTCTAGATGTGCCCCTCTCCTTTTGCGACATTTCGCCCGCATAAAACATTTCAATTGAGAATATTTTTGCGGTGCACAATTTTTTGAGCGACTTTTTTGTACCGGAATATCACTCCTCCCCTCCCCGCAAGGGGTACATGGGACAAAAATATTCCGTACTTATTCTATCCGACCGGTTAAGATAAGTACGGATTAAATTTCTGAACTTCTATTTATTTTTCCAGGTGATTTCGAATTGGGAAAATTCCGGCAGCAGTTTGCGGCCGTACAAAAGTCGTGCGATGACCTCTGCGTGCGAAAGTGCACCCGTAAGGGCATTGTGCGGTTTCGGTTCTTCTGGAATGCCCACATAGTTAAGCACGGCATCGAGGTTAAGCGCGGAACGTCGGTGCTGGACGGGCGGCTGTTTTCCCCGCTGTATCATGTGCATGTAGCACATCGTGTGCGTATCAATCGTGCGGTGGGCGAACGGCCAATCGGTGTGTCCTGCACGCTCGGCGGCTGCTCTAAAAAAATCTCTATCAAAAGAAACGTTCTGACCGGCGAGCGTGCGCTCGGGTACCCCTTCGCTCCACGCGAGGAAAGCGTGCGTGAGGTCGGCCTCGCTCATTTTCTTCGGATCGGTGATCTGCTCACGCGTAAAGCCGTTCACTTCCATTGCTTCATCCATGATGTGCGCGCCATCCCAAATACGGCACTCCTCATAAAAGCGATTGTTGGGATTCGCAAAATCGAGAGCACCGACGCTCACGATCGAGTGTTTGCTGTAGTCTGTTCCCGATGCTTCAACGTCAATGACGATCATATGCAGCTCATTGTACCCCGCATCACTCGGTAGCCAAACCTACCTACCGACAGGCAGGCCTTTGCAATTCTTGGCAGGCTGATAGCCGGCAGCTTGCGCAGCCTGTTCATCTTTGAACCACGCCGCGTTACCCTCCTTGATCTTTGTAGCTCCCGAGCACCACGGATAGTAGTAGGTTCCTCCGCTTATCGATGCGATTATCTGTCCGCCCGGGTACATCCCCAGTGAAGCAGCTGCTGCGGCAGCCTGCGTCACGGAAATGGGCGGCCGCGACCCCTGTAGGGCCGAAATACGGCCTAGGCCAAACGCAGCGAGGGCGAGGAGGCAAATGGCTATATATAGCCCCCAGTCGCCCACTCCCTCCTCAAGAAATGCCTTGCGGCGAGCGGTGAATTCCTGTATAGTTCCGAAACCCATCGGGGAATACTACAGCATTATGGCAACAACAAAAGCAGGCGGCTCAGCGAAAAATCTCAACGACTCAAATCCGAAGTATCTCGGGGTTAAACGCGCTGACGGTCAAAAAGTGGGGATCGGCGAGATCATCGTGCGCCAACGCGGCACCAAGATCATGGCCGGAAAAAATATCGGCGTCGGCAAAGACCACACGCTGTTCGCTGAGATTGCGGGCACTGTGCATTTCCACACAAAACGAAAAACGAATTTTGACGGACGATCCAATCGTCGCAGTATCGTAGACGTCGTTTAATTAGCGGCTTCGACCGCAATCGTGATAGCAGCATCAACACCTGCGTCAACTACGTGTATTACATACTCACCAACTTCTTTGATGGCATCCTCCAGTCCTGTAATGGTGTCCGGCAAGATTGCAGCTCCAAGATTACTTAATTCGTCCGCCACGGCTTTTTTGTTGATGCCCTTGAACAAGTGCCCCTGCTTGTTTGCAGGCGCTCTTACTACGACTCTTCTACCGTTAAGGTTGTGTAGTTTCTCTACCATGTCTTTATTGGCAGCATCCGCCTTCTTCGCGTTTTCTTCGGCCTGCTTCGCATGCGCTGCCACCTTCTCCGGAGTAGCTTGCACCGCAAGACCTCTTGGAATGAGAAAATTGAGCGCATAGCCATCCTTCACCTCTTTGACGGTGCCGTGTTGCCCTACCCCACCGACATCTTTAAGTATGAGGATTTTCATATATGCTATTTATTTACCAACTCGACGGCTTTGTCCAGCTGCGGGTCGAGTTTTTCTTTTACATCCTTTTCGCTCATCTCCACTTTCACATCCGGCACTATTCCCTCGCGGGGAATCTGTTTGCCGTCGGGTCCCAGCCAGCGCGCGACCGTGAGCTTGAGTGACGTTTCGGGAGTGATCTCGATCAGCTCCTGAACCGAACCCTTGCCGAAGGTATTCACGCCGACGAGCTTTGCGACTCCATAGTACCGGAGCGCATCGGCAAGAATTTCGGAAGCCGATGCCGATCCTTTATCAACTAAAATAACCATCTTAAGATTTTTATTGAAGATATCATAACCGAGCGAACGATGCACGATGTTGGACGAGTGCCCCGCATAATCTTCCGTCACCACGACCGCGCCGGAAGGCAAGAACCAACTCGCCATTGAGACCGCCGCGTCAAGATACCCCCCGGGGTTGCCGCGCAGATCAAGAATGAGCTTTGAGTCGTCTGATTGCACGAACTCCCTGAGCGCACCACGGAAAAGCTCGGGCGAATTGGACGTGAATGTGTATACCTGGATCACAAAAATCCCGTCGGGACGCGCGGTCGTCGTGACAGTCGGCACATCGATGACGTCGCGCATGACCTTGAAATCTTTTGGCTCGCTCCATCCCACGCGCAGTATCGTGAGCGTTACGTTCGTTCCTTGCGGTCCGCGTATCAATTTCACGGCAGCGCTTGCATCAATGCCGTGCGTATCCGTCCCGTTAATTTTCAAAATTTGATCGCCGCTCTTCAGCCCTGCTTTATACGCCGGCGTACCTTTGAGCGGCGAGACAATCGTCAGTATCTGGTCGCGTACAGCTATCTCCATGCCCACTCCTTCGAACGAGCCGCTCATGTCCGAATTAAATTGCTGACTTTCTACGGGTGGCAAAAAGAAACTATATGGATCGTTCAAAGAGGCCGCGAGGCCCTCTATCATTCCCCACACGCGCTCTCCCGGCGGCTGCGCTTCCTGTCCTATGATGGGGAGCACGGCACTCTTCCCCGCCGCAATATATCCGGTAAAAAAACCGGCGACGGCGAGAACAATCCCCGCAATGACCATAATGCGGACATGCAGTGTTTTATGGTGATGTTCTTTGAAGAGCGGGTTCATAAAATGTTGCCAAGTACCCCATTGGAAAGTATCTAAGAATAACATGCAATGGACGTTAAACGAGCTCTATCATCAGGTATACTATATGTATATGAAAACCAAGTTTGAGCACAAAGACCTTGTGTGGTTCGATGTCGAAACGCCAACCCGTGAGGAGGTGCAAGAACTTGCCTCTGCGTACAACATCGACAGGTTCGTATCGGAGGAACTCATGGTGCCCTCGACCAAGCCGCGCACCGAATTACACGGCGACCACCTCTATCTTGTATTGCATTTTCCGGCGCTGCGGCATTCACACAAGGAAAAAGAACAGGAGGTTGATTTCGTGATCGGCAAGAATTTCCTCATCACGACGCGATACGACACGATCGATTCCTTGCACAAGTTTTCAAAAATTTTCGAAGTTAATTCGATCTTGGATAAGCAGCCGGTCGGTGATCACGCCGGCTTTTTGTTCTTTTACATGATGAAGGAGATCTATAAAGCGATGGAGGACGAAATAGAGGCCATTCGCATTGGTCTCCATACCATCGAAGAAAAAATATTCGCCGGACAAGAAGTGGGTATGGTCGAAGAAATATCGCGCGCCGCGCGCGACCTCCTGAACATACGACAGGTCATAGAGCCGCACCGGGATGTGTTGCGAGAGCTCGAAGTGGCGGGTGCGACCGTTTTCGGTGAATCGTTCACACCTTATTTAAAATCGCTTTCCAATGAATATTATCGCGTACACAACCATGTCATGCGCAACACCGAATCACTCCACGAGCTTCGCGAGACCAACAATTCTCTCCTCACCACAAAACAAAACGAAACGATGCGCGTCCTCACTATTATGGCGTTCCTCACCTTCCCGCTCGCGCTCCTCGTCGCGATATTCAATCTCCATTTCACGAGCAATCCAATCGACACCATGCAGAACGGTTTTTGGTTCGTTGTTGCCACCGTCCTTGGCTCTGGTTCGATAATGCTCTGGTACTTCAAGCACAAAGGATGGCTCTAATATGGGATTATTCGACCTCTTCAGATCTGAAGGGCTGGGGCGGGTGCCGCTTTATTTATACAACACGCTCGGTGCGGTAAAGCAGGAATTCAACGCGGTAAAAAAGGACAACTTGGTGCGCATGTACAATTGTGGACCGACGGTCTACGGCCGCCAACATATCGGCAACCTTTCGATGTTCGTTTTCACCGACATCCTGCGCCGCACGCTGCAATACAATGGCTTCAATGTTAAACAAGTCATTAATTTTACGGATTTCGGACATCTCACTTCAGATGCCGATGAGGGCGAGGACAAAATGACGAAAGGCCTCAAACGTGAAGGACTCGCCTTGACGATGGCCAACATGCGTTCGCTCGGAGAGAAATACTCGCAGCTTTTTCTGGAAGATATGCGTGCGCTCAACGTGGAGGTGGACACGGTAACATTCCCCCGCGCGAGCGATTATATCCCCGCGCAAATAGCGATGATACGGACACTCGAGGAAAAAGGATACGCATACCGCACAAAAAGCGGCGTGATGTATGACACGTCGCGCTTCCCATCGTACGGGCAATTGGGAAATATCGATCTCTCGTCCCTCAAAGAAGGGGCACGGGTGAAAGCGGACCCCGAAAAGCGCAGCCCGACCGATTTTATTCTTTGGAAAAGTGATAAAAAGCTCGGATGGGATTCGCCATGGGGCAAGGGATTCCCCGGCTGGCACATAGAATGCTCCGCCATGATACGCTCCACGCTCGGCGAGCAGATCGATATCCATACCGGCGGTATCGAGCATGTTGCCATTCACCACAATAACGAGATAGCCCAGTCGGAAGCCGCTACCGGCAAAAAACCATTTTCGCGTTTTTGGCTTCATCGTGCTCACATACAACTTGCAGGCGGTAAGATCGCAAAATCGAAAGGCAACGTCGTCTATCTCTCCGATGTGATAGAGCGCGGCTTTCATCCCCTCTCGCTTCGCTACCTCTTCCTCGGGGCGCACTACCGGACGCCGATGAATTTTACATGGGAATCACTCGCCGCAGCACAGACGGCATACGGCAAATTGCTGGCTTACTGTAAAGACAAAGAGCGAGCAACGGCACCAAACAACAAATGGCATACGATATTCCACCAACGCTTCAACGACGACATCGACACGCCGGGCGCCCTCGCTACCGCGTGGCAGATGATTAAGGATAATTCACTCAGCAAAGAAGAAAAGATCGCTACACTTCTCGATGCCGATTGCGTCCTTGGTTTGAAACTTTCCGATCCAGACGAGCGCGCACAAGAGCTTGCGAGCAAAGAATTGCGCGCCGAGTTGACGCTCTTTGACCTGCCAGAAGCGATACGCACGTTCATTGCCGAGCGCGAGACAGCGCGCAAAGATAAAGATTGGGCGCGTGCCGACCAATTACGAACAAAAATTCTCGATTGTGGCTACGAGATCGACGACGCGCACGGCAGTTCCCGCGTTTTCAAACTATAACTTCTCCTCTAGTACAAAGTTGATCAGCCTGCCCGGGACGACAATGGTACGGGTGACAGACTTCCCTCCCATGCGACTCGTCATCGCCTCGCGCGCCTTTGCCTCAACAGTTGCTTTATCTGCATCCGAAGAAACAATAATCTCACCGCGAGTTTTACCATTGATCTGGATCATTATCGTCACCGTCGCATCCTGCAGTAATTGAGGATCGTATACCGGCCATTCTTGTGTATGAATAGAGGATTTGTGTTTCGCAAGAGCCCACAATTCCTCCGTCATGTGTGGCGCAAACGGCGCAAGTAGCTTCAAAAGAGTAGCCCACTGATCTGTGCTTATTTTTTTCTGCTTTTCAATTTCATTAAGCAATATCATGAGCTGGCTGATGGCCGTGTTGAATTTCATGGCTGCGATATCGTCGCCGACTTTTTTGATGGTTTTATGCAGCAATGTGGTCAACTCCGATACATCTGTTTTTTGTACCAACTCCCCTACCCTCCATACACGTTCCAAAAACCGCCTCGCGCCCACCACCCCATCGGGATTCCACGGATAACTCGACGCTTCGTTGTATGGGCCGATAAACGCCAAATACATGCGTACCGTGTCGGCACCGAGCTGCGCCACGATAGCATCCGGATCAATGACATTGCCGCGTGATTTGCTCATTTTTTGACCGTCAGGCCCGAGGATGAGCGACCGATTCATACGCCGCCTGTACGGTTCATGGTCGTCGACCAATCCGAGGTCGAAAAGTGCCTTGTGCCAAAATCGTGAATAGAGTAAGTGCATCGTTGTATGTTCGGCCCCTCCCGAATAGAGATCGACAGGCATCCAATTCATCATTTTCTTTTTCGACGCGAATTCTTTTGTATTTTTCGGATCCGTATAACGCAGGAAGTGCCATGATGAATCAATGAACGTATCGAGTGTGTCGGTCTCTCGCATAGCTTTTGAGCAACATTTAGGACACACCGTGTCCACAAATGTCTTTACTTTGGCAAGTGGAGATTTTCCGCTCCCTTCCGGCAAATAATCTTTGACTTCCGGAAGCTTCACCGGCAGGTCTTTGTCGAGCACCGCGACTGCTCCACACTTTTTGCAATGAATGATCGGTATCGGCACACCCCAATAACGTTGGCGCGATACGATCCAATCGCGCAGTTTATAGGTTGTCTTTTTGCGTCCGAAACGTTCAGTTATAGCTATCTTTGCAGCCTGTCCTGACAGACCGTTGAACTCTCCCGAATCCATCAATTCACCGATGCCGCTGTAAACATGTACATTTTCGTGCGATTCGTTGATTGTTGGCGACCGATAATTTCCCCCCGGTCCAAACCCTAAAGTTGCCGGTCGTATCACATTCTTTATAGACAGGTCGAACTTTTTCGCAAATGCAAAATCACGCTCGTCGTGCGCGGGCACTGCCATGATGGCGCCAGTGCCGTAGGTGGCAAGCACGTAATCCGCCACAAATACCGGTATCTTCTCCCCCGTCGCGGGATTGATCGCCTCGACACCATCAAGCTTCACGCCCGTCTTTTCTTTTTGATCGACTAAACGTTCAAGTTCCGTTTTTCTCTTCGATAGGGCGATATATCGCCCTATTTCATCCTCATTTGTTAACAATCCACAATGTGTGAGTACGAGCGCGATCCACGGATGTTCCGGCGCGAGCACGAGATACGTGGCACCAAATAAGGTGTCTGGGCGAGTTGTGAACACGCGGAGCGTCGGCGTTATGGCCATCAAAACATCCGGCTCCTTATCACCGTTGAAATGGCCTATCGTTCCCTTACCCTCGATATATATTCCTCCGAGTTTTTCAGCATACGCTTTTCCGTCCGAAAGCGGAATGATCGGATCGCCACTATCGTAGAGTGCGATAACGTCCCGCACATTCGAGCAAATCTTCCTGTAGTCGTATCCGCGATTGATCGAGCGCGAAACGGATGCGCGTTCCTTGCCGTCTGCAAACACAGAGTTATGAGGAGTACCAACGAGCACAAGGCGACCCCCTTTTGTTTTTTCAAGAAGTCGCATGGCCGCAAGGCCACCTGAAGAGTGTCCGACAATGATTGTATTCTCATCAATCGTGCAATTCTTCGCAATATATTTTGACTGCTCAATATCGTCCGGTTCAGTATTATTCGGGAGCATGGGCACTTCAACTGTGTATCCCAGCTTTTCAAGTTCATCTTTTACCCACGGGATGAAATCGGAATCCGGCGTCCCGCCTCGACTGTGCAAAATAACGACATGTTTCATCGTATCGATCGGTAGACGAAAATCGATCTCCGCACCCTCCGAGCGGCCGATCCAATTGCGCTGCGACTCTTTTATTTCCTTCGGCCAATCAAGAGGCTCAAGGTCGTCGATGAGCCTGTCGGCGTAATCGGTGATCTTGATATTCCACTGCAGCATCATCTTCTGCTCGACGATCGAATCGCATCGCTCACATTTGCCACCCACTACTTGTTCGTTGGCCAGAACCGTTTTGTCTTTTGGGCACCAGTTGACGGCCGTCTCTTTCTGATATGCGAGACCTTTTTTGAAGAGCTGCAAGAATTGCCACTGCGTCCATTTGTAATATGTGGGATCGGCGGTAATGACTTCGCGCGACCAGTCGAATGAAGCCCCCATTGAGACGATCTGCTTTTTCATGTACGCGATGTTGGCGTACGTCCATTTCTTGGGGTTGAGTTTATTTTTTATCGCGGCATTTTCCGCTGGAAGTCCGAATGCATCGAAACCGATCGGGTACAGCACATTTTTCCCCTGCATGCGCAGCGCACGCGCGAGAATATCGGGCACCGCAAATGCATACCAGTGTCCGACGTGGAGATTGCCCGACGGGTACGGAAATTCGGTAAGGAGGTAAAAATTATCGCTATTTTTTTTAGCGTCGGCGGTCTTGAAAATGCCCTTCGAAGCCCATATTTTCTGCCATTTACGTTCAATTCCTTTATGATCGTACCGTTTCATACGATTTTTGCTTGCCCGTCCGTAGCTTTAGCGAAGGAGGGCCATTTTTTTTCTATTTTTTTATGGTCATATCCGTGCATATCAAGACAGCGTAGCATACGGCTACGCTGCTCGAAAAGACCATATCGATGCTCATTGTGTTTTTTGTATCGTCTTTGAGTACGGCGGATAGCGCTGGGGATCGATGCCGCGATTGAAACAGAACTCTCCTGCCGGGTGATACCACGTTTCATTTTGTACAAGCTTTGAGCCCACGGGACTCACCGGTACTGCTGGGCTATTCGCCGCATCGGCCGAACGAGCCGGGGTCTCGGCATTGAACGTGGCACAGAGTTTGAAAGAATACGTCCCGAGGATGGCGTAGGCATACTGCTCTCCCGTTTGCGGGTCGCGTGGAAGAATATTGCCCTGTATCGGGTCATAGAGATCGGCCAATGCAGGCGGAATCGTTTGCTTTTGCTGCCAATAATTGACTATCTGATACTGGATATTCTGCAGGTCGCCCACTTTCTGCTCATCAAACCGATACAAGCGGGCCTCCCACGGCGTTCCGATGATGAAGAATCCAGAGATGACCGTGATAAGGATGAGACCGCCTGTCGCCAAGCCCACGGAACGCGCCTGATTGCGATTTTGCTCCCAAAATCCGCGCAGGTCGGCGACAAAATGCAGAAAGCCCGCAGCCGCGACCGCGAACACGACGAATACTTTCGCGATGAAACGGATGGTTATTTCACCGTTGAGGAAATACATGATGAGCGTGATGAGGTCTCCCGCGAGCGCGAGCGCTGCGATAAAAAGGGTCAAATAGAGAGCCCAGCGCCGTATCCAGATATCGCGCCTTGTTGGGTCGCGCGCGATGTCATTGTTGATGACGCGCATAAGGATGAGAAATATCGGGAACATAACGATGAGCGACGCCATTTCGTAGCTGATGGAGCCGGAATACGGATTGGTGGGAAAGTATTGGAGCGGATCGGGAAATGTGTAATTGATGTAATCGAATATCAACGAAATGAACGAAAAAACGCTTACGTATAAAGAAACCATCGCCCCCGCCCAGAGGAAAAAGTCCTTTGGGGTTACTTTTGGTTTGTCCATTGCTATAGCATAGCATAATCGTCTTTTTTGCCGACCACTAGACATGATCTAATAACCGTGGTAAAAATACATACCTTTTTCTCCAGTCTCCTCCGTATCCGTGGAGGGTACGAGGGATATCTGGAGGAAAGGGTAGTTCTTTCAAATATCAGCTCCTGCTACCCATTGAGGACTACTGAAAATGGCACTTTATAGAGGCACCTTAAAATGGACGAAAGAAGACAGATACGGTTACATCGACCAAACAACGGTCGAACCGCCCATCGAGACGACGGACGGCATCTTCGTCCATGGAAATGATTGCAATCGGCCACTCCGCGTCGGGATGGAACTTGAGTTCGGTGTGCAGCCGGACGAGAAACGCGGCAAGGGATTCTTCCGCACTCCGTATGCCCACGAGACACCCGAAAGCCGTTTTGCGGGTCTCGCAAACGACGGTGTCACATTGGGAGTGCCCGAACACGCCCTCCTACAGCCGAGCTTCTTTGTTTCATGGTGCGTCGATGCAAAGACAGCTGCAAAGATTAAAAAACAGTCATTGGAAGGGGATGCCTTGGGTCTTCTGATAATCCAGTACCCACTTTCTAATTCTGACGACAGGCATCAGTCGCTGAAGGAGAGGCGGCAGATAATCGCCCTCAACAAGCCGATGGCGGTGCTGTCGTTCAACACGTCAGGAAGACATCGCGTTGTCGGTGTGATCGTCAATCAATGGGGCAGCCAAAGAGACCTCATCGACAGGTACCTCAATATGAGGGACGGTGAGTATACGAGTAACGTCATCTCAAGTCACGGTGATTGCCTTACGTCCATCAAAATGCTCGGCTCCAGCTGTTTCGACATCGATATGCCGGAGGCGCTCTTTGCCGAGAAACCGCGAGACTATGAGTGGGTCAATTCCTTCTTCAAAAATAAACCGAGGGACGAATGTGCCTTCCGCGACCGTCGGCTACTCGTGTATCCGTTCCAGCTCGTGCGATTCCCGTATCTCGGGGTCAAAGCGATTGTAAAATTCGCTGTCGCGCTTCTCGGAGTGATTGTACTGAACTTGGTGGGAATGCGCGGAATCAACTATGCTCCCCTGCGACATCCGCTCAAGATGAGCCCGGGAAACGTCGGTGCCGATGTGACTGGATCTCGATTTATCTGGAAAATGGGGAATCGACATCTCATCTTCCCCTTCATCTTCAGTCCATTGACAATTCTGCAAGTTCTCATCGTGGCAGTTCTCACGGTCGGTCTGGGGGCACTCCTGCAGCTGCTGACAGCTTTCGCCATCGGCATGCTCGTCACCGGCGTATTCTTCGGGTTCGTCTCACTCGTTCTATTCTGGGCCGAAGGCGTGGACTGGAATGCGAAATTCGAGAGGTTGAACAGGAAGCTGAACGAATCCACGCGAGCGGCCGCAAAACGTAAGTGTTTTGCGAACGAGGAGAATGCGCGCCGCAAAAAGCTCGACCTCGAACGCGAAGTTCAAGAGCTCATCTGTGAGACGACGGGCCCTCGAACTCCCGATATCAGACGACTCAAATTCCGGCCCAGCACGATCTATTTCTATGCGGTCGCTCTGAAGTGGAAGGTGTGCAGGAACTTCTCTGCGAGTTGAGTACACGGCACTCACTCGTTTGCCATCGGGTCTCGGCCAAAAGCCGAGACCCATTTTTTTATACATCCGGATATGAGTGACTTGACCGCAATTCGGCACAGTGTACAAATAGTACAGTTCAAACAGAGGGAGACTAAAAATGCGTCGCTTATTGCTGGCAACAGCTGTGTTTGCTCTTTCACTCACACCGAGCTTTGCGCAAGAGGTCAAGAAGAACGACATGATTCCTTCCGTGGAAGGCATGTGGCTCAACGTTCAAAATGCAGAGTCCCTAAGTACACTGTTTTATAAATGGACACAAAACGAAGTATGCATGACTAAAATCGGTGGCACGATAACCGTGGCTGGCATCACCGATGATGGTCGAGTGCTTGTCCTTTACAGAAACGAACAGTTTTCGGGAACCATCGTACGGTGTCCAAACGGTACTGCTGCTTTTATTTCAACAGAACGGTGGTTTGCGGCAATGGATGAAGGTCGACAACAAACAATCAAACAGGAGGAAGCGAAAAAGGACAAAGACCTTGCTCGCGAGCTCCTCAAACAGTTCAACAAGTAGGCTGAACCCCAGAGCGACTCGTGGTCGCTCTTTCTTTTTAACTATGATCCGAGCGCGAGATGCCGCTCAAGTTTAGTTATACGACTTTCATGGCTGACGAGTTTCACTGCGTCTTTGTCGACAGCGCGCTCAATCGGGCGAACGACATCAAGAATCTCTTCTTTAACTCGCTCAAGGTCGCTCTTCATTGTTACATCATTATTCACTTTCTCATAAAGAGAGGAGACGAGTTCGAATATTGCTTTATTTGAAACCTCTTTTTCACTCATATGAGCAGTGTGCCATCCGCTAATTCTACACTCAACTGTGCAAAAACTCCATGACATCGCCGTCTTGCACGATGTATTCTTTGCCTTCGGTGCGGAGTATTCCTTTTTCGCGTGCTTTTGCGAATGAACCGACTTCGAGCAATGTATCCCAGTCTATGACTTCGGTGCGGATGAATTTATCACGAAAATCGGTGTGAATAGCGGCGCCCGCTTCGGGCGCTTTTGCGCCGCGATGTATCGTCCATGCCCGTGTTTCATCATCGCCGGTCGTGAAAAATGAAATGAGGTCGAGAAGTTTGTACCCACCTTTGATGAGAGTGTCGATACCATCGTCGAGAGAACCGAGTTCGCGGCGAAACTCCGCACGTTCGTCTTCGTGCACGTCGGAGAGGTCGCGCTCCACGCCGGCGTCGATCGTCACATATCCAGCATGCGTAGATTCGAGAAATTCCATCAGTGCTCGCGAGCGCTCCCCCTTCTCGGCATCGACGTTGATCACGCCGCTTTTTCTATTGAGCACGTAGAGGATCGGTTTGGTCGTTAGGAAGTGAAAGAGTCGCGCGACATCTTTTTCTTTATCGTCGAGCTGCACAGTGCGCGCAGCTTTGCCCGCTTTCAGTGCCGGCATGATCTTCCGTAGCACGTCCCTGCTCGCAATCGTGTCCTTGTCACCTCCCTCGGCCGTAGACCTATGGGCGAGGCCCTTCGCGTCACGTTCGAGACGCTCGAGTTGTTTCTCCGCGCTCTGCAGATCGGCAAGCACGAGCTCAAGGTCTATGACTTCAATATCTTGCCGCGGATCCACCGTGCCTGCCACATGATGAATATCTTCATCATCAAAAATACGCACCACTTCAGCAATCGCGTCCACGTCGCGTATGTGTGTGAGGAATTGATTGCCCAAACCTTCTCCCTCGGAGGCACCCTTCACCAATCCCGCAATATCCACGAACTCAACGACCGCCGGGATTTTTTTCACCGAGTGCGACATCTCCGCAAGCCTATCCACTCGGAAATCCGGCACGGCGACGACGCCGACCGACGGGTCTATCGTGCAAAAAGGATAATTCTCGCAGGGCACGCCTTTCTTCGTCAAAGCATTAAAAAGCGTCGATTTCCCGACGTTCGGCATCCCCACTATCCCTATCGATAGCGACATAATTTAGACTGGATTATAGCCTATTTTGTCGTTTTGTCGTGCCCTGCTATCCTCACTGTATGCATCAGATACGAGCGCGAGTACACACGAATGCGCGAAAGGAAAGCATCAGCGTCGTGTCGGAACATGTACTTGAAATATCGGTCAAGGAAAAGCCGCTCGAGAACCGCGCGAATTCCCGCGTCATTGAACTCGTTGCACGCCACTTCCATGTCCCGGTATCAAAAGTCCGCCTCGTGCGCGGACACAAACGACCCTCAAAGATATTGACGGTCTGGTAGAGGCCCTCTCAAGGCGTCGCCTTGATATATCATTTTCCTCTCCTTCCGATATCCCTGACGTGACGTATCCACCTTTCTCGCCTTGTCTCGGGGATATGTTCGGATGGTCCAAACCATGTGCCGCATACGCGGAAGCCGGCGAACCATAAGATCCCCCATCGGAGTTGTGCATTCACGTTGCCCGGCAAGAACCGCACGAGGAGCGGGGCCGTGCCGCTCGCAAGAATAGTGCGCGCTGTTTTGCCGCGAAAGAGTCGATGCCAGAAAATCGTGTGGGCACCTGTTTTTGTCTTGATGTAGCGAAATGCGGAACCGGGAAGCCATGCGCGATCAAACAGTCCTTTCAATAAGGCCGGCATACCCACCCACCACACGGGATAAATAATGACGAAATGATCCGCCCATGCGACGAGCTGCTGAAATTTTATGAGGTCGGGCTCGAGCGGCTGTATCTCCCGATAGCCCTTGTGCAATATCGGATCGAATTGCATGTCACCGAGATTGAGTCGCTCGATAGTGTGACCTCCTTCGTGTGCACCCGCTTCGTATGCGTCGGCAAGCGCGCCGCAAAAACCGCTTTTATCGGGATGCCCCAAAAGAAGGAGTATCTTTTTTGCGACCATTCCCCCTATTTTACCTCATTATTCGTCCCTTCATGACAAAGACGATGAATTGCCATTATCCGTAGATAGATCATCAGAACCCGGCATAATCTCTGCGTCCGTTACCATTCTCTTTTCTGCCTCCGAAACTTCAATGTCGCGACTATTGAATTGATGCAGAACCATCGCGCGCACGGTCTTTGTATTGAAATAAAAGGCGAAAAGGAAAATGATCGCAACGGCCATCCGGAGTACAAACATCAGATATTCTCCATCCTGATACGCATAAAACGCCCACGGGGCATACACAATGGCGATAATGCAGGACATCATCGCATCGAACACGGACACCCACCGCATGAGCGGATTGACGAGCGCCGCGAGGCCGACCGACAAAATGGCTGCAATGATGATGAGTGGGAATTGCGTCAATAATTCATTGGCATACCACGGCGCACCAACGAGCATGAGCGCCGCGCCGCCCACCGAGAGCTGGCGCGCCACATCGCCCCAGTAGTGCGGTATACTTTCCAGACCCGGGTCAATTGGCGACATATATCAAAATCATGGCACGATACCAAAAATATGCAACTCCGAATGGGATATAGCCCCTACATCCTTGTATGCGCTGCCTTTGTGGCAAGCGCAATGATGGCCTCGTTGCTATCATTCTTCGCAATGTCATTCTTGCGCTTCATTTTGCAGCGTACGCACCGGTGCACGATGCGATAGTGCGGTGTCGTGCCTTCGAGCCTCGTGGGCTCCATCATGCCGCAACACGCCTCTGCCCTATCGCCCGGATTTTTGTCCACGTGCTTGCTCCAGAGACACTTCGGGCAGTGATTGGTGTAGCCGGTACCCTTTACGAACTCTCCACAGTGCTCACAGGTAAAGTCCTCGATGGTTCTTTGGAATTTCTTCTGTCCATTACTTTGGAGCATGATTACCAGAGTGTACCAGAATTAAGAAACTGTTGAAAAAGCTCCAGAGGCGAGGCGTCGAGGAACGAGAACGTGAGCCGTACTGAACGTACGGTGAGCGTTCGAGCGACGATGACAACGATGCATATGGACTTTTTCAACAGTTTCTAACGTAGCGTAACAGATGCGATGTGTTCATCCAGTGTTCCTTGCAATGTCCGGCATCGCAGCGTAAATGTCATTGACGTGTCGGAAGGCGCGCTTGATGTAGTAATGGTGCGGGAGCCCTCCATTCCCTCACCGATGGACTGCGAGCTGGCAAAGATCTGGCAGGCACTCGTACCGACGCTCGTCCACGAAACAACGACGGTATCACCACTCGATACAACTCTCGGCTGAACGACGATGGATGACGCGAAGTAGCGCGTCGAACTTGCCGAAGTGGGCGCATAGGAAGTCGTTCCATTTGAAGAAGTGCCCGCTGTTGGTTGTCCTATTTGTGCAGTACCGCCGATTGGTACCGGCGAGAGATTGGCGAAAGGACTTGATGTGTAGGAAGCGTTACCCGCTCCGCTCATGAAACCACTTGATTGACGCGGTGGATTATAGTTGTTTCCGCTGATACTCGATAGTGGGTACGTCCAGCTTCCCGGGTGCGAATTCGGTGAATAGCTCGGGTTCGTGGCGTAGCCTCCAGTCATACTTTCATTGAGCAACTGTCCGACATTGCTCGGCACTGGCACGCGGGCACCACCGCTAGCCATAATGAGGCCCTGCTTGAGTTCATCTGCGCTATATGGCAGAGAACCCGCCTCGAAACAGGCCATCGCCATTGCGAGACGTGCCACGAGGTCAATGTCGTTTGGATTATACACTTGATTCACGGGAATGCCGGCATTTCTGGAAACGAAATTTGCATACGCAGATCGATCACCGGCTGTCGCAGTCCATTGCTGGACGACGCCGCCGATCGTGCATCGACCGCGTTCCCCGCAATATCGTCGGAGCAGCTCTATATGGGCGGCAAATCCATGAGAAACCGTGGGAAAAATAGCGGTTCGATTGTTCGGATGGCACCCGATCGAGTTCCACCGCGTCGCCGTGGGGCCACACACTTGGGCACCCGTATTGCGTGTGCGGCACGACAGCGTACAGGTGTTTTTGTTGCACGGTAATTGCGCTTTCAATTGCGCGTACCACTGCTCGAAGTCACGCCCAATACCCAATATTTTTTCGTCTGCGGGACACACTTCAAACTTTTGCGGTATACCACGAGCAGCCATTTCGGCTTTATCTTGCACCGTAGACAATCTACATCCCACACCGAGTGTTTGGGCTGATATCGCCAGGGGCGAAGCAAGAACAACGACACTGACTACGATCGGTAGAGAAAACAATACAAAAAATGAAAAAAGAACCGCTGCGATCCTGCGCATACTCGTATTGTATCGCCTTTTACCGCGATGTTTGGAGCGTGGATGTTGAAAACCGCCACGTCGATCTACTTGCGTGGCGGCGTGTAGGTGAATTTATACACTGTCATTGCCGCACCCTTATACACCACATCGAGGCGCGACGAGAACCATGGAGGAAAATGATACGTGTATCCCGAATGCATGACGAGAAAAAAAGAACTATCAATCGGTTGACCGTCTTTCATTTGCTGGATAACTCTTCCATTTCCGTAATACCAAATCGTGTCCCAGTAGTCCCAATAGTACGTGTAGACGAGCTTCGGCGCTGGATTCGCGTTCAGAAAAGCTCCGAGGTTGCGTTCTTCATTCGCGATCAGTTGCTCATTATCCGCGTAGTTGTATCCCACATATATCGTGTTCGCAAAACCACCGATGAATAACACGACACCGACGACCAGTGCCGTGATTCTAAGTGCACGCTTCCGTATCCGCTGAAATAACCAATACGTCGTCAATGCTACAAAGATCGCGATAAACGGATATATCGGCATCAAATAATAACCAAGTTTCGTTTTTGCCAGCAAAAAAATACACAGTACGCCGATCGGAAACAAAAGAAAAACGAAGGTGTCTCTGACCGTCTCCCCTTTTCGATACATCCACCACACTACCGGTATAAAGAGTACAAAAAGAGTGGTCCATGGTTGCGCCCATGTAAGTAAAATATTGAAATATTCAACGCTATTTGAAGGCGGTGCGATACCGCCGAGTATGTTCTCGCCGACCCGCTGGATCACCAAATGAAATAGGTAACTGTCCCAAAAAACACTGCCGAATTTCACGCTCTCGTATATATGCCACGGCGCAGCGATCACAAACATTGCCGCAATGCCGATCCATAGGTACACACTTTTGAAGAAAGACGTATTCCGATGAATGAACGCAAAGATTGCGATGAAACCGAGCGGAAGGAGGCCGATAACACTCTTCATCATTATGCCGAGCGCGATGCCGACTCCTACCCCCGCATACCAGCGTTCGTCTTTGAGTCCTTTCAAAAAACTGAAGATCGTGAAAAGGATCGCCGCGGTGACCGGAACATCCATGCGCAGCTGCCGGCCCGCATACAGGAACATCGGCGATGTCAGTGCTACCCCACCCGCGATAGAAGCGGCGAGATAACTTTCGGCGGCTGTGTACACGATCAACATCGTGAGAATGATCGAGAGTATGCCGCTAAGAGCGCTCGGGAGACGGTATGCAAATTCTTTGTCCGGTATGACTTTTTCGATCGCTATCGCGCTCCAAAAATACAATGGCGGCTTATCGAACCATGGATTTTCAAATCGTCGCATCGTCATGAGATCGCCTGATGCTTCCGTGACGCGGAATGCATCGGCGTATGCCGCCTCGTCATAATCCCGAAAAGCTCCTCGTCCCACATGGAACAAAAATAGAAAACAGGCGACAATAATGATCAGTCCCGCAAAGTATTTTGCATACTGTTCGTGCAAGGTGTCTCGGCTCGAAGAAGTGTTCTTAGTTTCTTGTGCGGGCATCATACACACGATTGTGCCACGTCGGGGAACGCGAGAAAACTAGAGCAGCACAACCGTGCGGTTTTGCGAGCATTCGACGACACCATTGTCTATAGAGAATTTTTTCTCGCCGTCTTTTGTTTTGACCGTAATGATGCCGGACGTGAGCGTGGTAACGATAGGCTCATGGTGCGCAAGAACCGTGAACTGCCCTTCCGAGCCGGGGACGGTCGCCGAATACACGTCGCCATCGAATCGCGTCTCGCCGACGGACGCGATGACGAGATGAAACGTTTGCTGTTCTGCCATACGTTAAGCCACCGCTTTTACCTGATCTATGCCACCGACCATGTAAAACGCCTGTTCGCCCTGCGTATCGTGTTTGCCGCCCAAGATTTCCGCAAAGCCGCGTACAGTATCGGCAAGTGGAACATATTGGCCTTTGCGGCCCGTGAACGTTTCGGCGACGGAGAACGGCTGCGAGAGAAAGCGCTGGATCTTTCGTGCGCGGTACACAAGTTTTTTGTCTTCTTCAGAAAGCTCTTCAATGCCCAAAATAGCGATGATGTCCTGTAAGTCTTTGTAGCGCTGGAGTACGCGGCGCGTTTCGTTGGCCACGCGATAGTGTTCCTCGCCGACGATCTCCGGCGTGAGCGCGGTCGAAGAGGAATCAAGCGGGTCGATGGCTGGATAAATACCAAGTGAGGCGAGCTGACGTGAAAGCACGATGGTGGAATCGAGGTGCGAGAAGGTCGTCGCCGGTGCCGGATCGGTGAGGTCATCGGCGGGCACATAAATGGCCTGCACAGAAGTGATCGAGCCTTCGGTCGTCGAAGTGATGCGTTCCTGCAACATGCCCATTTCTTCTGCGAGGGTCGGCTGATAACCAACGGCAGATGGGACGCGGCCGAGGAGCGAAGAAACTTCGGAGCCGGCCTGCACGAAACGGAACACGTTGTCCATAAAAAAGAGAACGTCTTTGCCGCCCTCGTCGCGGAACGCTTCGGCCATCGTGAGACCCGAGAGCGCGACGCGCGCACGAGCACCCGGCACTTCGTTCATTTGTCCGAATACGAGCGCAGTCTTTTGGAGGACGCCTGAATCTTTCATTTCGTGGTATAGGTCGTTGCCTTCACGTACGCGCTCGCCCACTCCTGCAAATACCGAGTAACCGCCGTGCTCCGACGCAACATTGTGAATGAGTTCTTGAATGAGGACCGTCTTACCTACGCCGGCGCCGCCGAACAGTCCGACCTTGCCGCCTTTAATGAACGGTGCGAGGAGGTCGATCGCTTTCAAGCCCGTTTCAAATACTTCCGCTTTGGTGCTTTGGCGGATGAATTTCGGCGGATCTTGATGGATGGAGAGTCGGTGCGAATCCGCAGGCACATCCGGCATGCCGTCGATCGCCTCACCGATTACATTGAACATTCTACCAAGTACGATCTCCCCCACGGGGACACTAATCGGAGCGCCGGTATCGTGTACCTCGACGAGGCGAGCCAACCCTGCCGTATCCGCCATGGCGATACAGCGCGCGCGATTGAGACCCAAATGCTGGGCCACCTCGAGGACGATGCGTTTGCCCTTGTGCTGTATTTCAAGCGCATTGCGGATAGGCGGGAGGTTCTCATCAAAGCGCACATCAACAACAGGTCCAACAATCTGAGTGATGATTCCTTTGCTCATGGTTGGCTTGATACTACTTGATAATATTGGCTCATACAAATTTATTTCATCGACTCGATGCCACTGGTAATTTCTGACACTTCGCGGGTGATAGCCGCCTGACGGACTTTGTTGAATGTGCGCGTAAGGTCCTCCGACATTTCCTTTGCCTTGTCGGTGGCACTCTTCATCGCGACCATGCGCGCGGAGTGCTCCGACGCTTTCGATTCGAGAACGGCATGAAATATCGCGACGTTGAGGAGACGGGGCAGAAGAAACGCGAGCACCGTATCAGCGTCTGGCTCGATCGTGTATGCGGTCACCTGATGAGATGTTATCTCATCAGGCTTCGGGGCATAGCGACCGCGGGCCGGGCGGATACCGGCGACCATTTCGCTGACCACCTTCGGTGTGATCGGCACGATTTGCCGCGCGGTCGGCTGCTGTTCGAATGTGGAAATAAAATTTTGGTAGATGATAATGCATGCGCCAATCTCTCCGCTCGTGTGCCATGCGATGACCTTATTGGTGACCATGCGCATCTCCGTTTCAGAAACACCATCGCTGATATTTTCGTGCTTTTCGCGCACGTCATACCCGCGATTTGCAAAATAATCCCCTCCCCGTCGGCCGATCGCGATCATTACGATGGTATCTTGATTGAGGTTTAACCTCATTATTTCGGCTTCAACCTTACGTATAATGCCGCTATTCAACGAACCGGCCAATCCCTTATCGCTCGTAACGACAACAATACACGTCTTGATGTTCGACCTCGTAGGTCGAACATCTCGCATGAGTGGGTGGCGTGCAACATCGGCGGTGCCAGAGAGCCGCTGCAGCACCGAGAGCCCCGCAGCAGCGTAGGCGCGGCCCGAGAGCGCCCTCTCCTGCCCCTTGCGCATCTTGACTGCCGATACGGCCTCCATGGCATGCGTGACTGTTCCCGTCTTTTTGTATGACAGTATCTTAAGTTTTATGTTCTTGAGCGATGCCATGATTAGTTGAGGTGTCTTTTCATTTGATCCTTGAGTGCTTCGTATTGCTTGTATTTGTCGTTCGTACGTTCCACATCGTCGTCCAGAAGAAGCTGTATTTGAGCAACGAGTTGGCCCAATTGCTCTATTCGCTCTGCTTGTTTTTTTCCTTTGTCACTGACGGGATCGAGGTGGTCCGCCTCTGCGATCGCATTCGCATACATATTTCTGGCATCAATAAGTTCGGCAGCCATCTCAAGATATGAATCTTCCGCAGTATCTGCGACCCGAAATGCAGCTGCCGCCCTATCGTGCATTTTGTGCACATCGGTCCTTTCGATGTTCGGTTTTTTTGGCCGAAATTCTTCGCTCATACGTTATTTTGCCGCACCGAATAGTTCGGTGTGTGCGAGGCGGAATTCGTCGAATGCATGGTCGAATTGTTTTTTACTCTCGTCTGAAAGCACGCTGGATTTTTTGATGGTGGCAAGCAATTCCGAGAATTGTCCGCCGAGGAATGCGGTGAGTTTCGCCTCGGCTTCGGTGACGCGATTGACCGGCACCTGTATGAACAATTGCTTTCCGGCTGCGTAGAGCACGGCGACTTGCAGCTCAAGAGGGATAGGAGCGCCATTTTTCTGCTTCAGAACTTCCACCATACGCTGGCCGCTCGCGATACGATCGGCGGTCGCTTTGTCGAGGTCTTGCGCGAATTGCATGAATGCCTCCAGCTCGCGGAATTGCGCGAGCTCGAGCTTGAGCCCGCCGGCGACCGCTTTCATCGACTTGGTCTGCGCCGCAGAGCCGACGCGCGATACCGAGATGCCGACGTCGATGGCCGGCCGGATGCCCTTGTTGAAAAGTTCGGAGATGAGGAACATCTGTCCGTCGGTGATAGAGATGACGTTGGTCGGAATGTAGCCGGAAACGTCGCCGTCTTGCGTCTCGATGATAGGCAGCGCAGTGATAGAACCGCCGCCTTTTTCCTTGGAAAGACATGCCGCGCGCTCGAGCAAACGAGAGTGCAGGTAGAAAATGTCGCCCGGGTATGCTTCGCGTCCCGGCGGACGCCGCAGAAGCAGTGATATCTCGCGATAGGCGACGGCTTGCTTCGAGAGGTCGTCGTAAATAATCAAGACGTCGCGTCCGCGGTCCATGAAATACTCGCCCATCGCGACGCCTGAAAACGGCGCCAAGAATTGCAACGCGGCCGGTGCAGATGCCGGTGCATCGACGACGATGGTGTAATCAAACGCGTTCTCCGCGCGCAGCTGCGCGACGATGCGTGCCGTCTTGCTCTCTTTCTGACCGATGGCCACATAGATGCAGATAGGCCGCGACTCTTTGGGTTCATTGCGCTGGTTGATTATCGTGTCGATGGCGACTGATGTCTTGCCGGTGCCGCGATCGCCGATGATGAGTTCGCGCTGGCCGCGACCGATGGGGATGAGTGCATCGATCGCTTTGATGCCGGTCTGCAGCGGTACGGTGACAGATTTGCGGTCGATGACGCCATATGAGCCGCGTTCCACGGGCATCATGGTAGCGTTCTTGAACGGCCCCTTGCCGTCGATCGGTTCGCCGAGTGCATTGACTACGCGGCCAAGTAATTCATCGCCAGACGGGACTGAAAGGATTTTGCCTGTCGATTTTACCGTCATGCCATCGACAACCCGCGCCGTATCCCCGAGCACCGCTGCACGCACGCCGTCTTCTTCAAGATTCAAAATAAGCCCGTAGAGATCCTGCTGATCTTCCATCGCATGCTCGAGTTTCTTGCCCTTTGTTTCTTCAAAAATAATAATCTCGCTCATCACCGCTTTCGAAAGACCGTCGATGGCAACCACTCCATCGCCGACGGTGGTCACGCGCCCCACATGCTCCTCTTCATGCGTAGGTGTGAATTTTTCGATCTCCTTGATGATTTTTTCGACAATTGTTGAATCCATATATTATTCTTTTGTGGCCGCATTATATATTGAAAGTAGGTGTTTCTTATAACTCGCGTCTACGAGGTGCTCGGCGCCTTCGAGGCGCCAACCGCCGATCAAATGTGAGTCTATGTGCGTGATCATATCTTTCATATCGAGGTTCAACTTCTCCAAAACATCTTTGACTTCGTGTTTCGCACGCCGCTCATCTTTTTCCCGAGCAACGCTGAGTGTGAGGCGCGTGCGTGCGAGCTCTCGAGCGGCGATCTTTTCGAATGCTTTGCCAATCCGCGGCAGAAGTATCTCACGTCCGTCATTGATAAGCAGCTCGCGAAGCGCCGCAACTGCTGCGTGCGGCGTCTTCCCGCCGTTGACCATCTTCCATAGTGCCTGTGCATATGCAGACTCCATAGTTTAGTAGTAAGTAGGAAATAGTAAGTAGTAATTCATGGGATCAGGCGGATTTTTCAAGCAATAACTTTTCCGCGGCGAGCATGGCGGCGCGAGCTATCTCACGCTCGCTTTCCTTGAGCACCTGGCGTTTTGCTTCCTCGGCATGCGCGGCGGCGTCTTTGAGAATGCCCGAGGCCCGCTCTTCGGCGCCCTTCACGATGCCACTTCCCTGCTGCACGGCGTGTGTGCGCGCCGTCGCGACCAGTCCTTCCGCCTCGCGCGCAGCATCACCGACGATTTTTTTACTTTCACCTTGCGCTTCGTGAAGCTTCTGTGCCGCTGCTTCGGCAGTGCGGACACCCTGCTCTATCTTTTTCTGACGTTCCTTGATCGTTCGCAACAGCGGTGTGTAGAGGAAATATGAAAGTATCCCGAGCAGCACGCCAAAATTGAGCGCCTGTATCAAAAGGAGCTTCCAATTAACACCGAATACTGCGAAGAGGTCTGACATGACACGAGGTCAAATTCATGGAATTTTGGGGGCAGTGTGAGGCGCGCGAGGATTTTTGCGGGAGGCGTATCTGTACACGACGAGCGCAGAAATCCGATGCAGCAACAAAACAATGCGCAAAAATTACGTGAATTTAGGTGAATTTAATGATAAAGCCGACAACCAGGGCGAATATCGCGAGTGCGTCCGTGACGGCGATACCGATGAACATCGTCGTCTGGATTTTGCCAGACGCTTCAGGATTGCGTCCTATAGCCTCGAGTGCCCGTCCGACGAGCAAACCAAGACCAAGACCGGGACCGAGGACGCCCAGGCCGACGGCGATCGCCATGCCCAACGTCTTTGCAACTTCAATATCCATAGAGTGTCTAATTTAGCTGGATAAAATTGTTCGACCCGCCCATCCTATCACGAAATGCCGCCGCCTCAATTTTCCCCCTCGATCAATGAGATTCTGCGGCGTGGGGTTCCGTGATAGCCAACTTAATGAAGAAAAGTGTCAGGAGCGCAAAGATCGCGGCCTGCAAGAAGCCGATGAAAAGTTCGAACATCATCAGCGGCACGGGGCCGAAATATGGCACAAAGAACATGGCAACGATGATGAGCACCTCGCCAGCGATGATGTTGCCGAAAAGCCGGAATGAGAGCGAAATGAGTCGCGCGAATTCGCCTATCATCTCCACAAGTCCCACGGCAAATCCGATGAATCCGCCGGAAAAATTGATGAACTTTCCCATGTATTTGACGGCGCCAAGCGCCGCAAAACCGGCCACCTCGATGACAAAAAACGAAATCGCCGCGAGCGCGAGCGTCACGTTGAGATCGGTATTGACGCTGCGCAGGAGCGGGATGAATTCACCAGGTTTGAAAAATCCGATGCTGCCGATGCCCGGCATGTATTCGAGAAGATTCGCGGTGAAAATAAAAAGAAATATCGTCATCACGAGCGGGAAAAATTTTGCGCCGAGCTCGCGGCTTTCCAATACTTCGACGACATAGTCATAGACGTATTCAAATCCCCATTCGATGACGGTCTGAAATGTACCCGGAATAAGGCCAGCCCTTCTGCTCATCAGGACCGCAATGAGAGCCAGGAGTGCAATGACCGCCCAGCTGGTGACCAGCGAATTGGTGATCGGGATACCGGCGAGCGTGCCGATGACCTCGGGTTTCAAAGCAACATGAATTCCACCTTCCATTGGCAGCATCCTAGCACGGGAGAATACAAAAATCAGCCCGAAAGGGCCGCGCGGTAAGAGCTTTGAGCGGAACTATTGTTGCTGTTGCGACGACATCAATTCAGCAAGACTATCGGTCGTGGTATTCGGCAAGCTCGCCGACGATAACCATATCCACAAAAGTATAAGTATCGCTAGACCAGCGAGTCCGCCCCACAGTCGTTTATCGTCTATGTGCTCCATGTATGGCTTCTTTCGAATACCACAAATTGTCCCGCCGATGAAGCGGGTACACAACGAGGTTATACACACTCCGCTATAACGACATCGTATGTCGTTATGATATAAAATCCTTGATTTTTCGTGCGACCGTTTTCTCTTTTCCTTTGAAACTATGTGACGCACCGGGAATGACGTGCACACGGTGCGACGTTTGGATATTCTTATCAAACCATTCGACAATCTTTTTTGCAGGCCGATCGCCGTATTCGTCTTTTTCCGCCAAAAGAACAAGGGTCGGTATCCGTACCGATTGCAGTGTTCTCGGCTTCCGTTTCGAATCCCAATAGGTAAATATCTCTTCCGGGCCCTTACCAGAATACAAACTGATGAAACGTTGGGCATCAGCAAGTTGCGACCATTGCCATGTATGTTCCGGTAGAAGCATGTGGCGACGATTAGAACGCATCATCTTTTGAGCAACCTTGTCCGCTGTCGAAATCTTTTTTGCTCCATCGATCTTCATTGCAGCTGCATAATCGCTCATCGGCGCAAGAAGGATAATTCCTTTCACTTCATTTTGTTTTTTCGACGCCCAATAGATAGACTTTTGGCATCCCGTTGAATGTCCCGCGAGGTACACCTTGCGAGAACTGGATCTTTTCGCAAAATTGATAGCACCTTGAATATCATCGACACACTCGGTGAACTTCTCATGTGCCGCACCACCGCGAACGCGTTTATTTCTTCCTGAAGATACGCTCGCAACTTTGTCGTGTCCGCGGTTGTTGAACGCCAAGATTGCCGTGTCCTTCTCTACCAAATGGTCAGCGATCGTTAGCTTGCTAAACATTGAACTTCCAAGCCCGTGCACCCACACGATCGCCCGTTTCGGTTTTTTAGGCCCGAACCACAGACCGTTCAGAAGGTATTTCTTCGGTGTGACTATTTCAACGACGAATGCCGGTTTCATCTCGCGATTGTACCAGATACGACGACATGTACTTATATTAGCCGACCGGTTACTATAAGTACATGTGTCTATTTACTGAGTGCGAATGTGCTTCTACCAAGAAGTATTTGTAATTCTTTCTGTGAAGCAGGTAGGTGTGCCATGTCGATGCGACCGACGATACGAATGTTGACGTCGTTGCACCAGCCCATCGCCCTAGCGGCATTCAGTTTCCTGCCGCCGATATGTATCATGGTATCCGTATCAAAAAGAATGTCGACATGATTGCGAATGCGCGGGTGCATGGTATCGGTAATGACACGGTACCCGATCGAGCCTTCGACGGCCGGCAATTCACATGACCGTGTCGAGGTTGCCGTATTGGGCACGAGTTCGATGACGGTACCAAAAGGCAACTCATCGGCGAGATCCCGCGAGCGTGCCGCGTCTATCTCCGGGTTAACCGGAAAGCCGCTGGCGGTAATACCGGGACTCTCATCGGTTTGCTCAGGTACCGCGTTATACCCCGTCATGCCGACGGTATATGTCTCATATGTTGGCGCCTCGGGTGGGGTTTCTTTTGTCCAGGTAGGGGCGGGGATGATAGTCGTGCCCACGGTCGATAAAAGAAACAGCCCCATAAGGGCCGTACTAAACATTGAAGTCATGTAATGCAAGTCGGCTTTCCTTGCAACATCAATACTAGCATGGAGCAATCATGAAGTCAAGCTATTTTATGGCTTTGTATAGCCATTATTTAGCACCCCCTAAGTCCCTTCCTGCCAACTAGAGAGGTACTTCTGCTGCTGGGGGGTTAGTGTATCGATAGCTACGCGCATTGAAGCTAATTTTGTTCGTGCAACCATCTCCTCTATCTCGTCGCTGACCTCGTAAACTCCCGCTGTCAACGTCGAGGCCTTGCCTCGATGTGAAAGCCATTCCGCTGCGAGCGCCTGCGTAGAGAAACTCATGTCCATGACACTCGCGGGATGTCCTTCGGCTGCAGCGAGGTTAACGAGCCGACCATCAGCAAGCAGGTAAATGCGTTTTCCTTGCCTCGCCGAAGCTTTAGCGGAGGAGGGTTGTTCAATAACATACTCATCGACGAATGCGCGAACACCTTTCTGTACTTTCGAAGACACTTTTTTCAATGCCGGAATATCTATCTCTACATCGAAATGCCCGGAGTTGCATACGACAGCCCCGTCTTTCATCACTTTGAAATGCTCGCGGCGAAGCACGCCTATATCACCCGTCACGGTGACGAAGAGATCTCCCTCCTTCGCGGCCTCACTCATCGGCATGACGCGAAATCCTTCCATCGCGGCTTCAAGCGCCTTGATCGCGTCGATTTCTGTGACGATGACAGATGCGCCCATCCCGCGCGCGCGCATCGCGAGACCTTTGCCGCACCAGCCGTATCCGGCGACGACGACGGTCTTCCCCGCGATGAGCATATCGGTCGCGCGAATAATGCCGTCGAGTGTGGACTGGCCCGTGCCGTAGCGATTGTCAAAAAGGTTTTTTGTCTTGGCGTCGTTGACCGCAACAATGGGCATTTTCAGTGCGCCATCTTTGTGCATCGCGCGCAGGCGGATAACGCCAGTCGTTGTCTCTTCGGTACCTCCTATCAGATTTTTCAATAATTCAGGATGTGATTTGTGAATGGTCGAGACGAGGTCGGCGCCATCGTCCATTGTGAGATTGGGCTTCGCGGCGATCAGTGCCTCAAGGTGCCGGAAAAATTGCTCCTTCGTCTCCCCTTTCATGGCAAACGTCGGAATGTCATATTCGAGCGCGAGCGCGGCCGCGACGTCATCCTGCGTAGAAAGCGGATTAGATGCCGACAAAATGACATCTGCGCCACCCGCTTTCAGTGTACGCATTAAATTGGCCGTCTCGGTCGTCACGTGCAGACACGCGGCAAGCGTCTTTCCTTTGAGCGGCTTCTCTTTTACAAACCTTGCGCGGACTGCGCGGAGGACCGGCATATCCCGCTCCGCCCATTCAATACGCTTTTTTCCCGCCGCTGCTAATGACTTGTCTTTAATATCATATTTCATGTGCAGCAGTATACCGTGCAACCGCACAAAAATGAAAACCCCACATCATCGGACGCGGGGCTCTGTTCAATAGGTGACCTCATCATAGATGCGCTCCGCCTCTTCACGGGTCATGTCGGGGCGTTCTTCCAACATTTCTCCAATGACCCACGACTTACGTTGTGCGACCATTTCTTCCCGCGTCATGACGTGGTTCTTGGCAAGCGCCATAAGCGCATCGAGTTCCGGATGAGGTTTACACGGCTTCATTCGCATTGCAGCTTTCCTTCTGTTGAACTGCAACAACAGTACCACGATCTTCTACAACTTCAATTCCTCCTTGTACGATTGTTGATGGCGCTGCTTGACTTCTTCCATCGTAAATTTGTGATTCTGCGTCCCGTGGACTTCGACGACGTAGCTCGCGATCACGCTTCCGAGTTTTGCACACGCTTCGAGCGAAAAACCAGCGAGAATTCCTTTCATAAATCCCGCGCGATACGCGTCGCCTGCGCCGGTCGGATCGACGACTTTGGCGGGAGTCGCCGCGGAAACCTTCGCGTCCCCCGTGCGGGTGCGGATACGCGAACCCTGCGCGCCGAAGGTCACGACGAGTGTCGGCACATTGTCCATGATCACATCCTCGGTCCATCCGGTCTTCATCGCGATGAGTCCCAATTCGTAATCGCTCGCGAAGAGTATCTGCGCGCCGCTGATGCCGTTTTTGAGCGCCTCGGGTGAAAGCGCCGTCGTCTGCTGTCCCGGATCAAAAAAATACTTGAAATTCTGCCGCCGATACGATTGCGGGAGCGTCGCCATGTCTTCGGTACAACCCGGAGCAACGATGGCAAAAGCGCGCCCATCGATGCCGACCGGCGAATTGTACGGCTGTGCGCCCGCGCCCGCATGAAAAGCGGCGATCTGGTTGTCTTCGCGATCAGTGAACACATAGGCAGACGAGGTCATGTCGTTCTCAACAAAACGAACGGTGGTCGCCTCTATACCGGCGAGCAGCAGATGTGATTTGTATCTGGCGAAATCATTGCCGGCGGTCGCGATAATGTCCGGATGCTCGCCGAGAAGTGCGAGGTTGTACGCGATGTTACCCGCGGTGCCGCCAAATTCGACCGAGAGATCTTCAACCTGAAAACTTAAATTGATGCTATTGGCCTTGTCCGGCAAAATACTATCCGCGAAAAGACCGCCGTAGTTCATGATCCGGTCGTACGCGAGCGAGCCTGATACGAGAATGCGTGACATGTGTGCAATTATAGCAGGTTGTACCTCCTCCATGGAAGTGACGCCTGCGAAGGAATTGCGGCATGCTACATCGTGTGCGCCACAAGTCCTATCAAGATGATCCCGAGGAAATTGAACGTGAACGATAGAAGAACGAATTGATACGATCTCATTTTTGAAAATCCGGTAAGCGCTATACCGAGCTCGTCCGGCAGTGGCGATGCAATAATGAGACCTCCTACAAAAAAAGCGGACCAGCGAAAAAGTTTCAACTTCAAGAGATGTCGCAATCTTCTACCTCCGCCCTGCTGATTGACCAATTCCATGACGTGCTCCGATACATGATCTTTTACGAATTTGAAAATGATCAGATCGCCTACGACAGCGCCCACCGCGCCGAAAAACGCCGTCTGAAGGATCGGTTGCAGGAGTGTTATTTTTCCAAGCGTAACGATAGCCGGTGCCGTCGTAAACACCGATGTAAAAAACAAACCGGCTATAAAGCTTCCCACAATCCCCAACTCTCTCGTGGAATCAAGTATTCGTTCCAAAACAGTGGTTTCCGTCAAAATGAGTGCGATGAAAATACTCAAGGCAATGATGCAAAAATCTTGAAATAACGAGCCGGGGGTATGTATATGCTTCACTTCTCCAGTATACCGTTATGTCGGCACACACCACCACGAACCGACCCCGTGTAACACCGTCAAACAAAAAACCGCACAAGCACTATAAGCGCTACAACTGAAACGACCACGGTGAACACCGTGAACCCGACCCTCGCATCGTGCTCGGTATCAAAAAGGTACGTTTTCATGAGGAGTCCTGTGAGACCGCGGGCTTTTCGTTCGGCGCCCGGCATGAACTCTTTGTTGCGTTCGTTGTTCTCCGCAATGCGGCGACGCGTCATTTCCTCGACAAATTCATTCACTGATTGTTCCTTTTCATCCATAGCAGTTAATTATGACTTAAAGCGCGCTCGTTGACATCGTGAAGCGCGACGATGAAGAGGCTCTCACTCCAGCCGAGCGGTGTGTTGTCATTGTACTTCGTTGAATTGGAAAAATACAATTCGGGCATTCCCTTCTTCGTCGCTATCGAACGTGCTTTTTCCACATACGACGCCGCCTTCGCATGATCGCCCAATTTTTCGCAGATGATCGCGAGCCAGCATAAGCCAAAAGTCCACTCTGCTTCTTCCGACCACCCGTCGGGATTTTTGTTGTAATAGTGGTCGCCTTTGTACCGTATAACGCCGCGCTCTCGCACGAGGTGATATTCCACATTTTCAAGTATGGTCGCGGTTTCTTCTTTGTTTACCAGCTCGTACGGCCAGATGAGCGACAGGAGCGCAAGGTCGGCGAACTTCCCGCTCGATTCGCGCGGCAGTATCGCATGGAGGACTTGTTCGCCGAGCGCAATGAGGTCGTCCGGCACGTCAATGTTTTCAATATGCCGCGCCATTTTGAGACCGGCGAGACACGCCCCGACCGACGAAGCATGCACTTCCTGATCTTCTTCCCACATGCCGGAATCGGGATCATGCCAATATTCGAGCGTTGATAGATACCACACGAGCTTTTGCAGCACTCTTTTGTCATCGTCATCGAGCGCGAGCAAACCTTTGTGATTTTGTTCAAGTTCGCCGACCTTAAAAAGAATGCAGCCGACGGAATCATTCTGTTTATTTCCCCACTCTTCCCAGTATTCCTCGAACGTCACCGGATTGTAACGGGGATGAATATACTGATGCGTATGCTCCGGTTTTTTGCTGATGGCATAGTCGATCTTCACCTCATGCTTTTTGAAAATATCGAGTATCGCGCGGTATGTCTTGCGGACTGTCTCGAAATCGCCGAGCACTTCGAACGCGATACATTCATAGAAATTATCGCGCAGCCATGCTTTGTCGTAGCCAGTCCCTATCCCCTTCTTCGATGCGGCAAAGAGACCCGACTCATACTGCAAACTCTCCAGTATTTTGAGATGCTGTGCGATGAGCCTTTCGTATATCGGGTGCGCCGCCATGATGGCAATTTTACACTACGAAATGGCAGTTCATTCGCCCTCACTCCGGCGGAAGTTTCTGAATGTGACCCTACAGGGAATCGAACCCTGCTTCCATCCTTGAGAAGGATGTGTCCTAGCCGATAGACGATAGGGCCCTACTACGCCAAGGCTTCGAAGGGCAAGCCTGACAACAAAATTATACCGAATTTCAGCCAATTTTCCACTCTCTCACTCGACACTTACGCTTTTTTCAACCACTCATCATCCTGACGCACCAGCAGGGAGGAAGCGTGCATCGGCTCGGCCATTATTTCCTCGACGGCGCGCTCCATGCGCATGCTTTGCGAACCTTTCACGAGCACGATATCTCCTTTTTGCAATTCCGATTCGAGCTCATTGCCCGCGCGCACCGCCTCGTTCTGTTCGTATTGACGGATATTGCCGTCAGGCATTCCCGCATCCAGCGCCGCTTGCGCGATCCCGCGCGCGCGGAACCCAACCGTAATAAGCAGGTCGAGACACGTGGCCGCGCGCGCGCCCACCAGCTTATGCGCTTCGGCCGAGTATTTTCCGAGCTCGAGCATGTCGGCCAATATCGCTATTTTTCGCTTCGGCTTGCCTTGACCCGGTGGCATTTTCTTTATTTCCCGCATCGTATCGAGCGCGGAGAGTGCCGCCGCCGGCGAAGAATTGTACGTATCATCGATAATTATTGAATTCCGCGTCCCATCGAGTGTCCGCATTCTTCCCGGCGACGGCACGGAGGCGCCAAGCGAACGCGCAGCAGCCGCCTGCCCAACGCCGACGATCTTCCCCACGGCGACAGCGGCAAGTGCCGAGTACACGCGCGGAGTACCGAGTGCGCCATAAAGAGTAGCCGGCTCTGAAACACCACCATGGTGCATTTCAAATTTCATGCCCGTCGGCATACCTTTTTCATATGATATCGACGCCCCTGTCGCGAAAAAATCGTTGAACCCTTCGATGCCGTACGTCAAGCATTTTTCCTTGATATCCTTCTTCATTCCCTCTAGCCGCACATCATCGCCATTCAGAATCACCGTACCGCCCGGTCGCACATATCGCAGAAGTGACAGTTTCTCATGCGCGACATCTTCGGTCGAATGAAAATATTCCACATGCACCGGTATTTCGGGTACTCCCGTCATGACCGCAATATCGGGACGCAGCCATCTCGCGAGCGAACTAATATCCCCCGGCCGATCTGCGCCCACCTCGAGAACGAGCCATCCAGGATACTTTTGCGGGATGATGAGAAGAAGTATTCCGCGGACGATGTTGACGAACCATTTGAAAGGATTTTTCCACGCATTGCCCTGCCCCAGTATCGTGAGCGGCACGCCTATCTCGCTGTTCATGCTTTTCTCGCTCTTGCGCACATGCACATGATCGGCAAGAACGGAATATATTGCGTCTTTCGTCGTCGTCTTGCCGACGCTGCCCGTGATGACGATGATGCGCGGCGCGTAGCGCCACAGGACGAGGCGCGCCTCGCACATCAAAATAAAAACGAGTATTTTTTTAAAAGCTGGCATATGTTTTATCTATCTGGCGGAATATCGTAATAGTTAATCAAGAATTTCGTAATGTCCATGAAGGGATGCGCCAAGGTCGCCGAAGCGAATTCCGCTCCGTGCGGCTCCTTGGCAAAAAGAAAAATGATGAATTTCGGATCATGCGCCGGAAAATAGCCGAAAAATGAGTGCAGAAATCTGTCGGTATAGTACCCGCCGCCGCCCGGTATCGCGATCTGCGCGGTCCCCGTCTTTGCCGCGATCGAATAGTGTTCTTGTTTCAAGATACCCTTCAAGAGCGCGTCGTCAAACACTTCTACGAGCATGTTGGTCACGGTGGTCGCCGTCTCCCCCGTTACGATCGGTATCCCCTCCGGCACGGCCATGGAGCGCGAGAGCCCGCTTTGATATTTGATGGAGGTCACGATATGCGGAGAAGGCAGTGCGCCACCGTTCGCCAAGATCGAGAGCGCGCGTATCATTTCTATCGATGTCACGGCAATGCTTTGTCCAAAAGACGCGGATGCGAAATCGATATCCGAGCCGCTTTGGAGAGACCATATCTGACCGACTGCCTCGTTCGGCAGGTCTATCCCCGTCTTTTTTCCAAGCTGGAGCCGCTGCACGTAGTCCGCAAAGGTACGGTGACCCATTGCATTGACGACGAACGACGCACCGAGATTGAGCGACTGATTCAATACTTCCTGCATGTTCACTACGCCGCGCGCCTTGCGATCATAATTGCATATCGTCTTTCCGCTCACATCTTTGCAGCCCGTATCGTTGTATGTCGTATTCGGCGTAACGGCACCCGCGTCGATGCCTTCGGCCATCGTGAGTGGCTTCATTATCGAACCCATTTCATACGATCCCTCGACGAGCGGGTTGGAATAGGTCGATACTTCGTCGACCATATTGTATGTGTTGAGATCGAACGATGGCCTCACCGCAATAGCGTATATTTCTCCGGTGTGCGGGTCCATCACGATGCCGCCGGCAACGGCCGGCGTATACATCTCCATGACCCCGTCCAGCGTGTCTTCCAATTGCTGCTGCACTTTTGGTTCTATCGAAGTCACGATGCTTCCAGTGTACGTCGCGGGATTCCTCGAGAAAAACGCCTCCACGTTGCTGAATATCTCGGCGAACGGATTGACGTACAGGTCCGACGATTCAATCGTGAGTGTGTCTTGGTATGAACGCTCGAGTCCGTAGACGCCGGTCTTCGTATTCCCCTGATACCCGACAAAGCCGATGGTTTGGGCCGCCAAAGTGCGCGCCGGATACAAGCGCCACTGATCCGGCACATACATCACGCCTGCTATTTTCAGGGTCCGAAGTGCACTCACCGCCTCGTCGGCAACGTGGAATGCCACCTCTTCATACGGGTCGTTCTTTTTTGCGGCGGCATTCGTAAATCGTTGTATGTCGATGGGCACAATGGCATTCATGGCCGCATACGCTGCCGTGGAATCGACGATGTCTTTTGGCTGTATCGCAATGCGCCAGCCGGATTGCATGACGGCTCCGGCCACCAGTTCCCCATCTTTGGTGGTAAAGAATATCGTTCCTCGGCCTTGCGTATCTTGCGAGGGCTCCTGGTACTGCGCGCTGGCACTTTTCAGGAATTCAGAACCTTTTACTATCTGTACAAAATACAGCCTCGCAATAATGAGGACCGCGGCAAGGATGAACAACCCGCACAGGATACGCGTGCGAAGAACCACATTAGATCCCGTCATTATGCACTATTGTAGCAGCACCTTGGCCCTGGCCGGGCAGGTCGGCCAAAGCGGTAGCACCCGGTCGATGTACGTAACTCGTTTGTGATACGGGAGCGAGGCCGAGCGATGCGCCCGTTTGTGGCTTAAGGTCCTGCAACAGAGCAAAATAGTTCTGCTCCATGTGGCTGATGCTGTTCTGGAGCTCCGCCGTTCTTGAGCTCGCTTCCTCGCGCGCGATGACATTCAAAACGGACGCCGTAACGAAATAAAGATACAGGCACAGCAAAAATGCGAGGCATCCGAAAAGCCCGCGAAACAAGAGCGGCTCGAGCGGATGCTCGATCGTGAGCGAAAATGTCCGCCCGCCGGAAAAATCCAAACTGCCCTGGAAAACCGAGGGCACATGCCTGCTTATTTTTAATACATTGCGTGACATATAAATTATTTTTTTTGGAAGACACGGAGCTTCGCACTGCGAGCGCGGGGATTTTCTTTCAATTCTTCACTCGAGGCAATAACAGGCTTCTTCGTGATACGCTCGCCGTTCTCTTCCTTGGACCAACGCACGAACGTTTGTTTGACGAGCCTATCTTCAATGCTGTGGAAGGTGATGGCCGCGAGACGTCCATGAGGTGCGAGCATTTCAAACACGGCATCGAGTCCCTCGCGCAATGCGCCGTATTCGTCGTTGACGGCGACCCGCAAGGCTTGGAACGTACGCGTGGCAGGATGCAAACGACCAAACCGATATGTGGGCGGTACTGCAGCTTTAATGATGTCGGCAAGTTCGGTCGATGTTTCGATGGGCTTTTGCGCGCGCCTCTCTACTATCGCTTTCGCTATCCTTCGCGAATAGCGTTCCTCTCCCCATCCCCACAGGATGTCGGCGATCGACTCTTCTTTCCATTCATTGATGATAACGCGTGCCGTCAGTGCACCCCCGCCCGGATTTTTTTCGTAGGTCATGAGCAGCGGCTCATCCTTTTGAAATGAAAATCCGCGCAACGAATCCAGTTGGTACGCGCTCCAGCCGAGATCAAAAAGTGCTTTCGTCACCTGTGCGATGCCAAGCTTCCCGAGTTCGCGCTTCAAATCGCGAAAATTTGCTTTAACCACGTGCGTCTGACATGTTGCATCTTCGAGAGCAAGCCGCGCGCGCAAGAGCGCATCTTCGTCGAGATCGAATCCAATGAGGATGCCGTCTTCCCCCAAACGATCGACAATGGCACGTGCGTGCCCGGCACCGCCGAGTGTCGCGTCGACGACAACATCATCAGGTTGTATCACCAGCATTTCTACTGCTTCATGTAAAAGAACACTTTGGTGTGTGCCTGCCCCGAGCATCGTCGAGGCGGATGACAACGCCGGGTCGCTGGAAGATGGTGAGCGTCGCGTGCGCATGACGTTTATATCCCCCAGCTACCTGGTGTTACCAATCGGGAAAATTGGGAAAATATGATTTTCATAGGGCACCTATCTCGCCGAGCTTTTTGGCCATCTGCTGCGCTCGTTTATCAATTCGATTTTTGTATGTGTTCCACCGTTCGGCATTCCATACTTCCACGCGATCAGAAACACCTGTAAATACGACATTCTTCTTGAGATTTGCATATGTCTTTTGGTGATCCGGGATCAGAATCCTTCCGACACCATCAACATCGACTTCAGCCGCGCCAGAGAGCATGAATCTGCTAAAACCGCGCGTATCCGCATCTGCAATGGAGAGTGACTGGAGCTTCTGTGCAATTTTCTCCCAACTCGTACGCGAATAGATGTAAAGACAATTATCAAGACCGCGCGTTATGATTACTTTTTTTCCAAGCGCCGCACGAAAATTTTTTGGGAGCGAGATGCGTTTTTTCTCATCAAGGCTGTGCAGATATTCTCCAATGAGTAATGCAATCATATAGTATTTACCACCTTTTCCCACTATCATTTAGTATAAAACCATTATACACCACCACAAGGCAGTTATCCACACTACTTCGCTCTCCCATGGGAGAGCGAAGTAGTGTGCCCTGCGTAGCTTTAGCGAAGTAGGGCATATTCACCTCCGTTGTGGAGCTTCGCAGTGCAAGCACGAAATAATGGCTTTCTTCAAGCAAAAAAATCGGCCACGCTTGACGTGGCCGAATTTCTGTTCATCTGCGTCTATGTTTGTATTTCTTCTTGCCGCGATGGCCGAAATTGATCTTTTTTTTCGGTTCGCTTTTTTTAAATTCCAGAGGCTTGAGATCGGGGTTTTGGAGCTTTTGATCTTCCCACGCGATCCATGCTCTCCATGCTTCGTGTACGATCTTGAGCGTCCTCAAACCGGTACAAATCTCCGGCGGTTCTTGCAGTATCTTCACCCGCACCTCGTCGATAGTGACGCGACGATAGAAAGTATGCCGGCGTCCCGCCGGCAGCTGACCTCTTTCAAGCAACACTCCCTCAAGTGCAAAATAGCACTTGCTTCTCGGACCTGAAACGATCCGCTCGTCGCAGGTGTCGGCGTAATATGCAGGCTCGGAGCATGATTCTTGATATGTATCCGTCGCCGCATACTGCTGCGGTGGATCCCACGGTTGCGGCGGTGGGTCACTTTGCTTAGTGCCGCGATACTTAAGAGTGTCACGCGCGGCACTTTTGACCTCTTCCCACTTTTCGCGGTCAGTGAGATTTTGTTGGATCATCGCTTTTATATCCGCCGCTTTTTCCTTGGTGGTCTCAATGACCGACTTGATTGGTGCCGTGATAGCCTCAATGAGTGTTTCCCATAAATTGCCGGGGATCGGCTGCTCACGAACAGCGGACGTACACATATATGAGTATTGGCATACCCCGCCGGTTTTCTTTTTGATGACATCGCAGAGGTTGGGCCCACCCCAATCTTTCCGGTTGTACCAATGACTGGCCTGCCCCCGTACGACTATGGAGTGGGCAATGAGCCGAAGCTCTTCTCGTGCCACTTCCGTGTTTTCTTTCAATCTCTTTCCGGCAGTCGAGCCATACTCGAACCAGAGCGCCTTCGCGACGCATTTATATTCTTCTTCCGAGTATGTTCGCGCAAAAGCCGAGCCAACGGATAACGATATCGCCCCCACCGCGAGGGCAGCCGCCAAACAATATTTGAGACTATTTCGCATTGCTCCCTCCTTGGGTGGGAATGCGTTTGCTTACCTAACAATGCCCATCAGGCAAACCAGTGTCAAGGAGACGGTGCTCTCAATTCCCGCTCACGAGCGGCAACGTGAAATGGAACGCCGTATATGGATTCCTCTCACGTGATTCCACCCATATTTTTCCTCCATGTGCGTGGATTATTTCCGATGCGATATAGAGGCCGAGGCCATATCCTTTTGATTTGGTGCCGATCTTGTAAAATGATTTGAAAATATCTTTGCGTTGATCACGCGGAATGTACGAGCCGTGGTTCTTGACGGAAACGAGTGCATTCGAATCATCCTTTTTGAGACTTATGTGAATGGGTGAACTTTCGCTCGCGTGCCGCAGGGCGTTGTCGAGCAGATTCATAAGCACCCGCCTGACCCGGACCTTATCCGCATCCGCAAACACATCGAGAGGACTCTCTATTTCTATCAAGTGGTCCTGCCATGAGCCTTGCGCCGTGTCGACCGTTTCCTTGACGAGCGCGCCGAGGTCTATGGGGACCCTCTCAAGTATCATTTTTCCGTTTTCAAATTCACGCATATCGAGGAGCGAGGTCGCGAGTTCCTGTAATCGTATGACCTCTTCGTGCAGATCGGTCGCCTCCTTCGAACAATTGGGGGAATGGAGCGCGAGCATTTCGCTCATGATGGCGAGTGATGAGAGCGGCGTCCGCATATCGTGCGCCGCCGTTTTCAGAAATGTTGAACGATATTCTTCGGCGTGTTTTTGTATCGTTACATCCTCGAAAATCTGAACGTAGTACATGCTCGTCCCGACACTCACGGGAAAGATCATGGTGTATAGATTGAACAGGCGTCCGTTTTTTTTGCGGTTTATGAGCTCGCTCGATACGAATTGCTGCCCGCTTATGAGCTTTTTGCGGATTTCATCATAAATTTTCAGAGACGTTTTACCGCTTTTCAGAATGCGTGGATTTTTTCCTATCACTTCGGCGAGTGTATACCCCGTCACGTGTTCCCATGCTGTGTTGACGTATATGATCTGTGCGCGGTCATTCGTGATGAGGACCGGTCGCGGGGATGCGCCGACGAGTGAGCGGAAGACGGCGTCTTCAACGTGTGTATTGTCAGGCTTTTCAACCCTTGAAACCCTTCGTGGTGAAGCCTTGACTACATAGGCCATGTATAACGTAATACCATAGAATTACGCTTGCAAGACAGTTCGCTTTGTGTTGTAAACTAACCGTATAACTGCGGCCCACAAAAACCCCTCAAGTAGAACACCCATTTTTGTTAAAAATGACTGTTGCTAATGTAGAAACTGTAGCACGTTGATTCTTTTCAGCAATAACTT
>Ga0075997_101_pt1 | contig 63676 bp, 77 predicted proteins | sample RifGroA2_FD_68043 | JGI IMG/M metagenome (GOLD analysis project Ga0075997, IMG submission 68043) | Parcubacteria (Kaiserbacteria) bacterium GW2011_GWA2_52_12 | reverse complement strand
GGGGGAATCGGACCCCCGACCACAGTTTGGAAAACTGTTATTTTGCCATTAAACTAATCCCGCCCTCGCCCGCCACAGCGGGCTTCGGCGGGCAATGCCCGTTGAACGAATCCGCGATGGTGGGTTTTGAGTAACTGTACACGAAAATTTGACGCAGAAAAAGCTCCGGAAGCCTCAGCGACCTCCGGAGCAATGGAACGAATTACAATTTACGCGCAAGGTATCCAATTTCCTCGCCCACCCTCTGCTTTTCAGCCGGACTCGGCATAAGAAGATAGGCATCTTCCTCTGTCTGAAGATATTCCTTGCCATTCATGCACACAAACTCGCCGCGTCGAATGAAATCGAAGTTGCGCCGTGCACTCCCCATCCAACTGAACGGTTCGCGTTTGATGATTACTTCGTAAATTCTGAAAATCTCCGGTCTGCCTGATGACTGCGGAAGCTCGTCCGCAATCATCCCCCAATGAGTGAGCATCGAGAGAACCGCACTGTATGCTACCGAGATACCGGTCATGTCAGTGTGATTCCCCGCCTCCAACGTGCATGCAACCGCGCCATAGGTATTGGCATACCCTTCCGAATCACCGCCGAGAACGTCAAAAGCGCCCCAGCCCGTGACGAACTTCCTAATTCCCATGGGTCGAAATGCTTCCACGTGCCTCTCCTCAACCACAAGAAACGGCTCGTCTGCGATCGGCGCCGAGTGAAGCGTCAGAAAATAATTACATTCGCGAAGCAGGGGTTTTAATTCCTGCGCGCGCAGGTACTCGTATGAGCTCATGTCAGTCGACTCTGCATTCGTGTCTTTGTAGAGCCTGTTGAGGTTGTGAACGACGTAGCGCTTATTTTCGGCAAGCGCCACCTCATTGGCCCGCACGAGTGTGAGTGTGCCCTTCAAGAGCTCTCGCGCACCCATCGAGAAATCATAGAACAACTTCTCGATAGCATAGGCCCCGCACGGCTCATCGCCGTGCTCTCCTGCGAATATAACAATCCGCGGACCCTCATACTTCCCCTCAATGCGCATTGCGCCACAGATCATAGGGGATGCTAGAACTCGCATGGTATTTCTCCTTATCCAATTTCCCTTTCGATACTACGTCCCAAACTGACGACACGCAATGAAGCCTACATGAAGTTTTCACGCGCTACGCATTGTATCGTCGCGACTGATGCGGTACCGTACGTTCAATGTCCCGCTCTCAAGCGATACTCTTACATATCGCCGCACTCGTGTTTCTCGGGGGCATCCTTTTTATCTCTGCCCGTCCGGAAATATATGCTACGGTGCCAGTGGCCACGAATCAGATCGACCAAACTGCGGGGGTTGAGATAACACGAGCGGCGACATCCTCCCTGATTGCTCCCATTGCGACCACAACGGCAGCCACTTCGAGTACGCCTGCCAAAAAACCTCCGGCTAAAAAAGCGCCGGTGGCACGCTCCGCTCCTCGTCCTTCAAGTGTCCCCGTCGCAGAGCAGGCTGCAACAAATCAGGCTTCACGTATACAAAATCCGTATTCGTTTTCCCCTTTTGAATTCTCCGCCGTCAATGAAATGACGCGTGCGGCACTCGTTAATATTTTATGCATCGCGGGGAGCGGGGACATGCGCTCCATTACCGGAAGCGGCATTATCATCGACCCGCGAGGAGTCATTCTCACCAATGCACACGTTGCGCAATATGTTCTTCTCTCACAAAGTTCTGACGTTAATCTCTCCTGCATGATTCGGATGGGCTCTCCCGCGATTGTCAGATTTAAGGCTGAAACACTATATATTCCACCCGTCTGGGTCGATGCTCACGTGGCGGAGATCAGATCACAACACGCTCTCGGTACCGGCGAGCACGATTATGCACTATTGCGCATAGTCAGCTCTCTTGACGGGACTCCTCTTTCGGCACCACTCCCCTATCTCCTCACAGATATACGGGAAGCAATAGGATTCGAAGGAGATTCTGTCTTAGCGGCAAGTTATCCGGCTGAATTCTCTGTTAGCACGCAAGATAATGTATATGCCGCTTCTTCCGGAACAACAATAAAACAGCTCCTGACCTTTGATGTCAACTCCGTCGATCTCATATCTCTCGGAGGTGTCATCGAGGCGCAAAGCGGCTCGTCGGGTGGTGCCGTCGCAAATGCTTGGGGCCGTCTTATTGGCATTATCGTCACGACCAGCGAAGGGCAAACGACAGGGCAACGAGACTTACACGCACTTACCCTCGGCTACATCAACCGTGATTTCACCAAACAAACCGGCCATCCTCTATCGGAACTTTTGGCTGGTGACATCGCCACGATCGCATCGGATTTCAATACAAACATCGCCCCCATCCTCATCGCCAAATACATTGGGCAACTTTCGAGATAGTCTCCCAGACTGCTGGAGATTCACTTTGTCGGGGTGCCCAGAATCGAACTGGGTCTACTTGCTCCCAAAGCAAGCGTACTACCGGTATACGACACCCCGTCAACTGTTCGAATATATTAGCACGATTCATAAAGGACATATAATTTGTCCTATTGAATGTCCGTTACAAATTGCCTTCCATTGCTTGTTCAAAGAGACGACACCGTGCGGTTCTCCTTATCTTATCAAGAATAACACCGACCACATCTATCTGATATTCCTTTTTGTCCTTCTTTTGCTCCATATATAGTGCGGCCGTCCGAGCCAATTTGCGCAATTTGGAATTAGTGACCATCTCTTCCGGTCTATAGTCCATTTCACGTGAAAAGTCTGACGAGCTTTCACGTGAAACTGTCTTTACCTCTACAAAACGAACGATGCGATCTTTTTCGGCGATAATATCTATCTCTCCCCACGGTTTCCTGAAGTTCCTCTCTATGATTACAAATCCCTTCCTCTCAAGGAACTTTGAGGCTATTTCCTCACCGATCCGGCCGATCTCTTTTCTTTGATGGTCATTTATCACGGGTAGCATTATAAGCGGAATTCAACCGAAAGCTATTCGCTGTGTAGAAGCAACTTTTGTGGCTTAAAATATAGTTAAGTTGTTTGGTGCTATGGTTCACGTGAAAACATCGAAATACGTTTCGAAGTAACGTTATGTATGTCTTTTACGTCTAATAAAACTTCAAATAACCATGTTCTTAGCCATTAATTCAAATTAGAGACATGGACAAGGAGACCATTATGTCCGTTATCCACATTTCCACAGAGTTTTCCCCAGATTATATAATTTTCGTTTCATGCGAGGGCATTCTTCATTGTAAAGGCAGCGGTTTACGTGTAACCGTATCTTTTCTCATAAAAAATATTGCAAGAGAACCGGCGGGGTTCAGTGCTATGTTCCTCGATCTGGTTCCTTATTTTGATCAAAGCTTTCTACACGCTTTGCACAACGGGGGGCAAGAGTTCGCACATACATAATTCGTTCCGATTATTTACGCGGTTGTCGTGTGTCGTGCTTTAACTTATGGCAATCGTCTTTTGTATCATTTTTTTGTCATGAAATTATGTTGGGGAACGTTGCCTTTTTCCGGAAAAAAATTAACACACAATTTGACAATTCTTTTGCGCTTGACGCAAGTGGCTGAAGGGTACTACGTTGCCACTATTCTATGAGCCGTGCATCGATCATCGACTTGGATTTGCGTGTGATGATCAGATCTCTCGCATTGGGTTTTATATTGTTCGCTGCGTTACTGCTTCCAACCAACGCATCGGCGGCGGAAATTTCCGCGCAGAATGCGCAAATGTTGCCCGCGTCCAATTCCGCGATCGTTCCGTCATCTTGTGATGCACTGCAGGTGACTTCATTCATGCCCTACATTTACGATGGGGAGCTCAACTCGTTCGATGTTATCGTCTCTGATAGCTCCTATGTGATCATCGCCGGTTCGCTCAATGGAGCAAATATCCCGCTCCATTTCGTCACACGGTTCGCCGATGCGACCGGTGGCGTCCGTATGCACGTCGATGTACAGTCGACGTCTATTGGAAGCGGTGTGACCATCAAGCTCACTATGCTTTCGTCAAAGGGCGTGGGGGAGCCGGTATGCACCTCGTCAGTGACGATCACGCTGCCGGGTGAGGAAAAAGAGGTTTCTACAATAGGTACCGCAGCTGTAAATTACAATTGGCAACAAGAGCAAGAGTCTGCTGTTCCGGCACCGCAAGGTAAAGAAAGCGCGGGCGCGAATGCTACCGGAGCCACAACAGCACTAACGACACGGGTGCAAAACATCCTGAACACGACATGCGCCATATCGGGAGCTGCTTCGCGTTTGTGGACTGTCCTTTTGGCCATCTATTTACTCGTCGTGGCTGCTGCCATACTTGCACTGCCACCGTTCAAAATTGACATGCGCTCGTATATCCTCGTGGGAGTTGCCATTGCTCTACCGCTTCTTGTCCTGTTCGCCGTATGGCAACTTTCGCCCCTGTGCCACCCGAGAAGACCCCCTGTTTCATCTGTGTGCGGATACGGGGAATCGAACCCCGACCTCGTCCTTGGCAAGGACGCGTTCTACCACTAAACCATATCCGCGAGTCCTGACTTGTATTTAATCCCCATCTTGAAAAAATCAGTGGCTCAATAGCGCTGTATTTTTTCGTTTTTCATAGTGTCTGCCATACTAACGGGGTTAACCCCCGTATGCTCCACATTCGATCGGTCACTACTGCTTCCGGTGCGACAGCCATACAGGTGGTCGAATACGTGAAGCGCAAAGTAAAAGTTCGATTGCACGTGGGGTCCGCTCATTCTCCTGAAGAAAAGAAGACGCTCATCGAGAGCGCACAGAAATGGATGGCGGGCGAGACGCGACAGCCGGTATTGTTTCCGAGGGATATGCGACACTCGCCGTTCGATGCGTACGACTATGTCGGCACAATGCACCCGTTCGCCCGCGAATGTCTCCACGGGCTCCTCGTACGCTTCGGATTCGCGGCGCTCGGCAACACGCTCCTCCATGACCTCGTCATCATGCGCGTCATCGAGCCTGCGTCCAAGCTCCGGTCTATAGCGCTCATCGAACAGTATTTCGGCATCACCCATCGCCGCGTTCTCTTTTACCAATCGCTCAAGAAGTACCTTTCGCAGAAAGACGCGGCTGAGCGCTGTGCAGTCGCCGTCGCGAAGGATGCGTTCGCCTTCGATTTCTCCGTCGTCTTCTACGATGTCACCACGCTCTATTTCGAGACATTCAAATCAGACACGTTGCGCAAGCCGGGATTTTCCAAGGACAACAAGTCGCAGCAGCCACAAATCATGCTTGCGATTGTGGTGACGAAGGAAGGGTTTCCCGTATCGTACGATATCTTCCCGGGGAACACCTTCGAGGGTCACACGATGATTCCGGTCATACAGGCGCTCCAAAAGAAGCACGGCATCGGGACGTTGACCGTCGTTGCCGATGCCGCGATGATCAGCGCCGCCAACATCGAAGAACTGAAGAAACACAACCTCCGCTACATCGTGGGCGCGAGAATGGGAACCCTCGACCTTGCTAGCATCAGCGAGGAGCTCGGGAAGCGCGATGGCGCGACAGTGCGCACTGTCACGAAACTCGGCACCATGGTGTGCCACTTCTCGGCGAAACGCTATGCCCACGACAAACAAGAAATGGAAAAGCAACTCGCGCGCGCGAAGACACTGGTGCAGACGCCCGGGAAGGTGAAGCGTGCAAAGTTTCTGAAGGCGGAGGGAGCCTCATACGCGCTCAACGAGGAACTGCTTCTGAAGACGAAGCTTCGCCTTGGTATCAAAGGGTACTACACGGACCTCGGGAGCGACTGGAGCGACCTGATGATAGTCGAGAGGTACCGCGACCTGTGGCGCATCGAACAAGCATTCCGTGTCGAGAAGGGTGATCTGGCCACGCGGCCCATCTTTCACTTCAAGGAGGATCCCATCCGGGTGCATGTGCTCATGTGCTTCATGGCGCTTGCGGTATCCAAGTACATGGAGATCAAGACAGGGCTTTCAATCAGACGGATCACCGATGCGCTCATGAAAGTCACCGATGTTTCTTTTGTCCACCGCGTCACGCGCGAGACGGAGACGCTACGCTCGCCGCTGCTTTCCGAGATCACCGACATCGTGGACAAACTGGGCCTGTCGCACTAAAAAATACAAGTCAGGAAGACTTGCGATCTGCTGTTGGATATCGTTGGCGGTAAGAGCGCTGGTAAAGAGCGGCGCAAAAACAGCGGCAGCCGTCAAGCCGACGAGTAGCTTTTTCATAGGTGTAAGTATAGACGATTACCGCATCACCCCCTTACCTTTGTGGGGATACGTGCGGTAGCGCGTATCAGTTGCCCCACAAGACGACCGATGCGCGGTCGATACGCGCCCCGCGATCCAATTCGATCGTGTATGAGCCGCTATCCACGTAGGTGTGATTGAGCACCATATTTTGACTGCATTGTGTCGCACCCGATGTCACGGGAGAAGAATCATCGCCCCAATCGAGCGCGAACGAGGGACATCCGGGCAGATCGAATTGCACTTGCACCATGAGCGCATTGCCGCTGATGCCGGGCGTCACGGCAAGCTTTCCATACGAAACCGTCTCGGGAGTAGAAGCGACGGTCGTACCGTAATACGTATTCGCCGATGTCGTTGCGGTATTGGTCGTAGTGTTCGTGGTGTTCGTGTTCGTATTTGCACTCGATGTAACGACAATGGAACCTGACATGCCGATGCCACCAACCCCTCCGTGGAATGCGCAGTAGTATGGGTACGTTCCGGCCACTGTAAATGTTTGCGAGTATGTTTGTCCGTGCTGCAGCGTCGCACTGTAAAAACTATCGTTGTCGGCCGTCACGCTGTGCGACATCGTTCCCGCATTCGTCCAGGTGACCTTTGTTCCCGGCTGCACGGTCAGAACTTTCGGCGTGAACGCGTTGTCGGTTATTGAAACGCTCGCCGCCCCAGATTGTGTCTGCGTCGACGTGCCGCCCACCTGCACCGACGCGGTCGTTTTGTGTCCTCCCGCCGAAAGGGTGATGGTGAATGTTCCTTCGGATATGTAGGTGTGCGTCAGCATGTTCACCAGTTGAGCACATATCCCGGCCGAGACCGGCAGGATCTGTGGCGTCGATTGATCCCCAAAATCGAGAATGTACGTGGCGGCAGAGCATGATTGTGTCGTATTTATGGTCGCTTCAATACTCACTGTAAGCGGAGCGGCCCCCTGAATCGGCGTCACCTTGATAAATCCCCCCACGGGTGAATTCGTGATTCCTGTGCCTGTGGTACCGGCACTCGTGATGCCATTATATGAACCACCGCCGCATACTATCGCTATCGCTGCAGCCGTGCGCGGACCGACGAGGCCATAGCCGGTCGTTGCCGGCGTTCCCGAAGACACGATATGAAATTTTGTCTGCCAACGCTTCACTGCAGCTTCTGTAAGAGCGCCGTAGTAGCTGGTCGCCTTCGCTTCCGGATATATCGCGGAGTCTTGCGCAAGAAATTGCTGCAGACGCGTGACGTCGTCGCCGGTAGAGCCGGATTTCAAGCTTCTGCCGATACCCGGACAAAACGCCGAGCTATTGGATGCGGTTGCGGTCGTAGACGTTGTGCCGCCAACCTGTGATTGCAACGATTGCACCTGTTGAAGAAGCGCGTTGACCTGCGCGGTCAGTTCATCGACAGTGACTGCTCCCGCCGAAAAAGGAAGCGAAAAAGAAAACCCGAACAAAACAACGACGCCAATCGTTCCGAGTACACGCATGCATGCATTGTCGCACGGGCACCGACTCGCGCAAAACCGACAACCGACAATGCACACTTGTAATACCAAAGTTAAACCCGCTTCGATAAAGAAGCGGGTTTTAGTGTCATGCGCGCAGCGCACTGCGCAGAAAGAACCATAGATTGGCCGGCCGCTCCGCAAGGCGGCGCATGAAGTACGGGAACCATTGGTTGCCGAACGGTACGTACACGCGCACCTTGTATCCTCTGCGAACGAGGTCTTTTTGGAGATCGCGCCGGATACCATACAGCATCTGGAATTCAAATTCTTTTTTGGAAATGCACCACATCTGTGAGAACTCAATGCACTGGTCGATTATCTTCTTGTCGTGCGTCGCGATGCCATGATATATGCCGCTTTTGAGCAATATCTGCATGAGATGCACGAAATTCGCATCTACTTCTTTTTTCCGCTGGTAGGCGATGCGCGACGGTTCCTTGTATGCGCCCTTACATAGTCGCATAGGGCAGCGAGAGTGCAGCAATTTGACGACGTTCAATTCACTGCGATACAGATACGCCTGAATGACAGGGCCCACCGCATGGGAATGTTCACGGACCCGCTCTACTATGTTGATAGTTTGTTCCGCATACGCCGAACCTTCCATATCAACCCGTACGAACGAATTACGCAGCTCGGCGCGTGTAACGATATTTTTGAGGAGCCCCTCGCATAGCTTCGGGTCAACATCGAGACCAAGCTGCGAAAGTTTGACGGACACATTCGCATCGAGCTTTTCATTTGCGATCGCTTCCACGAGGTCGAGGCACACGTACGAGACCCTTTGCGCCCCGTCCGCAGATGTCACGTGTTCTCCGAGAAAATCTATCGTCGCGGAAATTCCCTCACTATTGAGCTCCCGCACGACGGCAACCGCCTCGTGCAGCATGTCTCCGGCGATGAACCGGCGCGCGCAGCGGCGCGCAAAAGAATTTCCTGTGACAAAGCGCGCAAAACGCCTGCTTTTGGCAAGCTGCAAAAGCACCGCCTTCAACATGGCCACTTCCCTTTCAGTCCTTTTCTTCTGTGGTCGTTATACCCCAGCGCTTGAATACAGCAAGTGTCCTTAGTTCATGTCGTCACAAGTATTTTTCTGCTGAAAAATCTCGCGACCCCGCCTCGGGCCGTCGCCCTCCGGCTCGGACAAGTCAAAAAAACTGTGCCCCGCACAGTTTTTATGCTTGTCCGCCCTCTTGGACTCGAACCAAGAACCCCCGAGGTATAAGCTCGGTGCTCTAACCAATTGAGCTAAGGGCGGTACTACAGTATTACATTCGCACATCGAACAGAATTTGTCACCTGGGCATCCATATACCCCTAGCTTAGACGGCCGTTCAAGCTAGAGGTATAGAGGGGGTCTCATCCAGTCAACGGATGACTTTAGCGACGGCGGGAGCAACGCGTTTGTCGAACATGTCAGGGATGATTTTTTGCGCTGTCGGCTTTGGCACGAGGGCGGCGATGGCTTTCGCGGCTTTTATTTTCATCAACTTCTAACGGGATTCATACTGTGGTAGTATAGCAAAAGGAGGAAAAAACTATGGATTCGATTGGAAAATACTTCATCGTGGCCGCGATAGGTATCGTAATCGCCGCTTGTCTATTGATCGCCACAAATCCAAACGTATTACAGATTTTGAATTAGAGCTCTTTCGTAGCGCCCCGCCTTCGGCGGGGCGCTTCTTCATGCCAACGGCTGATGTTCGATATCCTGCTTTTTCTTCGGTGTTATCCCGTGTGCAATGAGTATCTTTTCAAACTCAACCTGTTCGATGGTTTCCACCTCGACGAGCTTCGCGGCTATCGCATCGAGCGCTTTGCGATGCATTTTGATCACCGCTTCGGCTTGCTTGTACGCGCCATCGATTATTTTGTGCACTTCTTCGCCGATAGCCGCCGCCACCGCTTCCGACTGTTCCCCATCGACCCCTTCGCCAAACATCGCTCGCTGCGACGAGGCCACGAACGCGATGGGACCCATTTTGTCCGACATGCCGTACCGCGCGACCATGTTGTGCGCGAGTGCGGTCAGTACCTGCAGGTCGTTGGATGCGCCGGTCGTGATGTCATTGAACACCAATTTTTCCGCGATGTAGCCGCCGAGCGATACCGCGATATCGTCCAAAAATTCCTTGCGCGATTGCATCCTTCGGTCTTCAAGCGGCAGCTTCAGCGTGTAGCCCGCGGCGCGGCCGCGGCTGATGATAGAAATTTTGTGCACCGGGTCTGCATACGTGAGCACGGATGCAATGAGTGCGTGTCCCGCCTCGTGATATGCGGTAATTTCTTTTTCTTTTTTATTCAAGACGTGCGAGCGGCGTTCGGGTCCGAGCATCACCTTTTCGATGGAACGAACGAGATCGTACTGCGTCACCTCTTTTCGATTTTCCCGCGCCGCGAGGATGGCGCCTTCGTTCATAAGGTTGGCGAGGTCGGCGCCGGAAAAGCCGGGCGTGCGTTCCGCAATAACCGAGAGTTTCACATCGGGACCAAGCGGCTTGGTGCGAGAATGGGTGGCAAGAATGTCTTCACGGTCCTTTCGGTCGGGTAAATCGATAACGACGCGGCGGTCGAATCGGCCTGGACGGATGAGCGCCGGATCGAGCACGTCGGGACGGTTCGTCGCCGCCATTACGATAACTTTTTCATTGGGTTCGAATCCATCCATCTCGACGAGTATCTGGTTCAAGGTCTGTTCGCGTTCGTCGTTGCCGCCGCCCACCCCCGAACCGCGCACGCGTCCCACTGCATCGATCTCATCGAGGAACACGATCGCGGGCGCAGACTTTTTTGCGGTCTGAAAGAGGTCGCGCACGCGGGAAGCGCCGACACCGACGAACATTTCAACGAATTCGGAACCTGATATCGAGAAGAACGGCACACCCGCCTCGCCGGCGACCGCGCGCGCGAGAAGCGTCTTCCCCGTCCCCGGTGCGCCCATGAGGAGGACGCCCTTCGGAATGCGTGCGCCGATCAAAATGAATTTCTTGGGATTTTTGAGAAAGTCAACTATCTCGGTGAGTTCCTCTTTCGCTTCCTTTGCGCCAGCCACGTCGGCAAAGGTGACTCGCTGCACTTTGTCTTCCGGATCCACCAACCGCGCCATTGAACGGCCAAAGGTAAACGCCTGCATGCCGCCCTGACGTAGCTGCCGCGAGAGATACCAGATGACGCCGAAGAGGAGGAGAACCGGCACGATGATAGGCGCGAGCGTGAGAAACCAAAATCGCACACCGCCTTCATCTTTTATTTCTATCGATACTTTGGCCAATTTTTCCGCCGGAATGTTGTAATCGGAAAGCGTCTGGGTGAGCGACGTTTCCGTTTCCTTGCGGGACGTTTTGACGGTCTTATCGATGTATGTGGCAGTGATCGTGTCGCCCTCGACGGTGATCGTAGATATTTTATCCGCCGAAATATCCGTGGCGATCTGCGAGATTGGGACGCTTTCGTTCTGTGTCACGATATACTGGCGCAACAGCGAGTAGCCGAGCGAGAGCACGAGAAAAACCGCGAACGCAGTGGAAAGCTGTATCCAGATGTTCGGCCCTTGCGAGGCTGGTGCGCCCCCGCTTTTACGAGGGCCCTTTTCCGTGTTACGGGTGGCCATTTGAGGTATTATACATATTTCGGCTCTGTTGAAAAGAAAAAACGGCCCGTACAGAGCCGTTTTCAGACGTTCTTCATATTTCGTGTTTCGGCATGAGTGCACACAGAAATTTTTCCGTGCGCATACGCGTGAGTTCACCACATGTACGCAATATTTTTTTGCGCATTTCGATGGGATAAATGTTTTCATCCGGCATCGGGAAAAGCGCACACATGCGCAGGAATGGGAAATGTGGACGCGGCTTGTCGAAGAGATCAGCCACCTTGCGCAATTTGCCATCAATAGAGCGCGCTCCGCGCGCGAGCTCCGGATATTTTTTTGCGGTCGTCCAATCGATGAGTTTATGGAAAATATACTCTTCGAGTTTACTGAAATGAACGCGCGGATGCGGACGATTGGCGATATACAAGAGGTCGATTCTTTGCTTTGTGCGCTGCTCTTTCGGTATTTCGCTCAGTATTTTGCGCAACCATGCAATGACGGTGCTGTCGATCGTGTATCCCCCATCGACACTGTAGATACCATTGATCTCCCGACCGTATATGTCTGGTAACAGCGCCGAGGATGCCATCATAAGATCAAATATGTCTTCGACTTCCTTGGCCTTATGCAGGTGAACGTTGGCGCGGAGATCCGCAACGGCGATCGTGATGTCCGTCGGGCACTTCCGAAATGTCTCGACATCAAGCGTACTGCGCAATTCATCCATCAAATACAAGAGACCAAGATAATCTCTCCTCGTTATCGCAGACCACAAAATATGCGGATTGAGCAAGGAGATTTTTTGGTAATACTCCAAGATCATATGCGACTGCTTCGCCGCATACGCAATTCCGTTGCACGAGGCTGCAGACGTGAACAACCCCTTATCGAAGTGACTTGCGGAAATGCCCATTTCCTCAAAAGCACAGAATCGCTGGCCTCCCGTAAGCCCCGATTTCGTGCCACCGGGTTCTATGACCGCACGCAGGGTCGGCATGCTGTTCTTTCCAATAATTTTTGGATAAAAGAGATCGCGCACGACGTTCTCGTCGCCAACGACGACGACATTCTCGATCACCTTCACGCGCCTCACCTCCCTTCACTATTTTCCAATGTGAATGAGCCTCCATTCAGGGTAGCACCCACGCACGAGGGTCGATTGAGTGAAGTGTATAAATGAGTCAATATGTGTGGACATGTCACTCATTGAGAACAAACGCGTGGGATTCGACTACACCATCCTCGAGACAATGGAGGCGGGTTTGGAATTGCTCGGGTTTGAGGTGAAATCGCTCCGTGCGGGCCTCGGCTCGCTCAAAGGCGCGCGCGTCGTGGCACGTGGCGGTGAAGCCTACCTCGTGGGCGCCACCATTCCCCCGTGGCAGGTAAAAAATGCCCCAAAATCCTATGATCCTGAAAGGACCCGAAGACTACTGCTGAATACCAAGGAAATCGCCCATATAGCCTCCGCAGAGGGTGAAAAAGGCTTGACAATTGTGCCTTTATCGGTGTATAATGGAAATCGGAATTTGAAGCTTGGCATCGCGATCGTGCGTGGAAAGAAAAAGGAAGACAAACGTTATTCCATCCGCGCCCGCGAGGAAAAGCGAAGAATTCAGAGAACTTTGAAAACGAAGTAGTGTCGATGAGATGACATCTCATCGCACGAAACTATATAATATTGAGTGTCGAAATGTGGCCAACAAATGGAGGATGCCACAATGTCGGGGAAGCGACGTCGAGAACCCGGGGATAAAGAATTGTCCCTGGATGAAATACTGGCACAGCCTTCGGTTGTGCCGGAAAGAAAAATTCTTCTCAACCGCGGACTGAACGCCGACGAGATGTTCGGCGATACGGGATTCCGTCCACATTTCGACACTCAATACAAAATTGCCAGCCACTCGTGAAAAGTAGAGATTGGGTACCTAATCCCTATTCCTCGGGGGTGACTGGCTTCGACAAGGAAATCGGTATATGTATGCGCGCGGCGAGAGTGAGCACCTCTCTCAAAATGCTCAAAAAACCTAAGTGCGAACAAAGTAGCACGGGCAGTGCTCTCGCCAATTCAATTGGCAGACCTGCAGCCAGCTTACGCTCTTATAGCCTAAGTTCCGTCCACCACGTCGACGCTTGATCAAGCGTGGCTGGGCGTAAAAAATTTCAAGCACTGATGAATAGCGTCCACTATGCATCTAAGACTTCGGAATCGGGATGTTGTGTTTCTGTTCATCTCATATGCAACGTTCTTAAACAAAATCAGATGTCCTACGCCTCGTAGACACATACACTTACTTTTCTTTGGACGGGAGTTCGATTCTCCCCACCTCCACCACTTCGCAAAAGAGCTCCCTATGGGAGCTCTTTTGCTTCGCGGTGCGCGCACTTGCGAGCATTGCGATACGAATCGCGCGAAGCTTAACAAGCGAAGTGTGACGAAGTAAAGTGGTGAACCCCCCATAGCTCGCGATAGCGAACGACGTGGGGTAAACATGTTCTACGTTTACATACTCGAAAGTCTGAACAACCCTCGCCTTGCAGGCGAGGATTGTTCAGTCGCGGCTGTGCCCCGCGAAGCCTCAGCGGAGCGGGGGCGATTCCCCCACCCGATTGTTTCGTATAAGGTTCCTGACACCATTTCTGACACCATTTCCTCAAAAACAAAACCGTTCATGGAGAACGGTTGAGTTGGATTTTTGGTCCAGCGTGCCGGATACCGGCAGGATTCATTTTGATGTCGGCGATATCGTCATCCGTGAACGGAGGATACGATTCGCGGCCATATCCGGGTACGACGTACTGACAATTCCCTATCCAAGCTCCCTCGATCACTGTCCCATCTTTCAAAAAGATGTCGACGAGTTGATATCCCATCGCCGTTTCCGGCATGTCGACAAGTTTTTGTATCCACTGTTCCGGCAACTGATAGAATGTCGCATTGAGTTCTTTGACGAACACTTCGGGCACGACGCATCTCCTCTTTTGAATTCCCTGCTGCAGTATATAGGAGACTCTTTTTTAGTCTATTTGTTTGTCCTTGTATAACGACATCGTAAGTCGTTATGCTACCTCTTCAAATACCGCTTACGAAATACAACCGGAAGAACATACTGGTCCAATCCCCAATAGCCCGCCACGCGCCACGAGCAGACGAGGAGGATAGCGAGCACCATCATGATGGGATTGGTACTCACCGTGCCGGCGAGCATGAAATTAAGGTTCATCGTGAAGCCGAAGAACGCCGCGAGCCCCGTGAGACAGCCGACAATCAGACCAATACCTACGGCAATTTCACCGAACGTGATGAGGTACGACCAAAGCTCCGGATATGGCTGGACGAAAGTCTGAAGGAACGCCGCGTACCAGCTCTGGACGTCGGCATGACATACTGCCGGCGCCGGCGCGCACGCGTCGGCCGTTTTCTTGAGGGCGTTTTGGACAAAGCCGCCGATGCCCTGGCCGATGTTGTCGCCTATCCATGCGGGATTGTTGAACTTACCCCATCCTGCCTGTAGCCACTCCCATCCGAGATAGACGCGGACGACGAGCCATAAAACGGCGATGCGCGTATCGTTCTTAAGGAAATGTGATAATGATGATTCTTCAATAGTAATGTATGACATGCGTACAGTATCTCGCCGCCTCATAATGGCGTCGAGAGGTCGAGGTGCACAACTCAACCACCATTCCAGAAGTTCAAGAAAGTCTGACCTGCCTATGCACAAAGCGCCCCGATCGGGGCGCTTTGTGTTCGATGGGCGGAAGAACTACCTGCCCTTCATTCGCATCGCAAAGTGGAAGCTGGCATACGCCAGATAACCAGCGACCAATACACCGAGCCATGAGAGGAAAACCGGCACGTCCCACCCGAGGATCGAAATGTCGCCCGAATACAGCACGTGCGCGAGGTGTCCGAGCAAAATAACCGTGAAGATGGCACCGGCGGCGGTCAGGTACATCCGCTCCTTTATCTGCGGGATGCGTCCGATATTCCAACCGTAATGCACAAGAATAAGGAGGATGAAAATATCCACCACCATCGCTGGCACGAGCATATCGCTTGTAATGGAAAGCCCGAGGAAGACCTTCGGCAGCGTGTGCTGCATTGAAAGCCACCACATCGTAATAAAGTCAGCCGCAATAAGCCCTGCACCAAACTTGGCCATGTCGTGAAGCCACTGTCGTCTCATACATCAATAATGTCGTTAGCTAGTATTTTGTAATTATAGCAGCTCGCAAGACACCTTACGGGAGAAATGCACAGGTCGCACGAAAGATGCCCGCGGCATAGCCGCGGGCCGACCCGACGACGTGCGATGCAATCATCGCCATCATCTCTTTTTCGTTTTTTTCTTGATGTGCCTCTTTTTCTTTCCGTGTCCAGAGACGTCTTCTTTCCTTTTCTCGACCTCAACGGATTTTTGCATTTCCTCGCGCAAACCAGCGACGGCTTCAAGCGTGCCGCGCGGCTGAATGTGCATGGGATCGCGATCCGGCATCGGCCGATATATCAGAAATTCTTTTTCGAGTTCATCGATGCGAGCCCACAATTTTATGTTATTGGCCACACGCTCTTTTTTCGTGGCTGTTATAGAAGATATATTGACCATATCGACCGCGCGGCCATCCCCCCATCCTTTGGTTCGACAGCTGCCGCCGTGATACGAATTGCAGTTACCCGCCCTGAAACCTTCCGAGATTTTTTGCCGATAGTCATCGCGAAACGGACTCGTGATGCCGCACAAAAAACCTTCGGTTTCCAGTTTTTTACAAAGCCTGACCAGGCGTTCTTTAAAAACAGGGTGAACCCCGCCAATTGTATATTGTGGCAATGTCATCTTGCGCCTTTCTGCAGCTTGAGGATCCTTGTGCGCGAAACATTTGCCGTCAAACTTGGTGGTGCGCAAATATATAAGAAACAAATATTCATCGATGTCCGAAGTACGCCCGGAACGCGCGGTTTGGTCCGCGAAATATGTGCCAGCAATTATCTGCGTCTCAAGCACGCACTCTTCATACTTTTTTTGCTCTTCCGCAATTCGCTCAATTTCGTCTCGCTGCTTTACTTCCTCGGATCGCTTCGCGTCGGCAGATGTTGCATAGATGGTGATCAGCGCTCCCAGAAGGAGGCCGACGACATGTCGCATTGATACCATCATCGCTGCCTCCCTTTTCGTTTGGTTGATTATGTACTCATTTCACTATACGCCTGCCTGGCAGAATCACAATTTGTCTGCGATGACTACTTCAAACGCCTGCGCAACCGGAGGTTTTTTCTTGTATACTTCACATACATGCGGACATCGCTCCATGAACAAAGTATAATCATTGTGATTGTTTTTTTGGCTGCAATTCCTACCCTTTCACATGCTGAAATAGCATTCCGGTGTGCGGCCGGTGGAATGTCTCACCCCGCAACGCAGCAGGAGGTGAACGCTGTGGGAGAGGGCATCATCGCAGGCGTGACGCAAGTATGCGGGAGCGACGCGACACTCGGTATCAGCAATGCAGCCGGAGTGGCAAAAGAGTATCTCAATAACTTGCCGAATAAATGCGTCGGTGCATGCCAAGCGTTGCCCGATAAAGCCCACATCGACAAACTCGATAATACATTTGCAATCTGTGCGGCGGATTTTTTCAAAGCGTATCAAGCTAAATATGGTCCCGTGAGTATGTCATCGACATTTCGATGCGGTCCAAAGACACCCACGGTCATTCAATGTGATCGCACTGAAAATGGACGGGCAGGCGGGGCAGGCGGTTCCAACCATATGCTCGGACTCGCCATCGACGTAAATCCTTTGCGCAGTTCGTATGAATCGATGTGGGATTTTGCGCGGGCAAATCCGCGATTCGGTGTCTGTTTTCCATATCTCGGTGGTGATAATCCACACATGACGCTCGCTGGAAGCGGCACAGGTGAAGCGGCGATGTGCGCACGGCAAGGTGTCACCAAGCCCTGCAACGGACTTCCGTTCACTCCCATAACACCGGCGACAAACGCCGGCATTGGATACTCGGGCGCACCATCGTCCGGTATTACGAACGCACTTCGCGGTTTATTGACGGCCGCCCCGTATTTGCTCCAGGCATCACAGCAACCTACTCAACAACAACCGTATCAGCAGCAGCCGCTGCCGCAAACGCAGCAACCATTTACGTACACGCAATCGACCACGTACGACCCTACGACTGGCACATATACGACCGGGACCAGCGCAACATCAGGCACCCAAACGCGAACAACCGCTTCCGGCAATACTACGGTCAACGCCAACTCCGGGAATAATACTTCCGGCACGTCGCTCAACACTCTCGCCAATTCCGCATCAAATAATTCGTCTAATTCATCCAATACGACCGGTCAAACATCGGGCTTGTATCTATACACCCAAAATACCAACGGAAATGCAAGCACAAGCGGCGGCATCTCAGCACTCGAAATGATAGAGCAGCTCGCCGGGTATGGGGCCAGTACGACCGGCGTTGTGTTTACGAACGGAACGACCGGTCCGGCCGCACTCAATTCAAATGTAAATGCGTCGAATATCACAACACAGAACCGCACAACGAGCTCAACGGGCACGGTCGCCATCACCTCCACCAGCACGCAGCTTCCCGCCTACATACCCACACAGACGTTCACGTCAAATAACCTGCGACCAACAGACGCGGGTCCGAATTCGGCATTGTCTTCCTACTCTCCGCAACAGCTCTCTACGTTCCAAAGGATACTCACACAACTACGCGATGTGTTGGTCCAGGTACTGCATTATTTGCAACCGTTCGGGGGCGCTCCGCGACAAACATAGATGGAATGGAAAGAGCGATTGTGGTATAGTGTCGCAACAAGATTCGCGCAGGTGGATGCATTTCTAGGCGCGGGCTAAGCGGAGTCGGAGTCGTAGTAATCTACGATGACGACAAAGCGAGAATCCCGCAACGACGAAACGCGCCGCATGCGCGAATCGAGAACAAATGGGATTCACCAAATACACATCGCAAGCGGAGAAAGAGCGCGTCCGCATGAACGAAGGCATACGAGCCAAGGAGATGCGCGTCATAGGACCGACCGGAGAGAACTTCGGCGTTATTTCGCTACGCGATGCTCTCGCGAAGGCGCAAGAATTCAAGCTTGATCTCATAGAAATATCCCCCAACGCCAATCCGCCGGTCGCAAAAATCACCGATTACGGCAAATTCAAGTATGAACAAAAGAAAAAGGACAAGGAGGTGAAGTCGAAGGCGCACGTCACCGAGACAAAAGAGGCGCAAGTGAAGATCGGGACGTCAGACCACGACATGCATATCAAAGCATCAAAGATCGGCGTATGGCTCCGTGAGGGACACCGGGTCAAGATCGACCTCTTTTTGTGGGGCCGCTACAAGTATATGGAGTTCAACTTCCTCAAGGAGCGCTTAGCTCGTTTTCTTGCAATAATCCCCGAATCGTATAAAATCGCTGACGAGATCAAGAAGAGCCCCAAGGGCCTCTCGGTCGTCCTTGAGCGAGACCCTATTTCGCACAAGGCTTCGCAGGGCGCAGTGCCTCCTAAAAAGGTAGTCGGATCTCAATCGCCTCATGAAAAGTAACAAATCATTCTCAAAGCGGTTGCGCGTCACCAAAAAGGGCAAGATCATTGCCCGCGTGCCAGGCCACAACCATTTCAACGCAAAGCGAAGCGGCGGTGAAAAACAGCACAAGAACCGTTCCGTGACCTTTCACGGCATCATGACCGCCGCCGACAAAAGCCGTTTCCTTTCATAGTTCGACAAGCCAGTTCGATTACACTCACTACAAGTCACTATAAATAAATTTTATGTCGCGAGTCAAACGAGGAGTACAGAAGAATAAACGCCGCAAGAATATCCTTGCACAGACCAAGGGCTATCGTTTTGATCGCTCGCGCAAAGAGCGCGTGGCCAAGGAGGCCATTCATCATGCCGGCGTACACGCATTCAGGCATCGCCGCACCAAGAAGCGCGAGTTCCGCTACCTCTGGACAATCCGCATCAACGCGGCAGCGCGCGGGGGCGGCATGTCGTACTCAAGGTTCATCGACGCTCTCAAGAAAGCCAACATCGCCCTCGACCGCAAAGTGCTCTCTGCTCTCGCCAAAGATCACCCCGAGGTATTTGTGCGTCTCACAAAAAGTTTGAAAAAGTAAAACCCCCGACTGGGGGTTTTCGTGAATGAAGGCCCGAGCCGGAGTCGTCACCGGCATATCAGGAGTTGCAATCCTGTGCATCGCTCTTCTGCCACCGGGCCACCGTAAGTATAGCGCCAATTACTGCACCATCTCGACGTTCTTGCCCGTGCCGCTGCGGCTGTCGTGATTGTTGTAGACAAGACGCAGTCCTGCTTTGTCTTTTTGTATGAGCGCGATCAACTTCTCGACGAGTTTTTTTGGATCGGGATCAAAGACAATTTTTTCATTCGGACGATGTGCTTCTTCGATGATTTTCCGCAACAGTTCGTCGGTCTTCCAGCTTCCTTCCAAAATACCTATGGGCCGACGGTCTTCAAATGCGACGGCGAATTCATTCATCGTGCCGATGCGCCCGCAGCCGATGATCATGGCGTCTACCGAGCGGGTAAAAAGGAGGTCTCGTCCGGCGTACCCAAAGCCGGTGTACACGACAACATCCATGAAATCGAGCGGGAGACCATAGACTTCGGTGTGCTCGCGGTCATTCGCAGCCGGTGAAAATCCTATCGAGAAACCGCACTCGTCTTTTGCACCCATCGCCGCATACATCGGGAATCCGGTCGTGGCACCCGTCACGACGATCGCGCCCTGTCGCGCGATCTCCCGACCCGTTTCTTTTGCTTTCTCGAATGCATCGAGCCCGCAATGGCCCGTGTCAGCGGCACCGGCGACGCCTATCTTGATGATCCCATACTCATCGGGAAGCCGACAAAAATTCTTCGGTACCATCGTATGGTTTGGATTCAGTATTTTCTTCATTTCAATAATTATATCACCTCCACGGAACGCCTATTTTAGAACGAAAGTTCGAACGATTCGCCGATCTGCGGCACGAGCGCTTCGACACCAAGGAAATCGCGTATGCGCTGGGCGAGGAACATCGACGACTTTGGTTCCCCCATGGTCACAAACACTTCCTGTAATGACTCACCGGAGCTTTCAACGAAATCAAGCAGTGCGTCCCTGTCTTTATGGCCGGAGTAGCCAGTGATGGACGCGATGTGAGCGCGGACTTTTACGTACTCGCCATCTATGTGCACTGTTTTCTCACCGTCCTCGATGCGCCGTCCGAGCGAACCCGGCACTTGGTAGCCGACGAATAAAATGACCGTATTTTGGTCCGGTGCGTAGCATTTGAGATGCAACCGCACCCGCCCTCCTGCCGCCATTCCCGCTCCCGCAATGATGACTTTCGGGTTGCGCGCGCTGTGTATCGCGTCTGATTGTTCCACATGCGGCGTCAACTTTAGATTTTTGAAACTGAACGGGTCATCGCCCTTCTCGAAGTGCTCGCTGACTGCAGGATTTAGCCAGTCTTTGTACTTCCGGTATATATCCGTCACCTCGATAGCGAGCGGTGCGTCGAAGTACACGTCTACCGGATCCAATTTCCCTTTTTCCACCATAGCATTGAGCTCGTAGAGAAGTATCTGCGTCCTCTCTATCGAGAACGACGGAATGAGCAGCGTGCTGCTGCGATTGCGCGCATCGAGTACCATATTTTGCAGCATCTTTTGACGCTGTCCCCTATCCGCATGTAGACGGTCGCCATATACGCTCTCCATAACGAGATATGTCGTCCCTTCCGGTGACTCCGTGTCGTTGAGGAGCGGCTCCGGAGAATTGCCCAAATCGCCGGTGAAGAGGATGGAGCGTTCTTGCCCGCCGAAGCCTTGCTTGCCCGTTGGAGCCTTGGCGGAATCGGGGCGAAGGCGGGTGACGCGGATCATCGCGGAGCCGAGAATGTGCCCCGCATCGAGAAATTCAATACATACGTCGCCGAGGTCAAAGGCTTCGTGGTATCCATACGTCTCCCACAGGCTAAGCGCGCGGTCCACATCCGCGCGCTCGTACAAGACAACACGGCCGCTGCGTTTATCTTCCTCGTGCATGATAGTGAGCGCATCGGCGAACATGGCCGCCGCGAGCTCTTTGGTGGGTGTCGTCGAATAGATAACGCCTTTGAATCCGTCGTGTACGAGCTTGGGTATTCTCCCGATGTGATCGGCGTGGGCATGCGTCACGATGAGCGCGTCGATACTCGACGGATCGTATGCGAATGGGTCACTATTTGCCGTATCACTCACGTTCTCACGTTCGATAGTGCCGCAATCGATAAGAATTTTTTGTGTACCGGTATCAAAAAGAAAATTCGCGCCGGTCACCGTGCCCGCTCCCCCATAGAATGTAATTCGTGCTGTCATGATCTTCTACGGGTACTCAAGTACGCGACGACGCCGCCGAGTATGTCCATGAGCAGGTCTTTGGCCGTGTCGAGTGGATAACTCATAAATGGGGAACGCGGCATGTCCCAAAAATATTCAAACAATTCCCACGCTACTCCAATTGCAAACGCTCCGACTACCGCATGTACGAGTGATACTCCCCATCCCTTCCTCTGTAGTACCCAGATCACTGCGTATCCGGCCCATACACCGCCAAGGAGATGCATCGGAATATCAAACCACCACAAGCGAAAAAAAAGATCTTGCGCAAGTGCGACCCATGTGAGCGCAGCAAGTACCGCCACAGAAAAAAATTGAACGTATAGGACTCGTTGTGTATGCATGCCAGTATAATTTTTTGATTTTTGCAAAACAACCCCGCCTTCGCGGGGATGCTTCGTCGCGGCAAGTACTCGAGCCTGGACTTTGGGACCAGGTGGGTGTCCGCAGCTACAATTCCGCTGAATACTACCGAGGCAGTGTTCATTGGAATTGAGCGATGTGAGACTCCCTTTTGTGAACCAAGCAGGTGTATGTACCGGCCGCTGTGTTCAGTATACCCCTTACCACTTTTTAAAAAACTGTGGTAAGGGGTATACCAAATTACTCATCGACGCCATGCCGCTTGTATTGGTGGATTACGGCTTTACCAAACCAGTGTTTGATCTCATGAGCCGCTTCCTCCGGGGTCTCTGAACAGTGAACGATATTCGCAACGGCGCGCTTCTCGCTGTTCGCAAGCGCTGGCGAATCGATCGAGAAATCACCACGGATAGTGCCCATATCCGCTGCATACGGCAGCGTCGGTCCGGCGATCTTGCGCACAACATCGACTGCATGCGTCCCCTGCACCACCATACGCACCAGGGGTGCCGACGTCATAAAATCAAGAAGCCAGCCGCGCACCATGTTACCGAGTTCTTTTGCGTCATTGCTCCCCAGTTCTTTTTTGGCGTCGATGCCATACTTCTCATACGTAGAGAGTGTCTTCATGCCAAGTCGCTCAATCCATGCCGGATCTTTGGGATAGTGGTCATCGATCATCTGACGCGTCGGCATGAACATCTCGAGTGCGACGATCTTAAGGTCGCGCTGCTCGAATCGCTTTATAACCTCGCCGATGAGCCCCTTGCGCACTCCGTCGGGTTTGATAAGAACAAACGTCTTCTCTTCTTTTATAGGATGTGCCATGCGCGCTACTGTAGCATATTTTGCCGATACGTCACATTACTTCGAGTGCCTACGGCACGACCGTTATTATCCTGGAACAGGGAGTTACCGTGCCCGATCCGTAAAAGTTCAGTGTGTAAGTCCATTTGCCGGGTTTCGAGATGGCCATTGAAATGACGTTGAAAGGCTGCCACGCGAGTCCGCCTTCGGGCGCTATCTGCGAATTCTTGCCCGTCGAGTACCAGGCAAATGTGAATGTCTCATTGACCTTCACGACATTCTTGCTAGTCAGTATCGCGCAGGATATCGGCTGATCGGCAGTCACTGCCGCCACCGCCGAGAGCGCGTAGTGCAGAGTGGTCTGCATATCGTCAAGTGTCGTCGCCACGGCACACCACGGACTTATGAACGCTATGGATGCGATGAGTGCCGCAATGAATCGTTGTATATGATGCGACCGCATGTGCACATTATAGCGTATTGATCACAGTGGGGAAACGTGGGTTTTCGTTGCACGAGGTTCGATCTCGTGCATGCAATTTATATCTTGAATAGCTTGCGGAGCGCCACATCGACGATATGAAGATTCTGCCGTTCAAGAACGCCGAGCTCTCCGATAACAATTTTCTTTTGCAGTGTCGCGAGTTTGTCGACTTTTACGACTGATTCGACCTTGAGCCCATTGGTACTCGACGGGGACACGCGTATATCGTAGGGGTTCCTCTTTTCGATACGCGTGGATATAAAAGCGACAATGCAATCCTCACCGCGCGAGACATGCAAGACGAGTGCTGGGCGCACTTTCTGGCCGGTGAGATCGGTGAACGGGAACGGAATGAGAACAATGCGCCCTTTAAGCATATCGATTTTTCAGATCATCGGCGGAGTATAGGTCGGGCTCACTCTCAAGAAAATCAAAACTGCGGGAATACGCATTGACGTTCGTGATGTCGTTCACTGCATCGCTATATGCACGCGGAAAACCGATTACGATGGCGTCGATCGAATCGCGCCTGCCGATTGCAAACACTTCGCCGCGGTACTTGGCCCGGTCAACAATATCCTTGATATGCTTTCGAGCGCTTGTCGTTGTTATAATTTTCATGCTGATATTGTACAAAATGTACAAAATAGCGCAAGTAGTAGTGCCCTTTCGCTCTATGAACGAGGTTCGACCTCATACATTTAGAAGTTCGAGAAAAGGTTCCTGACACCTTTTCCCTTTCTGTTTCGACTCTCGAATTCTTTCTTTCTATGGCAGAATCAAGGTCCATATTTCACTGATACAGCGGTGTGGAGGGTGCTTCTGCCGCGGGTTTCTTGCCGTAGCTGGCGTCGAATTTGATGCGGATCTCTTCTTCCACTTCCTCGCGCGGGCGGCCGTAGGTAGTGTACGAAAGCTCCTTGAGAGCAGCTACGTTCTCGTAGTTCATGTGCGGCAGATTTTCCGTGCCGATGGTGAATGGCCGCGCCGGCACACCATTGACCAGCAATGAAAGGACGGCGGTGCGGTTGGGTAGATTTTCGAGGTCTTGTGCGCCAAATATCGGCGCAAACTGCTTTTCGAGGAATTCGGCATCGGTCGTGCCGATACGAAACGCCGCTTTGGTGCCCACGTTGCCGATGACCGCGTCGCGGATCGGCTCTTCGAGCTGCGCGATGAATTGGTGCGCGATCGTGAGCGAAAGGTTGTATTTTCGCGCCTCGGAGAGGATGGTCGAGATGGATGGTGTGGCGAAATTCTGGAATTCGTCGATGTACATGTAGAACACCGGAAGTGCTCCATGCGTATCGACGCGCGAGAATGCCGCCTGCAGGAATTTGGATACGAGAATGAGGCCCAAAAGCGAGGTGTTCCTGTCGCCGAGGCGGCCTTTTGAGAGATTGGCGAGGAAAATTTTCTTGCCATCCATGATCTCGCGAAAGTTGAACGCCGATTTTTCCTGCGACACGATCGGTCGCATGATGTCATTGGTAAGAAAGACGTCGAATTTACTCGTGATATAGGGGGCGACGTTCTCGAGCGATGGGTCCCCCTGCGCCTGCTCGGCAATCTTGCGCCAAAATTGTACTATGATGGGATTTTTGCAGCGCGAGAGTTTCAGATTGCGAAAAGCGGGGTCGGCAAATACGCGCGGAATTTCGACGAACGTGCTCCCCGATTCGGGATCTTCGACCACAAGCTGCACGGCATTGCGGTAGTATTGCTCGAACATAGGCCCGAACGCCTCCGGCACGTCGGCATAGAGCTTGCGGAAAATGCCGTATACTTCGTCGACGACAAACGTCTTCATCTCCGGCCGCGAACGGTCGTATTCGAGCATATTGAGTCCCATTGCACGAGCCGTATACGCGGGGTCGAAATACACGACATCCTCGGCGCGTTCGGGCGGAACCATGGCGAGCACGTCCTCAATGTCGTTACCGTGCGGATCGATAAATGCGATTCCTTCGCCGTTCTCCATGTCCTGACGGATGAGATTTTTGAGAAACCCGGTCTTTCCGGTACCGGTTTGTCCGATGACATAGCAGTGACGCAGGCGATCACTCTCCCCGAAATGAACTTTTGTTTCATCCGCGCCGTACCGGTTGATGCCGATGGTTATCCCGTTCGCTGGAGTTTCGACCGGCGCGGGAGCTTGTTTGCCGAACGAGCGCTTGAGCTCGCGCGAGGTCGTGACGCGCTCGGCGGTAAAGTGGTACATCGCGGTCAATTCTGCGAGTGACAGCGGCATCGCGATGGAATGATCGAATGTGCGGTAGGTAAAATCGCGGAGAAAATTGCTCATGCTCCAGCTCCCCACGTTCTTAAAGAGAAGTCGATTCCCTTTTGAGTCGTCATATTGGGTAAACGGCGCTTTCAGATTGCGCAAGAGATCGACGGCGCGTGCATGGGTGGGTGCCGACGTGACGAGGCGGATGGAAACCGGCGCGATGCGTGTCTTCACTTTGCGGCTTATTTCTTCGGTCGACACCTGATCCGCTGTTTTGCGGAATTGCCTATCGAGCTCTTTTTGTTGCTGCTCTTTGGATGAAAACAGCTGCTTCGCAAGATCACGAACCGCCTCGCCGAGCTCCGTCTCCGGTATCTTCAGCGCTTCGCGGTACGACCTGCCTTTCTCAAGCTCGCGCAGGATTTTTTTGTAATGGTGATTGTACCGATCCCCTTCCGTCCCGACGGTGATCTGCAGCGCGGCGCCCTCGCCGTGCTTCGCGATCTTTGCGAATGCCGCGAGCATGATATTCATCGGATCATGTTCGAACATCTCCGGCGTCTTGAGTGGAAGCGATGGATGATCGGCAAGCACGGCATAGGATGCTGCATGTGCGCCTTGAAAATTGAAAATGTTATAATCGCCGCGACTCTCGACGATATGGGCGTTGGGAAACACCGATGAGATGAGGCGTTCCGCAAGAACTTTCCGTTGATGCGGCACGGCGAGGTAAAGCGAGGCCTCTTCGGTCCCCTGCGGGACGGCTATTTCAAGCGAATACCCCTCACCTTCTTCAATAAGCGAAATGAGTCCGGCGTACAGCTGCTCGGATGATGACAGAAGCTGCTCCAGTTTGTGCTGCGCGATCTCTTTTTGGTCGCCCTCTCCGTGCGCCTGCGGATGAATTTCAAAAAGAACGAGGTTGAGTGCTTTTCTGACCTGCTCGGGAGGCGCCATGCCGTGATCCGGCATTCCTTCGGCAACGTAGCGCACGAGGGCGCGATGGAGATCGTCTTCGAGGTGCGCATTGCCGAATCGTGCGACGATCGAGAGCGCATTGCGGATGCCTTTTTCCGAAACGATCTTCAAGAGTTCATCGATCTTCGTGTCGTGGTCCTCCGGCTCGAGTTTGAGGACATGCTGCAGGATATCGTGCTGCGGCATGATGGCTGCCTCGTGCAGCACCTGCGCCTGTGGCGTCGCGCCGTACTGTTCTATTTCACGCTTTGCGATGCGGTCTTTTTCAAAACGGTTCGGCGCGCTTTCAAGCTCCTGTTCCTTCTCCGCCACGCGCTGTCGCAAATACGCAAGTTCTTCCTGCGGAGATTTGAATTTCTCGGGGAGAGCGGGCTTCAGCCGCTCCATCTGCAACGGAGGCATACAGAAATTATACCACTGGCTCTCTTGCTATGACCGCGTCGTGTCGTATTTGAGTGCCGTTCCGCCGATATCGCGGCGATACTGCATACCCTCGAAGGTTATCTTTCCCACCGCCTCATAGGCGCGATCGATGGCGTCTTTGAGCGTCGGCCCGACTGCAGTTACCGAGAGCACGCGTCCACCCGTCGTCTTGAGTTCGCCGTCGTTGATCGTGCTTCCGTGAAATACGACGACTTCGGTAATGATCTCCGCCTCACGAATACCCTCGATCTTGAATCCCGTTTTGTACGCATCGGGGTAGCCCAGGGATGCAAGCACGACACTAATGGCATATCCATATTTCCAGTCGATCCGCCTATCCGCGATGCTCCCGTCGACACATGCTTCCAAGAGATCAAGGAGGTCGGTTTTCATAAGGCGCATATACACTTGGCACTCGGGGTCGCCGAAGCGCGCATTGAACTCGAGTACTTTTGGCCCATTGAGTGTCATCAAGATCCCGGGATACAACATCCCCGTAAAATATATTCCGTAGTTCCGTATCGCATCAAATGCGGCCCTGATCACCCGATGCTCGACAAAGCTCGGTGTGCCTTGCGGCATCCACGGGACGGGACATATCGCACCCATGCCGCCGGTATTTTTGCCGAGGTCGCCATCGAGCGCGCGCTTATGGTCTTGCGACGGCGGGAACATGAGGAACGATGTGCCATCGGTGATCGCATGGATTGAGAGCTCCGAACCGTCGAGAAATTGTTCGATGAGCACTGTGTGTTCCACATCTCCCGGTACATCGAAAAGTGTGTGGAGCGCAGCTTCGGCTTCTTCAAAATTTTTGCATATGTACACTCCTTTCCCCCCCGCAAACCCATCGGCCTTCACAACGACCGGCAACGTGTACCTTCGCACTACGGAGATCGCCTGATTAAAATCGGAGCACACCTCATGTTCGGCGGTAGGAATGTTCGCCTCTTTCATTAATTGCTTCCCGAATGCTTTTGACGATTCGATCTGTGCCGCCGCTTTTGTAGGACCAAAGATCCGCAGGTCGCGCGCCTTGAACAGATCGACTATCCCGAGCGCAAGCGGCTCCTCCGGACCGACAACCGTCAGACCAATGTTGTTTTCAGATGCAAACTTTGCCAGCGCATTGATGTCCGTCACGCTAATGGCAACATTCTTGCAACCCAGCGCCTCCGTACCACCGTTGCCCGGTGCGACATAGAGCTTGCCGATCCTCGGCGACTGCTTCAGCTTCCACGCAAGCGCATGTTCTCTTCCGCCACCACCCACGATCAACACGTCCATACAGGATGATTGTAACAATGTTTATTCATAAACATAATGATACGCGTCCATACGTACTTATATATATCTATAGATAGATATAAGTACATTAGGATATTTTGAAGTGTTTACGGAATTTTCCGTCGCGTTCAATAGAGTCGACAATCATGTAGATAACATCATTTCCAACGTGAAAATCCGCTTTTAGTAGTGCGATGAGGTCTTCGCAATCATGAGGATACAGCCACACACTATCCTGTAGTCGTTCGAAGCCGATCGACTTCAGAGTTTCTCGAAGTTTAATCCGCAACGCTTTACGACGCTCTGGAATATCGAAAATTATTACTCGCCACTTATGATCCCACCGTCTCGGACGCTTCACGAGTTCGCGCAACTCAAGCTCGATGAGTTGCCGTTCCCCTTTCGCAGTAAGACGAAGTTTCCCGCCTCGCCACTCCATCAGCCCTTTACGCACAAGCCGATCGGATGTGCGTTCTACTACATCTCCTTGCCGTGGAGACGGTATCAAACCCAATTTTGCCATCGCTCCAATTACATTGGGTGCAACAAGTGCGATGCTCAAAAGACCGGCTACTTTGACCGTTTGAAGAATTATTTTTTGAAGCTGGTTCTTCTTTGTCCTTTTTCTACTCGCTTCCTCAAGTTTTCCCATGTACTGATTATATACGACCGGATATAATAAGTACAATAATCTGAACGCCAACGGAACGAAATTACTGTATCACTATCTTACCTCTCATCCCCGTCAAGCAGCTTGAAGCCATATCCCTTACCTACGCGAACTATTCTATAGAAGTTACACTCCACTTCTCCACTCTTATGGATCCCGGCTATGCCGAAAATATATGGTTTATGTGGTTCGGCAGTGCTATGCTCGTACTGAGAAACGAATCCCTCAAGGTCAACCTGCGAGGGATACGCGAGCAGTGACTTTGGATGCGTATGAATTTCACCGAGATGGTTGAAAGATCTGTATTGGGGTAAACGTTGTATACTCTGAACGTATGAACGGATTTTTTGCGGGTCATATGTGACCTGCTCAATTCCTTCTGTGTATAGACCATATAGATAATCATCACCCTGCTCCATTTCCAAAACGCCACTGATTTTTAAATGAGCATGACTTGCATCGAGTATCGAGGCACTTCCTAACAGGATCCGGAAACGCTCCTTACCCGATAATTTGTCTTCAGCGGAAATAATTGGTAGATGTTCTAAGGCCTCGGGCACAATTTCAAAAGAAACAACATCATTTTCGTTCAAGAAATCAAAGCGAGGCATTGATTCTCCAGGACGAATACGTTCCATGGTATTTATTCTATCGTCAAAATTTCAGGACCGTTTTTGGTAATGAGAACGGTGTGCTCAAAGTGCGCGGTGCGTGAGCCGTCCTTTGTGCGATATGAAAAATTATCTTTGTCGACGTACAAATCCCCCTTCCCGAGCGTCATCATCGGTTCGATCGCTATCACGAGTCCTTCCACAAGCTTCGTCCCTTTACCGGAGTCGCCGAAATTCGGCACATGCGGCTCTTCGTGCACTTTTTTTCCAACGCCATGGCCGGAGAGATTGCGCGGGAATCCGAAATGATACTTTTCTGCAACCTCTTCGACCGCGGCACCGATGTCGCCAGTCGTATTACCAACGAGCGCCTGCGTAATTCCAACGACAAGCGCTTCTTTGGTGCCCCGAAGGAGCTTTACATCATCTTTACTTTTCGGCGTACCGGCGATCACCGTCACGGCATGGTCGGTATATAGACCCTTGTGTTTAATACCGAAATCGAGACACACAATGTCGCCGTCTTTGATGACCGCATCATTTACCGCTGCCGGAGAATGAACGATCACGTCGTTTATCGAGAGACAGAGCGCTGATGGATATCCTGTCTTGTCGTGCGGATCCTTGTGTCCCAAAAAAGCGGGCTCATCGCCGTCCGCCCGCACCATTTCCCTTGCTTTTTTTTCCAGTTCCGCAGCAGTAACACCCGGCTTCACGAACTTTGAAAGCTCGCGCACGTGCCGCGCCAAGCGCCTCCCGCCTTCGCGCAGTGCTGCAATTTCTTGTTCTGTCTTTGCTATCATCCCGCCAATCCTAGCACTGAAAGAATGTTTTTGTGAATGGTCTCAACATCGGGCTCGCCGTCAATCTCGTGGGCAACCCGACCGCGCTTTTTGAGAAATTCGAGTTGCGGCAATACGTCGGTTTTCATCCACGCGAGCCGGTTGCGGATTCCCGATTCCGTATCATCGTTGCGCCCCCGCAAAAGCAAGCGCTTGATCGAGGACTCTTCTGAAAGATGGATCGAGATGATGTGATAATTTTCGCGTTTGTAAAATTTCATCGCGTCATCAAATGCACGCGTCTGGTCCTCACCACGCGCTAGACCGTCGGCAATGATATGTTCTTCTCCCGTAAAATTCTCAACGAGCTTCTTCGTCTGAAGATAGATCGGCATAAAATCAGACATCCGATGCCCCGGCTCAATCACTTCTGCAGTGAGTTTTCCACTATAACTCCCCGCAGACACAAGTTCGCGTAGGAGGAGACCCATGTCAATGTGAATAATTGTGTGCTCGGATTTTGCCTGCAAAAATTCCACGAGACGCTTCACTTGCGTCCCCTTGCCAGCGCCCTGCGAGCCGAAAAATAAAACGGTGAGCGGTTGCATCATTCGGATTATACATTCTCAAGAGTTATTACCAAAATCAGTTTGCTCTAATGAGACTTTTCTATATGATTATGTTTTTACATGAAAAAACATATCATCACCATCGGGGGTCTCCCCGGCAGCGGCAAATCGAGTACTGCGAAGGGTGTTGCGAGTATGCTCGGCTATCAGCACTTCTCGAGCGGAGATTTCTGGCGCGAAGTCGCAATCGAGCGCGGGCTCACGATGGCCGAGTTGAGCAAAACGGCCGAGAACGATCCTTCGATCGACAAAATGATCGACGATACGGTGCGCAATGCCGGCGCGAAAAGCGATATCGTCATCGATTCGCGTCTTGCCTTTCATTGGATCCCGGATGCGTTCAAGGTCTTCCTCCATATCGATCCGCACACGGCTTCGCAACGAATTTTTGAACAAATGCAAAAGGTTGGACGAGTGAATGAAACGGCTGAGTCAGTCGAGCAGGCGTATAACACCACGCTCGAGCGCGTGCAAAGCGAGAGTAAACGATACCATGAACTTTATGGCGTGAGTTACATCGACGAATCCCAATATGACCTGGTTGTCGACACCACCAGGCATCCACTTGTTGAGGTCGTACAGATCATCACCGAAACCTACAAAAAGTGGCTCGAAAATTAGTACTCGCGAATTGACGTCTGTGCATCAATCTTCTTCACGACGTCGAGAACGACTGACACGACGATGAGAAGCGCAGTGCCGCCGATCGAGATTGCGGTAATGCCGGTGAGACCTTGCAATACGAGCGGCAAGATCGCGAGAAGACCGAGGAACAGCGCGCCCACGAGCGTGATGCGCGTGATGATATTGCCGAGGTAGTCGGCGGTCGTCGGGCCGGGACGCACGCCGGGGATAAAGGCACCGTTTTTCTGCAGATTTTTTGCGACCTGATGCGGCTCAAAGGTGATGGCCGTATAGAAGTAGGTGAAAAGGAAGACGAGCACGAAGTAGAGAATGCCGTAGACCCATTGGTTGCCGAGCGCAGTGACGACGGCCTGCGCGAGCGTCGCAACGATAGCTATCGCACTCTTGGAAAGGAATGTCGCCACCATTTGCGGAAAGAGAAGGATGGAGAGCGCGAAGATTATCGGCATGACACCAGCTTGATTGACACGAAGCGGCAGGTATGTAGAGATACCTCCCAATACTTTCATGCCGCGCACGCGGCGCGCATACGTGACGGGAATCGGACGTTCGGCCTCGGTGATAAAGACGACGCCAGCCATAATGACGACTGCGGCCGCCGCAAATGCAAGATATGCGGGAAGCTGGGCGGTATCGAACGAAAAGATGAATTGCCCGATATCCTGCGGAATACGCGAGACGATGCCCGCGAAAATGAGCAGCGAAACGCCGTTGCCCACACCGAATTCGGTAATGAGTTCGCCGATCCACATGAGGAGCATCGAACCCGCGGCGACGACCATGACGCTCGTGAACATGCTCATGAGGTCGAGCGTCGGGAGAATGCCGTTCTGGCGAAGAAGGAGTAGGAATCCGAATGCCTGGATAAGCGCGAGTGGCACGGTGAGGTAGCGCGAATATTGCATAAAACGCATGCGGCCCGCATCTCCTTCTTCTTGATAGATCTCTTTCAATTTTGGAATGAGGATGGTCATCAGCTGCATCACGATCGACGCGGTAATGTACGGACCGACGCCGAGCATGACGATGGAAAGATTTGAAAATCCGCCGCCCGAAAATACGTTGAGGAGTCCGAGAAATTGATTGTTGTTCAAAAATGCTTCGAGCTGACCGGCATTGATACCCGGCACGGGGATAGCTGCGAGCAACCGGAAAACGACGAGCGCCGCAAGCACGAACAGAATGCGCGTGCGCAGAGTCTCGTCTTCGGTAATGAGCTTCAGTTTACGTGTGAATGCGTCCCACATATTTATTTAGCGCGAATTGGCCTCGATAGAGCCGCCAGCTTTTTCGATGGCTGCGCGCGCAGTAGCTGTAGTGGCGACGCCCTTGATGACGAGTTTTTTGGTAAGGCCGCTTGCCCCGAGCTTCGTCGAAGGGCCGACGATCTTTACGACCTGGCCTTTGCGCGCATGCACCAAACCGCGCTCAATGAATGAGTGTCTGGTCACCTCCGCGCCGCTCTCAAAAATGGTGCCGAGACGCTCAACCGAGATAGCGACGGCATCTTGTATCGTGCCATCAACCGTACGACCGCGATTCTTTCCGTATCCGCGGCGTTTTGGAATCTTCTTGATGATGTCGCGCAATTCGGGGCGGCGCTTGTTGCCGGCGCGCGCTGTCTGACCCTTGCCGCCGCGACCGGATTGCTTTCCGCGCGTTGACGATTGGCCGCGGCCAACGCGACGGTACGGCCGTTTACCTGTTCGTTTGAGTACGTTGAGGTTGGCCATATTATTTTGAAAGTTTACGGAGCGCTTCGATGGCTGCGCGAGCGTTGTTGAGCGGATTCTTGCTGCGCGAAAGCAATTTTGCGGTCACGTCTGAGACACCAGCGAGCTCGAGGACGGTGCGCACCGAAGAACCGGCGACTAATCCGCGACCCGGCGATGGGCGTATCTGCACGATTGACGCGCAGTACTTGGATTCGACATTGCGCGAAATGGAACGGTTCTTGGTGAGATTGAGATTGATCATAGAGCGCTTTGCACTGCGCGTCGCTTTTTCGATAGCAAGCTGCGTATCAGCGGCCTTCCCCAAGCCTACACCGACGCGGCCCTTTTTGTCGCCGATGACGATCCCTGCGGAAAAGTTGAAACGACGACCGCCTGCCATAACGCGCGCCACGCGGCGAATGCCGATCAATTTTTGTGCAAACTCACTGCGACGCTCACCCTGATCACCTCCGCGGCGCGGCCGACCGCCGCCCGGACCGCCCCGCCTGTCGCGCGATCCGCCGCGATCACCTCGTCGAGACGCTCCGCCAAATGGCTTGCGCTCCGAAACACGCGGCCCCGCTTCGTCTGCAACGATCGGCACATCCACCGATATTTCGGCGGGCACTACCACGTCTTCTTGTTCCACTGTTTTTTGTTCTTCGGACATATAATCAATATCTGATTTAAAATTCCAAACCGGCAGCGCGCGCTGATTCGGCAAATGCTTTGACTGTGCCCACGTACTGAAATCCGCCGCGATCAAAAACGACCGCCTTCAGCCCTTTCGCGCTCGCAAGCAAAGCGAGCGTCGCTGCGGCTTTCTCTGCACGCTCGAGCGGCGTCTTCCCCTTTTCACCTTGCGACGAGACTGCGAGCAGCGTCTTTCCTTCCGCATCATCAATAAGCTGCGCGATCACGCGAGTGTTGGATTTGTAGATCGAAAGACGCGGACGCGCTTTCGTACCGACGACCTTCGCGCGCACCCGCTTGTGCCTGCTCTCTCGCTTATTGTGTCGTGAAATCGTTGCCATATTTTAGATGGAATGAATCACAAAATTACGCGCAGTTCGAGGCGCGGAGAATGCGGCGTTCGAGTCGTACTGAACGTACGACGAGAACGACGCAGAGGCTCCGCAACGATGAAATGTGCTAATTTTATGATTCATAAATTATGCAGCCGCTGTTGCCGCTTTCTTGCCCTGTTTAAGGCGAACGACCTCGCCTTCGTAGCGAATGCCTTTACCTTTGTACGGTTCGGGCTTTTTGATGGCGCGGACCGATGCGGCAAACTCTCCGACCTCTTCTTTGTCGGGACCGGAAACGGTGATGATGTTTTTCTCCACTGCCACAGTGACACCAGCAGGGATAGCAACGAGAACAGGGTGTGAGTAGCCAACGTTCAATTTGAGCTGCTTTCCTGCTAATTCCACCCGATAGCCGATACCTTCTACCTGTAATTTCTTCACGAACGGCGTGTTGACACCCGCGACCATATTGCGCATGTGTGCGGCGTAAGTGCCCCAGAGCGCTTTTGCAAGGCGTGATTTCTCAGCGGGAGTCACGAGGACCTCGCCGTTTGCAACCGTGATCAAAACGGCCGGATGCACGTGACGTTTCAGCGTGCCGCCCTTCCCTTTCACCGTGATCTCACCGGCGACGACAGCCACCTCGGTGCCTGCGGGGATTTTTATGGGATGTTTGCCGGTGCGTGACATATATTTATTTATAGTGAGCCATATCGAACTACCAAATTTCAAACAAGGCCTCGCCGCCGATCTTTTCCTTGCGTGCCTCTTTATCCGTTTTGATGCCTTTTGGCGTCGAGAGGAGCAGTGCGCCATGTCCGTAGCGGATGGGCACGATATGATTCGCGCTCTTGTAGAGTCGGCGACCCGGTTTGGAAACGCGCTTCACGCCCTGTATCGCGTGATTTCCCGCTTCGTCGTACTTGAGCGTCACGTCGAGCGTCTTCTTTACCTTTTTACCTTTCTTCTCGATCGCTTTCACATAACCAGCGTCGCAGAGTTTCTCGGCGATCGCCATTTTAAATATGGAGAACGGAACGGATACCGACGCCTTATTGACAGCACCGGCATTGGCGAGACGCGTTATGAGATCTGCTACGGGATCATTTACCATAAAAATTACCAAGAGGATTTTTTAATGCCGGGAATATTGCCCTCGAGCGCCTCCTCGCGGAAACAAATGCGGCAAAGATTGAAATCGCGCATAAAACCGCGTGGGCGGCCGCACTTGAAGCAGCGCCGCACGGTGCGGCTCGAGAATTTCGGCTTTCGATTCGCCTTTATGATCATTGATTTCTTGGCCATGAATGAATATCCCAAGGGGACTTGGAAACCCTTGCATCCGGCGCTTGCGCAGCCGACTTACAGAAGCTTCTTCGCGTGGCCCTGTTCTTCGTCCAACCTGTGGTTGAAAAACAAAGCCCCCTACGAGGCTCGGCCAATATACGCGAAATGAATTGCAAAGTCAATCGCGCGGTACTACAATTTTCCCATGCTCGAGACGTTCCTTATCCTGACCCTGATCGAGATAGTCATTATTGCGTTTCTCGTGGTATTCGCCGCGCGCAGAGTTCGACGCGGTTCCCCAAAGAGTCTCGTTGTGCCCGGAGTCGTGATGGGCCTCATTGTCCTCGGGAGTTTCAGGGTCATGTACACAGCGGGCGTCGGATTAATCTTTGCGCCGCTCTCGATGATCTTCAGGCCCGACTTTCTGCTTGGGGACCCGAGCACCGTGGACCCGCTCGTCGCCACCGTCTTTTCCGCAGTGATGTACCTCATCTACACCGGAGTATTCATCTGGTTCGCCCTACGAGCTGTATACAAGAAGACGTAAATACCGAGGTGACACCTCGTGCCAAGAGTTTGAGCTTGATTTCACTGTTTACTTCCCTTTTACTTCTGCTTCGCGCAGCGGCAATCCGAGGTGGCGGAGGAAGGCTTCGGCTTCTTTTTTATTTTTTGCAGAGGTGACGATCGTGACTGCAAGGCCGAATATGTCTTTTGAATCTTCATCGGACGTCTCCGGAAAGACGGTGTGCTCTTTGATGCCGATAGAAATGTTGCCCATCTCGTCGATGGTCGCCGGTTTTAGCCCGCGGAAGTCTTTCATGCGCGGAAATACGATGTGGATGAGCTTGTCGAGAAAGGCTTGCATCCGCGCGCCCCGGAGCGTGATCTGGTAGCCGATAGTGTCTCCTGCGCGACTCTTGAAATTGGCGATGGCTTTCTTCGCGAGTCGCGGCGCTGGTGCTTGTCCGGTGATCCGTGCGAGCCGATCGATGACCAATTCAAGGCGCTTTTTGTCTTTGTTCACCTTGCCGACTCCCGTCCCAACGACTACCTTCAAGACGCGTGGCGCCTGCATGATATTTTTGTATCCGAAATCGCCCTTGAGAGCGTCGAATGTTTTTGTATGTACTGTTGCGTGTGCCATAAATATTTTTATTTAAGCTCGTTGCCGCTTTTTACCGCAACACGTGTGCGCCCACCCTTTTCATCGCGTACGATCTTGATCCGCGTAGGTTTCCCTGTCTTCGGATCGGCAAGCATCACGTTCGAAGCATGGATGGGCATCGGCTTGTCGATGATCTGCCCCTTCCGATTCTGCGCGCTCGGGCGGCGATGACGCTTGACGAGATTGAGCCCGTCCAGAACGACGAGATTTTTATCCGTCAGCACACGTACGATGGTACTCGTCTGTCCGCGCGCTTTGCCAGCTATCACTATTACTTTATCTCCTTTCTTGAGTTTCATATATATTATTTAGACGATTTCCGGTGCCAGTGATGCGATTTTTTGATATCCACGTTCGACAAGCTCGCGCGGAATGGGGCCGAATACGCGATTTGCCTTCGGTTCTTTTGGTTCCTTTCCCGACCCGACAATGAGTACGACGGCATTCTCGTCAAAACGCACATACGAACCGTCGGCGCGACGATACGGTTTTCTTTGACGGACGACGACCGCGCGATGCACTTCCTTTTTCTTGACCGATTTTCGCGGCTGGGCACTCTGGATGGAAATGACGATCTCGTCACCAAGCTCCGCATAACGCTTGCGTGTGCCGCCGAGAATCTTGAACACGCGTCCGATCTGACCGCCGGAATTATCTGCAATCTTTACGAGTGAACGGTCCTGCAACATAAAATTATTGAGCGATAACGAAACGCTTGCGGCGGGAAATGGGACGAGTCTCGCGGATGGTGACCTTCTGCCCCACGGAGAGCGTGTTGCCCGGGTCATGCACGAGGAATTTTTGGCTACGGCGCTGGTACTTCTGGTATTTCGGGTGCTTCACGTAGCGCTCCACCGAGACGGTCGCCGTGTCTTTCATCGCCGTCTTGACGACGACGCCATCGAAGAATTTCCCCTGCCTACCGGCCCGCTTCGCCGGAGCGTCAGCGAGGCGAGCAGGCAGGCTTGTGTTGATTTCTGTAGCTGGTTCTTTTGCCATACAATGGAATGACTACACTACGCTGTTTTCTTCTCGGATGCAATTCCTGCCTGCGCAGTCATGTCCCGCGCCCGAAGTTCGGTCAATATCTGCGCTATTTCTTTGCGGAGCGTGCGACCCTCGCGAACGTTCCGCGAACGGCTGCCAGCTCCTCCGAATCGAAATACCCGCAATCGTTCCCGCTTGTCAACAAGCAGCTTCTGCAGATCATCGACATTGTTTTTTGAAAAGTCACTCATAGATCATTGACGCACGACGACGCGCGCCTTGAGAGGAAGTTTCGTTCCCGCTTTACGGAGAGCCTCGCGCGCCACCTTATCCCCCGCTCCGTCTATCTCAAAAATGACGCGGCCCGGGCGCACTTCCATCACGTAGCCCGCTACATCGCCTTTGCCGCTACCCATGCCCACTTCGGCGGCCTTTTGGGTAAACGGACGGTCGGGGAAAATGCGCACCCACACCTTGGCGCTCTTGCCACCGGCGCGCGTGAGAGCGCGGCGCGCGGCTTCGATCTGATTCGATGTGACGCGAGCCGCGGTGATCGCTTTCAGCCCGTGTGAGCCGAATGCAACGGTGAGTCCGCGCGTGTCCGGAAGATTCCAGCGGGCGGGGTTCTTGCGGCCCGACTGCCATTTGCGATATTTTGCTTTCTTTGGTGCGAGCATAATAGATTAAAAAATATACAATAAAACAAAGATTAAGCCGCTTTTTGTTTTTTGTTTTCTTGTTTATTAAATATTTCCCCGCGGTAGATCCACACCTTAACGCCGATCACGCCGTACGGGAGATACGCTATCTCACGCGCATAGTCGATGTCGGCACGGAGTGTCTGAAGCGGGACGCGTCCCCTCTTTATCTCTTCGGTGCGCGACATTTCCGCGCCGCCAAGACGGCCGGCAATGCAGATGCGCACGCCCTGCACATCGCGATTCGCCATCACTTTTTCCACGGTCTGCTTCAGTACTCTGCGGAACGTCTGACGCTTCTCCAGTCCCTCGGCGACCATATAGGCGACAACAGCGGCCTGTGCTTCGGGCGAGCGGACTTCTTCGATGTCGAGACGAACGGCTTTGCGCTCCGCTTTTGGCACTTTCATAATGATCCGTTCGATTTCTTTGGTGAGCTTGGTCGAGCCTTCACCGCCGCGGCCAATGACGAGTCCGGGGCGCGACGTCTTGATGATGACGTGTATCGCCTTCTCGTTGCGCTCGATCTCGACAGACGTGACATAATTGCCACGCAGACGCTTCTTGAGGAAGCGGCGAATCGCGGAATCCACCATCACATTTTCGCGATATTTTGCCGGACTCTTAGAAAACCAGCGCGATTTCCAATCGCGGATAATACCAAGTCGGTGAGCGTAGGGATGTACGACGTGGGTCATAGGAATAGATAGTAGTTAGTAGAAAATAGATAGTAAATAGAAAATGTTAGATTTTCTTCGGTTTTTTAGCTATCTGTTTTTTGTTCTTTGTTTTTTGTTCTTTCACGGTAGTACCGAGTTCAAGGAATACTATCGACATCTCCTTTCGTATCGAGCCCGAGCGGCCGCGCGCAAATGGGCGCGCTCGGCGCATCACGGCACCTTTGTCGACGGTGATCTTCTTAATAAAAAGATTTTCGACATTCGCCCCGGCATTGCGCGCGTTGGCGATGGCGGAATCGAGCAATTTTGAAAGTGCTGGCGAGGATTTTTTCGGCAAATACAAAAGCGCCGCGCGCGCTGCGGGCACGGATTTGCCGCGAATGAGGTTCGCGACGAGCCGCACTTTGCGCGGCGACTGGTGATAATTGGTGAGCAGTGCTTTCATAGTATTTTATTTTTTCTTCGCCGTATCGCCGGTCGCTTTGGCGGCTTGTGCGGCCGCGATCTCGGACTGTTGCTTCGCCATTTCGATCTCCTTTTGCATCTTGCCTCCGTGGCGGATGAATTTGGTCGTCGGCGCGAATTCGCCCAATCGGTGGCCCACCATGTCTTCCGTCACGAAGACTTCCTCGTGGCTCTTGCCGTTGTGCACACCGAATGTGTAGCCAACGAACTCTGGTGCGATTTGCGAAGCGCGCGCCCACGTCTTGATAGTTCCCGCCCCGCTTTTTCGGGTCGAGACTTTTTTCATCAATTTTTCGTCCACGTAGGGACCTTTCTTGACTGAACGTGACATATCAATTAAAAACGCCGTGAGGGCGTCCGAACAATGTATAGGAAATAGCTTGATAAGTCAAATTTCGCGGGATCTCTGGAGTAATCTATAACGTTAGCGTGTCCGGCCGGACATGCTAGCGTTATATATGAAAAACCGGCCTCACGGGGAGGCCAGTGCAATTACTTGATTCTTCAAGTCTCTCTTGATCAACCCCTCCTCAAACTCAACAATGCGGCCGAATTTTGGAACGAATTGCTGGTCATGGAGGATAGTTATGATGGTTTTATCCGCAAAGTCCCCCGTTTCTCCTGCAACGAGCGGATAGAAGCGCCCTTTTGTCTCCAGGTCGCAGTGCGCCATCGCCTCATCGAAGATGGCCATGCGCACCGAAGGATGCAGGAGCCGATAGAAGGCAAGGACGAGCGCGAAACGCTGATACTGTCCGCTCGACACATCCCGCCCACCCGGCCAATGCTGCCCCAGTTGCGTATCGAGCCCGTCGGGCATCTCATCAATGATATCTTTCGCTCCCGCGTACTCGAGCGCTTTTTGCAGGCGAGCTTCGTCCACTTCTTCTGGTTCCACGGCCGTGAACACTTCCCGAAGCGTGAGCTCGGGAACGCGCGTCGGCGGCTTTATATAGAGGAACTGTTCGATCCACGATTTTTGTGTGATGGTTCTGATCGACGTCCCATCCACGAGCACGTCGCCGCTCGTAGCGAGATACACCTTCGCGATGAGTTGCGCGAACGTCGTTTTGCCGGAACCGTTTTTACCGATGAACGCGATCTTTTCACCGGCTTCGAAACGAAGTGTACAGCCCTTGAGCGCTTCTTGCGAAGACCCCGGGTACATGAACGTCGCGTTCGAGACCTCAAGGACGGGCGTCTTCTCGAGAGTTACCGCACTCGCCATGCTCTCGTCGAGCATCGGCTTGGTGCGGTGAAATTCAGCCAGATAGCCATAGTCGCGGGTACTGTGATCGAGCTGCGCAGTACTTACGCCAGAGTCGCGTGTGGCATTGCTCACCAGATGGAAACCGCCAAGAACAGCACCTATCTCGAGAAGCGTGTAGGAACCGTGGAGCACATCAATGCCAAAAATCAGCCAAAAACCGGCATGGCCGATGACCACGATGCCGCCGACGAGCGTGCTCCAGCGAAACTTATAACTCGCCACCCTGACTGCGTTGTTATAGATCTCAAGCGTGCGATCGAAATACCGCACCCTCAAAATCGGCATATACCCCGTCAGATGCATCTGGAATCCGAATTCCCATGAAGTCATTTCCCAGAACGTGTAGCCCTGCTTGAGCCGTATGAACGCCTCCTCTTCTTCCACCTTGCGCATGTACGCTTGCGAAAACCATTGGTACGCGATCTGCGATGAGGCGACGAAGATGACGGGCGCAACGATGAGAATGTTGATCGACACGAGCGTGACAATGCCGACGACGAGTCCGATCAGGGACCCGATGAGCATCGTTTCAAATTGCCACACACGAAGCGGCGCGCTTACGCCACGCCTCTCTGCCAGAATTCGAATATTATGGAATTCGGGACTCTGGAGTTGACCGACATCAAGTGCTGTCATCATTTCAACGGTGCGCTTATCGATGACATCACCGATACGCCGGTTGAAGATGTAGAGGTGTTTTTCTTTGAACGCTCCGACGGATGCGGTGAGAATTTCCGAAATGATGTAGTACGCGGCAACGAGGAGAACGATCGTCAATGTAGGCGTCAGCTGCCCTATTTGGGAAAGGAACATACTCGCTCCCAAAAAAGTAGCGAGCATGACGAAGCTGTGCACAATCGTTTCCGCGAGCACAACGCACATCAGTATCTTGTCGGCCTCATAAATAAGGCTGTTGACTTCTCGAAGCGCCTGAAACATGCCGCGAAAGCGTTTTTTAACTTCTGTGAAGCGGCCCGACATTTCGGACTCCTCTGTTTTGTACTCTATGTTCTATTTAGAGTATAGGCGAAAATCGCCTACGCACATATATGCAGGCGCATTTTATCGCTCATATGATGCTTTATTTCCTTTTTCCCACTTTACGTCGACTGACGATGAAAACATTCGAATATTTTTTCGGGCGGCGGGATTTCTGGCCCTTGCCGGTCGGCTTGCCCCACAGAGATTTTGCACGGCGCAGACCGCGACCCTGTTTGCCTTCGCCTCCACCGTGCGGGTGATCGACAGGGTTCATCGCGGTGCCACGCACCGTCGGGCGTACACCCATCCAGCGCGAGCGGCCCGCTTTGCCTAGATTGATGAGCCGATGCTCTTCATTGGACACCTCGCCAATCGATGCCCATGCGGTCGCGATGATGCGGCGCACTTCGGTCGATGGCATTTTGAGGTGCGTGTAACCGGCATCTTGCGCGACCACTTCGCAGAAATTCCCCGCCGAGCGGGCGATCTTGCCGCCAGCACCCGGCTTCAATTCAATGTTGTAGACAAAGGTGCCCACGGGAATTTTGCCGAGCGGCAAACGATTTGCCGCCTCGATCGGAGCCGTTTCGGATACGATGAACGTGTCCCCCACTTTCACGCGCTGCGGCACGAGCACGTATCGTTTTTCACCGTCTGCATAGATGGCGAGCGAGATGAACGCGCTCCGATATGGGTCGTATTCGATACTGACGATCTTTGCCAGAATATTTTTCTTATTGAATCGAAAATCCACCTCGCGATACGACTTCTTGTGACCACCGCCCTGATGTCTGGTCGTGATACGTCCAAAGGAATTGCGGCCGCCCATGCTCTTACGGCCTTGCATGAGTGATTTCTCCGGCTTGTGGCCCGAAAGAAGCTCGCGGTAATTGATCGACGTGTGCTGCCGCTGCGATTTCGTTATCGGTCTGTATTGTTTGAGTGCCATAGGATTTATTTATAGTGAATGTGTCGAACTATGCGATGGTTATAGTCTCACCTTTCTTCAAAAAGACATACGCCTTTCTTCCGCCACGTTTTATGCCCATCTTCCCCGTGCGGGCATTGCGGCGTACTTTTGATGGCACTTTGACCACGCGCACGAGGCGCGGCGTGACTTTGTAGAGAGCAAAAACGGCTTGGGTGACCTGATTCTTGGTCGCCCCCTCGGCGATGTCGAAGGTGTACACGCCCTCGCTTTGGTGCATCGACGCTTTCTCCGTAATGCGTGCGTGCTTCAGGACCTGTGCGACGGCATTTCCCCCGCTTGTGGCTATAGAGACAGGTGTTGCCTTTTCCATTTTTGTCTTTTTTTCCTTGACCGGAGCCTCGGACGCTGGCTTTGAAATTTTTTTGCTGAAGAGTGCCATATGATCTTATTTTTTTGGTGCACGCTGCGATACTATCGCGAGCGCAGCTTCGGGATTTTCGATGATCAGATATTTATTGGAGAGGACCAGTACCGGATTCAGATTGCGCATAGCAATCGTCGTGACGGAGCCGATATTGCGGAAACTTTTTTGCACGGCATCGGTCGCTTCGGGAAGCGCGATGAGCGCCGCATTGCGCTTCTTGGTGGCAAGTGTTTTAAATGCCGGAACTTTCGAGAGCATCATGAGTGCTTTTTTTGCGCTTGCCGTCTTTGGTGTATCGAGCCTGAATGAATCTACGAAGATTATTTCGCCATCCTTGTGCTTGCGGGAAAGCGCCATGAAGAGGGCTTTTGCGCGCATTTTCTTCGGGATAGCTCTGCTGTAATCCTTTTCTTTGAGCGGACCGTGCGTCACGCCGCCTCCTTTCCAGATAGGCGAACGAATGGAACCATGGCGCGCGCGGCCGGTGCCTTTTTGCTGCCACGGCTTTTTGCCGCCGCCACGCACCTCTCCGCGCGTCTTCACGTGTGCTACCGGCGTGCGGGCATTGTCCTGCATCGATGTCACCACCTGATGCATCAGTGGACCGTTCCACGGCACGTTAAAAACGCTTTCGGGAAGTTGGATGTTCCCTTTCTCTTTTCCCTCTGCGGTGTACATTGGTGATTCCATATTTATCCTCTGATTTCTACAAGTGTGCCCAGTCGACCTGGAACAGCACCAGAAATCACCAATGTATTACTTGCGGCATCAACCTGCAATATGCGCAGATTTTTTACGGTGACACGATCGCCGCCCATGCGGCCGCCCATGCGCATCCCTTTCGCTACGTGCGCGCCGGCGCGAGCACCGCCGCCGATAGAGCCCGGTGCGCGCTCTTTGTTCTTTTGACCGTGACTGCGTGGACCGCCACTAAAACCATGACGCTTCACCACACCCTGAAAACCTTTGCCTTTTGAAATAGCGGAGACTTCAACGACATCTCCCGGTATAAAGACCGAAATGTCGACTGTGTCTCCTCTCTTCACCTCTTCCGATCCGACAAATTCGCGCATATAGCGAATGTTGCCGAGGTCTTTCGTGTGTCCTTTTTGTGCGTTGTTGATATTTTTTTCTTTGCGCACTCCAAAACCTACCTGTACGGCGGCATATCCGTCTTTCTCTATACTCTTCACTTGCGTAATGGTGAGCGGCCCGGCAGTAATGAGCGTCGCAGCAGAAACGACGCCCCTCTCATCGAAGACCTGCGTCATTCTTCCCTTGGTACCGAGCATACACTTCATAGTTCGTAGAATGTAGTTCGTAGTTAAAAATGTAAACGCCCGCAATGGCGGGCTCGTGAGCTCCACCATTGGTCCATATGTGGACTTGGGGTGAAAGCAGTATACGTATCGATCCTAAAAAAGCAAGGGTCGTTATCAGGTTCATTATTGCACCGGTGCGCGTGCTACAGACGGCGGAACAGCTGGCGTACGGTGCATCCCCCTCATTGTGCCAATTATGAGCAGGAGAAGCGCGGAGGAAAATCCGAGCCCGATGGGTATCATCATGTTGGAGCCTGAAAATCCGAATGCGTCGTTGAGGGTGCACAGATACGAATCACATGCTGCTTCCGCGAAATCAACCGCCGATGCAACCATGTTCCATGTGATATCGTGCGCGGTCATTCCCTGCTTTACCGCTTCTGATGTAAGAGCGGCAACCACCGCATCGAATTGCTGCGGGGACATTTGAGCAGCCCGCGAGTCAGAGAAGAGCGCCGCGCGTATCGCGGTGCCAATATCCTGCGAACCGGTTTGCGCGCGAGCAGCTACCGGTGCGAGCACGAATACAACAATGACAACAGCGCACAGGAACGCAAGAAATGATGTGAAATAGTGGCGAGAAAAGATCCCATTCATGATGATAGAAGTATATGCTGAGAAGGTCTACGGCGAATATACACTCACACCAAGACCCGGTGCGGCGTTGTAAAAGGATTGCAGTTCGCCTGTGGTGTTGGCGGGGATGAAATAATGGCTGCCTGAATTATTGGTTACGCAGATACTATTCGCCTGCTGTGTAATGTAGCGTGTCGCGGCACTATATAGAAGAAGCCCGCTCGATTGCCATGGTGTTTCTATCGAAGTGGGGCAGGAGCATTCGTTGGTATAATGCGGGTCAGACGGGCAGGACGCAGGAACAATGGAAAGGCCCGCTGGCGATGCATCGGCAAATTTCACTTCAGGCGACAGGGAGGGCCGATCGCCGGAATGCGGAATGTAGGCAACGAGCGCAAGAGAGACGATGCAAAGTAATATAACAAAAAATAATTCTTTGCGTATGTGTCGGAGAATGCTTTTTGTATATTCGCGCATATGCTTCATGCAATCACAGATCCCAGCCTCTACTCTTAAGATACGACGCAAATGAAGACGAGTATTTCGCAAGACCGGCGAATTCTTCATACCAATGGCGAGTTACTTCAGATCTATGGCGATTCTTGAGTATGAGATCAAAAAGTCGCTGTTGTGCCGTGTATAACTCCGGCTGACGTTCAATCATCGCACTTAAAGTATCGAGCGTATTCGTGATATCAGACGCGCGCGCATCGCCAAAAATATCATACAATCCGCGAGCGTAATATAGGCGTGCTTTCGCCGAAAGCTGCAGGAGAGCTGGATATGGCTTTCCATTTTTATCTACCGTCGTCTCTGTATATAAAATAGCGTCCTTAAACATGTTTTCAGTCTCCAACCAATACTTTTTGTCAACCCTCGCCGCCTGCGAAAGAGCATACGCAGACCATATTGTGTTCCACGGGTATGTGAGTAGGGAAAATGGTGATCGCCCGTCACGGGCCTTCGTAGTTTTTGCAGCCATTTCCGCATTTTTTACATTTTCTTCAATTTGATTAGCCCGCGAAATAAGGCCTGTGCTACTAGCATTGTCAATCGGCACGATTGAGCCGGGCTTGAGGAGATAATTTATCGCATCAGCCCGTACACGCGCAAGCATGATGTAGGGGGGTGCTGTCGGGTATAGTTCAATCGAATATGTCGCCAGATTTTTGAGCGAGGTACTCCGATCCTGTCCGCGAAGTTTATTGAAGGGTTCACCTGCAAAGATTTCTGCGGCAACAACCGGATCGTTCGTTTGGTGGAGTACAAGCAGTAATAGATCGACGGCTCCTGCTTGAAGGTATGGATCCCGCGTGGATTCAAGCTGTTTTTTTGCCATGTGAATAACGTTGATCCACTCCTCGGATGACACTGCATCCGCGCGATTTAAAGCAAGCTCGCTGAAACTTGCTATTGACGCTATTTCAAGATCTATTGCGTAGAGTGGGTCCGATTCTTGTTTGTTGGCACGTAATGTTTCCGTTTCTTGTATTGCATCTCTGTACTTCGCTTCGAGTAAGTTCGTTGTTATTGCCTGCACTGCCGCATCGTCTTTTTGCTTCTGTTGCTGTAAGTATAAGTAGATAGCCGCGGCAGATACGCAACCTATTACTACGACACCTGCGAATATTTTATAATACAAGTTCATGATATTGCGATTCTCCGATTAGGATCAAAGAGAGATGATTTCCATTATATCCGACCGGGCATATATTCAGTACCTGTTACCGAATAATGTGTTGATAGGCTATTTTATTGCGAGTTCGATAGCTTTCATGTTCGTTTCTATGGATCGTTTGAGTGCCGCAATCCCCTCTCCAGCGATCTTCGGATCATTGCCGGGATATGCCGTGAGCCAATTCTTTTCTTTGACGTTTCCGACCATGGTCAATGCTTGTTTCGCCGCCTCAAGAGCCTCGGGCATCCGGCCAAGTTCATACAACGCTATCGCTTTTGAATTCAGGAGCCATGCATTTTGTATTTGGTGACCCGCGGGTCCTCGACTGATCACTTCCAACGCTTTATCGGGTCGACCTGCCTTCAGAAGCACCCACGCATAGTCATTGAGCGCCGCCCAGTTGTATGGATCGGACTTCAAGTATGTGGCATAGTCCTCGGCTGCTTGTTTGTAGCGCCCCATATACCCTTCGATAAGACCGCGGACGTAATAGGTGTTTGGTTCATCTGCGCCACGAGTCTCGATCTCCTTGTTTATGTACGAAAGCGCAATAATGAAATGTCCACGCAAAAATTCTATGCGCGCACGTTGGTGATAGAGATATGGATATGTCGGATCAATTTTTTCGAGTTCCTCATAATAATATTCTGCGCGGTCTATATCGTACAAAGCCGGAAACTGCCGCGCGTCGATATGACGCTCCCCATACGAAGCAGCACGCTGCGCACTCGGCGCGACGGCGAACATAGCACGTTCATACGCACCGACTGTGTATCCGATGGCCCCATCAAAAAATCCAAGCAGTCCGAGTGCGACGACGATAACAACAAGATCGCGCAGCGACAAAATTGATCCACTCGATTGCGCGCGTCCACTAAACATTTAGATAATATTATCATACACCACAAAGCTGTTGCGCAACGCACAACGTATTGATCCCACGCAGTGGAAAGTCTATTTACCACAGGCACAGGAGCCGCAGTCAGAGGCGCAGTCAGGGGCGCAGTCAGAGGCGCAGTCAGAGGCGCAGTCAGGGGCGCCGCAACCGCAATCACCGCAATCGGGGGCATCGGCATGCGCCGCATCGGGTCCCACAGGGGTCTGATCGTAGTGAAGAACGCGCGGAGCGGCAATAAAGAAAATAGAAGCAAACCCTAAAACAAGTAGGAGTTTGATACGCGTCTTGCGGGTAAACGATCTTGCCGCGTTTCGCACTTTATGAGCTAGAAACATAATCTTATTATATCTCGGGTGTATGCATACCCGAAACTCTGTCAAATGGAAGGTGTTGATATATAATCCGCACCATGCTTATAGACGCGATCTCCTTCGAGGTTCTCTGGGGGAAATCCAAACCAGGCATCCAAGCATTTGTTCGTTTTTTAGAGCGTCGCCTTGGAGGAACATTCGTATTTGAGCGGGCGCGTATACCTTTCGGGCGTGAAGACCTTGTCGATCTGCTCGAAGTGGCCGAGCGGCTGCGAGCGGCAAAAATAATACACTCATACGGGCCCGTTGGTGGTTTTCCCGACGAACCGCGATTTTTCCAATGGCGAGCCACTCTCGTGCACGAGGGCGGCGTCGCGGGAGGGATGTCACGGGGGAGTGATCGCTCGGCACTCATATCTACGCTCGCAGAAGCAGTCGAGCGGCATCTGTGGTACACCGTAGAATTTTCCGATGTCGTACGTGCGAGTGCACGCGATATTCTTGCGCAAGGGCACGTCCTATTGCCGGAACAATTCGCCGGATTTACCAGGGAGCAGCGCGCGAATATTCAACGCCTTACATTGCACCCCGATGCGGAATATCGATGGGTTTGCGGGCAATCGCTTGTGAGCGGCAAACCGGTATGGGTTCCCGCACAGGTAGCGAGCGGCAAATACGGTATCGAGAATTTCAGAAAGGGCCACGAGCCGGTCATTCTTGAACCCATCACGACCGGCATGGCGGCGGGCCCGTCGCAAGCATTTGCCCGCCTTGGCGGAGCGCTCGAGATCATCGAGCGGGATGCCTTTATGATCACGTGGCTCAATCAAATTTCGCCCCCACGCATCGACCTCGCGAAATTCAACAAAAAATCCTCCGACGTGAGAGCGCTCCTTGCAAAGTGCGCCCGCTATCGGCTCTCCGTCGACGCGATGCTCTTGCCGTCGGACGCACCGGCATATACGGTATGTGTCGTTGTCCACGACGAGCATGCGAAAATGCCTCCGTGGTCGATGGGGCTCTGTGCGCACCGCAATCTTTCACATGCCGTTGAACATGCCGCGCTCGAAGCGCTCCGCATGCGGCGTAACATTCGGCGGCAGAGAGAGACGAAGTCGTTCGGCGAGGAAAAAAAAGCATGCGATGTCGTACATACGGAGCGCTCGCAGTACTGGGCTATCGGCGACAGATACAAGAAACTCGCTTTTTTGACGAGCGGACCGCTCGTGGAACATTCCGGAACAGACATCGCCGTTTCGCCGGAGGCGCACTTGTCGCTCATCACGGAGTGGTGCGGGAAAAATAAGTACGAATGTGCCGCCATCTCCTATACAGAATCTCCCGAGAATGTTTCGCCGTGGCATATAGAGATGGTCGTAATGCCAGAGCTCCTGCCAATCCATCAAAATGAGAGATATCAATACGGCGGCGGGCCCCGAAGGGAGCGCGTCGCTCGCATGTTCGGATATACGCCTCGTTCCTCACCGTACCTCGATGAGCCGCACCCGTTCGCATGAAAAAACTTCCGTACGCCATTCACGAGCATTTGCGAACGTGCAAAAACGGCACGGGTGTCGACGTGGTGAAAGAAAGTAAAAGCTACCCGCGGATGGAGCAGATATCGCTTGGGTATTCCCCGCTCCGAGTCGGCCTCGATGAGGTGCTGAAGAAGCGGGCTTCTAGTCGGTCACTCGATTCTTCTGTGCCTCTATCCGCAGGTGATATCGGGACGCTACTTGGGCATGCGCTCGGCGTTCGCGAAGGCCGCTCACGTCACTATCCTTCGGGTGGTGCGGTGTTCCCGATAGAAACGTACCTCTTTACACAAAATGTTGAATCGCTCACGCGCGGCGCATTTCATTACAGAGTTGTCGGGCACGCACTTGAACGATTGTGGAATATTCCAGACCCATTGAATATTTTTTCAAATAATTCAGCAAATACATGGGCTAACGCCGCACCTCTCACCCTGATGTTCACCGCGGTATGGGATCGTAATTGTGAAAAGTACGGCGATTTTGGATACTATCTGGGCATGCTCGAAGCCGGACACATGGCACAAAATATACTACTCGTCGCAACGGCGCTGAATCTCGGCACATGTCCTCTGGCGAGATTTGACGACAAGGCTGTGATCGACATATTGGACCTCGACAATTCAATCGAGCAACCTGTGTATGCGATAGCAATCGGGAGTACTTGACGATATTTTAGACACTTCTGTACGTTATTTTTTCAGAATTGCGGTAGTATTGAACCATACTCGGTATGTTTGCGGAACATGTCTTGCTCAAAAAAGGATTGCGGAATGATTCTCTGTGGACGATACATTTTTCGTATCGCCTTTTCAGGCGCATCCCGTTCTTTTTCGATATGCACGTACTCCTAAAAAGCCAGTACTGGCCGCGTGCACGTATCGAAACGATAACAAGAAAGCGTATTGCCGCCTTGATACGAGACTCGAATATGGTTCCTTTCTGGCGAGACGTTTTCTCTCGATCAGGTGTAGATCCTTATGTATTCGCCGCTGATGATCTTTCAAAACTTCCTATCACATCAAAAAAGAACCTCCTCGATAGAGATGTCGGGTACATTACGAATGAACGGTATATCAATGGAAGTTTTTGGGATCGCACGTCTGGCTCGACGGGAATGCCGTTCCGTTTTTATCAGGATCGCGGCTACGTGCTCCGTATGTACGCTCTCTGTGAGCGGATGCTGCGCACTGCAGGCGGCGGCAGGCGTTTCCCCGTCATTTCCATGCGCGCTCGGGAACGGCAAGGATTTGCGTTCACGAGCTATGCGTTCTTTTTCATCGGCGGTTACAATTTCATACGACATCGATTTAAAGATTTTGTCGCATTGGCTTCGTCGCACAAAAAAGGCTTTATTTTGTATGGATTCGTATCCCCGCTCTTGGAACTTGCGCGTGTAATGCGCGAAAAAAATATATTCCTCCCCATTCGCGGCGTAATTGCTACAGGAGAAGAACTGCTCCCCGAGGCGCGCGGCGTGATGGCAGAGGCCTTCGGTGCAAATATATACACATGCTATCCTGCGCAGGAATTAGGCTGGCTGGCATTTGAATGCGAACATCACAAGCTCCACATCAACGAAGAATCATATCTCGTTGAAATTATCGACATACAGGGACACTCCACTCCCGCAGGAGACGAAGGCCGCGTCGTTGTTACCGCATTTGAACAACGTGTGATGCCCTTCATCCGATATTTTACAGGAGATCTTGGCACTATCGACACTACACCCTGTACATGTGGTCGCACACTGCGCACGATGCGCCTGAAAGGACGCGAAGCGCATATGATCGAACTTACGAGGGGAAGAAAAGTTCCGCTTCTGGAACTCGCTTCTGTTTTCGACCGCTTCTTCCAGTCAATCCGCCAGTATCAAATCGTTCATACAGCCCCTCTTGCGTTCACGGTGAAAGTCATCCCCGGCAAGCTGTACGATGAACAAAAGGCGGCCATGGAAAGAGCTCTCATGGAAAAAATGCTTCCCACCGTGCGTATCACGTGGGAAATTGTGGACGACATACCGCCGGCTGCGAGCGGTAAAGCCGTATACTTTGTTCGTACATTTTAAGTGTCTATAATCATGAAATAACAGCATGCACCTCTTTCGCACGATCAAAAATCGGCTGAACTGGTATCGGATGTTCTTTTTGCACATGCGCGGTGCGCGCGCCATCGAGAAGTGGCAGGTATCCTATGCTCGAAAGATCGTGAGGCACGCCGTTCGCTCTATCCCTGTATACGCCGAATTATATGCGGCACATGGTGTACGTCCTGATGAAATTATCCGCATGGGAGACTTTGAACGATTACCGATCATTATGAAAGATTTTTTCAGAGGTAAGGCGGTCGAGGAATATACGGATACCAGCCGATTGCTCCGAATGGTATGGAAAAATACATCGGGCTCTTCGGGCGAACCGTTTTCTGTTCTTGCCGGAACTGCGACATTTAATCCCAATTTCTCGAACTTTACGCGATATCGTTTTCTGTATTGGGACAGCCACGACATGAATGTATTCAAGACCTTTAAAACTGTCCGCATAGACGTCAAATTCCCGAAGTTCGACAACCTTCTTTTTATCAATTTATCCGACTTTCGGCGGAATCCCAAAAAAGCGCTCCGTGAAATGGCCGATTTTCAGCCGGACATCATCACAACTTTCCCCTCTATTCTTCTGGAAATGGTGAGTATTATAAAAAGCGACAAAACGGCGGCGGCGCTTGTATCGAAGTATGTCGTCCCCTTCGGAGAAATGCTCGGCCCCCTCGCCCGCCGCACTATCGCCGAAGCATTTTCCGCGGAAGTATACGATTATTACGGCCTCATAGAGCTCTGCGGAAGCGCCGCGATTGAATGTAAATACCATGACGGCATGCACGTGAACAGTGAGTCCGTCATAGTCGAGGTCGTGGATGAGCGCGGATTCCCGCAAAAAGAAAAACGGCGCGGCAGAATCATCGTTACCGATCTTATGAACTACAATATGCCCTTCATTCGCTATGAAACCGGGGATCAAGGTGTGCTGACACGGGAGAAGTGCGCCTGCGGCCTCGAGACGCCGCGCATATGGGTAGAGGGGAGATACTCGGCATTTTTATCGTTTGACGGCAGAAAAATCCATCATCTTGAGTTTGACGGGGCGCTCGACGGCTTTATGGATATCGTGCTGCAATATCAAGTGGTAAAACACGCGGAAGACCGGCTCGCAGTGCGGATCATTCCGGGCCCGTATTTCAAAGAATCGGACCGCGATCGCATTCGAGAATCGGTGCGTACAATCACCGGGCAGCACATTGTCATTGACGTCGAAATCGTTGCACACATTACGCAAACTCCGCGCGGGAAATCAAAAATCGTTGCCGACGAATCACTTGACTTTCAAAAAAAATGAACTATAATTTCAGTTAGCAAAAGGAGGCTGAAATGAGGACGGTAATCGCAGCTGTTTTAGTTTCGGTACTCATGATCAGCGGCGCATCAGCGCAGCTGATCATGGATAAACGTGCCCCAGTCCCGGGGTTTGGATACCGGGACGATGGCAGTGTGGGTTTCGATAGAAACTCACTAAAAAAAATATATCCACGTTCGGGGTTATGTCCGCCCGGGATGCTGTCGCTCCTTCGCACGCGATGGGCGCAAGACGTGCGGAACTGCCGAAGATATTAGATCACTGAGCCGATCCAGGAGGTCGGCTCTTTTTTTACATCGCGGCTTACATACATTGATAAAACAAAATGGCAATATATAATGAATCAACATTTTACTCGTATGCCCACCCATGCATTGCTCGATTTCTCCTCAAAGGCGATCCTCGCCATCGATAGATTCCCCGGGGTCATAGCATTTTTAACTGATTGCACTCCGCACTCATTCGCAGTTTTTAATATCAATATTCCCAATTATCTCAATGAATCGCCGCTAAAAGATACCTCCCCCGAACAGTATCCGGAATGGGTGTTCGATCCGGCATCTAGAGTGGTGAAGAAAAATCCATCACCGAACGTAGATATGCTTCGCGACAAATCGAAGCTTGCTATGCATAAAGGTGCGACCATCCTTCCCATCATGAGAAACATAATCATAGCACGATACGATTCTTCGTATGGCATTGCCTCGCAAGACACTATCTATCTATCCAAAAAATTGCAGGCGATACTATTCCGGGATTGCGGGTATGACGAGACGAGGACCATGGAAATACCGTACGTGGTGCAATACGCGGATTATGCGGGCATTCCACTCAAACAGGCGGCCGATGACATTATTTTCAAAGCTGCGCTTACTGATCAGCGTCTCTCCCAAACAGAACTGATGCGTATGACATATTTTAATAAAGTGAAAAAAGCGACAACTGAAGAAGATCTGTCTTCGATACTGAAATATTTTTTGGGTGAAATGTATCATCAGCCGCTCGGTACCGTATGAGCGATCATCTTGTTTATTATGATTGCAATATCGTTCCGCATAAAATAAACGCCGCACTAGCCGGCATACGTACATTTTCGTATTTTTTTAAGATGTACGGCACTGGTGTACTGTTCGTCGACCGTACAGAAACGATACGGACGCCCGTCCGAGTGAAATCACTGTTCCCCATGCCTGCGTTCCGTCCGATAAAAAAAACCTATGGGGAGATCTGCGATGAGCGCGCTAAAGAGCTCCTCACACGCGCAGAAAAAATGGGGGTTACGATATACGTCTTTTGGTCCGGCGGCATCGATTCAACCTGTGTGCTGGTATCTCTTTTCAAAAACGCCACGCCGGAGCAAAAGAAAAATATCGTCGTCATACTGTCGGAAGAATCGATAACGGAATATCCCGATTTTTACCGCGATCATATCCACGGCAAGATTCGAGTCGAACCCGGCATCATGGCACCGTATTTCCTTTTTGGCGGAAACCATCTCATCGTGAATGGCGAATCCAATGATCAGCTCTTTGGATCCGATATGTGCGGTAAATTTATCAACATGTATGGAGAATCGGTCATTCAGGCAACATACAACCGCGACACATTTTTCTCGACATGGAATGCGCTCACCGGAGATGGCGCTATAACCAACTTTTATATCGACATGTTTGAAAAGCTGGCCGCCGTTGCGCCGATACCGCTCATCACGAACCACGACCGTCTGTGGTGGATCAATTTCTGTCTCAAATGGCAGCTCGTCCATATGTTCATTCTCTCCTACGCCGGTCCGCGAAATATCAAAAAGATCACTCCCGAATACTTTGGAACACATTACGCACCGTTCTTCGCAACCGAGGAATTCCAGCTCTGGAGCATGAACAATCTCGACAAACGTATCAAAGGTACCTGGAAGAGTTACAAATGGATCGTCAAAGATTTCATCTATGAATACACAAAAGATGCCGAGTATCGTGACAATAAAATCAAACACGCTTCTCGTTATTTTTTGCTTTTGTATCAGCGCCCCTATACACAGATCACAGAAGACATGGGTGCCGAGGGCTTTAAGCGCGACCACAGTTTGGCGGCATACCACGATCCCGTCAACGATTTTATTTGACCACTGACGATTGAGACATGCTTCTCATTCTGATAGTGTTGCACTAGGTCTCAATGAGACACAAAAGGGAACAATATAATGCGCACAGCCACACTTCTGCCGCTCGGCAGACGTTTCCTGGTGAGCGCAGTGAAGGCTGCGCTCACCATCATTCTCTTGGGGGTCGCGCTTCAAACACTCGCGCTTACGCTCGGCTTCCCTACCGTTGCCGAGATCTGCTCGGCGGTAGTCCGCCAAGCGAAAAGCGGAACGCTCGGCCAAGATATATTCGTCTCACTCTCACGCTGGGCGATCGGATTCTCGCTCGGCACGACGGCCGGTATCGCATGTGGGCTCTTCACGGGCCGCGTGCATTTCGCTCGTTTTACCTTCGAGGGTCTCTTCGTCTTTTGCCGCGGCATTCCATTCATTGCTCTCTTGCCGCTCACACTCTTCGTGTTCGGCATCGAAGAGTCGGGAAAATTTTTTCTCATCGGCTGGGTCGCATGCACTGTATCGTGGATCATCGTGCATGATGCGGCAAAAAATATCTCTGACCGTATTGATTGGCGATTGCAGGTGCTGAATATTTCCCGGTTTAAGAAACTATTCAGCGTCATTATCCCTACGATCCATAAGGAGATCATGACGGCTATCCGTGCATCACTCTCGCTCGCGCTCATAGCTGTCGCGGTCGTAGAAATGAGCGGCGTATACGAGCGCTCGACAGGCCGGTGGTGGAGCGAAGGCATAGGCAATCGTATCTTCCGCTCGTACGACGTCGGTGATCTCGCGACCATGATGGCATCGGTCGTTATCATGGCGCTCATCGGACTGCTGCTCGATCAATTCTTCAGGGTCCTGTGGAACGAGATCGCACGGCTCCGCGAGAACTTGCTTGAGAAAAAAGTGCGGCGCCTCGTCGGGTTACTCGATTCCGGAAACGCACATGTGTACGCGGACTCGACGGAGACGCTCTCGATATGTCGGCTCTTTGCGAGTTATTGCAATGTGCCGGTCATCGAGAACGTAACGTTTACCATACCCGCTGGCACTACGCTTTCCATAGTCGGTCAAAGTGGATGCGGCAAAACGACGCTCATGCGCTCCATTGGCCACTTCATGTCCGCCAATTTCACCATCCAAGGTGAAGTGAAGATCGGTCATGAGATCCTCACAAGGCCATGCGCAAAAATAGGCGTCGTCTTTCAAGGAGTGTTGGTGTTCGAGCATATGACGGTATGGGACAACGCCATGCTTGGAGTACCGCACCCGAGCATGAGCGACAAAGAGCGCGTGTGCGATATGCTGCACCGCTTTGATCTTCTGAACATGGCACACACACTCGCGGCCGATCTCTCCGGTGGCCAAAAACAACGTTTGGCCATAGCCTCGGCGCTCGCTTATCGGCCGACAATTCTTCTCTTAGACGAACCATTCGGGGCACTTGATGCGATCACAAGAAGGTCCATGCAAGAGTTCTACTCCGAAAATGTGAGGGGCGGCATCACCGCACTCTTCATCACGCATGATATCGACGAAGCCCTCCTGATCGGCGATCTGGTGCGCATCGGCACACGCGCCGATGCGCGGGTATTTCTCTCCGGAACGAATATGAAGCCGGGGAACCGTGAATTTACGAGTGAATTCACCGCGCAAAAAAAACTGGTTGCAGATGCGCTTCGTGCGGAGTACAACCGTTCCAAGTGATTGCCACTATATATCCCGCCCATTTCAACGGGCGGGATTTTTCATTAAGGACTCTATGTGTTGCACAGGCCGAGAAAATTTCCTATACTACCGGACAGATGCAAATGAAAGGAATATTGAAATGAAAATACCGATTCGACTGGTCGCGATAACAATCGCAATTTCCGCGTCGCTCGCGCTCACGGGTATATCCGCACGCGAAGCGGCAGCGCAAAAGGCGCTACAAATGGCGGAGCTCTCGATCTCGTACAGCGCCGTGACGCATCTGGCCGAAATGCTCGGCTACATTAGAAGCGAAAATGCGCTGGTCACGATCATGCCGGTGGCGGCAGGACCCGACGCAGTCTCCGCACTCCGCTCTCGTGCGGGAACCGAGCTAGCGACGATCGCCGTAACGCCCGTCGTCACACTTATTGCATCGGGACAGCAGCCCGTAGTCCTTGCGACTACGATACTCTCCGATCAGCAAGTCCAGCTGGTGACATTCAGCGAAACCGGCATTACCGCCGAGCCCTCGACACTTCGAGCTAGGCGGATCGGTCGCGTACGCAACACGGTCGGTGAGATTTATCTCTCGCGACTACTCGCTAAAGCGAATCTCGCTCCAAAGGACGTGACGCTCATCGACGGGAAACCGGCCGATCTCGTCAATCTGCTCATTAGGGGCGACATTGACGCAGCAGTACTCTGGGATCCCTTCGTAGCGACAGCCAAACGAGCGTATAGAAATCAAGTTGAACGACGAGTCGTGCGAGATCGCGGGGCAATAAAGGTCTTCGTTGACCCAAAACTCTATACGCTCGCGTTCAATGTGGTCTCAACAAAGCAAAAGCTCGCAGGCAATGAGGCGGCCGTGGAAAATCTGCTGCGCGCACTCATTCGGACCGAGGAATATATGAGACGGAATCCCTCCGATGCGCAGCAAAGGCTCGAAGCGTGGCTCAATCTGCAGCCTGGCGACCTCGACCACTTCATGCATACTACGAGCTTTAAGGTGGGGCTCAACGTTCCACAGATGAAAAAGTGGCTCTCCGAGGAACTCGCATGGCTTGGCACCGTGCAGGATGTACGGGATCCGCCGACCGACATGAGTCCGTTCGTCGATCCTTCGCCCCTCTTCGCCGTCGACCCATCGCGGGTGACGGAACGCTAACACCTGTCCTTTTGATTCCTCCCACCCATTCTTCGGAATGGGTGGAATTCTTTTTTGGAACATCTTTGTATTTGGTGCAAGTGCCGCGCCTCCGATACAATCGACCCATGAGTGTGCGCACAAAAGCGGGTGGCTACCGTATTTCGGTTGATACCGGAGGCACGTTTACCGATGTTGTCATCGCCAACAAGAGCGGCATTGTGGCGATTGGAAAAGCACTCACGACACCCAATCGGATATTTCTGGGATTCTGGGCGGCACTTGAAGTAGCCGCAAGCGACATTGGCCTCTCCGCCCCTGAAGTGCTGCAACACTCGTCGCTCCTCATGTACTGCACAACGCATGCAACCAACGCTATCGTAACCGGTAAGACCGCAAAGACCGCATTCCTTACAACAAAAGGTTTTAAAGATATTCTTCTTTTCAAGGAGGGCGGTAAATACGATCCGCATGATTTTTCATACGATTATCCTCCTCCCTATATTCCCCGCCGTCACACATTCGAGATCGACGAGCGAATAGATTCGGAAGGCGGGATCGTGAGGGCACTCAACATGCAAAAAACACGCGCCTGCATACGCACATTACGCGAAAATAAATTCGAAGCTGTGGCGGTCTGCCTCCTATGGTCAATCACAAACGGCGAGCATGAGAAAAAGATCGCGAAACTTCTTCAGGAAGAAATGCCGGATGTCCCCTACACGCTGTCGCATGAGCTCATCCCGATCGTACGCGAATATCGAAGGGCCTCGACAACGGCGATTGATGCATCGTTGAAACCTCTCATGCAGGAACACTTGAGATCAATGGGGTGTGATCTGCACGATGCGGGCTTTTCGGGAGAACTTCTTATCGGCACGTCCAACGGCGGCGTGCGGTACGGAAATGAAATGGCAACCGAGCCCGTGCGCATGTTTCGGTCAGGGCCCGCGATGGCGCCCATTGCAGGCAAGGCATATACAAAGATCGAGGGTCTCGGTAAAAATGCCATCGTCTGCGATACCGGAGGCACCACCTTCGATGTGGCGCTCGTGCGCGATGGCACACTCACCTATACTCGCGATAGCTGGCTCGGCCGGCCCAAGACCGGACACGTCATTGCGCTTTCCTCCGTCGATGTCCGATCAATCGGTGCGGGGGGCGGATCGATTGCACAAGTCGACGATGGTGGAATGCTCCGCGTGGGACCGCAGAGCGCGGGCGTCAATCCGGGGCCCGCCTGCTACGGGCGCGGCGGCACTGAAGCGACCGTCACCGATGCATCTGTGGTGCTCGGCTACATTAATCCTGCATACTTCAACGGCGGGCGGATAGCACTGGATTCCAAGGCGGCACATGCCGCTATTGCGCATCTCGCGAAAAAAATTAAAAAATCGACGGACGAAACGGCGGAAGCGATCATCGCCCTTTGGAGCGATCATATGGTAAAGGCAATCCGAGAGATAACGATCAACGAGGGTATCGATCCTAAAGAGAGTGTGATCGTCGCGGGTGGCGGCGCGGCAGGAATCAATATTGCGGAGATCGCGAGAGAGCTCGGCTGTTCACGAGTACTCATACCGAAAACCGCGAGCACGATGTCAGCGTGCGGCATGCATTTTTCGGACATCGTTTTTGAGGAGACGCACAGTATGGTTACTGCGTCTAATGCGTTCAACAAAAAAGCGGTTAACGCACAGCTTCGCACGATCAATGGTACGCTTGAAATTTTTCGCAAAGGACTGAAAGGCGCCGCGGATGCTCCTTATAAAAAAGAATTTTTTGTCGAAGCGCGTTATCGAGGTCAGGTTTGGGAACTCGATACGCCACTTCGGTCGATCTTCTTCAAGAACGAAAACGATGTGCGCGATCTGGTCGAAGATTTTCACAACGTGCACGAGCGCGTGTATGCGGTACGCGATACTGAAAGCGATGTCGAGTGCATTAATTGGCGCGGTCGTATTTCCATTCGCCTCGCGAATAGTGCAGTTCCACGGTCAAAACGCGCCACTAATGTTCGCGCTTTGCCCGAAAATCGGCGTAAAGCCGTTTTTTCGGCAAAAAAACACCTTATACCAATATATCGCGGCCACACGCTGGAAGCTGGGGCGCACATTACCGGACCGGCAATCATCGAGGAGATCACGACCACGATCGTGATACCGCGAGGGGCCAGTGTCAAAACGTCCGCGTCAGGAAATTACATTTTGTTCCTATGAACCATTTGACAAGGCAGAGGTTAAATCGCTCATGATAAAAAAGAAACGTCCAGAAAAAAAAATCGACATCATTGAAATGGCGATCATTGCCAACCGCTTCGATGGCATCGTGCGTGAAATGTCGAATACGCTTCTGCGCGCCGCTAGATCGACCGTTATTTCAAGTTGCCGCGATTTCTCTTGCTGCATTGTGACCTCGGATCACGAGCTTGTCTCTTCAGGCGAAGGGCTTCCGGTACATATCTTCGGCGCACATCTTCAGACGAAGCATCTCGCAAAGATACACGCGAAGGACACGGCGCCAGGAGATGCATACCTGGATAACGATCCATACGGGGGTAACTCTCACCCTGCGGATCACGCTATTATCGTGCCAGTATTTATTAACGGAGAAATACTTTTTTACGGTGTCGTAAAAGCGCACATGGCAGATATTGGCAATTCAATTCCGTCTAGCTATTCCCCTCGCGCGCGCGACGTCTACGAGGAGGGCTCTCTCACGTTTCCAGCCGTGAGGATCCAACGAGCATACAAAAATGAAGACGACATTATTCGAATGTGCCGCGCGCGTATACGCGTACCCGAGCAATGGTACGGCGACTACCTTGCGACCCTCGGCGCGGCCCGCATCGCTGAAAAGCGCCTCACTGAATTGTGCGCGAAGTACGGCAGGAAGAAGACGCAGCAATTCCTGAAAGAGTGGTTCGACCATTCGGAGCGTCGAATGGCTGACGCGATCAGAGCACTGCCGAAAGCGAGAGTGGTAAATACCGGGGCTTCCGATCCACTCGAAAACATACTCCCCAAGGGACTTACATTGAAAGTGATCCTCGATATCGATCCGAAACGGGGCATCATCAGAGCGGACCTTCGGAACAACCCCCCATCGGTGGAATGCGGTCTCAATGTATCTCGCGCCGCAGCTATGAGCTCCGTCTCTGCGGGGATATTCAATAATCTGCACAACGTGCCGCGCAACGCCGGATCATTCAGGCGTCTTGTGTTTTCCTTCGCCGAAAATTGCGTAATCGGTTCACCACTGTTTCCGCATTCATGTTCGACGGCAACGACAAATCTGGCCGAGCGCCTCGTGAATATTACACAGTCTGCATTCGCGCAGCTTGGCGACGGATTCGGACTCGCCGAGGGCGGTACCGGCCTTGGCGCCGGACAGGCGGTCGTCTCCGGTATCGATCATCGCTACAAAAAACGCTACGTAAACCGCATTATGATCTCCAACAACGGCGGTCCCGCAACACCCACTTCGGATGGATGGATCAATTACGGCATGCCGATCATCTCCGGATTGATGTACCGCGACAGCGTTGAGATCGACGAACTGAAACACCCGTTCCTCATCGAGCGAGTCGGTATTGTACGAGACAGTGCCGGCGCGGGAGAATTCCGCGGCGCGCCCGCGCAGGAGATCGTGTATGCAACGCGGAAAAATCCAATGACGGTTGTAATCCCCTGCGACGGACAATTCGCCCCGCCGCGCGGAGTACGTGGTGGCAAAAACGGCGCCGCCGGCACAACATTCAAATACAATCGCCTCGGGAAAGAAAAGCGACTGCCAAATGTCACAACTGTGATACTAAAAAAAGGCGAGTTCATCCGCGGGCGCGATGGGAGCGGCGGCGGGTACGGTAATCCGTTGCGCCGCGATCCGAAGCGTGTACTCAATGACGTACGCGAAGGAATTGAATCGGTCAAAAAAGCGTCAAAGGTTTATGGGGTCGCGTTTAGTGGGTCAATCGACACAGACGACCTCATCGTGGATACCGTCGCGACGAATTCGTTACGCACCAGTTTGCTGCGCAGAAAGAGTCGATAGCACATTTTAGGACTTTTTAGCCCGCAATCGGCCCGAGTGAAATCTTCCGCCCACGCTGCCACATCAAAAACCTCGGTGCTCGCGAACGAGATTGAGCGCCTGATCGAGCGCCGCAGAGTTGTTTATATACTGCACGCTATGCACTGGCCGGGTAAATGGCTCAAAGCGGGCACGGATGTCATCTTGTATTTTGAGCCTCGTTTCAAGTTTCCTTTTCTTGGTATCGAGGACTTCGTGCAGGCGCGATGTTGACTCTTCTTGTGAACTTTCCGTCCAGATAATGAGTGGCGGGCCGAAATATTTTTCTGCTTCCGTAAATAGAAATTCGCGCGGAACCTCGCGCGTGAAATGATCTTTAATGATCATGTCCGGATACATTTTTGACAGTTGCCGGAAATGAGAAACAACGTGTTTGTATATCCGCAGTAATAATTCGTCCGAATATGCAGTCCCTCCCTTGTGTAGGAGGATGTGTTCGCGCATAAACAAGGGGTGTTGTTTAAATGGCGCCAAACGGAAGTAATGGAAATCGAGCGCATTCGCAAGCGCTTCAGAGAGGCGATTGCGTCCGCTTCCGGGAAATCCGCCAATACAGATCAACATGCCACCATGATAGCCCATAGGTCATCGGTATGGGTCTGAATCTCGCACGCATTGACAAATAATAAAATGAACGTAGAATGGTCTTGCGATTCAGGAAGAATCGTTGTTCAAAGAAAGAAAGGAATGTGAAATGAAAAGGTTGTTCACTTTGGCGATCATCGCGGTGGCGTTCGGCCTCCTTGCAACGGCGTCCGTGGCTGGCCCTCGCGGAACTTCCCAAGGCGCAAACTTCTGCGCCGATGGGACAAGGGTCGTTCGCTTAAGCGAATGTCCCAAGCCACCACCGATTACCAAACCGGTGAAGCGCCCGCCGAAGAACAAGTAGCGTGACAATAAAGCAAAGCCCGGCTGCATGCCGGGCTTTATTTTTTAACCACATGTCGCACGTGGTAAGCTACATCATCTTTACGTCAATCGAGACTCCCGACGGTAAGTCAATGTTGGTGAGCGCCTCGATCACTTTTGGAGCCGGGTTTAAAATGTCGATCATGCGCTTGTGAATACGCATTTCGAATTGTTCGCGGGAATCTTTGTCGATAAATGCCGCGCGATTCACCGTGTATTTTTTTATATCGATAGGGAGCGGCACCGGGCCGATGACTTCGGCATTGTACCGAGCTGCCGTATCAATGATCTGTTTTACGGAAAGGTCCAAGACGCCATGCTCATACGCGCGCACGCGAATACGCAAACGATGCATGCTGTCGCTTTTTTTCGCACGATGAGCGGCTTGTGATGAGTGTGCCTGCCCTGAACTTTTCGAAGGGGTCGAACCTGGCGCAACAGAAGAGCCGTCTGCCGGCTTGGCAGCTTTGGTGCGCGGTTTGCGCGCCTTCTTAACTGTCTCCTCTGCTGTCATAGTTCTCGCCCCGAACCGCTTGTGCGTCGGGGAACGAATGGAGTATGCACTATCTCAACAAAATGCGCAATTGCCTCCGGCTTTCTTATTCCAAACATCCTCTCAACACCCCGGTGAGCCCGGTTCGCAGAATACGGGGATGATGTTCACAATGACGTTCTTCGTGAAATTCGAATGATTCAATG
>Ga0075997_106_pt1 | contig 67329 bp, 59 predicted proteins | sample RifGroA2_FD_68043 | JGI IMG/M metagenome (GOLD analysis project Ga0075997, IMG submission 68043) | Parcubacteria (Kaiserbacteria) bacterium GW2011_GWA2_52_12 | reverse complement strand
CTCTTCAACAGACATGTTCTTGGGAGACTGATTCTTTCCATACAAAGAAACAGGCACATAACCTGTCAGGCGCAATGCTCGTGTGGGGCCTGTTCCAAGTTCACTTCTCACTTGCAAACTGAGAGATCTGATTTCAGTCACTTTAACGTCTCCTTAACCAATACTCATGGCATTCAATAAAAAACATATATCTGATTTTCTACGCGTTCTTGCCTTGAAGATCAAGAGAAAAATGGGATTTTAGCCTTAGATATCAATGTTTTTTGCGAGACTTGCGTTTTGTTGAATAAACTCGTAGCGTGTTTCGGGTCTCTTCCCCATGAGATTTTCCACGAAAAGTTCCAGTTCTTCCGGGGTTTTATCCTTTACATGAAAGAGCTTGACTTGAAGAAAAGCGTTTACGAACTGACCGAAGCCTATCCCGAGCTTATCGGCATTCTGAAAGAGCTGGGCTTCCTGGGGGTGGCCAATCCACAGAAGAATCTCAGGGTGGGGAGGCAGTCTGAATAGCATTCCCCCACTCTTCCCTGAGATGCTTCAACTAGATACACTCACTCTCTCGTAATCAAGAGACCTTTCATGTTCTCACTATGATTGTGGAAGTCGTAAATCATAGCTTTCTCATTAGAGGTACACCCTAAGAGAATCTTTACCTCAGAATCTTTCTTCAACAAATCAATGGTACACATTACTGCGCCCACAGTGCGCGAAAAGGCGGAGCCCACCCATACGTCAATTCCATTTCCATCCATTGAAGTCGTACCACTTAAGTAGCCATAAGCGACGGGATAGACGATCGAGGGAAAATCTGGGTGTTGTGACCCTTTAGGCCTGTCTATTACGATTCGTGATTCACTGACGAGCTTATCTATCGCTTCCCAGAAAGCTTCATTAATGCTGGATGGCATCCCTTCTCTCCTTTGTCCTTACAGCACACCCTTGGTGCTTGGCAATTCACCGCTAATCCGCTGATCCGCCACATCGTCGGCCAGCCCACGTCGTCATTTGATCTGCGCAAGGCGATGGACGAGAAGAAAATTTTTATCGTCAACCTCTCGAAGGGGCGGATGGGTGAGAGCAATGCCTCGCTGCTCGGCTCGATGCTCACGGTCAAAATTTATCTTGCGGCGATGTCGCGCGCCGACGAACCGGCGGCGCGCATGGCGAAGCTGCCGCGCTGCTATTTCTACGTCGATGAATTTCAATCGATGATGAACGAGTCGTTTGCCGACATTCTTTCGGAATCGCGCAAATATAAACTCGCGCTTACCCTCGCCAATCAATACATCGAGCAAATGGAGGAAGAGGTGCGCGATGCCGTCTTTGGCAACGTGGGCACATTGATCTGTTTCCGTGTAGGGCCGTTCGATGCAGAAGTTCTTGAGACGGTCTTTGAGCCGACATTCACACCGGAAGATCTAGTGGGGCTTGGCATCGGGCAGATATACCTCACGCTCATGATCGACGGCGTGGGTTCGAAGCCGTTTTCCGCTGAGACAATTCCGCCCATCGAAGCGCCGGCAATCTCATATCGTGATGACGTTATCAATCAGTCACGTAAACAGTATGGCCGGTTGCGCACCGAGGTGGAGGCTATGATCAGTGCCAAACAACGTGAATTCGTGCCGCCTCCGCCACAGCCGAAGGAGAAAAAATGGGGCGGCGCTCCGAAAAGTAGCGGGAGTACGTATGGCGCCGGCCAGCCGGTCAGCAGCACTCAGGTGCAGGCCGGGCGCTTGCTCACCGGCTTGCTGGAAGGGCGCAGTCCGCTGGTGCGGATGCACACCCAGCACGGCAGCGATGCGTTGGAAGTGCGCGTGCTGCCGGTCAAGTTTGCCCAGGCTTACCGCGACTACCTCGGCTGCACGGCCAAGCTGCTGCCGGTCAATTTCGAGCAGATCAAGCAGGCACAGATGAATCCGCGCCCGCATGCAGCAACACCGCTCGGCTTGCGGCCCACGATGCATACACCACCACCGAGACCGCATGTGTCGCACGCGGCTCCGCAATCAGCTTCTCTCCGGGAGCAACGCAGAGAGTTTGTTGTACCCAAGCCCGTTTCTCCGCCGGCCCCGCCACCTCCGCAGGAGCAGGAGTGGTCGATGTCCTCGCCTCGTCCAGTGTCATCGCCCCCGCCTCCACCACCGCAAAAACCAATCGGAACAGGAGAGGTTTCTCCTAAGACCTTGCGGCAGATACTAAATGGAGGCAATCTGCCCAGTGATGAGGCATAAGAGTCTATTGTTATTTGCGGGCGCGATGCTTACGGTGCCCTTTTTTGCGCACGCTCAAGTTGCTATCACCGAGATCATGTATGACCTGCCAGGCGGCTCCGACTCCGGCCGCGAGTGGGTCGAGGTATACAACGCGGGCGTGGCCCCGATCGATCTGACAAAATTGCGGTTGAATGAGAACGGAACGAATCACAAAATAACAGCGGTCGCGGGCGGCAACACACTGTCGCCCGCTTCCTACGCCGTCATCGCGGATGATCCGGCGAATTTCAGAGTAGACTGGTCGCAATTTTCCGGGCAGCTTTTTGATAGCGCATTTAGTTTGAGTAATGATGGCGAGATGATCGGTATACGCGACGCGAGCTCGACCGAAATCGCGTCGGTGAGTTATTCGAGTGGATGGGGAGCGGGAGGCGACGGCAATTCTTTGAACCGTTCACCGAATGATGCGGGTGCATTTATCGCGCGAAAACCATCACCGGGCGCGGCGATGGCGGATAGTGCGATCGCCCCAAAACCTAAAGCGCAGCCAGCTCCGGTCGCGAGCAAAACGAAAGCTGCGACAAAATCTGGCGCGAAATTACCTGTTGTGGAAACGGACACGGCAACGGAGCCGGCAGATTTTTTGCAGATTGCGGCAACAACCGAGTCCTCATCCCCATATCAATGGTGGCTTGCCGCGGGCGCACTCGCACTCGCGACCGCCGCCGCCATCTTCGTCGCTCGCAAATATGCAAAGGATGAGTGGGACATTGTTGAAGAATAGGGCGCTATTGGTGTAATGTTAAGAAATGGAAAAGCAGACGGTCATTGTGACGGGCGGGGCGGGATTGATAGGCTCGAGCCTTATTGAATTGCTGGTGCCAAAATATCGCGTCGTGTCACTCGATAATTACTTCATCGGCAAAAAGGAGAATCACGTCGAAGGCGCGGAGTATGTGGAAGGACACACGAAAGACATTGAACAATTGCTCGGTAAAGAAAACCCCGTTATTATTTTTCACTTGGGTGAATACTCGCGCGTCGAACAGAGCTTCGACGATATCGCGTTCGTGTGGGACTTGAACGTGTCGGGAACATTCCATGTGCTTGAATACTGGCGTAAAAGAAAATGCCGATTGCTGTATGCCGGTTCGTCAACAAAGTTTTCTGCAGGAGGACAAGGTCGTCACCAGAGTCCGTATGCGTGGATGAAAGCGACGAATACGGAACTCGTTGCCAATTACGGCGCATGGTTCGGTCTGCCGTACGCGATCACCTATTTTTACAACAACTATGGGCCGCGTGAACTTTCGACCGGACCATACGCATCGGTCATGGGGCGTTTCAAAGAGCAGTATTGGAAGGGTGAGCTGATCACGGTCGTCTCTCCCGGCACGCAGAAGCGTAATTTTACCTACGTTGGCGATACTGCCCGTGCGCTCCTTTCGGTCGGCGAAAAAGGGCAGGGAGACGAGTATGGTATCGGTTCGCCGGAATCGTATTCCATTCTTGAAATCGCAAAAATGTTCACCGATACTATCGTGATGCTACCGGAGCGCCCGGGCAATCGTCTGGACTCTGTTGTCGATACGACACGCATGGAAAAAGAATTCGGCTGGAAGCCGGAGCACACCGTGCGCGACTACATCGAGTCGCTCAAAAAGCAAAAGAAATGAAACGGATACTTATTTTTTCGCTCGCATACACGCCGTACGTCGGTGGGGCGGAGATCGCTATCAAAGAGACCACGACACGGCTCGGGTTTGCCGAGTACAGGGGTGAATATCTGTTCGATATGATCACGCTCCGATTCGACCGCAATTTGCCGAAAGTCGAGCGCATCGGCAACGTGACCATCCACCGCATCGGATTTATCGAGGATTCGCCGCGCATATCGGATCGCTCGCTCCCGTTCTATCTCAAAGTCGCCAAAGTCCTGTTTCCGGTCACGTCATTCTTCAAAGCACTTTCGCTCCACTATCATCATCCGTACGACATGATATGGGCACTCATGGCGAATCAGGCGGGGTTCGGGGCGCTTCTCTTCAAGCTCACGCATCCGCGCATTCCGTACCTTCTCGAACTGCAGGACGGCAATTCGCTCGAACAAATTAAACTACGTCAGCCGGTGGTGCGGTTCCTCTGGCCGCTCTACATCCGCGTATATACGAAGGCCGATGCCATCAAAGCCATTTCCATTTTTATCGAGCGGCTCGCGCGCGAGATCGGCTACCACGGAAGGATCGAAGTCATCCCGAATGGCGTCGATGTACTGAAATTTTCTGCTCTCATTCCGGAAAATCGGTTGCTAGAGCTCAAAGCGCGCTACGGAAAACGAATAGGTGACATTTTTCTTTTTACGGCCTCGCGGCTCGTGCTTTCGCGCGGCGTTGAAGATGTGATACGCGCGCTGAAGCACCTTCCGCTCGAAGTGAAGTTTTTGATAGCGGGAGAAGGAGACGATCGAGAAAAATTGGAACAGATCGCCAAAGAAACGGGAGTCGAGAGCCGTGTGATATTCGCGGCGCACGTGAGCCATGATGATCTGCCCGCATTTCTGAAAATTTCCGACATTTTTGTGCGTCCTTCCATTATCGAAGGAATGGGGAGTGCGTTTATTGAGGCGTTTGCCGCTGGTATTCCCGTCGTCGCCACCCCTGTCGGTGGAATTCCTGATTTTCTTTTTGATCCCGAGAAAAATCCTGACAAAGGTCCGACGGGTGTGTTTTGCAACCCGCGCGATCCCGAATCGGTGGCGCGCGCCGTGAAGCGGTACCTTGACGATCCGGCGCTCGTCGCGATGGTTGTAAAAAATGCCAAGGTCCTTGTCGAAGAGAAATATGACTGGAACACGATTACTCGGGACATGCATGAAAATATTTTCAACCCACTTCTTAAATAAAATAATCGAGCTAAACTTTGTTTATGGGAACCTACGAAGCAAAAACAACCGACAGTAAGTGCGTGTTTTGCGAGATTGTTGCCGGCCGCATCCCCTCCGCTTGTTTCTGGGAGGATTCTGAGTTCATGGCCTTCCTTGCTATTGATCCAAACACCGAGGGCTTCACGTGTGTCGTTCCGAGAAAACACCATGAAAGCGATGTCCTTAAAATGCCCGATGATGTATTACAGCGGTTCGTTATGGCCGCAAAGAAAGTTTCAGAAGTTCTTGAGAATTACTATTCCGATGTCGGCAGGGTCGGTCTCATTATGGAGGGTACTGGTATCGACCATGCTCACATAAAACTTATTCCCATGCATGGCACGGATCATATGAAGCGCGGCGAGTGGAAGCAATACCTTTCTGGACAGGAGCATTGGTTCGATACATACGAAGGGTGGATTTCTTCCGCGGGCGGTCCTTTGGCCGACATCGTAAAGCTGAAAGAGCTTGCCGAAAAGCTCAAAAATTCTCAGCATTGAAGATCTAATGGCGCGTGAGCCCAGACATTTTTATAGAGATCAAGGTCAGACCTATTCGAGTTCTTATTCGTGTGGTACAAATGCGCCATGCTTCGTCCCGGTTTTATAGGAACTCTTGCAGAGTGGGTGTCTCGGCGACTGTATGAGCATCCGCGAGAGATGGAAGCGGCGCTTGATGCTTTTGATATTCGGTCACTTACTGATGAAGGCGGCGACCCACATAAACTCGAGGGACTTTTTACGGAGTGGACGATCTTCGACAAGAAATCACGGATTTTTGCTGGCAAGACTGGTCTTGAGTATTTTATCGAGCATAACCCACTGAAACTGCCCGAGAGTGAAATGGCAGCCTATCGTGACCTTTTGTATTTCAGAGCGAACTTTTTTGATATAGCTGCCGTCAGACCTGGCGAGGGCGTTGTGCTCAAAGACGGCGGGGTCGCGTACGACGTGGCAGACGTAAACGCGAGCATGTCGCTCAAAAAGGGCGATACGGTGTGGTGTCGCATTGCATCGGTGCGTGGTGTCTATCAGATGACGAGCAGTACAATGTTTTCCGCACCGATAACCTTCAGTAAAAACATGAAAGCAGTGATGACGAACAGGGGGAGAGATATTGTCGATGCGCGTGAAGCTGCCAAGTGGGCATACCAGAGAGGTGTCACTGAAGAGAAAAAACCGCAATTGATCGGCGATCAAAGAGTTGTCCCTGTAGAAGAAGCCGCGCACCTTTTTGATAATGCGCTCAAAGCGTCGGGTATGCAGGATATGCTTTCGAGCGACACCGTTAAAATATGGACATCCAATGAGCGCACATTTGCACTTGGCTTTCCGATGAAAGCAATATTCTTTTTGTTACCGGAAGAACTATCAGAGCAGAAGCGCGACGTGGTGCTTTCGACACTGAACGTGTATCTCAACAACTTGCCGAGACGGCAATTGAAAGGGAAGACGCCGCTTGAGGCATCGGCGGCGCAAGGTCCGAATGATAAACATTTTGACCTCGATCTTTTTCACTATAGCGATTATACGGATGATATACGTGCCGCGCATGCGCTGATGAAAAAGAATGAAAATACTCAATCGTATAAAGCGTTCGAAGCACTGATTAGGCGATTACTTGACGATAAAGTCCCCATCATTACCGCTTTTCGTATATACGCCAACGCCTCGGCGTGCCTCCTCATGAAGTCTGAAGGGGCTGATCCGCTCGGACGCGAGCTTACGCGCGCGTGCCTGCGTCTCAATCCATCATACGACTTCGGCATACGGCAAAAACAAAGACTCCTCGACCCATATGAAGATTTTTCCGGTCTATCGAAAAAGGATGCAAGGTTTTCAAAACTTCTACTCTGCACTGCGGACGCTGATGGTGTGCGTCGCTATCGGCGCTCCGTCTTTAGGCGCTACGAGGACTTTCTCACAAAGTGTAGTATATCGTTAAAATATGCGACGAAAACCACGCCAACAATATTCCGTACCAAAGACGGTGTAGTCGTTAAACCAGGCAGGAATGATCCATGCATATGCGGATCGGATAAGAAATTTAAGAAATGTTGCGGCGTATGGTCATGATCTTGTTATAATGTTTTGCAAAACACTGCAATAAGAAATAACGACTGTGTTTCTAAACAAACGTTTTGCAAAATATTAGAATGAAAAATGGGAGCTATGGGCATAGGGAAAATCACACACATTACTCCGCAGGACTTGGGTGTGGTTGGCTCGCGGACAATTCGCAGTGTCAGCGTGCGTGCGGGCGGTGTTTGCTATAGAGTAGCTGTATGCGCATTCTTATTGCGACGGGTATTTTCGAGCCGGAGGCGGGGGGGCCGGCCACGTTTGCCCAAAAATTGGCTCGGTTGCTGACCGAAAAGGGATGGGATGTCACCGTGCTCACCTACTCTACGCGCGCTGCGTATGATTTCGATACTTCGTATCCGTTCAAGCTTGTCCGCATCAAACGTGGCGGAAAGATATTCAACCGTATACGATTTTTCCTTGCGATGCTTCGGCATGCGGGTGACCGTGACCTGATCTACACACTCGATGTATTCGCGGTCGGGCTTCCCGTCGCGCTCGCCGCAAAATTTCTGGGAAAACCATATGTTGTGCGCATCGGCGGGGACTATCTGTGGGAACAATGGTATCTCGAATCCGGCGCACGTCCCATTACACTCGCCGAATTCTATACGCGCCGCATGTACACGCACGGCACTTACTATCTTTTGTACCGCATCATTCGGTTTGTTCTTTCGGGTGCGCGACATGTCATCTTTAATTCCGATGTGCAAAAAGAACTCTACCTGCGGCCGTATCATTTGTCGGCACGTTCCGTATCGGTCAGCTATAATCCCGTACCACGCACCGAACTCGCCGCGATCAGACGCGGACGACCGAATCATGAATTCGTGTACTGGGGACGATTTAATGTCATGAAAAACGTGACGACGCTCGTGCGCGCATTCGCGCGCGCCAAGTTGCCGGACCCGTATGCGCTCGTTCTCATCGGATCCGGTCCGCAAGCGGCAAAAATCCTTGAGACGATCCAAGAACTCCGTCTTGAAAGGCGCGTCAAAATGGAACCAGTGATGCGTCCGCATGAAGTCTTTGCACGCATTAAAGACGCGCGTGCCTTCGTGCTTCCGAGCTGGACCGATATCTCCCCGAACCAGGTCCACGAAGCGCTCGCCATCGGATTGCCGGGCCTTGTTACGAAAGAAAATTATCTGAAGATACGCGATCAGTTGCCGGAAATGATAGATCCCGATTCGATTGATGATATCGCATCGAAACTGAAAATACTCGCTAATGAACGCACCTACGGTGATTTTGTTGCTCGATTCAAGGCCATCACATTTCGGCACGATTGGAGCGAGGTAGTGGATGAGCACCGCGCCATATTTGCTTCTGTGGTCGGGAAAACTGAATCCGAAGTGCGAGTGCTGCAGATCGGAGCGGATCGTTCGAAGCGCGGCATTTTATATCCGGACTCTGCGGCCATGCTACGACAAAAAGCGTACGGCGCAACATTCGGTCGCCTCGACATCATCGGTTTTTCTCGCACGTCAGATGGAAGAACGCCGTTCGCGGCATCTCCTCATGTGCAGGTGTATCCGACGAATTCAATATTGCCGCTTTTCTACGGGCTCGATGCGCTCGAGATCGCCCGCGACATTCCAAAACCGGATGTCGTGTCTGTACAGGATCCGTTCGAAGCGGGATTTGCCGGTTGGCTCATCGCACGGATGAAAGGCGTGCCGCTGCATGTGCAGGTACATACCGATTTCCTCTCTCCTGAATATGCGCGGCTTTCGCTGGTAAATCGCGCGCGCGTGTGGCTTGCCGGATTCGTCTTGAAGAGAGCCACAAGGACCCGCGTCGTCTCCGACCGAATCCGTAGCAGTTTCATGTCAAGGTTTCGCCTTGAAATTCCGATCACGGTACTGCCGATTTTCGTTGATATAGAAAAATTCAAGAACGCGGAGAGGTTGCACGAGTGGCCAGAAGGAATAGAAAAATTCGAGTACAAGCTGCTTGTTGTATCCCGTGTCGGAGCAGAAAAAAACATTCATCTCGCCACTGAAGCATTCAAGCGCGTTGCTCCGCCAAACTCGTGTCTTATTATCGTCGGCGAGACCGACCCAGCCGTTCGTGGCGACTCGCGGATCTTCCGTGTCGGCGCGGTCGATCCTGAGAGATATTTTAAGAGCGCGGATCTTGTCCTCGTCCCATCGAAATACGAAGGGTATGGACTCGTCATCGTGGAGGCGCTTGCCGCTGGAACACCCGTGCTTTCGACTGACGTGGGCATCGCGCGCGAGGCGGGGGCTATCGTTACGTCGCCGGATAAATTCGGGGATGCGCTCGCGGAGTGGTTCAAACATGGACCATGGGAGGGCCATCTCAAAAGCTATCCGTACAAGAATTTTGACGAATACGTGCGCGCATACTGCGATGATATCCGTGCGTGCACGACCGCTATGCGCTCGAGGAGCCGTATCGGGCGAATAAAGACAAGATACAAGAGTGCGACTATGTGTTCATCGCGGTACCGACCCCGACGACACTCGGGGGATTCAGTGCGCATATCGTGAAGGATGCGATCTCGCTCGTCGGCAGGGGGAAGACGGCGGTCATCAAATCGACCATCGTCCCGGGTACGACGAGAAAATTCCAGGAAGAGTTTCCTGATCGCACAGTCATCTACTCTCCGGAATTTTTGAGCGAAGCGACGGCGGCGCATGATGCGTCGCATCCGTTCATGAACGTTGTGGGCCTGACCTATGACACGGCAGAGCAAAAGGCGAAAGCCGCAGAAATTCACGGCATTCTTCCTCCGGCGCCGTTCTCGCATACGTGCTCCAGCACCGAAGCTGAAATAATCAAATACTCGCACAATGGCAGTGCGTATACGCAGATAGTTTTTTTCAACCTGATGTACGAGTTGGCGAAGCAAAAAGGCTGCGACTGGGAATCGGTACAGCGAGCGATAGAGAACGATCCTTTGGTGTGCAATCGCTATGCGCGACCCGTTCACAAGAGCGGTCGCGGGGCCGGCGGCCATTGTTTTATCAAAGACGTCGCCGCCATAAGGCGCGAATATGAAAAACAATTCGGAGACTCGTCGGGTGTCGCCGTATTTGATGCGATGGAGAAAAAGAACATCGAACTACTGCGCTCTTCCGGCAAAGACCTCGACCTGCTTACGGATGTATATGGCACTGGTGTTATCGAGGGCCCGTATGAAAAAGTCGAGATCGAAAAATTAAGCTCCGTCCGAGGGCGGATGCGCGTGCTTGTGTGCACCGAAGCGATCGACCGCACCGACCCGTTGCTCGGATTTTTCCACCGATGGCTTGAAGAATTTGCGCGCCATGCACATCGCGTGCACGTCATATGTCTCGGCTACGGCGGCGGGCGGTTGCCCGGCAATGTCATCGAGCACTCACTCGGCAAGGAATCGGCGCTGGGATCCCGCTTACTGAAGCGTGTCGTGTATTCAGTTCGATTGTTACGCCATGCGTGGAGAAATCGCCATGATTACGATACGGTGCTCGTGCATCTGTCGCCGGAATATTTACTTGTCGCCGGTTTTGTATGGCGACTGCTGAAAAAACGCGTGGGCTTCTGGTACAACGACACTGCCGGTGGCTGGCGTACGCGGCTCGCAATCACACTGTCCGATGTCGTCTTTTATTCCAATCCCGACTCCTACGCGGCGCGCTTTTCTCATGCGCGTAAAATTCCGATGGGCGTTGATACCGATATGTATGCGGAGGAACATATTCGGGAGCCCGGTTCACTACTGTTCCTCGGCCGTATTTCACCCGCCAAACATCTGGGTAGCGTGTTCAAAGCGCTCTCCCGTATGGGAGATGCGCCGCACACGGACGTTTTTGGAGCCCCCGGACCCGGGAACGCGCCATATGCGAGCGAGCTGCGGTCGCAATTCCGAGGATTGGAGGAGAAAGGAGTGCTCGCGTATCGGGGCGGCATCTCCCATGCTGAAACACCCTCCGTGTACGGGACGCACGACATCTTCATTCATGTGGGTACCCTGCGGGGATTCAATAAAACGCTTCTTGAGGCAATGGCTGCAGGCGACATTGTCGTCACGTCAGACGCGAACATGCACGGCGTCGTCGACGACCGGCTCTTTGTAAAAGAACCGACGGAAGACGCGATCATGAAAGCGCTGCACGCTGCGCGTTCTCTTTCCGATGAATATCGCACGGAAGAGAGGGAACGCGTGCGTGCGTATGTCCGGCGCGAGCATTCACTTTCTTCAGTCGTACCTGCCATGCTTGAGATGCTCGCGCGTCCGGGTGGGGAGATGCGTTCATAATGATGACGAAAACGAAACTATTGATAGTAACACAAGCCGTTGATCTCGATAATCCGGGCCTCGGGTTTTTTCACCGGTGGATAGAGGAACTGGCGACGCGTTTTGATAATGTCATCGTCTTTTGTTTGTCGGAGGGCAGGCATGTACTACCGGCCAACGTGGAAGTGTACTCGCTCGGTAAACGAAAGGCCGAAGCGTGGGCGGATGTTCGTTCAACGTTGTCGCAGAGACTTCGGTACGGGCTGCGTTTTCTCAGGCTTGTGCTGCGCTTGAGCTTCCGCTACGACGCGGTGTTTGTCCACATGAATCAAGAGTACATACTTATCGCGGGATGGCTGTGGAAAGTGCTTCACAAACCCGTGTACCTCTGGCGCAATCACTACGCTGGCGGCGGGGCGACTGACCGGGCGGCCTCTTTGTGCGCCAAGGTTTTCTGCACCTCGAAGTATTCATACACTGCAAAATATGCGAAGACGGTTGTAATGCCAGTCGGCATTGATACGGAAATATTCAAAGTGGAAGAAATGCCGCGGAAAGAATCGGTGCTCTCGATCGGTCGCATAGCCCCCTCGAAGCGGCTCGAGATACTTATTGATGCCATCGGCATACTTACGGAAAGCGGTTTTCAATTGAAGGCGCACATCTACGGAGATGCGTTTCCGCAGGATGCCGCGTATGAAGCGAGCCTCCGGCAACGCTGCATTGTGGCGCGGCTCGAGCACCTCATCCAATTCCATTCCGGCATCAGCAATAAAAAAACACCGGCGCTCTACGGCGCGCATGAGTTGTTCGTCAATTGCAGCGAGAGCGGCATGTACGACAAAACGATTTTCGAAGCGCTCGCGTGCGGCGCGCTTGCGATAGCCTCGAGCGAGGATTATAAGAAAGTAGCCGACCCGCGGCTGTGGTTCGACGGTACAGCACGCGATCTGGCGGTCAAACTGAAAGAAATGCTGAAGATATCAGTGCTCGAAAAAGACCGTATGCGGGAAGAGGGTAAGAAGCTTGCCGAAGCCAATAGTCTGCATGCACTCGTGGGGCGTCTGGCCGAAGAAATACAATAATGCCATCTATGCAATTCATCAGGACCAACTGGCTGCCGCTCCTCGTCATCCTCATCGGAGGCGCGTTCTCACTTTTTCTTGCACTCCGGTCATTCGAATTCGTGTTCGGGTACCTCGTTATTGACGACTCTTTCTATTATTTTCAGATCGCCCGCAACATCGTCCATGGATTAGGGTCGACGTTCGACGGCGTGCATCTGACCAACGGATATCATCCACTGTGGCTCCTCGCCATTCTTCCCGTATTCCACTACCTTTCCGCCTCGGGCGTGCATGACTTCGCGCCCATACAGGGGGTACTTGTGCTGTCGGCATTTCTGTACGCAGCGACCGGAGTGGTTTTGCTTGCAATAATCGGCCGGTATACGAAAAATGCGTGGGTAAAGGTGGGCGCGCTCGGTTTTTGGTTCTTCAATCCTTTCGTACAATATCAAATGTTGAACGGACTTGAAACGTCACTTTCTGTTTTCTTCATCGCACTATTCTTTCTTTCATGCATCCGTGTTGGTGAAAAACCAACGACGCGTCGTTTCGTCGAGACAGGAATTATCGGGGGATTGATGATGCTCGCGCGGCTCGACAATGTGTTCTATTTTCTCGGATATCTTGCATATCTTGCATATCGCGACGGCGTCAAAAAAAGTGTTCGCCCCATACTCGTAAGCGGCATTGCGGCCACGATACTGGTCGCGCCGTGGCTCCTGTTCAACTTTGTAAATTTCGGCATGCTCTTTACATCTTCGTCACTGGCCAGCACGATGGTCAACCATCAGCTTATCGTTCAAGATCACGGACCAAGCTGGTTCCAGAGTGGCAAAGCTGTCGCATATTTTACCGACAACGCGCTTCGCGATCTCGAGCCGCAGACGGGCATCCCGCTCATTCTCCTTCTCATGAGCGGTCTTTGTATCGGCTATCTGGCGTTCGGCCGCGGCCGCGCCCTTCTAGACAGATACAGAATACCCGTCGAACTTTTCGTTGCGTCTGGATTCGTACTTGATTTCATCGCGAACGCATCGATACGGTGGACGGTGCGCCCGTGGTACTTCATCGCCGTCGATCTCTTGATCGCTATCTGGCTCGCGTGGTTTCTGGAAAAACTTCGCGAGGAAGGATACATGCGACCACTCGTTGCGACGGTGCTTATCCTATTTTCACTCTCGGTGTTCTACATCAACTGGAGCAGGGAGATATCGAAAAGCAAAAATTCTATGCCCGTTGATATCATCAAGGGAACAGTCTGGATGAATGAAAATGTGCCAAAAGGTGCCGTGATAGGCGCGTTCAATGCCGGCGTGCAGGGATATTTCTCGACGCACCGCGTGGTGAATCTGGACGGGCTCGTAAATAATTCTGCATTTGCGGCATTGAAAGAGAAAAAACTCTGGCAGTACATTCATGATGAAAAGATCGACTATCTGGCCGATTACGATGTATATATCGGCTATCGGTACAATTATTTCCTCGGGGTCGACAATGTATTTGACCACCTGCAGTTCGTCTACGAACCGGTATCGCGACTGCGCGTGTACAAGGTGAAATAGGCGATCATTGCCTTTTCATTTATATGTGGTAAAGTCTTGAAAGTTAAAGCGTGGCTCTAAACATGGGAGATTTCGTTGAGAAAGCTTATCGCGGCTTACGGACATACGATAGTAAAAGGCCAGAATGGATGGCAGCCGTCTGATCTCGTCCAAGAGATCGAACCTCGTGAACATCCTGACGACCGGGTAGTGCGCACGCACATCCATCGGCCGGACCTAGATCCGAACTCCGATATCGCATATCTCGGAGGTGGAAAAGCAGTCGTCAAAGCCGTTCATCGGCTGTGGCTTGAGGATAGTACCGCCTCAATTGCATTCATTGGGGGTATCCCGCCGTCGATGAAAAAGAAGTTCGGCAACGAGATAATCCCGGTCAGTGGCGCAAAAATTATGTCTGAAGCTATTGTGATGTGTGGGTATCTCAGCCAAGCCGCGGATGTCATCGGAAAAACAGAAACCACCGAGGACGATACTCGGGAGCTCCTGAAGCTCGCGGAAAGACATGATCAGGCCACTGTCGTTGCGATGGCGTTCCGCCTTCCGAGATGCCGTCTGCTCCTGAAGGACTACGTTCGCAGGAACGGATCGGATGCGGCAGCGATAGCCGAGCGGGTCTCATTTGTCGATGCCGAGCAGTTCCTTCCCGAAATGTTCGACGAATTCGTTGCGATGAATCAATCCAAGGCATATGCCTTGACGATGGCGCAGGAGCGCTTCGGCATCCAGAAGCTTCTCGCGACCAATCCGTGATCTTTACTTGTAACTGCAGACCGGCACATCTCGCCGGTCTGTTCCTTTTATAACGAGGAAAACGTGTCGCGCCATATGCGCATACCTTCGAAATATCCTTCAAGGTACGTGCGCTCTTGCGGGGAAAGATCGGCTCTGGCGAGCATCGCACCGGGGAATAACATCGCGAGCTCCGCATAGCAGGACCGGTAATCTTTGCCATTCAAAGATATCGACGCGAGCGTTTTTACGAATCTTTCCGAAAGAGCGAGGCCGTGCCGCTCCATGTCAAAATCTTTCCAGTAGTTGTGCGGGTTGCGGTTCTGACGGACTATCGGTGCCCCGAAGGTGATAGCTTCACCCATGTGGTCGGCGATGTGCTTCAGAATGTAGGCACCCCAGATATCGTCATAGCGTGTGGGAATAGCATTCCCATTCTTGTCGAAATATCCGCTTGGCATCGGCGAGAGGAAGTACGCAGGTATCGCGCGTCGCAGAAGTGCAGTGTTCTGTGAATTGAACGGCGACCACGTGCCGCGCCCGAGCGCAATGTTCTCTTTACGATTCCATTTCGTCGCCGTCGTCGGGTCGGTGAAATGGTACAGTCGCTCGATCGCATCCACGTCCGGCTCTCCGAGCCAGAGCCCCGCATTGACGACGGGGGTTACTTTTTGCCGGCGCTCCGTCCACTTTTCGTTTTTCATCCGTTTTTCAAGCGGAAAACCGCGGTGGTAGATCGTGCGCCCCTGTTTTTCATCGAGGAGCCGGCACACATTCGCCCATTTGGTCGACGAGGTAATGACGCTCATGGGCACCTCGCCACCGAGCCGATGATTGCCCACATAATCCGGTGCGGCGAGGAAATTGTCGTCATCTATCGTAGCGATAATTTCGCAGCCTTGTTCATAGGCATACAGCATGCCGACATTGCGGCGCATGATGCAATTCCATGGTAGATATTTTTTGAGCGACGGAAATCGCGAGAGGTACGACTCCTGCATCTCCGGAGAAAAGTACTCGACGCGAAAACCGCTCGTGCGTTGAAGTTCACGGCAAAAGACTTCGGTCTCCGGCGGCGTTTTCTTGTCTCCTATCACCACAAAAAGGATGTCGCGGTTATATTTTTTTGCATCTGCGACGTATGCTTTCAGGAGCTTCGGTATGAATATCGTGGTCGTTACGATCGCGTAGTGTGGTGCTTTATTCATGATATTGAGAAAGGCAGGTCGTTGCCGCCCAAACGCTCGCGTACGCCACGCAAGACACGCGTGAGACCATCGGTAAGAGATATGTTCGGTTTCCAACCGACCTTCTTGAGGAGATAGGACGTATCCGCATACCGGTTGGCAACGCCGGCCGGCTTCTCGGAAAGCGGCTTGATGGCGGCTGTGCGTTTCTCTATCTTGAGCATGTGTCCGATCAGCTGATTGAACGACGTAGAGATGCCGCTGCCGATGTTGATGCCGCGGCCGTCTTCTATGTGATCGAGTATCGCAAAAAAAGCATCCACACAGTCATCTATATGTACGAAATCGCGCGCTTGCTCCCCGGTACCCCACACTTCGATAGGATCATCGCCGCGCGCGACGCGCATTGCGATGGAGGGGGTGGGATAGGTAAGGTCCTGGTCTTCGCCGTAGCCGGAAAATGGCCGCACGCAGGCGAGGCGTATCCCGTATTTTTTGTGAGCGAGACGCGCGAGGTATTCGCCAGTGAGTTTTGACCAGCCGTAGGTGAGATCGGGGATGCCGAGCGTCGGTGCGTTGAAATCGATCTCTTTTTCGGAAAGAGCGATGGCGCCGCGCGTGCCTTGCAAATGGATCGGGTATGCCGCGGACGACGAAGCGTACATAACGCGCTCTACTCTTTTTGGATCGCGCGTGATCCACAAGAAAAATAGCGCATCGATAGCAAGGTCGGTCGCGACCATAAGCGGATCTCCTTCGATGAGGGCGCGGCCCCCGACGATAGACGCAAGGTGGAAAACGTCGCCAAACGTAGGAAGTTTTATTTTGCTCGTGCCTGATATCTGATCGCGAAAAAAACGGATAGCATCTCCTTTCACGAGCACGATGGTTGTGTCGCCTGAGCGATAGCGGCTAAGGCCGTTCGATGTTTTCTTCTTCCAACGGCGTGATAACCACTCTTCCGGCGAACGTCCGGTCGAAAGGTCGTCCACGAGCCATATCTCCCGCACTCCGCGCTCAAGAAGTCCCCTTACCAGGTGTCTGCCTACAAAACCACATCCTCCCGTGATAAGCGCCGGCCGCTGTTTCATTGCTGGCCACTATAGCCTATTTCCTTGGCACGTTGCAATCTCACGCGTATACCGAGCCAGAAGTAGTCGAATGTCTGTTTGAAGGAATTGTGACTCACTCCTTCGGTGCGGGCGACCCATGGCGCCGGTACTTCGGCGACTCGATATCCAAGGCGGAGCGGCTTCACTATCGTTTCGAAGAGAAAAGGGAAACGCGTCTCCTCCCATCGTATGTTTGTTATGACATCCCGACGGTACGCTCGATACGCATAGGTGAGATCGGTGAGATCCGTCCAATACAAAATGCGAAAAAGATGCTGGAAGAAAAAATTGAAGATGAGTTTGAGCGGATCATATCCGCGGAAGCGCGCACCGCCTATCCAGCGCGAGGTGGCGGCGATATCAAAGCCGTCGTCTAGCTTGGCTATCATCGTAGGCAGTACAGCGGGATCCGTTTCAAGATCGGATGCCATGAGAACGACGTAATCGCCGGTAGCGCGATCGAACGCATCGCGTATCGCACCACCAATGCCGGCGCGAATCTGATCGAACGGGACGACCGCCGCGCCGTATTCTTCGACGAGACCGGAGATAACCGCTCTGCATTCCGGCGTCGTTAGTTTTGGTGACGTGACGACCAGAAATTGCAGTTCTCGACCGAGCAGCGCACCCCGTGTACGTTCCACTGTCATACGAAGGGCATTCGTTTCGTCCGTAGCAGGCAAAATGAGAGAGACGCTTTTTGGCATAGGACTCATTATATACAGCAGCGGGTGCGATGACGATTCGTGTGGTATAAGGTTACATTATGAAAGTGAACCAGAGAAGGCCCAAGATCCTTCTTATTGGAGCTGGGGCATTCGGAATGCGCCATCTCGAAACTCTTCTGCGGTTAGAGCAGAAAAACGTACTCGAACTAGCGGGCATTGTCGTACGGACGCAGCGTAGCCGCGAACTGATTCAGAAAAAATACTCCGTCCCGGTATATTCCGGATTGTCTGATAAGGCGCTCGCGAGTGCGGACGCCGTAAATATTGTCACACCAGTCGAAACTCACTTTGAGCTAGTATCACGCTGTCTCCCGAGAGCGCATGTGCTCGTAGAGAAGCCGCTGGCGGCCACTCTTGAAGATGTGCGCACGCTGCAGAGCAAGGCGGCCCACTCTACGAACGTTCTCATGGTAGGGCATGTTTTCCGTTTCCATCCGGTCGTCACTCGTCTGCAGCGTGTACTCGCGAAAATGAACGAGCGGCCATCTTCCGTCGAGGGAGTATTCACCAACCCGCTCTCTACCGATACCGGCAGGGATATCGAAATGGAAATGCTGCATATGTTTGATATAGTCGATTATCTTTTCAACAAAAAAATAGTCAGGAAGCACGCAGAGGACAACGGTCGTGTGCGGACCATTTCCTCAATCTATAGCGGAGGGATGCACGCACTTTTCAAGCTCGGGTGGGTCGGCAATGATAAACAAAGGTCCCTTAAACTCGTCTTTAAGCAGTATCGCGTTGTGTGCGATCTCCAAGCCCAAAAAATATCTGTATACAAAAATGGCGCACATATAGAGATGATCGACTGTGCGAGCGACGTGCCCCCCCTAGAAGCGCAACTGTGCAGATTCGTTGAAGCCATCAAGTCACGTACGGTTGACTACCCGGATGTCGCAGTTGGCGCGCGCATTGTCCGGCACGCATTGATGGATGGCAATACAGAGCTTAGTCCGGGGAGAAAGAAGGTCGCAATAATCGGAGCTGGCATCTTCGGGAGCAACTGCGCGATCGAATTAGCAGCTTCATTCGACGTAACATTGTTCGATAAGAATAAAAGCATCCTTTCGGAGGCTTCTTACATCAACCAGTATCGGCATCATTGGGGATATCATTATCCCCGCTCTCAGGAGACAGTGAACGACATCAGAGCGGCCATAGACGATTTTGAGCAGCGTTATCGGACGGCGATCGTCACAAAGTTCCCTACCTATTACAGCGTCGCAAAAAAAGACTCCAAAGTGACTGCGGCGGAGTTTTTGCAATTTTGTGATCGCAACGAACTACCGTATACCATTGAGGACCCATCCGATATGTATCTTAATAACAAAAAGATATCCGTGACCATCAAGACGTATGAGCCTATATATAACTACGACAAACTAAAGAGCATTACGGCAAGCCTACTGAAGAAAAAGAGTATAAAGATTCGACTGAACAGCGAGATCACACATGCGCGCATAGTGCAGGGAGGTCAGAAAGAGCTTACGATAAAAGAGGGTGTGCGCGTACATAGAGAGAGGTTCGATTATGTTATTAATGTAACGTATGCAAGGTACAACGACTTTTGCAGCTGGCTGGGGTTCCCAAAAAAGGCGATGCGAATGGACCTTGTGGAGGTCTTATGGATGAAAGCAGACATACCGAAGATCTCTCTTGCGATCATGGACGGTGCGTTCACAAATATAGTCCCTTCTGGTATCGATGGCGTCTTCACGTTGGTGCACATTAAAGAATCGGTACTGCGACGCTTCGTGCCAAAAAATGGTCTCGTGCCCAAAAACGTTTTCTCGTCTTCTAAGAATTCAAATGTGGATACGATATTGAAGCGCAGCATAGAGTGGTTCCCCTTCGTTAAGGACGCAAAGATTTCTAAGGTACACTATGTTCTGCGAGGAGTTAATGCGTACAGGGAATATGACGACGCCCGCATCTCGGACATTGCCGAACAAGGCTTCGGCTGTTTCTCCATCCTCGGAGGAAAGATAATCAATTCAGTATCTATTGCCAAGGCTCTTGCGGGAATGATCGCGAAGTAACTATGCCGACTAAATTCACCCTCGTTATCCCCACATATAACGAAGCCCCCATAATCGGGGAGACCCTCACGGAGGTCGTTCAGGTTTTTCAAAAGCACTGCCAAGGGCCGTGGACTATCGTCGTTGCCGACAATGCCTCTACGGATGGCACTGCCGATATCGTTCGTGCGCTCAATGACCCGCATACCAAGGTTTTGTGCATAAAGGAAAAAGGACGAGGGCGGGCATTGCGCGCAGCTTTTGCAGCCGCGGGCGAGGGTATTGTGGCGTTTACCGATGCCGATCTTCCGATAGAACCGATCAACGTACTACGTGGTTTAGAAATGATCAGGAATGGTGAGTGTGAGATCGTCGTCGGTACACGCGTGCAGTCGTCGAGGGGATCAAAGAGGTCTTTTACAAGAAGGCTGACTTCAAGGGCCTTTCAATTATTGTCGAGGACGATCGTCGGAATACATTCGAGCGATTCTCAATGCCCGCTCAGGGTTATGAATGAACGCGTGCGGCCGATCATGCTTGCTACTGTCGACCCTACATGGTGGTGTGAGTTGGAGTTTCTTGTGATGGCAGAAAAGTTAAACATTTCCATAAAGGAACTCTCGGTCGTCTGGAACGAAGATAGGTATCCGCATCGCAAGAGCACTATCATGGTCGCACACGAGAGCCTACGCGCTATACGTGCAATGTTGAAAATGAGGTCTTACCTTAAGCCCATAATGGTATCGCTACGTAAAGAATTGTGATCGGGATCAGATGACTTTGTATATGAGGTATCGTCCGTCTGAATACACCTGCTGTACATTTTTTAAACGTTCTGGATGAAATTGGGTGTCAGTCTGGGTGTCTTTTATAATGTACGTGACATGAAATTTTTTTAGTTCCTCGCCAAGATGTGGCTGTATGTCTCGAGTATATCTCGCGTACATACTCGCAACGAGCGGCGCATAGAGTTTCGAAGCATCGGTGCTTTGTCCGCAGGAAATCCCAAGCAAGTAGAGATGAAGCAACGTGCACTGGTGTACCTCCCTGTTTTTCGTGTTGGGCGTATCGATAGCATACCCGCCAAACCCCCAGAGCCAAATATCCGCTGCGATGCTCTTTTCAGTTACATCAGTAGTGGCTGAAGCCACGAGGTAGCGCTCCTCCACTTCGTCAGAAGAAACCAATTGCATTACACCGTCATTTCCGAGAAGTTCATAATGCTTTGTATAGATGGGAAGGATACTGTTGAGTCGGGAATTGTGCGGGTCTATCCACACCACATGCGGCTGAAGCGACTGCGCGTCGAGCCATTGCAATGCCGGCAACATGGCGTTGTCCTCTTGTATGGCGGCACGTTCATTGCCCATAAGGAAGCTTGCGGTCAGGGGGGTTAGAGGGAAGGCATTATTCAGATATAAAACAAATATCACAAATATCGAGAGCATTATTTTTTTCGGTACGGTGAGTTGCGAGATCTGTCTGCGTGCGGTAAAAAGCGCATATGCGATGACGATACTGCTCAAGATGAGCCATAGATTAAAAAACCGGGCCATGTGATTGCTGGTCTCGGCATCCATTCCGGTAATTACATTGGACAAGGAAACGATCACGATCGCAGGTCCCAGAAGGAGAAACTGCACCATAGATGAAGTTTTTCCGTACTCGTGAGTACGAAATATCCAACGGGAAGCAAGATATACTGAACTGATAAAAGTAATCGCAGCTACTGCCTGACGTGCCCCTAGTACGTTGAGAGAGTGCGTGAATACGAGCCCTGTACGCATCATCGCTTCGAGATAATGTGGATCATTGACCTCTGCGAGCGTTGTAATGATGAACGGGATGATCAAAACTCCCGTCCAAGCGCCGACGATGAGCGCATGCACCACCCTCTTCCAGTCGCGCTGATACAGCAGAAAGATGAATACGAGACCGAGAAAAACTACCGAGATCTGATACAGGAATCCGTACATATAAAAGGTAAGCGCTGCGGTAAGTCCGAGAAATGCGCTGCGGTATCGATCTTCAGGTTGTTTCCACCATTGTGAGAAGACCAGAATAAGGAGTAGGAACGCCGGATATACGAGTTGCATCGAAACAGGTCGGAGAAGGAAGGTGTACGTTTGTATGTATATGTAGATCGCTCCAAGTCCGCTCCATGCGGGCGGTAATCCGAACCGCCGGAAGAAAAAATACAGTATGAGTCCAAATGTGAGTGACCACAGTGAAAAATTCATCGCGACGGCGAGCGCAAGCGGCAAACCAGCCAAAAGAGGAAGTGCAGAGATCCAATACGGAAGGATGGGCCTTGGGCTGATATCATCACGATGCTCAAAAAACCATGGGTTACCGACAAACGGGTTGCCATCTACCACTTCGCGTATCAACGGAGAATAGTATTCGTCCAGATACGCCGGGGCGGCTATTCCTTGAATACCGGCGCCGGCATAGAGCAGGTGAACAAGCGGTATGAGTGAAAGTAGGAAAATAACTCCGAGGCAAAGTGGCAACCACGCTCGATCCATTTTCGATTCACCTGCAGCGGCAGTGTCCATACAGTACCTATTAATATCAGTTGGTCGTACGGAGTGCTAGTGCAGGCTTACGATGATCGCCTGTGCCCGCGCATCCCACGTGTATTTTTTGATTTCCTCGTGCGCGCGCGCAGCCTTTTGCTGGGCTTCATCTTTGTGTGCGAGTACGTATTCTATCTGCCGCGCGAGCGCATTCTCGTCATCGGGAGCAAACCAGAATGCCGTCTCGTCGGTGAGTATCTCCCGTATACTCGGCAGGTCCGACGCAACGATAGGCACGCTGGACGCCATGTACTGAAAGAGCTTGAGCGGAGACGTGTACAGAGAAGAAATTTTAGGTTTGGCGCTATTGGGAAGAACGAGGACATCAGCGGACATGAGGAAATTCGGAATATTTTTGCGAGGCTGGAAGCCGATGACATATACGTGCGGGCCGGCATATTCTTTTTTGAACGAAGCGAGCTCTTCGTCTATCCCGCCCATGAGCACGACCTCCGCATCGCCCTCCAGTGCGGCGGCAGCTTTTGCAAGCGTCTCGGCGCCTTTCCAGCCGTAAAAATGCCCCGTATACAGAACGATTTTCTTTTGCGGATCAACACCGTGTTCTCTCCATACTTCGCGCGACGGCGTGATGTCGAATTCGGACAGATCGACGGCGTCTGGCGCGACAAGTATTTTATGTTCGGGAGCGCCGAGCGCGATGAGCGCTTTTTTGAGACCGCCACTTATGACCACGATCCGGCGAGCACGCGACAGTGCGAGCGAGAACAACCATACGCGGTGCGGAATAGTATGGACTTCAAGCGTGATGTTTTTTGACCGTACGAAAAGCGCGACCTGATAATCGCGCGCATAGACCATGGTGTTGCCGAACCTCTGTCTCAAAAGGGATAGCAGGAAGGTGAGTTGGTCGATAAAGAACGAAAGTCGCGACTTATAGAAACGACCCAGAAAGTCGGTGGCCCACAGTTTCCGTATCGTGAAGTTGCGTTCGATGCCGTAATAATGGAACGGGTCGTCTTTGATCCCGTGGCGGCGCGTGGGCACCACGAGCTCAACATCGAGGCCGCGGGCGGCGAAATGCTCGCACATTTTCATCATTGCATAGCCGTGCGCGCGATCGGTAGGCAGTCGCACGAGCGATACATAGGCGAGTTTCATCAGTCGACTATATCATTTGTCTGTGGCAAAATCTTGCGATGCCTTTGGAACATTCTGAACATGCGGGCGCGCTGCGGTATCGGCCGCACATCGATGGTCTCCGCGCTATCGCGGTCATTGCGGTCATTCTGTATCACGCGAAGCTGCTCGGCGTCGTCGGGGGATTCATAGGGGTGGACATTTTTTTCGTCATCTCGGGTTTCCTTATCACCTCCATCATGGTCCGCGATCTCCGGGGAGGTTCGTTTTCTTTGCTCGGATTTTGGGAGCGGCGCGTACGCCGGATACTTCCCGCGCTCACGGTAGTCATGCTGTGCAGCAGTATCGCTGCGTACTTCATCGTTCTCTATCCGTATGACTACCATCATTTCGGAAGCTCGGTGATCGCGCAGAGCGTGTTCGCGTCCAACATGCTCTTTATGGTTTCGGATAATTATTTTGATCAACCGTCCATCCATTCGCCGCTTCTGCATACATGGACACTATCGGTCGAGGAGCAATTTTATCTGCTGCTCCCGCTCATCGTACTTCTCAGTGCGTGGCTGGCCAGGCGTACGTTCATCTCGAGCGCCAGACACCCCGATACGACTTTTCTAAGAAGTGAGCGGATACTGCTCATAAGCATCATTGTGCTTAGCGCCGCATCGTTCTTACTCAATATATTGCTTGTGAACATGCGACCTGGCGCCGTCCTCAATACGACATTTATGAAGGGCTATGATCCGATATATTTTGCGACGGCGGGATTTTATCTGATTTTTACGCGTGCATGGGAATTTGGTCTTGGCGCCATTGCGGCGATACTTTCATTGAAGATACGCTCGCCCCTTTGGGCCGAAACAATGACGGTGGCGGGGATTGTTTCCATCCTCGGTTCGATATTTCTTTTGAGTGACGCGACGTCATTCCCCGGCATTGCGGCACTATTTCCGACTGTGGGAGCGATGATCATCATAATGGCAAACGATCACATACAAACCAAAACAGGCAGAGTACTTTCGTACGCGCCGCTCGTTTGGATCGGGTTAATTTCATACTCGCTTTATCTCTGGCATTGGCCTGTTTTGGTTTTTGCCGGAATTTTGTCCCCCGTACCGCTAAGCGCGTTTACTACTGCCGGACTATTGGTGTTCGTCCTCGTTATTTCTTGGCTCTCGTATCGATTTGTCGAGAAACCACTCCGAAACAAAAAGGGCATTATTCAGACACGGAAAGCGGCGTTCGCGCTTGGGTTCGGGTCGATGGCCGCTCTACTTGCGCTGGGATTCCTCATGTATCGCAATGACATTTCAAATGCGAATTTGATACCGCCGTCCGCAAAAGCGACATTAGCTATGCTTGGCGCCGCCAAAACACCGTTCATCAACAATTGTTTTCAGCTACCGGGTGACCAGTCGGCGTACGGGGGACTGTGCAGGATAGGAAATACCAATTCCGGAGTTAAACCGAAATTCATTGTCTGGGGCGATAGTCATACGGAAGTTCTCATACCATTCTTTGATGATCTGGGACGACGCGCTGGTATGCAGGGTGTGGTGTTTTTCGATTCAAGCTGCATTCCCGTCATCGGCATTGCACTACCAACCCAAGCAGAAAGTTGCGCGCGGGTGAGGGCGAACGCTCTGCAGTACATCAGAGATAAGGATATCAAGAACATATTTTTGGTCGCGAGCTGGAGCTCGTACGTCATGGGTGGACCATTCAACGTCCGCGGGCAGCGTGTTGCCGAGCCAGGCGCGATGTCCAACTCACCCGAACAGGCGAAGATCGCTCTTCAAAAACATCTGACACCCATGGTGCAGCGATTGGTCGGTGGAGAACGCAACGTCTACATCATGAAGCAGACGCCGGAACAGCCCGAGTTTGATCCACGAAAAGCGTTTTACAAAGCGGTGGCGACCGGAAAAGAAATTGAGATACAGGGAATAACTTCAGCTGAAAATACTGCATTCCGCTCCAACGCCGATGCAGTAATAGATAGCGTCGCAAAAATACGAGGTGTGTATGTGATAGACCCTTCGAGTGTCCTCTGCTCCGAACAATCAGGCTGCCCTCTTCAGCGCGGGGAGGTGCTGTTGTACCGAGATAACGATCACGTGAGTCCGGCCGGAGCTGCTCTGCTCGAGCCTCTATTCGAGCCTATATTTGAGAGGATGCGGTAACACTGATTTTTTCCGTATTCTAACGTTCAGTCTTTTGCTACTATGTATTCATGCCAAAAGCTAGAGATTTTGAAATACTAAAATCGCTCGATACGAAAACTGAGCCTCTCTCGCAAAAATTGGACGATATTCTTTCAAAACGACAATTATTTGGTGCCCTCCAGATTGAAGAATACGAATCCGCAAAAGATCAGTACGACCGCGTGCGGGCCTTGAATGATTGGCGTCAAAGAGGAAGCACCTCTCCTGCTCGCTCGTTCTATCGACTCTTCGAGGAGTTTTCGGAGCTAGGTGCCGCGCGTATGCCGCAGAGCGCGCGGAGCGCACTGGCGGGACTTCTCGCTGATCGACTTTCCGCAACCGTCCGCCAATTATCTCCTCGCGCGACAGATCTCTTTCGAGGCATTCTTTCGCAAGTTGACGGGACTCCATACGAACCGCGATTTGAAATGACCAAAGGCAAATTAGCGGAACTCTCCGAAAGCGGAGATTTGCAGTACCTTCTAAATCCTCGTGCGCCGCTCGCCAGCAAGACAGAATATCTGACGAAACGATTTGATAATTACATTGCGGGGGCGAATGTCCTCGACGAACGTGATCGCACGAAAGAACAAGAACAGGGAGAAGTGCGCGAGAAGCCATCGGACGATCCAATCCCTCCTCCGGCACGCGAGGAGAGCGAGCCTTCAATGGATGAGATGAGCCGCCTTGAGAAAGGAGAGAAACCTACTGCGATCTGGAAAATCAATCCAGCATATGGCGGATACTTCCGCGAACAGTCGTTCGATACTTGGGATCCCGAGCGCAAGGTGTGGAAGCAGAGCGATTATGCGTATGAAGAAGACAAACTCGGACAAGGCAATGCAGAGAACGACTCTATTACCATTTCCGCTAATGTGCAGCGCGGTGCTTGGACGCGAGTGAAATCGGAAGCGTCGCGTCTGAAAATTGGAGCTCCGGAAGCGTCTGCTGCATTTCCCGAACGCTTCACCGAAGACACCGAGCGCGTAATCGCGGAAATAGAGAAAACGAAACAAGGCAATCGCGCGAGAGGATTTGCTCTTGCGCGCTATGTGATGCAACGGCTCCAATATTCCAACGAAAGCCAATTCAACAACACGTATCGTTCAGATCCGAACGGCTACTGCTTTGCAATAGACACGCATAAGAAGGCCGATTGCGATGTTGGAAACACCTACTTCGCGGCCCTCTGCGCGCGGCTCGGCGTTCCAGCGCGTCACGTCGTCGGTCATATGGTGAAGGGCAAAAATGAAAAAGGGACGAGCATGATTCACAGCGGCACGGGCCACGCATGGAGCGAGATATGGGATGACCAAGCGAGAGAATGGATGCGCGTTGATGCGACGCCTCCGGGCGATCCCATCTTCAATAGTCAGATCGATCAAGAAGGAGAGGGCGGCGAATCCGCTCCCGGTGACTATGGCGGGCAAGAAGATGTCGGCCCGACTGATGAGCAGCTACAAAAACTTGAGGAAGAGTTGGCGAAACACGTTGAAGAACTTTCGTATACTCCCGAAGAGCGTGCGCTTGCCGAGGAGGCAAAAATAGAACTTTCTGAAGCACGGGACATCGCGCGGGAGATTGCACAAGCCGAAGATGCTCGGCTGAAAGATGGTCGTAAGGTGACTAATGCTCTCTCGCAGCTTTTCGATATGATTGTCGATTCTCGCCTCTCTTTCGAATCGGAATATTCTGGTCCTCTGCGCCGACGCGAAGGGGGTGAACGCATCGATGATATCGTCGCGCAACATATCGGAGCGGTGTCGGGCGAACAAGACCCTCGCTCGCGAATCAAAGAAACAGAAACGCCCAAAGAGGAACAACTTTTCGGGGGATTTGACGTGTGGTTCATTGACGACAAATCGGGCTCGATGTCGCAAACGGTTGACGGTGCCGTGAAATGGAAAACTCAGCGCACAATGAATTATCTTCTTCTCTCGGCGCTTCACCGTTTTCAAGAAAAGTTGGTTCGCTCGGGCGTTGCGGCGCTTCCCGGAAGTTCTCTCGATGTACGCACGGAAGTTCTTTCTTTCAGGGGCGGAGGCGTCAAGGAACTTGACGTTGACAAACCGCTCTCGCCTCGATTCGAGGCGGCGGAGAAGGTCACTTTGTGGCGAAGCCTTGGCAATCAGGGAAGCGGCAACGGCGACGTGCAAGCCCTCCAAACTGTGCTCCGCGAGATCAAGGAGGATATTAAAGCGACGGAAGCGGGTGGAAAGAAAGATAACCGCTTGCGTATCGTGCTCCCCATGAGCGACGGCGAACCGGACGATCCGGCCCGCGTCCACGCGCTCGCGGAAGAACTCGGCAACACGGGCGCAGTCGTGGTCGGCTTGGGGCTCACCGATGCCGCAAAATCGGTCAAACAAATATACACAACTCCTAAAAGTCGCGGTGAAACTGTGAAGGATTTGAATCATTTACCCGTTATCGTTGCTCGCCATATCGTCTCGGAAGCGCTCAAGCTCTTCCCAGACAAGGGAAAAGGGCGCTTTGAGTATGCTCTCAAGGCGCTTGTGGGAGGGTTCCAAGAGGCCGGTTCGGCGTGATACATTTATGATGATGAAAGAAGCCGCCACACTCAAGAAGCCTGAAGCAGTCGTCGAGCGGTGGATGGATCGTTTTCTCAAAGATGCTCTCGAAGCGCAGTTACCAAAGCGCTTTTCCTCGATGTCTGCTGGGGAAAAAGCACAGGAACTCTACGATATTGTCTCGTTCGTACGCATGGCGGGTTCTGAGAAATCGGAATCGGAAGACGTGGCCCTTTTGCGTTCCCGCGCCTCCGCGCTTGCGTCCGACAAAGAGACCCGCAATACGTTTGCACGAGTGTTCGCGCGAGGTCGCGCGGAGATAAAAGGCACCGAACGTTCTCCGCTATATGGCAATATCGCGCAAATGACTCGTTCTACGGGAGCTTTATCTTTGCGGCATCGCGAACTTGAACACAAACTTTTTATCGGAGACGTGAAAGGCCCTGCGTCGGAGAAGCTGACGCGCGAAGAGCTTATGGAGTCGGCGGGCGATCTTGCGAAGATGCGCGTTGAGCGCGACGCACTGACGCGGCTTGAAGGTGAAGAGAAGACGGCAGACAAGACCGACGTCGCGGCACACCTTATGCATGAGACACTTGGACGCTACCACGATGAGGCCGAGAAGGGGTTCGCATGGCTTCCGTCGCGCCTCGATATTCATCGCTCGATTCGTGCGGCACTGTCCAACGGACGTTTTCCGCTCCTTGTCGGCGAGCCGGGCGTCGGCAAGTCCGAACAAGCGGACGCGGTTGCGGAACAGTTGACTGATGATAAATGCGTAAAGATTGCTTGCACGTCCTCGACTGGAGAACATGACTTGATTGCCGATAAAGAGATTGACGAGCGAGGAAGCTATCTGCGCTATGGTGCCGCCTCCCGCGCGGCCACGGGCTTTGTATCCTCGCGGGATAATCGACCGGAGCGCATGCACGGCCGCATTGTACGAGCGGACGAATTGCTCAAAATCAACTTCGACAAAACATTCGGCCTCATCAAAGAGATTGCGCAGAAGAAGCCGGGTGATCAGATGCATGAAAACGTTCAGCATCCTGTTCTGAAAGGGTTCTCGCTGATTGCCACGACGAACCCTGCCGGAGCGCGTCATCAACTCGACAAACTTCCTCCCGCTCTTGAGCGTGAATTCGCCGAGATCAAGGTGGACTACCCGCCGCAAAGTCCGGAGAATCCTGAGCTCTACGAATTTATGCTCGCGACACTCATGGATGACAAGAAATATATCTCTATTCCAAAATCCGAGCTCGCGCCCGCCTACGAACGCAAAGAGGTTGTGAATCAAAAAACTAAGGACGGCAGAGATATCGCTGCTGAAGAAAAAATCATAGCCACGTCGAACGATGCTCGACACGGTACTCTATGGCGCGTCGCGAATGCGATCCGCGCGATACAGGATTCATATACGGCTGACAATCCGGACGAACGCGCGCGGCTCGAACCGTCGCTTTTGCGATTCAATCCGACTACGAATGCCGTCGTCGCTCAAAATGCCCCAAATGCAGAACCTTTGACGTTGCAATCTTCGACCATGACATTGAAGGAAATCTCCTCATGGATGCGAGGATTCGGTACGCGCATGGAGAGCGCCGACCCGAGCCTCCGCGCAAAGACGTTTTCCGACTGGCTCTCGTACAAAGCGAACGTATTCGTCTCGCAATGCCCGCCGAATGATCGGGCGAAAATGGAAGCGGTATTCAAGCACTTTAGCATCTTGACTCCAACCCCTACGAACTCCACGGAACCGATGACAAATTTAGATATAGGATACCTCTCACCTCGCGTACCGCGCCCCCTTGAAATCAAAGGAGAGACTGCGCGGCACAGCACGGATATCCCGAGAGAGGTATCAGAATCCCGCACCGTGGAGACCGTCGAGTATTTGACTGAAAAAGGAGAGCGTGTACGTGCAAAACCGACCGATTATGATATCGGAGCAATTCAGGGAAGTCGTTTCAATTACACGATTCGTTCGGGTGCGACCTTCAAAAAAGAGGGCGTTAAGTATGCGGGAGTGAATGCGGAGAAACCCGAAGAACTCATACTAATCTCCGGTGAACTTGCTCGCAGTTTGAGTAAGGACGCTTTCCTCGCCGAGCTTGCGAAAGAATGCGTGCTCACTGTGGAGGCGGCCGAGCGAGCCATCGGGCGTGAGCGGTTGTGGGCAGATGCGGATATAAAAGACGCTTTTGGCTTTACGCCAGAGAAAGTATTTCTTGTACCGTACTCAGCACAGGAACTCAAAGACTACAAAGCGCGTGACTGTATGTTACAGCTTGTCGTTGAAAAGATGCCCGATGGAACGCCTTTGACTATCGAGAAAATGGCGGAGCTTGTCGGGAGCAATGTAGAGGGTCGGGATAGGAGCGGCAACCCGAATAAATTCCGGCTTTACAAAGACCAATTCGGCGAAAATGGTGAGATGCTCGGAAGCGCATGGTTTTCCGGTCCCCAATATGCAGCTATACGGGCGCAAATGCCTAAGGCCGGGTGGCAGGTGGTTTCGCGCAAAACGATTAACGGCACAAAGAGCCTCTCATATATTCCGCAAACCGAGAAGCTCATCGCTTATGCCAAGGAGACATTCGGTGGTACGTTCCCCCCTGCCTACGCAGAAGCGGAGCGTCAATTCGTACGCGAAAAGTTGGGTATTGAAACCCTAATGAAGGATGACAAAAATAGTAACAGATTTATTGAAGCGTCCGACAAACTTTCCAAACTCTCCATATCGCAACTTTTGCGTGAGCCTTCCGCGAACATGATGTTTCGTTACCTTGTCGGGACAAAATCTCGCAATGAGCGGCTCTTAACAGACGAGTATACGTGGTCCAATACGCCTTCCGGTGTCGGCCACCTTGTGTCTTTCGGCCACGCCGACGCGGGGGGTGCGCACGTGAACAGGCACCGGCCTGACTACGCTTGGAACGACATCGGTGCTGTCTTCTCCCGCATTGAATCTTGATCCTTATGCTTTGAATTTTGAGTTCACGCCCCGCCCCCAGTTATTTATTTGGGGGCGGGGCGTTCGCGCGAAAAATCTTACACGGTTATGGTACGCTTAAAGGTACGGGTAATGCAGTGCGGCGTACGCGCCGTACTCCCCGAAAGATTCTGCTTGCCGGATGCTTGCGCGAGTCGATTGAGACAGGGGTGAGCGCGCACATGATATACCCCGAAGCAACCGAGACCCGAGTACTAGGTGAAAACTAGGTGAAAACGTGACTGATTCATTCATTTGTGGCAAAATCACTCATATGTTCTGGGGTCGAAAAAAAACGAAAAAAGACGGGCCAAAGACCCTGATAACAGGCGGCCTTGGCTTTATTTTTTCGCACGTGACCGAGCACTACGTCAAAAAAGGATGGGATGTGGTCGTCATTGACAACCTTTCCGAGGGAAGTAATCCGCAGATCATCGACGGTTCGTTCACGCACATCAATGAGCACATGGCAAAAGTGGCGGTCGTGGATACGATAGTTCGCGAACAGCCGGACTACATTATTCATGCGGCGGCGATCACCGATGTCGATTATTCGATACGCGAACCGCGCCGCACGTTCGAGAAAAATATAGGCGGAGCGGCGCACGCATTTGAAGCGGCTCGCCGGCTCCCGAACCTCAAAAAGATATTGTACGTATCCACCGATGAGATCTACGGAGAATGCGATCACCCCATGCGCGAGGATGAAATGTTGTCTCCGCGCAGTCCGTACGCCTGCTCTAAGGCCGCCGGTTCGCTCATGCGCACCGCGTATGAAAATACGTACCCGCATCTCAAGGGACGTATTGCCGAGATCCGGCCGTGCAATGTCTTTGGTCCGCGGCAGGATGTGGCGAAAATCCTGGCGAGGATACGCCATTGTCTGAAAACAGACGAGCCGCTGCCGCTGCACAACGGAGGAAAGGGGTATCGCGAATTTTTGTACATAAAAAATGTTCCGGCGGCCGTGGACATCGTGCTTGAAAAGGGCGAAGGAATTTACAATGTCGGCTCGGGCTATGGGATCGAAATGACCGAATTGCTAAAAAAAGTCGAGGAGTTGACGGGCAAGAAGATCACGACTGCGCCCCATCATCGCTCGGGTATGGATATGCGGTATCAAACGGATTCCTCGCGGATACGTGAGCTTGGATGGAAGCCCATGTATTCATTTGAAGAAGGCCTGCGAGAATACCTGCTGTCGGACGAAGAGTGTTAAGCTTGTTTCCATGCGCAAGATCAAAATACTTTTTGCGATACCGCGTTTCAGTGTAGGAGGTGCGGAAAAATTTCTTGTGCATCATCTGAAATTTCTCGACACGGCCCGCTACGACGTGTCGCTCATTACATATTTTGATGAGAAGCATGGGTCATGCGCTGATGAGTCCACACGCATAGATCGCTGTTTTCAAGCGAGTTCTACGTGGGATTTTGGTGCAATACGGCGGCTCTTCCGGTACGTACGCGAGGGTAATTTCGATGTGGTGGTGACGCACCTTTTCACTGCCAATCTACTCGTTCGCACTGCTGCTGTCTTAGCGCGCGTGCCCGTCATCCTCAGCTACGAGCACAATATTTACCCGAATAAGCGTTATTGGCAAATCCTCATGGACAAATTGCTTTCCCGGTGGACCACTCGCATTGTCGTCGATTCTGATGCCGCGAAATACTTCACCTCCAAGCAGGAGTGGATACCGCAAAGCAAATTCCAGACCATAATCATTCCGCCGCTTCTTGACGGCAGGTTGAGGAGAACGAGAGATTCGCTTCTCGTTAGTCTCGGTATATCCTCTGATGCGCTCATCGCAGTGACAGTGAGCCGGCTCGTTGTAGACAAGGGACATCGGTATCTCGTAGCAGCGACGCCAATGGTGCTCGCAAAGCATCCGGACACATATTTTCTCATCGGAGGTTGGGGCCCGCTTCAAGATGAGCTGGAAGCGCAGGTTGAGCAGTTCGGGGTCGGTGATCGGGTAAAGATCCTTGGCCGCGTGGACGGCCAGGAATTTACTTCCATCGCCGATATCTATGTGGATCCGTCCGTCTCTACCGATCTGCCGATCGGCATCATGGAAGCGATGAGAGAAGGGAAAGCGATCGTGGCGACTACGGTAGGTGAAATTCCGAACTTTATACAAAACGAAAAAACGGGACTCACGGTGCCGCCGGGCGATCCGCATGCGCTCGCCCTTGCGATCGATCGAATGTTGAGTGATGAAATGTTGCGAACACGATGCGGCACTGCAGCCAAGAAAAAAGTGGAAGAGTATTCTCTCGAAAACTATATGCGGACGTTCGACGAGCTGGTCTATGGATTGGTACAAAAAAATTAAACCGTTAATTCGAAAAGAGTGGGTGCTTCTCTCACTCCTCCTGCTCGCATTTTTATTGCGAATCGTCGGCGTAGGATACGGACTACCGCTTGCCGTCGTGAATGACGAAGCGCCGTACACTTTTGCCGCGCTTTTGATGATACAGCTTCACACTATCCTGCCGGCTCTGCATCCTGAATTTCAAACGGTCTTGTATTATCCGCCGTATTTATCGTACATTCTTCTCGTTCCATTTTCCGTCATCTTGGGATTGCAATATCTGCTCTGGCATGGCGCCCCGGCGCTCTTTCAAGCGCATGTGCTCCTGGACCTTTCACCGTTCTTCGTTGCCGCACGCTTGGTAACGGTACTTCTTGGGACAGCATCCGTATATCTTGTGTATCGCATCGCTGAAAAACTGTTTCGTTCACGAGTTGCGGCCTCCGCTGCCGCATTCTTGCTTGCCACGAGCGTGCTCCACGAGGCACTCTCGATGGTGGGGAGGCAATGGCTCCCCGTTTCGTTCGTTTTTCTTGTCGTTCTGTTCCTACTCGTCAAAGATACTTGGAGCGTACGCAGGCGCTATCTCACGGCGTTCGCCGCGGCGGGTATCGGGATGGGAATCTCTGCGATCTCGGCGCTCGCATGTCTCCTGATAGGCATCTATTATCTTTGTTTCGACGCGCCAAAATTTCGGCATATTATGCGCGATGTCCCGCTCCTGATGCTTGGCGCACTTATCTTTTTTGCGCTCGCGGTACTCGCGTGGCTTCTCTATCACGGAGGACACAATTTTCTTGGCACTATTTCGCTCCATCAACAAAAGACGCTCGTGGATTTTCTCATGAGTCCATGGTCCGCGATCCGTCTCATTGTATTTTCCGAACCAGTGTTGGTGGGATTATCCGCACTCGGCATGATTTTTTGCGCACTCTCGGCAAAGAGAATCGGAACGCTTATCGCTGCATTTTTTGCCGTATACGTTGCAGCGTTTTACGTACTTTTTTACTTCGAGGGTCGTTTCGTCGTTCCTCTCGTTCCCTTTCTTTCCATACTCGGTGGCTATGCGATATCTAGGCTCTGGGGCCGCCGCTTTGCGGCTTTTGTATGCATTCTTCTTGTAATTCCACTTCTCGTAGCCGGCCGACTTTCGTATCTGTCTATGCAAAGCGATACGCGTGCGCTTGCGCGCGAGTGGGTCCTTGAAAATCTGAAGCCAAATGACCGCGTGCTCGTTTTTTCCTCGGCGTTGCACATTTCCACGCAAAAAGCGGCGGTGAAGGAATTGCGCTCCATCGAGCCGACTGCTTTGCGGAAAATAGACGAAGCCGATGAGGCGATGGATCGTCGTGATGTCCCATACGTATTGAATAATCTCACGTCGATCTCGGAGTCTGTTTTTGCCAAGAACTTGCCGCAATATGCCAGGCAGCATGACTATACATACGTTGTGATCGAGCTGCGTTCTTTGCCCGGGATGCCTGCAATGGCAGAATCTCTCGCGTCACTCACGAAAGACGCTTCCGTGGCCGTGCGGTTCGACGGTTTTGAGGCACCAATGTCGCTGTGGGAGAGCGCGTTCACGGAGCCGTTCATTGTGTTGTTCCAGCCAAAATTGCTCGGCCCGAATATTGTGATATACCGATTATAGGACCTACACTCATGCGCATCGTTATCATCATACCGACGTACAACGAAGCCGGCTCGATCGGCGCTCTTCTTGATGAAGTGCGTGCGTCGCTGTGCGAGATGCCGAAGTACGAATGGTCCGTGCTTGTAGTTGACGGCCACTCGACCGATGGTACGGCAAAAATCGTGCGCGAGAAAGCGGCGAGCGACCCGGCCATCTATCTGTTCGATGAGCCGGAAAAGCGCGGCATCGCGATGGCCTATGAAAATGATGACATTATCCAGGCATTGGAGTATGCAGCATGGCTTTCCTCAGAGGCCAGCTGCCGGTGTCTCACGTCGGTCAGCAGCCTGGCGATAGTCCTCTTGGTTTTTCGAATCTCCCGAAAGTTATCCAGTTGGCGTGTGGCCAGACGGAACCGGAGCCGGAAAAGCTCCTCTCCCGCCACTATGCGTACAAGATACAGTTGCTTGCGGACATGACAGAAAGTGGCTCGCGGGTCATCGAAGTGCCCATCACATTTCGCTCGCGCGAACACGACACGTCGAAAAGCACGTGGCGAGACATCGTCGAATCGCTCAAAGTGACCGCCATCTTACGCTTACGAAGAAGTTTTGGTTCCAAAAAGTGGTAGGGTGGTCGCTTTGCCGAAGCCGAGATATGACCGTATCTTCGGCCAGAGGGTGTATAGGCCGTACGCGCCGAGCATGAAAATGAACGGTTCGATAACGATACGATACTTGGTATCGTCACTCTGGGTACCGACCATGGCTGCGTACACATTGATGAGGACAAAGATGCACACTATCCATGCACTTTCTTTCCGTCTCTTGAACAGTGCGAGGATCGCCGTATAGAAGGCGTTCGCATACATGAGGGCGAGGAATATTCTTTCGATGAGACGCGGAATGTGTGTGAATGTTTGAACAAGCGCATCACTCCACCGGTGCTGGAGCAACATGCCCCACGTACCCGGTCCTTGCGCGTGGTCGCCGGGGAGAATGCCGGCTTGGTGCATGTGATATGTCACGATCACGATGCTGGAACTCACAAAAAGTTTCAGTGTTGTGAGCGCGTGGAAAAGAGCATATTGATAGGGGTGCGCGAAGATTTTTTCCTTCCATATAGCGCCGAGTTGGTCCGAATAGGTGAATTGACGCAAGAGATGCTCATCGCTAGTGCCCAGCGGCGCGCTGTACATTTTCATTATTTCCTGGTAGTCGATACCGGTGCGCGCTTGCTCAAAGATGGACATGTTGCTGACAAACAATTCCCAGTTGGTGAAGGAGGAGAACGCAAAATGTCCGGAGAGTGAGTAGTTGCGGATCATCCAAGGGCTCATGACTATGAGGGCCGCTACGATAAAAATTGCCGCATTACGAAGGCTGATGTGCCACGAGAGGGCACGAATGGCCGGTATACACGCGATAATGGGAGAGAGGTACAGTCCGGCATGACGTGCGTATGCCGAGAGTCCAAGCAGAATACCTGCAACTAAAAAGGGCAGCCATGTTCGCTTCGCGGGCGTATCGATCGCATATATACTGCCAATAAAAAGTAGCATAAAAAGTGATTCACTGAGCGGCCAGAATGTCGCGAACATGACGATGGGGTCGATCATGTAGAGTGCTGCGGCAAAAAGCGCGATCGGACGCGGGAAATATCTCGCGCCGATGAGATAAATCAGAGCGACCGTGCCTGCAGTGAGCGCGATCTGAATGACCGGTACGACTAGCATTGTGTGAAAGATGACAAGTATGAGCGCAATAAATACCGGATATCCGGGGACGCGCGCGAATTCGGTAGGGGCCTCCGGTGAGAGGGCAAAACGATGCTCGTTCAACATGTTTTCCGCGAGCATTTGATATTCGACCGTATCGGCATGGCTGCCGAGAGTGAGGCCCATCATTTTCTCCGGCGAGGCACCCTGCGATGAGCCGATAAAAAAGACGACGGCCAAAACGATTACATAGAGAGCGATGCAGCTTGCTGCAAGCAGGCGGGCAATGTGCATATCGGAGCGCGGGTGTCGCTGCAGGCTCTCGGGCATCATAGTGCTGGCATTGTAGCAGCCCCCTTTATTTTGTGCGAATTGTCGTTATAGTGAGTCTATGAGAGCCACATTTTTACGATTCGGCGCGCCACAATTCAACGCGAAGGAGATCAATGAGGTGGTGAAGACCCTCAAGAGCGGTTGGGTAACGACGGGCCCCAAAACACATCGGTTTGAGGAGGATTTCAAGAAATACGTTGGCGCAGAGCATGCACTCGCGGTGAATTCAGGTACCGCAGCCTTGCATCTCGGGCTTCTGGCCGCAGGGGTGGGTAAGGGTGATGAGGTGATAGTACCGGCGATGACGTTTGGCGCCTCCGCTAATACGGTCGTGCACTGCGGCGCCACGCCCGTACTTGTCGACTGCAACCGTGCGACGATGAACATTGAGCCGAAGGAAATCGAAGCCGCAATAACGCCGCGCACAAAAGCGATCATGCCCGTGCACATGGCCGGTAGAGCGTGCGATATGGACGAGATATTTACCATCGCCCGTAAGCACAATTTGAAAATAGTCCAAGACGCCGCGCATGCCGTTGAGACGGAATACAAAGGGAAAAAAGTCGGCGCGTACGGCAACTTTGCGTGCTACAGTTTTCACGCGATAAAAAATCTCGTAACCGCAGAAGGCGGCATGTTGATAGGGAATGACGCGGAAGCAATGAAGCGAAGCCGCGCGCTTTCGCTGCACGGCATGAGTGTCGATGCATGGAATAGGTACGGGACGAGCGGGTACAAGCACTATGAGCACATTGAAGCGGGCTTCAAATACAACATGATGGATATTCAGGCCTCTCTCGGTATTCATCAGCTCGCGCGCATTGAACAGAATTGGAAAAAGCGCAAAAAGATATGGCATACGTACATGAAAGAATTGCAGGGTCTGCCTATCGTCCTGCCCGCTCCCATTCGAGCAGGAGACCGCCATGCGTACCACATGTTCACGGTGCTCATCGATACCGATACAACGAACGTGACACGCGATCAATTCTTGAATGAAATGGCAAAGAGGAACATCGGCACTGGAGTGCATTTCCGCGCGCTCCACCTGCACCCGTACTATCGAAAGACGTATGGATACAAGGAAGGGGACCTGCCGAATGCCGAATGGATCGGCGACAGGACTGCATCAATCCCGCTCTCGCCGCACCTCACTGGCAAGGATGTGAAGGACGTGGTCGATGCAATACGAAACATCTTCAAATAAAAGTGCATGAGTGCAGAGCAGAAAAAAATACGTGTGGGCCTCATGACCTATGCGATAGACGGGCGGCGCGCGAAGGGGACCGCTATCGTAGCGCGGGAATCCGTCGAGGCACTTCTCCGTGCGCGCGACCAATTCGACCTTACTTTTTTACACTACGAACGAACAGACGATCCGATATATCAGCATGGCGCTCGGGAAGTGATCTTCCCAAAATTTCGTCTTAATTTTCTGAATCATCGTTTTATACGAATGATGTATTACTTTCTAACCACAAAAGACAGGTATGACATCATGCAATGGTTCCAGGCCAGGCTCTATCCTTTTTTCTGGCTCGCGCCGACGCGACACATCATCGCCACATTGCACGGGGCCGGTGACCTTACGCCAGACGGGCGCTTCATATTTTCGCGCTTCATATTCAATTGGACACTCAAGCTGTTCAATAAAAAAATACGGATGGCGATAGCCGGTTCGGAGTACGCCAAAAAAGATATCGCCCTAAAGTATGGTTTTGACCTTGCGCATGTGACCGCCATCAATAATGGAGCGGAAGACGTATATCGACCGGCGGACGGAGAGGCGGTCAAAATGGTAAAACAAAAATATCGCTTGCCGCAAAGATTTTTCCTCGGCATGGCTCGGCATATTCCTACCAAGAACGTCGTGCGCACCATTGAGGTGTTCGATCAATTTTGCAAAATATCAAATGCGCGCAACCTACATTTCGTCCATGTCGGCGCGGAGGATACTGAAACTCCGGCGCTGCATGCTCTGATAGAAAAAAGTCCCGCAAAAGACCGGATACATCTTGTGTCGTATGTAGAACAAGCTGACCTGCCTACCGTTTACAGCGCCGCCTATGCGCTCCTCTTCCCGCTATTGAATGAGGGTTTTGGACTGCCCGCTATCGAAGCGATGGCATGCGGCACGCCCGCCATCATTTCAAAGACTGCGGCACCTGAAATTACCGCCGAAGACGCGATACTTGTCGACGTCTATAATGTGCAGGAGATGGCTGATGCACTGCGTCGTCTTGCGGATGATCCGACCCTTCGGGAACGTTTCGCTGCGAGCGGCCGCGCGAAAGCCGCACAGTTCACGTGGCAAGCAATGGGCGACAAGCTCATCACTTTGTACAAAAAGATCGTTTAAAAAACAGGAGGTTAGTTGTCCGAGGTTAGGGTCTATCCACGGCAAATTATGCTATAGTTTTGGCATGTTTTCTCGGAAAATAAAAATAACAGTCTCGATTCCCTAAAAACAATATTGGAAAAATTGTCAAAACTATTGCAGTGATTCTAACGGCCTGCATCTAGCAACAACAAGTTTGCTCCCCACAAACAAATAACCGCCGATTGGCGCAGCCAGCTATTTGACTTACTTTTGTCAATAATATACAATGGAAAGGTGGAAATACCACCTTTCCATTAAACATATTGATATATGGCAACAGATAACCTTATAGCCAAATTATACCAATCACCAAAGACGATTCTCACTACCAAGGATATTGCTTTGATTTGGGAAGAAACTAACCCAGTCAACCTGACATCAAAGATTAAATACTATGCAAAGGAGGGATCGCTGATCCGCCTGACTAGAGGCGTTTTTGCAAAGAGTAAGGAATACGACATTAAGGAACTCGCAACAAGTATTTATACTCCTTCTTACATAAGTTTTGAGACGGTTCTAAGAGAAGCCGGTATTATTTTCCAGCACTATGATTCAATCTTTGTAGCGGGTCCCTATCCCACAACAAAAAAAATTGGCGATAAAACAATTACCTTTAGAAAATTGAAAGGTAGTGTCCTTTACAATGCACTCGGGATTAAAAATGAAAAGAATTACAGTATCGCCACACCGGAGCGAGCATTCCTCGATATCGTGTATCTATTCCCTAAGTTTTATTTTGACAACCTCCGGTCCATTAACTGGGAGCAGTGCTTTGAGTTAGCAAAAATATACGATAATAAGCAATTGATCAAACGAGTAACTAAATACCAAAAACATGCTCAATAAAGAAAAACATCAATTGATAATGGGACAAATTCTTCGGGACATTTATTCCGATACTTCCATCTCGTCTCTTATTGGATTCAAAGGCGGCACCTGCGCGTACTTTTTCTATGGTCTGACTAGATTCTCTGTTGATCTGGACCTTGATCTCTTCTCTACCGATGAAGCTACTCAAAAGTTGGTGCATGAAAAAATCAGAAGCATGCTTGGAAAATACGGAGAGGTTAAAGATGACTATATAAAACGAAATACTATTTTTTTCCTGCTCTCCTATGGCGACGCAGATCACAATGTGAAAGTCGAAGTGAATGTGAGAATCCTGATACCAGATGTCAAAGAGCACTACGAAGTGAAAGAATACCTTGGTATCTCCATGCTTGTCGGTAAGAAAGATTATCTCTTTGCCAGCAAACTCGCGGCCCTGACCACAAGGAGCGAAACAGCCATGCGCGATATTTACGATGTCTGGTTCTTTGGCACAAACCACTGGGATATCAATGCCGAGGTTATCAAAGCTCGAACCGGCAAGACCATTAAAGAATATATGGCTGATTGTATTCCGGTTGTCGAAGCGGTCAAAGACAACGAAATCTTACGAGGACTGGCTGAATTGTTGCCGGATGAAAAGGAAAAAGCTTGGGCCAAAACACGCCTGCGAAAAGAGGTCATCTTCCTGCTCAAGAACTCCCAGTCGGTATTAAAATAAATTTTATGACCATGTGAATTATGCTATAGTTTTGGCATGTTTTCTCGGAAAATAAAAATAACAGTGCTTTCCGCCGTCTTTCTTTTTTGTTCCGTTCCATTTTTTGCCGCCGCACAAACGACTACTCGATTCCCTAAAAACAATATTGGAAAAATTGTCAAAACTATTGCAGTGATTCTAACGGCCCGCATCTAGCAACAACAAGTTTGCTCCCCACAAACAAATAACCGCCGATTGGCGCAGCTAGACCTAGCCTTGACTTCAAAGATGGGCAAACTGATAATGAGACACTTATGGCCTTTTCTATATGAATATTCTCGGGCTAAATCAGATCCAGGGAATGTTCGCCTGGGTGCATGACAGTTCTGCCGCGCTCGTAAAAAACGGCACACTGGTCGCCACCGCAGAGGAAGAGCGCTTTAATCGCTTGCGTCACCACAAAGGGTTTCCCTACAAAGCAAGCGAGTATTGCCTCAAGGAGGGCGGCATCACGAAAAAAGATGTCGATATTATTGCGATAGGTTTTGACCCGTACGAGTGGCTCCGCCCCTTTCCGCACAATTTCCATCCGAAGCGTATCGCGCAGAACATCATCAACATCGGCGTTTTCAGATTCGTCAGGAACATTCTTCGTACGGAGTATCCAAAAGCCCGTATCGTGTATGTACCTCACCACCTTGCGCATGCCGCAAGCGTATTCTATTGCTCCGGATTCGACGAGGCCAACATTCTCACTGTGGACGGCTCAGGCGAGACGGAAACATTCAGTTTTTTTGTGGGGAAAGAGGGAAGAATAGAAAAGGTATGGGATATCAAGCTCGAAAGGACGCTCGTCGGAAATACAAAGGCATCATCCATCGGATTCGTGTACACGGGCGTCACCAGGCTTCTCAAGCTCGGCGACAATGCGGAAGGCAAGACGATGGGACTCGCGAGTTACGGAACTCCGAAATACGATTTTTCCGCAATACTTAATATTAAGTCGCACACGAAATACGCCATCGATCGTGATGCGCTGTCGACTTTGTATGGCCATCTTGCTCGCACGGATCGTGATGCGAAAATAACGCAGGAGCAGAAAGACCTTGCCGCAAGTCTGCAGAATGCGCTCGAAGAAAGCATGTTGAATGTGGCACGGGAAGCCTTCGAGTGCACCGGCATACGGAAATTTTGTTTAGCCGGCGGCGTGACATTGAATTGCAATGCGAACAGCCGTATCGCCAATGCCGATTTCTGCGACGAGCTTTTCGTTCAGCCGGCGGCAAGCGACGGCGGCGTCGCCCTCGGCGCTGCGCTTGAGGCTGCATCGCGCGTGGAGCCTGGACCAGTGGGTGAGAAAATGGAAACGGCATACTGGGGTCCCGGCTATAGTGATAGCGAGATAGAACAAGTCCTGAAGGACGCGAAAGTACGTTATGAAAAACATCACAACATTGAAGAAGTGACGGCACGTCTCGTTGCGGGCGGTAACATAGTCGGGTGGTTCCAAGGCAGGATGGAGATAGGGCCGCGCGCGCTGTGCAACCGTTCCATTCTGGCCGATCCTTCAGTCCACGGCATACAGGATCGGGTTAATCAAGTGAAGCACCGCGAGTTGTGGCGGCCATTTGCGCCGGTCGTTACCGAAGAAGATGGCGCGAAATATTTCGAACACTACCGCGTGAGTCCGTTCATGCTCCTCACCTTTTATGTAAAGGGCGAATTCCAGAAGCGTCTTTCCGGCATCACGCACGTCGACGGAAGCTCGCGCATCCAGACGGTCAACGCGAAACAAAATCCGCGGATGTACAAGGTCCTAAAAGAGTTCGAGAAGTTGAAAGGAATGCCGGTCTTGATGAACACGTCATTCAACGACGTGGGGGAGCCGATCGTGTGTACCCCCAAGGATGCTCTCAAATGTTTTTATGGCACCGGTTTCGATGCTCTCGTGATGGGCACCTTCCTCGTAAAAAAATAAAGAGGCGGCACAGTTGTGCCGCCTTCGAAAATCGTCCGCTCCGTTACAGGAAACAAGGGGGAATTGTTCCGAGACGCCCGACCTGCAGATTGTAGAGAATCATCCGAGCGCCGAGAGCGATCGCCGGATGAAAACCCCTCTCCACGGTCACCTTGGTGAGTGGGAAAAACCGCGATTGCGAGAAGTCCCCTTTTTTCGGAACACTTCGCTTCGCAAGCTCTTCGTCGGTGAGCCGCACTGCCATCAGCACGCCGTTCATGTGACACGGGACGCCTTGCGTCGACGTACTCCACGGAAAGGACGCTGAATTGACGAAATGAAGTCTCGATGGGTCGACTACGAGGCCAAGGTCGCGCTTCAGGTGAAGCGCCCCCGTTTCCTCATAGCTGTCGCCCGGAATTTGCCCGCCCCCGGAAGGATGCCAATGACCCTTCCACGGTTCGTTGACGCGAAAGCCCATCAGAGCTTTGTTGGTGTTGTCGAGCACCATGACGTCCACGCAATTAATGACCTTACCCCGCAGCATTGCGGCGTACACTTCGTTGCTCGGGCGAGCGTAGCTCTTCTTGATCGTCGCTCGCGCTTTTTTGTTGATGCCCTGGTCCAAGGACCCATCCGCAGCATGCAGCGGGGATACCGATTTTTCCATTACGCACCTCCGAAATGTGAATTACCTAAATTAAATTGTATATCAATTTCAACAAATGTCAAGACTGACCGACGGTGGGGGCCTATCGTGCTTTTTTCAAGGCCGTGTACCGATCCCACAGGCCCATAAAGACCTGACGTGGCAGTGGCTCGGGGATAGCTGCCACTTCCCCTGTCCCATAGGACCGTAAGGAGCCGGGGACATATTCTTCCGGATCAAGGGCGATATGTGCTATTTCTTGCTCAGTAAGTTTGATGGTGAAAACATCACAAAGCGAGTCTTGTGCGACATGTCCTTGTGCATCGTTAAACCAATACCGATTCTGGGCGAGATACCGAAATCGCCCCTCGTCTATCGTTAGACCCGTCTCTCGTAGGATCATTTGAGTCAATGATGTGTTGTATGCGGTAAACGCAGACACTTGTCCGCCAATATACCAAGTGCCCGCGGCTGTTCGACCGGGGGCACGTTGTGCGAGTAAGAAGTGGTCCGCAGGATCTATAAAAATGACATCATGGCAATATTTGACCATGCGCCGAAGCGCGGCGCGGTACTGTTCGAGAGGCAAATTGGGCCCTGTTTCAAAATGGCCTTCTTCCCGATATATAGGGTCCGTATACATGGGGTAATTATTTTTTGATGATCTCGAAGCGCGGGCAGGGGACGATGAATGCGCCACCTTCCTTGAGGAATGTTTGTTCGCGGCTCACAAATGAATCAATGAAATGCCACGGGAGGACGAGAAGATAATCAGGCTTTGCTTTTCGCATCTCTTCTTCCGATGTGATGGGAATATTCGTCCCGACTGTTTTGAGGCCGAATTTTGCCGGAGAGCGTTCAGCTATCCCGTCGACAAGAGTATTGTCGATGCCCCACCACTGCAGAAGCGTATTGCCCTTGGTCGAAGCGCCGTACGCCCATATTTTTTTGCCTTTCTTTTTTTTCGCACGCATGAAGCGAATGGTCTGGTCGCGAAGGGCGCACACCTTTTTGAAGAAATCGGTATAGGTCTTCGGCTTGTCGAGCTTGAGCTGCTTTTCATATGAGAGCGTCGATTCGACGCGGTGCTTGGCGACATCGCGATATGGCGCAGAGGCGAAACTCGAGACCGCCGCCCCTTTTTTCTGAATGTAAATGCGAAAACTCCCACCATTCACGTCGTTGAGCTGGCAATCGACGATCTTGAGATTATTTTTATCGAGCAGGTACTTAAGAGACGAGAGGCTGTAGTACTCGAGATGTTCGTGGCAGATATTGTCGAATGCGAGTTGTGCGAGCATGAGCGGCAGGTAGCTCATCTGAATGACCCACAGCCCGTTATCATCCAAGATATCACGTACGTCTTTCACGAAGGAATGCGGATCTTCGAGGTCGTAAAACATCGCTATCGAGGTGATAACTTTCGCTTTCTTCTTTCCATACTTCGAGGCGCGGAATGCCTTGGCGTTGAAATAGTCGTTGACTATCAGGTTTGCATGCTTTTGGGAGATCGCTTTGTAGTCGTTGGGGTCGTACCCGATGCGCGTCACTTCTTTCGAGATGAATGAGAGCAGCGTACCGTCGTTGCAGCCGATATCTATCCAGAGGTCGCTTTTGCCTACTCGCATGAGTTTGGTGACCGAGACGGCGATCTGCCGCAGCTCCTCGACCATCGACTCGTTGATGCCCGAGCGGTACCAATATACCTTGTACATGTCGTCAAAAGGTGCGGTATGGCGCAGCTGGACCAGACCGGATCGTGGCGCGAGCGTGAGCTCGAGCGGCACGGGGTTCGAGCGGGGAGAAGCGTCTTTGGGGAGGAAATCGGACAGATGTACCTCGTTAAGCGAAAAAAGAGGCACAAGCTTTTCGCCCGAAATTCTGCAGGTTGAGCGGGTTATCATCTTATTTTTCATAAGTGCCGCATGATACCATAATGCGGTACCTTTTGAAATTCGCTTTCCAGAACCATATCGAGGCAGTATAGTATGCCAACATGAAGGAGAAAAAACGCGCATTCATCACCGGCATCACCGGACAGGACGGCTCGTATTTGGCCGAATACCTGATAAAAAAAGGATACGACGTATGGGGTCTCATGCGCCGCACGAGCCTTGATCCCCTCATGCGTATCCATACAATGGCCGATGACCGCTCCTTAAAATTGCGATACGGGAATTTACGCGACACTTCCTCGCTGCAGCGGGCGCTCGAAGAGGCGAAGCCCGACGAGGTCTACAATCTCGCGGCGCTCTCCGACGTGGGCATATCGTTCAAGTGTCCCGAGGAAACGATGGAGGTCAATTATTACGGCGTGAGCCGTCTCATTCTCGAAGCGGTAAAAGTGAATAAGAAGGTACGCATCTACCAGGCATCGACCAGCGAAATGTTCGGCACCACAAAGCCACCGCAGAATGAGCGATCCATCTTCGCGCCCGTCTCTCCCTATGCCGAGGCGAAGCTCATGGCGTATAGGGATTTTGTAAAAGGCTATCGCGAACAGTACGGTTATTTCATCGCGTCCGGCATTCTCTTCAATCACGAATCGCCGCGCCGCGGCGAGCATTTCGTGACGCGCAAGATCACGGTGTCACTGGCGAAGATAAAACTCGGATTGCAAAAAAGTTTCTCGCTCGGCAATCTCGATGCGCGGCGCGATTGGGGATACGCTAGCAACTATGTCACGGCGATGCATGCAATGCTCCAGCAAAAAAAACCGGACGATTTTGTCGTCGCCACCGGCATAAGTCACTCTGTGCGCGATTTCGTTGAAGAGGCATGTAAGGAGCTTGATATACCGCTCACATGGAAAGGAAAGAGTCTCAAAGAGGTCGGTGTCACGAAGGGCAACAAGACCATCGTCACGATAGACAAAGAATTTTATCGTCCCGCCGAAGTACGTGCTCTCTGCGGCGACGCGACCAAGGCGCGCACAGAGCTCGGCTGGAAGCCGAAAGTTACGTTCGAAGAATTGGTGCGCATGATGACGCGCGCCGATCTTGAGCACTACAAAAAGTCTCTCTGATCGATAGCCGCCTACTTTTGACAGCACGGTGCATCTCCGTCTTTTTGATAGGAATTAAATAAATTGAGCCACTCCACAAATCCGAGATGACTTTTATTTTCATAGGTTTGAGACATATTTTGATCTTGCATAAAACGAAAGTATTTATACCAATACCACCCCAAAGACCGGGGATCTATCAGGATAGCGTGCGCTGCGAGCGACCGCAGATGATCTTCCGGTGTGTTTTTAAGTATATGCCCTGTTTTTTTTAGGAATTCCGTAAAAAAATAAACCTCCGCAGTGAATGGTGAGTCAGGGTAGCGCTCTTTGAGAGAATCGATAACGGGGGGCGTATCGGAAATAAAGTCAGCGCCGAAATAGAGCATCACATCTTCCGTGTACCCGAAAATGAGATTGTCATATACGTGGTAGAGTTTTGGTTTCGTATCGTAGTCGTACGCACCGAGAGCTATCAGTCTTCCCCTTTGTTTGATGCCGACAGTCGGCAGCGGAAAATCTTTGAGCAAATTAGACAAAAAAGTCAGAGATTTATTATGGTACATTCGCTGATCCGTTCTCGTTTTAAGTGCATATTTTTTATTCATTGTAGCCGCACGCTTCAGTCCGGCCATCGCGGTCGTTAGCTGTCTGTTCACGTTGAAGTATCCCGGATTTGCGGGCTCTTTGTTCAATATGACTTCAACGCCGAGACTTCTTGCGGCAATGATCGTTTCCGTATTTTCACCCTCCCACGTGGATAAAATGATCAACGCATTGTTGAAATACTTCTTGTACAATTTTAGAGTCTCGAGAGTGAAGTCGTTCTTTTTTTTGATCGGTCCCTGCATCACGATGGCGTACTCAGAATAATCGCGGCGCGCCTCCCTCTCGTCTACCCAAATTCTATCCGCGCGTATCGGCCTTGACTGGAAAGTATAGAACTGGCCCGTCATACGCTCCACGATGCTAAGGAGTGAGTCGGCTATCATGTATCCGTACTTCTTTACGCCATCTTTCAGGGTTGCGGGAAGAAGCCGCTTTATTCGAAATTGCATATAAAAGGTGATTATATACCATTCGAGTAAAAATTTGCTTTTAACCGATAAACGACTACTCTATAATGATCTATGAGTCTCCTTGTCGAGAGTGTTCCTCTATCAGAGATTGTATGAAAAAGTGCATTGTTCTCGATCTTGACAACACTTTGTGGGGTGGCGTGGTGGGAGAAGACGGCATTGATGGAATAGCGCTTTCGCTCACTCCTCCCGGCGCCTATTTCATCGCATTTCAACAAGCGCTCCGCGATCTGTACGATCGTGGCATTATTCTCGCGATCAACAGCAAAAATAATCCCGAGGACGCACTTGCCGTCATCAGGACAAATCCCAACATGATCTTAAAGGAAGGTCATTTCGCAGCAATGCGCATTAATTGGGCCGAAAAGGCCGATAATATGCGTGAGTTGGCCAAAGAACTCAATATCGGACTCGATTCGATGATATTTCTCGACGATAGTCCTCACAATAGGGAAAGTGTACGAATGCTCGTGCCGGAAGTGGAGACACCGGAGATGCCCGAAGATCCGGCGCGGTATGTCAAATTTTTGCATTCACTGCCGTATTTCGCCGCAAGCGCCGTAACCGATGAAGATAAAATGCGTGGCAACATGTACGTCACGGAGCGTCTGCGAAAGGCGGCCGAGAAAGAATACGCAGATCGCGGCTCTTTTTTGAAAAGTCTCGATATGGAGTTGCAATTTTTTGAAGATGACGCAAGTGTACTTGCGCGTCTCTCTCAAATGACGGGAAAGACGAATCAGTTCAATGTCAAAAAGCGTCCGATGACTGAGGCCGAGATCCAAAAGTTCGTAGATTCCGAAGATCATGCTGTTTTCCATGCGAGAGCAGTAGATCAGTTTGGTGACCATGGGATCATTGCATTTGCGCTTGTGCGCAAGGAAAAAGATCTTTGGCACATTGAGTCATTACTTATGAGCTGTAGGGTCATCGGACGGGGGATTGAGGATGCGTTTATGGCCGAGATCGGATCGCGCGCATCAGAAGCAGGTGCAAAAACGATCAGTGTCACATTCGAAAAATCCGAGAAGAACGAACCAGCGAGAGAGTTCGTGGACCGGGTATTCGGCGCAGAACTAAAAATATCTACCAATAAAATAGAAAGACCTGAATGGATAAAGATCGTATGAGAGGATCTTCAACGGTGAGAACATACGCATCGTTCACAGTCGGTGAAAACGCTTTTTTTGAGCACGCGATATCTGCAAAAGATGTACGAGCATTTGCCGATATTTCCGGCGATCACAATGAATTGCATACAGATGCGGCGTATGCCAAGACGACGCAGTTTAAAGAAATAGTTGTGCACGGCATGTATCTCGGTGTACTTGTATCGCGGCTCGTTGGCATGCAACTGCCCGGAAAATACTGCCTCCTCGTAAAAGAAACCCTGGAATTCAAAAAACCCGTTCACGTGGGGCAGAGTGTACGCGTGTCGGGGACAATCGCGCACAAAACTGATGCGGCACAACTCCTCGAAATCAGTGTCGTAATAAAACGTGGCGATGAGATCGTCGCAGAGGGCAGTGTTCTTACAAAAGTTCTCATATGATCGAGCATAAAAATGCGCCACTTGCCGTAATGACGGGCGGGACAGGTCACATTGGCAGTGCGATAGTAAAGACGTTGAAGAAGAGTGGTTGGCGTGTCGCCGTGCTCTCCAGTACTCAATCCGGCGACGATATATACAAATGCGACATCACAGACCAAAGAGCGGTAGCTTCTGTTGTTGAAAATATTATTCAAACATCAGGTCAAATAGATGCATGTATTCATGCAGCGGTGGCGAGCATGGGTAAGGATAAAAGTGAGTCGGACTTACAGATGAGAGTTACCCTCAATGGCGCTCAAAATCTAGCTGCCGCGGCCTTACCGCATATGAAAAATGGAGCGGCATTTATTGGTATCACCACGAAACTCATCGAGTCCGGCACAACGCCGATGCCGATGGGTTCATACATTCCCGCCAAGATGGCTCTTCGAAATTTTCTGCGTATTCTTGCCCAAAATAATGAAAAAAAAGAAATTCGGGTCTATGCGGTCGCTCCAGGATATATTGCGGGGGGGTTGAATGAGGGCGTGCCGCAGGCCATTCTTGAGATGTTGGCCAAGAAGACGGGCGCAGGCATGACAAACGCAGAAGCAGTTGCAGATGTTGTCAAAACCATATGTAACGATGCCGCCGCATATAAACCCTCGTCGTCCATTGCCATACCGGGGGAAGTGACCGCACTTTGATTATTTTTTATCTGCCGAGGATAGTGAGTGAAATGAAAACTTGTTTTCATTTCCGAGCGACGCAGGCAGCAAAGGTGAAAACCCCGCGGCTTGCCGCGGAACAGTCCAAAAAACGCATGCGTTTTTTGGACGGGTACAGGGCTTGCCATGGGGTTTGATACCTTTCATTCGAAGCATACGAATGGTGCGTTTTCTCGATGATGTCATATTTTTTCGGCACAGTCACGGTCTAAGGCCATCTACGAATAATGTGGTACGGTAATAGCGATGGATACGGCAGAACCTCAAAATATATACTCTCAAATGGCGAGTCTTGCTCGACTGGCTCGCAAAGCGTTTGCACCATATAAAAAGCAGATTCTTACGCTCACCGGACTCGGCTTTGCCAGCGGCATTCTGGAGGGTATAGGAATCAACGCGGTCATCCCGCTCTTGTCCTCGGTACTCGGTCTCCATGACGCCGCGACCGATGCGCTCTCCGTATACATCAAAGATTTTTTCACGTGGATACATGTTCCATTCTTCCCAAGATACATTCTGACATTCATAGTCGTACTTTTTATCGGAAAAGCGATCGTTACGCTGTATTTAAGCTACATCCAGATCCGTATCTCAAACGAATACTTACGCGCAACGCAATCAAAACTTTTCAACATATTCATTCGTTCATCGTGGCCCTATCTCCTGCGCCAGAAGCTCGGCAATCTCGAAACGGCGCTCATGATAGACGTACCGGCGAGTACCCAAGTGCTTACAAAGATCAGTTCTGCGATACCGCTCATAACGAGCCTCTTGATGTACCTCGTTGTCGCGTTCTCTATCTCTGCGCCCGTGATGCTGTCCACGGCCTTTCTTGGTGCTCTCACATTCGTCGGACTTCGACCGCTCATGGATCGAGTGCGTGATCGTTCGCGTTCGCGCACGCTTCTCTATCGCGACACAATGCATCATGTGGGAGAGCATGTGGCCGGATTGAAGAGCGTAAAGGCGTTCGGGGTGGAAGGGAAGACGATCTCTCTCGCCGACACCTTGTTCGGAAATATCATGACCATTACCAACCGTATCGGCTTCACTCAAGCGATCGCGATGCAAGCCGTTGCTCCGATCGGCATCATATACATTGCGGCGATACTCGCACTTTCATTCAAGACACCGTTCATATCATTCGCGGCGTTGCCGGCAATTCTTTATCTCATCTATCGTATTTTTACCTACGTGCAGCAGCTGCAGAACACGGTTCAATATGTGAGCGAGCTCGGGCCGCATTTGGAGCGCGTTATCCACTTTTCCGAGCACGCGGGTGAGCGGGTGGAATCGCTCGGCGGTGATCAACCTTTCTCATTTAAGGACGAACTTTCATTCGATCACGTCCTGTTTTCTTATGAAGGCGGTAGAGAGATATTGCGCGGCATCTCGTTCTCCATCCCGAAGGGAAACATGGTCGGGATAGTAGGGCCGTCGGGTGCGGGGAAAACGACGAGCGTCGACCTTATGTTGCGATTGCTCGAACCAACACAAGGCGCAATTACGCTCGACGGCGTCGATTGCAGGGAGATACGGCTTCCGGAGTGGCGCAAGAAGGTGGCATACGTTTCGCAGGATTTCTTTTTGCTGCAGGACACTATTCGCAATAACATCCGTTTTTACGATGAGTCGATCACCGACGATGCTGTTTGGGAGGCGGCGAAGAACGCGAAGATCGACGATTTTATAAAACAATCTCCCGAAGGGCTCGACACGATGGTGGGTGAGCGGGGCATCCTGCTCTCCGCAGGTGAGCGTCAGCGCATTACCATAGCACGCGCGCTCGCGCGCAGACCGGAGATCCTCATTCTGGACGAGGCGACGAGCGCACTCGACAATGAATCCGAGGCGCACATCAAGCGGGTTATCGAAGAATTGAAGGGGCGGCTTACTATCATAGCGATAGCGCATCGCCTTTCCACCATCATGGATTCTGATCAGCTAATAGTTCTCTCTGAAGGAAAGGTAGTTGAAACAGGCACTCCTCAAGAACTTCTCGCTAATACAAATTCGTATTTTTACAAAGTGTATTCGATCAATCAGTAGTGATATGTCCGAAAGTTCGCGCTTGAGGCAGCCGGTCTCGTGCGACGAGTTCAATAGAGATCCGTATGATAAGTCAATTTGACCACGTTACATTCTCTTCTCCGATGCTCGAGCCGTATCGAAGGCTTTTCTCGGAGCTTGGATACCGTGAGCGTTTTACAGATCGAGGAGTTCGGAATCTTGAGATCAAGCGGCCGTTCGTGAAGGAGCTGATGCCTACGATCAACATCTCTTTTTTTGACGCTCCGGAGGCGATGAGCGTAGAAGTTATCGAGCAGGGTCGATCTGAAGATGTGTTCTCGCTCATTTTTCCCATTACTGATAATGTGTTACTTACGGATATTGAAACGCGGTCGGATAGGATCCCGAACCTGCGGCGTGATGGGTCTCCGACACGGTCGTTCGTGATCAAGGTCGCGAACATCGCGGCGAGTACGCGTTTGTGGGTGGACGGGTTGGGGTGTAAACACGTGGCAAGGGATGTGGGTAGGTGCGAGTTGCAATTTCGATCTCCGTTCCAAAATCACGCCTTTCATTTCTATCTCGTCGAGGATCCTTTTTTGCCCCAACACTTTTCCCTCGACGCGTATGGGTTTATGTATTTCGCGCTCGTCTGCACTTCGCCTCGTCGTGACAGAGAGCGGTTACGGGAATTGGGTTTTGAGGTGACAGATATTGAGCGGTCAGAAGTTCACGGTAAACAGCTCAGTTTCTTTTTTGTAACCGGACCGTTCGTCTCACCGGTCGAGATCATTGGTATCGAAGCCTGAGTTCATCGATTGACACGGGGTTCGCATTTAGTAAGAATTGTGAAGTAAGTCAAAAATATTTCAATTCCGTCATGTCAAAAAATCAGAAACATCAGGATGTACGGCGCTGGCTCATAGAGTGGTTCGGTCATCAGGTGGCGGGTGGGGAAGTGGAGGTCGAGCGGCACGCCGGAGACAACTATTTTGATAGAGGCTGGATCGATTCACTCAGTGTCATCACGCTCATTTCGGCACTGGAAGATGAGTTCGAGATTCATTTTTCTAACGAAGAATTTCAGGAAAGGAGTTTTGCGACCATCGACGGGCTCGCAGAGATCATTGAGAAAAAACGTAAAAAAAGATGATTACACGCTGGATGACCCAATTTTTTGTCCATGGTTCAAAACCAAATAAGGATTCGGAAGGTAGTTGCCTATGTTCTTTACATAAAGTAAGCTCAATCCTGTATGAGGAAAACCCTGCCACTGTCGCAGCTCGTAGAGGCAATTGCCGAGGCGTCATCGATACGGTACAACAACCTCGTCTACGAATTGCAGCGAAAAAAGAAGGACGTGATCGTCCTCTCGCTCGGGGAGTCTTTTTTCGACATCCCGTTCTATTCATTTACGGATCTCGACTATGTGCGCGGTTACCACTATTCGCATTCACGCGGCATTTTCGAGCTGCGGGAAAAAATCAGTCGCTTCTATGAGAAGCAGTATGGCGTCAGTTCCGATCCGAACACGGAGGTTCTCGTGACGGCCGGTTCGAAGGCGGTTATCTACATGGCGTTACGCACCATTCTTTGTCCTGATGATGAGGTCATTATCTTTGAACCCGCGTGGGTGAGCTATACCGAGCAAGTGCGTCTGTCCTACGCTGTCCCCATGATGGTCCCGCATTACGAAGGAGTTGCGGACATTAACAAATACGTGACTGAACGCACGAAAGCCGTCATCATCAACAACCCCAACAATCCGAGCGGAAAAGTGTACTCGAAGAAAGAGCTTAAACAGCTTTACGATTTCGCGAAGCGCCGCGGCCTGTATATTCTTTCCGACGAAGCATACAGCGATTTCGTAGACGAAGAGCCGTTCCATTCGATGGCGATATTCGACAAGAAAAAGGAACGCGTGATCGTGGTGAACTCACTTTCAAAGAATATGGGTATGTCGGGATTGCGCATCGGATACGTTATCGCCAATGAAAAGATCATCAACGCGATCCTCAAGCTCAACCAACACATCATTACGTGCCCAGCCACTCTGGTAGAGCTCTACGTGATCAAATATCTCGACGCTATCCTCAAAAAGACATTCCCGCAGATCAAGAAATTACTGAGTTTGAGAAAAGAGATCGGCCGCTATATGGATTCGATCGGGCTCGAGCGCTTGCCGGGCACGGGCACCTTTTACTTCACTGTCTCGATAGTGCCGTCCAAGCTCTCTTCCGAAGAATTCGCGACACGGCTCCTCAAGGAGGATCATGTGGCCACGGTGCCGGGACTGGGCTATGGCAAGTCGCTAGATTCTTTCCTGCGCGTCGGAATAGGTACGGAATCTCCGGAGCGTATCAAGAAGGGACTCGATGCAATACGAACACTCATCACTAAAACGAGCTGACGTATGGGAAAAATAGCAGCGCCGCTTGGTATTGGTGTTGATATCGAGGAGATAAAACGCTTCAGGGGGAAGAAATTGCCGCGAGATGAGCGATTCTTGAAAACAATTTTTACTCCGAGAGAACTCACCTATTGCTTCGGGAAAAGCGATCCCGGTTCCCATCTTGCCGCACGCTTCGCGGCCAAAGAGGCCGCATGGAAAGCGCTCACGGCCGCAAAGAAACTTAATTCGCATCTCGCCCCCTTTCTCAGGGATGTTGAGATCCTCAACGAGACAAACGGTGTTCCGCGGATGACCTTCTTTAGTCCGAAGTTGCGTATGCGTAGTGCCTCCGTAAGTCTTGCTCATTCACGTACGTATGCGATCGCTATCGTCTGCGTTTCATAACGTATGAAAAAAAATACACGCAATTCAAAGCTCCTCCAAAAACATGCCCGCGTGCTCGTGGAATCGTGCGCCACGACACGAAAGGGCGAGCGCATCCTCCTGATTTTCGATGGAAGCACACGTGCCATCGAACCTTATCTTCATAAAGCGGCACAGGGCGCCACCCCTCATGTGGCCGTTGAGTATATGGCGGCGTCGATTATGCACTGTATCGAACCTCCGGAAAATGTGGTGCGTGCGATGGCGATTGCCGATGTCATACTCGCAGTTACAAAATATTCGCTCGCGCATACTACGGCGCGATTTCAAGCGACGAAGCGCGGAGCACGATACTTGAGTTTGCCCGATTATGGCGTGAAGCAATTATCACAACCCTCGTTGTCCGTTGATTTTCATGCGCATGCGGAAATGGGTAAGAGGCTCAAGCGCATATTAGACAAGGGCACCCGCATCACCATTCGCACCAAAAAGGGGACGAATCTCGAGCTTGCGATTCAGAGACGCATCGCTAATTGGGCGCCCGGATTTTGCGACAAGCCGGGCATGCTCGGGTCGCCGCCGGACATTGAGACCAATATCGCGCCTGTCGAGACCAAAAGTAATGGTGTAATTATCGTTGACGGCAGTATTCCCTGCGAATCGATAGGACTTCTTTCCGAGGACATTCGTATCGTCGTCAAGGACGGAAAGATCACAACTATCGGAACGACGAAACAGGGCCGCATTCTCGAAACGCTGATCGACTTTGTCCGTGATCCTAAGCGTCGCGTGCTTGCAGAATTTGGTATCGGTCTCAATCCGGACGCACGGCTGTGCGGTCTCATGCTCGAAGATGAGGGATGCCTCGGTACCGTGCACTTCGGATTCGGCTCAAATGCGACCATTGGCGGCAAAAATAAAACGGCTTTTCATCTCGATATGGTCATTCGCAAACCCACCGTTGAGGTCGATGACGTGCCACTGATGCGTGAGGGCAAGCTACTTGTGTGAAAAAGAACGAGCAGATCGACATATACCGCGAGATCTTCAGTCGCAACCGCAAAGAAGTTTTTCTTATCGACGTCGGCAGCGGCAAGGAATTCACGTACGGAGAAGTCGAAGAGAGCTCCTTGCGTGCCGCGTCTTTTCTCCGTTGCCTTGGAGTGCAAAAAGGCGATCGTGTCGCTTTCGTTTTGCCGAATTCCATAGAGTACTCCATCCTGTATTTTGCCTGCATGCAGATCGGAGCGGCGATCGTCCCTATCAATCAGCGTCTGCAGCCCGGCGAAATTGCGACCCTTCTTTCGGAGTCAGAGCCACATATTCTGATAACGACCCCGGTACTTCATACGTACGATGCGTGGCGTGGAGGCCTGCAGATCGTGACGATACGCCCTCGCTACACGGCTGACTCAAAGGCGCTGCACGATGAAGGTGTGCCATCGCACGATTTTTGGGAAGAAATTAAAAAAGAACGACCAATCGCTAAGCGATCGTTCGAAGGGATAGTCGATAGTGACATCCTCGCTGTTATCTATACGTCCGGTACTACGTCCCGACCAAAAGGAGTGCCGATACAATTCGGTCGGATCGCCCGAAACGGGCGAATGTTCGCTCGTATTCAGGGGATACCCCCGGGCGTGCGGTTCCTGGGCACGTTTTCGCAGGGGTATCTGGGCGGCCTCTACAATACACTCCTTTTCCAATTTTTTGCGGAAGGAAGCGTCGTCCTCGATGCCGGATTCGACGCCAGTGTGGCGTTCCGTTTTTGGGAGACGGTACAAAAATTCAAAGTGACCGCGCTTTGGCCCGTGCCGTCCATGCTCTCGATAATCCTCTCGCTGGATCGGGGAAAGGTGGGAGAGACATACGCACGCAAGCACGTAAAATATGTACTGACGGGCACGTCCCCGCTCACTCCCACCCTGCGATCAGCTTTTGAAAATAGATACGGCGTAAAGCTGTATGAAAACTTCGCGCTCTCCGAGACCTTCTTTATCTCATCCATTACGCCTTATCTTCAAGACAGTACGGGTGTGGGTAAAATCGTCCCGGGCTGTGCAGTCTGGATCCTGGATGAGGAGGGCAAAGAATGTCCGATCGGAGTCCCTGGAGAAATAGTCGTCAAAAGCGACTATATGGCGGACGGGTATTTTAAAAATCCTGAGGAAACTGCAGCGCGCTTTCGCGGGGGGAAGTTTTATACCGGCGATGTAGGATATATCGATTCCGAAGGATGCCTCTTTATTACCGACCGGAAAAAAGATATTATTATCCGTGGCGGCATTAACATCAGTCCGCGGGAGATAGAGGATGTGATATCTGCGGTCAAGGGGGTGCGTGAAGTGGCCGTGGTCGGTATTCCGCATGCGGTCTCGGGAGAGGAGGTGGTCGCCGCTGTAGTTGCTCACCATGACGTCACGGAAGCAGTGATAAAAGCGGCATGCTCCGGTACCCTCGCCCCCTTCAAGGTCCCCTCAAAGGTAATTTTTTACAAAGAGCTGCCAAAATCGCCCACGGGGAAGGTGCAAAAACACATTATTAAGGACAGAATTCAAAATAATGTCAAAAAATGATTACTCGGAAGCGGATATTCGAACCGCACTTATCGCGGTTGGACTCCAACGAGGAGATGTTGTTTATACCCAAAGCAACATCGGATTTTTCGGACGAGCGGAAGGCGCCGCCTCCGCGGAAGCGCTCTACAAGATGTTCAAACGTGCAATGTTCGAAGTGATAGGGTCCGAAGGCACGTGGATCCTCCCGACGTTTACGTACAGCTTCTGTCGGAAACAAGATTTTGATGTTGCCGAGTCGGCCGGCGACAAGGGCGTGCTTTCAGAATGCGCTAGGAAAGACTCCGATGCCATACGTTCGGCTGATGCAAATTTTTCAGTCGTCGCGATAGGAAGTAGGGCGAGAGCGTTTACGGCGAATATGCCCGAGTATTCCTTCGGAAAAGATTCTTTTTGGGATCGACTGTACCTTGCGGATGGGAAAATATGTAATTTTAATCTCGACTCCGCCTCAGCACTTATTCATTTTGTAGAACGGTCTTTGCATGTGCCGTATCGGTATGACAAACCATTTACAGGAATCGTGATCGACGGCGCAAAGAGATATAGTGCGACCTTTTATCACTTTGTCGCGGATAAGAATAAGCCCGAATCAGCGTCTTCGTACGAGCTTTTTGATAGCCTGGCCAAGGACTCTGGCATTGCAAAAGTGGCAAACCTCGGCCGCGGACAGATCGTCGCCATCTCCGCGCGTGATACGTATAGCCTCATAGAAAAAAAAATTCAAACCAACCCTCTGTTCTTGACCGACGGGTACCAAGAAGGGTAGCCTGGCGGCCGGATATAAGACACCGGTTTGCCCACGGTGCTATATGGGCAAATAACCCCTGACTATCTGCTCGCACTTAGCGACCGAGCCCATTATCAATACGTCATCCATCGAAAAAGATATATCGAAAGCCTTTTCGAGATTGCTCACGAGCTCAAGGTGTCCGAGCGAGTCCCATTTTTCGTATGAATTGTAGGCAATATCTTCGGTGACCTTTTGTTCTGGAATCTGAAATGTCTTCGCGAATACTCCGATGACCTTTTTGTGGACATCTTCATTTTTCATATGACAGCATATAGAGAGATTCTCATTGCTTCAGTCGAATGGCAAGCGCATAGATATCCTTATCGAGCATTTTCATTCCCTCATTGAACACGTCTTGGGCACGGACACACTCGATCGAACTTGCGCCCACACGCACTTTCTTCAGGAGTTTTTTCCTGAATAACCGTTTTTCAAGCCCAGAGAGATCGATTTTGATCGTGCCGTCGAGCGGGCGGACAAAATACGTGGCATCGATCTTGCGACTGCGACGACCCCGCTTGATGACCCCGCTGAATGTTTTCATATATCGGTACGGTACCTGATGCATTTGCGTGATGTGATGGCCAAGCGTGCAGGATTTAAAGTTGGTACCGAGAAATACTAAAAGCGCATTGTCTCTGCGCACATTACCGAAGACCGAATCATCCCCGAAAGCATCGACGCCGGTCTTTACGAGCGATCTGGACTTCGGACCCGTCGCGGCGATTGAGAAGATCGGGTGCTGTGAGCGGATGGTTCGGCGCTGTTTGCGAAAAAACTCGCTCAGTGCCCCCACTTCGGACGGACTTTTGTCTACGTCAAAAATACGTGTCCCGCAGTATTTATAGGTGAACGTGGCCATCGCGAGCGTTCCTTTTGGTCCGACGCTTTTTTTCAGTGCTCTCACCAGCGAGTCGCACAGGACTCGCGCCTCAAACGCAGGTCCGACTTTACCGAATTTATCGATGGCCGAGTGGACGAAAAGGGTATCGCCGGACGATACTCCAAGGGACTTGAGAGCCGATACGAAATCTTCTTCGCCGATCGGCTTATCTTCATATACATATAAGCTGTCTCGTTTCATTCGACCACATAGTAGCACCGGTAAATAAGTCGGCCTAGCCCCCGTCACACGCACTGCGTGTGTGGGGCCTAGCCCAATCTCAGAAAGCCAACTTTTTCGAGGGATTCGGCCGCCGCTTGCACCGCTCTGAAAGGCTGATCCGCAATGTTGGCGATATCGAGGAGGGTATTTTTTCCGTCGGAATAATTCGCCAGCCACAACAACGAAATGACAAATTCTTCAGGATGGTGATCGTCGTACAGGCCGCGTGGCCCGAGTTGCGGTTCGCAAAAAGGATTACGTGATGTGCAAAGCGCGTCGTTCTCCAGAATGAATATGACCTCGGCATACAGCCTCAGCGTTTCTTCGACGTATTTTCCCTTAACAAAATCAAGGTTATCGCCCGATGTGTGATATTCGGGGAAATGACCGTATACGCTTCGCATCAAAGAACCGATGGGCAGCGAAAAACCGGGGGAGTTGAATTGCCGCTCATCGGAGCCTGTCGGCCAATAGTCCAAAATAGAATACGGCATCTTGGAATCCTTCAGCGCTTTCTCGACCGCTGTATCTATCGACGCATTCCCGGCGCGACTCTTTTTGTAATTGAATTGTCCGCTATCTCCAAGGCACGTCGCGACAAGACCGTGCTTGATCCGTTTGGCACCTGTCTTGTTTCCGGCGAGCCATACTATGGCGCCGATGGTTTCGGGAATAAACAGAAAACGATACGAGTACCGCCCTTTTTTCTTCAAAAGTTCTTTGGCAAGAAGTGTCGCAAGGACGACGCCGCTCAAACTATCGTTGGCCATCGATGGATGACAGATACCGCAGGAGATTAGAACCTCGTCTTTGGATTTGCCGGGAATTAACAGCTCACCGTAGGTAAGGGATCCATCTTTTAAAGACGAGTCGATGACGACCTCGTATGTCCCATCTTTGAGAGAAGTGAGTTGTTCATGCGTCACGCAAAAGCCCCAATTTTCTTTGTAGTAGGACGTTTTGTAAGGAATGATCGACGGTTTTTCCGGGATCGAATGTAAATGCTTCTTAAGTCCGGATAGTTTCATCTTTGTATTGACCGGAATGCTGTAACCCACTATGTGCAGATTGTTTTTCTTGAAATCGACTATTTTTTCCCCCGACGGGTCCTTGATGTATGCGTCTTTGATATTCCACTCTTTCGGTACGGTCCAATCGAACACTTTTGTTCCGGTGGGGACTTCCTTGATCTTGAGCGGTACGTGCGTCCGGATGATAGAGAGAGTTTTGCGAACGCCGTTTCCCGTAATGCTCCGGCATATCGGAAAAAGACGCTTAAGCAAGGCATCTATTTCTTTGACCATGTGCGGGCCACTATATATGAATTTCTGGCCGAGCACAAAAAATAATGGCAATTTTACTAGTCGTACCTTCATAAGCTATACTCGTTCTATGAAGATCCTTCTCATGTGGGGGGAGAAAGAACCGACAATGCGGGGCATCTTTGATGCGCTCCAAAAGGAAGGGCATGAGATCGTTTACTGGGTCGGAGGTTACGGCACCGAGCATCTTGCCCCGCAGGGCGTTCCTTTCCACGATCACTTCGAGGCATGGGCTGCGCTGCCGTCCAAGGATTTGGAGCGCCAGCATATAGAGCCCGCGAGCACCCGGCTGATAGATTCGATGGCCCATCTAGAATCTCACATTCTGACGATGATGAATAAGCGGTACAACAAAGCCGGCGTGGATGAGCGCAAGCATGTGTACTTCACCATGCTTGCGTACTGGAACTACGTTATCGAGCGGTATAAACCTGATTGCGTCGTATACAACGTGGTACCCCACAGCATATACGGCAATATCGTCTACGAGATGGCCCAAAAAAGGGGCATCAAGACACTCTGTTTCGAGGACACGTGGATAGGCACGCACACGCTCATGTTTAAGAATTTTTGGACCGGTAGCGACGAGTTGCGCGCCGAGTTAAAAAAGCTCGAGCATAAGTCGGTGTCCGAGAATGATCTATGTGAAGGTCTTCGGGATTACTGGAAAACGCAGATGAGCCCAAAGGATCGCCTGCCGCCCGAATACATGGTCCAGCAAAAGAAGATATTAAAGGGCTGGGGTCGTTTCGTTACGCGCTTAAAGGTTGCGCAGAGGATCCTTCTGAACGGCAAGCTGCCGTATATCCTTGTAGATTTTATTGCGAGGCGCTTCCGTCGAAACCTCACGCATGAATATGCGGAAGTGGTGAAAAAGCCGGATTGGAATGTGCCTTTCGTTTATTTTCCGTTGAACTTCCAGCCAGAAAGGACATCTTCCCCGCAAGCAGGAGTGTTTGCGGACATGTTGCTCGTAGCAGAGACTCTTGCCTTTGCTTTGCCTGCAGGATGGGAGCTCTGGGTCAAGGAGCACCCTTCGCAGTGGATGCTACGCTCCACACGTTTCTCAAGCGTCAGGTATCCCGGCTACTACCACCGTCTTGCGAAGATCCCTAATGTAAGGATCTTGCCTATCGATACCGACTCATTCACTTTGACCGATGAAGCCTCGGCGGTCGCTGTAACGACCGGCACTGCAGGATGGGAGGCACTCCTCGCCGGCAAGCGGCCGCTGATGTTCGGCATTCCGTGGTGGCGCGATTGCCCCGGCGTTTTTCCTGTGCACGATGCTGCGTCGTGTCGCAGTGCTATCGAAGAGATAAAAAATGGAGCACACGCTGCCAAAGAAGACATGCTTCGATATCTTATTGCGCTCGATAAGGTAAGTATCCACATTCATTACGAAGCACCGGAGGCACTGTGGAAGACCCGAGACGAAAACATAGATCTGACCCCCCTTATCGACCGCGTTTGCGGGGAGCTCAGGGCGATAGAGAAGTAACTTTTGCGCCGCTCATACTTGTGATAGGGTAACCAGTATGGTGAAGGCACAGACGAAAAAACCGCTTAATTCCAATACATATTGCCTCAAAGATCGCTCAGTGCTCATCACGGGCGCAAACGGTCAGCTTGGGAGTGCCTACGTCCGACATTTTTTGAGGAACAGTGCCTTTGTCTACATTACGGATATCCAAGATATGATCGGTACGCAGCTCGAAAAAGAACTCAAAAAGAGAAACTTGATCAAGTGGAAATATTTCTCGCTCGATGTCACTGATGAAAATTCTATACGATCGGTCGCTGATACGATCGGATCTCTTGACGTGCTCATCAACAATGCCGGCATCGGCGCGTTCACGCCCTTCGAAGAGCGCACCGTCGCTGATATAGATCGCGTGATGGACATCAACATCAAGGGGACAATACTCTGTTGCCAAATGTTTTCTCAGAAGATGGGGAAGGCATCGCAAGGCAGTATTATCAACATCGGCTCGATCTACGGGGTTGTTGCGGCAGACAAAAGAATTTACGGCGATTCAGGGCGTAATTCTTCCGAGATCTACGCCGCCACCAAAGCCGGCGTTATCCATATGACGAAATATCTCGCTGCGTATCTCGGCGATAAAAATATCAGGGTCAACAGTGTGTCGCCGGGAGGAGTTTTTGCCGATCAAAAGCAGTTTTTTATCGACAATTATGTAGAAAAAACCCCCCTTGGGAAAATGGCGCAGCCAGATGACATCGCTCCCGCACTGCTCTTTCTTGCATCTGCCGACGCGCGGTATATAACCGGACAAAACCTTACCGTGGATGGCGGCTTTAGCCTTAATCAATAACAGTATGAAAAAAAATTTACTCGCAAAGCTTGGCATCGGACGCGATAAACCGACGTTCATTATTGCGGAAGCCGGCATTTGTCACAATGGCGACATGGGGATCGCCATGCGCATGATCGACGCCGCTAAGAAGGCAGGAGCGAACGCAATTAAATTCCAAACGTATGTTACGGAAAAAAGGGTGAAGGCAGGAAGCCCCATATTCGATATTTTGAAGAAGTGCGAACTTTCTCCTGAGAATACGAAGGAGCTAAAAACGTACGCAGATTCCGTCGGCATCATTTTCTTTTCGACCCCCTTTGATGTTGATAGTGTATTCCTTCTAAAAAAACTTGGAGTGCAACTGATGAAGATCGCCTCTTTTGATCTTGTGAATAAACAGCTCTTAAAAGCGGTCGCTTCGACGAAAATTCCCATCATTATCTCGCGCGGCATGGGAAACAAAAAGGAAATAGACGAGGCCCTCGCGATATGCAAAAAAGCGGGTGTGAAATTCGCTCTATTGCACTGTGTTTCCGCATATCCTACGCCGAAAGACGGGGCGAATTTAAGAGCTGTGCACACACTCCTTGAGGCCTATGAATGTCCGATCGGTTATTCCGACCATACACTCGACATCACCGCATGTCTCCACGCGGTAGCCGCGGGAGCGACGGTGCTCGAAAAGCACTTTACACTCGATAAGAATATGGAAGGACCCGATCATAAGCTCTCCGCCGACCCCCGCGAGCTCGCCTCGCTCGTTGCGGGTGTTCGTGATGTTGAGAAAATGCTTGGCACAGGAAAGATAGAGTCGCTCGATGTGGAAAAAGGAACTCGCATGTATCGTAGACCTTCAAAATGAATTTCAAAGTTGCAACACCGATCTCGACTCTTTTTCAAAAGGCATCTTCGGCGCAGATGGGGAAGATACTCTCGTTATCGGATGTTCTGGAAGAGAGAGACAGAGGCATCGCGTGTGAAAGCGATCTTCCCCGCATATTCCACTGCGAACTCAGTGTCGTTGTGAAGTGGACGGAAGAAGAAATAAATCATGTCGCCGAGCTCGTTAGATCGCAAAAGATCCTGCTCGTGTCATTTCATGTCCCTTCGTGCTTCGAGAAGCCACTCATCGAGAATGGGGTGTTCGTCCCCGTGGGCACACGCATACGTGAAGAGGAGATGCTGAAAAATGCGAAAAAAAATGTTGCGGATCTTCGAAAAATAATAGGCAACAAGGTTGAGGTCGCCATTGAGAACAATAACTATTTCAAGACCGGAGCGTATGAATCCGTATGCGAGCCGCCATTTCAGACTGCGCTGTGTGAGCATATCCCATGCGCGCTTCTTCTCGATATCGGTCATGCCGAGATAAGCGCTCGTCATATGGGCACGGCACTAAATGAATACATTGTCGGTCTGCCGCTCGATAAGGTGCGTCAAATACACCTCAGTGGTATTACGCGAGGAGAGAAGGAAAATAAAGACAGCCACGAAGCTCTGAATGAACTGGATTGGAAGCAGTTTGCCGATATACTCCCACTGTGTCCGAACCTCGGACACGTGACCATCGAATATTACAAAGAGCCGACCGTTCTCATAAAAATGTTGCAAAAACTTCGCATATACCAAATATGAAAAAAAAGAAAAACAAGCAGGCAAAAAAAGCGCCGCTCGTTCAGGTGTTGGAGTGGGATACGGAATTTTTCGGAGAGAAGATGGCGCGACTCTCGCCCCCGATTGTCGACATTGCTTCAATGAAACGCGCGCTGAATCTGTGCAAAAAGGAGGGCGTCGCATGTCTTTTCTGGCGCGCAAACGGCTCTCACCACGAGAATCTGACGATCGCGCATCACTATGGTTTTACCACCAACGGCACGCGCGTACTGTATGAGCTGGAGGCAGGCGCGGAGAATTATGAAGCGACGGGACAGGTGAGAGAAATGACCGAAGACGATCTGCGGACGCTTCTTCGCTATGCCGCCTTGCTTTCGAATGAAAGTCGATTTCATCGGGACCCTCGATTTGGCCCAAAGGTGGCACGGAAAACGTATAGGCAGTGGCTCAAAAATATGTTGAAAGATGCCGCGCCGAACACAAAAATATTCGTCGTTACTGTCGGGAACGAACAGGCCGGTTTCATTGCGTGCTCGGTGCAGGACACTGCGGCACACATCGAGCTTATCTACGTCGATAAGAAGTTCCGAGGAAGATCACTCGGAAAGGTCCTGCTCGCTCATGCGCTGAGGTACTACAAAAAGTCGGGATTCCCGCGCTCATGGGTCGTGACGCAGGGTAGCAATATTCCCGCACAAAGACTTTACCAATCGCTCGGATTCAGGATCAAGAAGATGGAAATCGATTACCATAAGTGGTTTAATTGAATCATGAGCACGATAGCAATCATCCAAGCGCGAATGTCTTCGACGCGATTGCCCGGAAAAATATTGAAAGAACTTGTTCCCGGGACTACTGCGCTTGAATACATGTTGACGCGAATCTCGCATGCTACTCTACTGGACAAAATTATCATTGCTACGACCGAAAATTCGAGTGACGTGGTGATCGTCGAGAAAATGAAAGGCATCGGCCAGTCATATTTCGTCGGCAGTGAGAATGATGTGCTCGACCGGTACTACAAAGCCGCCATAGGGGCGGGCGCACAACATGGCGACATTATTGTCCGTCTGACGTCAGATTGTCCGCTCCACGATCCGGCCGTAATAGATGAAGTTGTCCGTTACTTTAAGAGTGGCGATTACGACTACGCTGAAAACGCGCTCGAGCCTTACACGTATCCCGACGGCATGGACACCGAAGTCTTCACCTTCGACGCACTTGAACGGGCATGGAAAGAAGCTACGAAGCCCTCGCATCGCGAGCACGTAACTTTTTATTTTTGGAAAAATCCTGGACTCTTCAAACTGGGACACTGCGAAAATCCAAAAGCCGGTCAGGCGGATTATCGCCTTTCGCTCGATTATCCTTCGGATTACGAACTAATCAGCAAAGTCGCTCAACATTTTGCTCCTCGAATGGATTTCACCATGGATGACATCCTCGAATTCCTCGACGCACATCCCGAAATAAAAAATCTCAATGCAAACGTAAGTCGCAACGCTGCTCACAAAACCGCGTAACAATAAAAAAGGGCCGCGTCCGTACGCGGCCCCAGTGATTCTCAGAAACCGAACAGTTCGATCTTGGCGGATAATCGTGCCGGCAGATCGTCAGACGCGATAAGAACCGCACCTGCGGTTATGAGAGCTGCCGCCCCCATCCTTTTTCGAAAATCCGTCTCCGAAAAAAGAACATAACCGAGGAGCACGCTTGCCAGGATGCTCAGGCGCTTGAGCGTACCGACATACGCCACCAAGGTCTCGGTAAAGACCGGTTGGATAAGCCAGTGTGCGAGCGCGATCATTGCACCGAAGCCCACGATAGCGAGCAGGTATTTGCCTTTGGGCCAGACGCTCTGTCGATACTCGGCACTCAGTCGATATCGGAGGGCATAGATGCACGATAGGGTACCGAGCGCGACGACCATGCCGAGCCACAGGCCCTGCAAGTCGCCTCCGCGCCTCGTGTAGAGACCGTCGAAGAGCAGACCGAAGGTCCCAAGTGCGGCAGATCCCAGCGCCAGATATCCGACGATCACTCTCTCCTTCTCCGTCGGTGACAGCGTGGAATATCGTGCAATGAGTGCGAGACGGCTGAGAGGCCCCAGATATTCCCACCAATATTTCACATCCTTCGGCAGAAGTATGAACCATGAACCTAAGGCCATGCACCCGATACCGATCAATCCGACGGTCCCGGGCATTTCGCCGACGAGTACCGCCAAGACCGTAATGAGACCAGGTGTCATTGCCTGGAGCGGCTTTGTAAAGCCGATCTCACCTTCCTTGTATGTCGCCGCCTTCGCGTGCAAGTAGTTGATGAAGTAGTTGGCGGCAACCCAGCCCACGATCGCAGTCCAGAATCCCGGCAGCAGATGCTCCGGCCAGCTAAGCCCCCAGCGAACGACGTAGATCGCGAGGAGTATGACAGCTGACAGAGAGAATCCCCATACGAGGAATTGCATCGGCGATTTTCGATCTTTTAGCCCCCAGCGTTCAAAGACGCCTAGAAAGGCCACTGCGACAGCGCCTGCGATCATCGCAAGAGCGATCGTTAGATTTGGACCCATCTGTCCCTCCTGAGGTTAGTGCGCGAATTCACCTTTGAAGTAGAACACCTGTATGTTTAGAACATATGGGATATACGCACATCGAAGCGAGCGAACGAAGAAGGATTGAGCGAGCGTTA